>Ga0315910_10003219_pt1 | contig 13999 bp, 11 predicted proteins | sample EdamamesoilMG_FD_204470 | JGI IMG/M metagenome (GOLD analysis project Ga0315910, IMG submission 204470) | Garden soil microbial communities collected in Santa Monica, California, United States - Edamame soil | ecosystem: Environmental > Terrestrial > Soil > Garden | place: USA: California...
GTTGCTCAACGATGGCGACGAAGTCCTCATCCCGAGCCCTGACTACCCGCTCTGGTCGGCGGCGGTCACGCTGAACGGGGGCAAGGCGGTGTACTACCCGTGCCGTCCCGAGAACGATTTCGTGCCGGACCCGGCCGACATCGCGGCGCTGGTGACGCGCAAGACGCGCGCCATCGTCGTCATCAACCCTAACAACCCGACCGGCGCGGTGTACCCGCGCGCCGTCTGCGAAAGCATCGCGCGCCTCGCCGAAGCGAACAAGCTCATCGTCTTCAGCGACGAGATCTACGACCAGATGACCTACGAAGGCGTCGAGTCCATTCCGATGGCGACGCTGGTGCGCGACACCGTGTGCTGCACGATGTCTGGCCTGTCCAAGATCTATCGCGCCTGCGGCTATCGCGTGGGCTGGGCCGCGTTCTCCGGCAACCTGCGGGGCGCGGCGGACTACCTGTCGGCGCTCGAGTTGCTGTCGTCGCTTCGTCTGTGTTCGAACGTGCCCGCGCAGTGGGCCGTGCAGACCGCGCTCGGTGGTTACCAGAGCATCAAGGAATTGCTCGCGCCGGGCGGACGCCTGTTCGAATCGCGCCGCGCCATTCTCGAAGCCACCAGCGCGAGCCGTTTCCTGTCACTGGCGCCGCCCAAGGGCTCCATGTATGCGTTCGTGCGCGTGAAGACTGAAGAGTTGCCGAACTTCGACGACCAGACCTTCGCGCTCGACCTGCTCGAGCAGAAGCACGTGCTGCTGGCGCCCGGTACCAGCTTCAACGTTCCGTACCGCGATCACTTCCGCACCACGCTGCTGCCGGATGCGTCGCTGCTCAAGAAGGTGTTCGCGCGTATCGATGAACTGCTGTCGATGTATGCCAGCCAGGGATCAGGCGGCACGCCGCGCGTCGTTCACGCGGAATCGCGCTTCAAGCCCTAGTTCGATTGAACTGGATCGATTGAACAGGCAGCGGCTACCCCACCCGATTTCCGAGGTTCTTTCGGCGGGTGCGACCCTCATCGTGCCCAGCCCGCAGCGGCAGGCCGCGATCCGCGCGGCATGGGTGGAAATCCAGCGTGACGCCGGACGGACGTTGTGGAACACACCACGCGTGCTGACTTTCGGCCAGTTCGCCGAAAGAACGCTCCAGGACCAATGGGCGCGCGGCAATCTACCCGACCGTCTGCTGCCGCCGGGCGCGGAATGGGCCTGCCTGCGTGAAGCCCGCCGCGAGGCGGGTGGCGCGGCCGAAGCGCGCGCGCTGCTGAATTCCGTGCGTACGCTCGCGGACTGGCGGATTTTTGCAACGCCTCGCACGCTCGGCGTTTCACCCGAATCCCAGTTGCTGGTGGATGCACTCGAGACACTGCATCGGCTCTCTGTCGATCAGGATCGCAAGCCCATGCGCGCGTGGCTCGATGAAATCGAACCGCCATCTGAACAGTTGTTCGTTGCCGGACTCGGCAATCTTCCCACGGCGGCGCGCGAGACATTGCGGCGGCTCGGCGCGCGTGAGGCAGGCGCCGACAAGTCGGCCACGACGGCATCAGTCTCGATTGCCACCGCCGACAATGACGAGCACGAACTCGAGCTGATCGCCGCCTGGTGTCGCGCAGAACTCGAACAGGGTGCCGGCCGGCGCCTGCTCATCGTCGATGCGAAGCTGAGGCAGCGCCGCGGCCTGTACGACCGGCTGCTGTCACAGACGCTCGCGCCTTCCGAGTGGATCGCTCCCACGGCGCGTTCCGCATCATCGATATTCGCAATCGAAGGCGGTCGGCCGCTCGCGGACTTTCCGATCATCGCGCACGCCTTGCTGACGCTGCGGCTGCTGACCGGGCGGCTGCGATTCGACGAAGTCGTGCGCTGGGTCCGCCTGCCGTTCCTCGATGGCGATGACCGCATGGAAGGTGCCGCCATCGAAGCCAGCCTGCGCGAGGGACGAAAACTCGAGTTCCACGGCGAGGAACTTGCGGCATTCCTCGAGCAGGCGGGTGGTGCTGCACCCGTTGCCATGGCGTCGCGCCTTCGAAAGGCGATCGAACTGCTCGCGGTTCCGCGCCGATCGCCGGCGGAATGGTCGCCTCGGCTGCTCGCGGCTCTTCGCCTGCTCGGATGGCACGGCGCACGTGCGCTTCGCAGCGACGAACAACAGACCGTGAACCGCTGGCACGCTTTGCTGGACGAATTTTCGGCGCTCGGTCCCTGGCTGAAGCAGGCAAGCGCCTCCGACGCGGTGTCGGCGCTTGCCGATCTTGCCGGCGAACGGCAGTTCGATCCGGCCAGCGTCGACGCGCCGATCACGCTCACCGATTCCCATGAACACCCGCTGGTGCTCTACGACGCCATCTGGGTCGCCGGGCTCGATGCGGCGCAGTGGCCCTCGTCGCCACGCCCGGACGTTTTCATTCCACTGCGACTGCAAGTTGCCGCCGACGTGCCCTGGGCCAGCGCGGCCGCCCAGACCCGCGCCGCCCGCGAGTCACTGGCGGCGTGGAGATCGAGTACCGGGCGGCTCTATTGCTCGTGGGCACGACTCGAGGGCGACGCGCATCGCACGATGAGTCCTTTGTTGGTTCATCTCGAGGGCGCCTCCCCGTATCCGGGATCGCGGATTCCGCCGCTCGCGGCGTCGCTCCATCGCGCGGAGCTCGAGGTGCTCGAAGCGGAGCAGGGCATCAGGGTGGATACGCGGTTGCCCGTGGCAGGCGGAGTGAAGCCGCTGGCGCTGCAGGCCGAGTGCGGATTCCGCGCCTATGGCGAGATGCGACTCCAGGCTGCTGAGCTCGAGTCGCCGGCGCCCGGCCTGGATCCGCGCGAACGCGGCATGTTGCTGCACAAGGCGCTCGAGCTGATCTGGATCAAACTACCCGGCCACTTCGAGCTGTCCGCCACGGAACGTGAGGTGCTGCGCCCGACGATCGCGGATTCGGTGGCCGCCGCCGTGGTATCCGTGTTCCGTGGATTCGTACCGCTGGAATTGCGGCCCGCCGTCGAACGTGAAACGCACCGGCTCGAGAAGCTCCTCGAAGCGCTTCTCGACGTCGAGCGCTCCCGCGTACCGTTCACCGTCGAGAAGCTCGAAGCACGGCGCGAGGTGAGCATCGGCGGCGGCCAGTTCGAGCTGCGCATCGACCGTATCGACCGCATCGAGGGCGGCGGGTACGCGATCCTCGATTACAAGTCGGGTGAGCCACGTTCGTTGCGCTGGCAGGGCGAGGAAGTGCGTGACCCGCAATTGCTTGCCTACCTGATGGCCGAACGCGGCCGGAACGTGCAGGCGCTCGCCAACGTGTTCCTTTCCGCCGGCCGCGCGAAGTTCGCCGGCAAGAGCTCGCACAAGGGATTGTTGCCAGGTGTTCCCGGTCTGCCGGGCATGAATCCCAACAAGGTGCCTCCCGAGGAGATCGCGGCGGCGTGGGAAGCGGAAACCGCGCGCTGGCTGCACGGCGTGCAGATGCTGGCCGCGGCCTACATCGCCGGCGATGCGCCTGTTCAGCCGGCGTCCGATGTCTGCCGGCATTGTCATCTGACGATCCTCTGCCGGCGCGTGGAATTCGCCGCGGGTGCGATCGAAGGGGATGAACCATGAGCGAGCTCGACGCCGCCGATGCGCTGGCGCGCGAGCGAGCGCTCGACGCCACGGATTCGTTCATCGTCCAGGCGCCCGCGGGCTCGGGCAAGACGACCGTGCTCACGCAGCGTTACCTTCGTTTGCTGACGACCGTCGACGAACCCGAGCAGGTGCTCGCCATCACGTTCACACGCAAGGCGGCCGGCGAAATGCGCGAGCGAGTGCAGAAGGCGCTCGAAGGCGACATCCAGGTCAAGTCACCCGCGGATGCGCTGACGCTGGAGCTTGCGGCCGCAGTGCGGACGCATGCCGCGCAGCGAGGCTGGGGAATCGAAGACAGCGCGGCCCGCCTGCGCATCCAGACCATCGACGCGTTCAACGGCTACCTCGCGAACTCGCTGCCCATTACGTCCCAGAACGGATTCGGCCGCGCGATCGCCGACGCGCCCGATGATCTGTACATCCTCGCGGCGCGCGAGACCCTGCGGGATGCCGAAGGCGACCCGGAGCTGCGCAGGGATTTCGAACGCATCCTGCGCCGACTCGACGACAACTGGCAGCGGCTCGAGCAGTTGATCGCCGGCATGCTGCCGAAGCGCGCGGAGTGGTTGCCCAACCTTCCGCAGCTCTCCGGCGAGGACCTGGTCCCGAAAATCGAGGCGAGCCTTCGGGACATCGTAAGCGAGGAGCTCGCGAAGGGCGCGGCGTCGATGTCCTCGTCGTTCATCGAGCAGGCCAGCGTGCTCGCCCGATTTGCATCGCAGAATGTGGACGCCGCCCAGCAACCCGACGTCGCGAGCTGGCGCGGATTCGCGGGTTCGCTGTCGGTGAAGCTCGAGCACCTTCCGCTCTGGCGCGGCATCGTCCGGTTGGCGTTGACCGAGAAGGGCACCGCGCGCGCACGCCTTACGAAGAACGAGGGCATTCCATCCGACAACGCGCTCGGCAAGGCCTTGCGCGACGACTGGCTTCAGACGCTGGTGATGGTGGGCCCGGAACAGCTGCTGGCTCTGGCCGCCATCGGCGCATTGCCGGACCCGGTCGTGCCGGACAGGGCGCGAGGCGCTCTCGAAGCGCTGGCCAAACTACTGCTGCTGGCGGCCGCGCAGCTCACACGGCTGTTCAACCTGCAAGGCGAATGCGACCACGTCGAAATCGCCGGCGCGGCCCGCCGCGCGCTGACCGAAGACAGCAGCCCGACGCCGCTCGCCGAACGCATCGGCACGCGGCTCATGCACATTTTGGTCGACGAGTTCCAGGATACGTCGCGTGATCAATACGAACTGCTGCGCACGCTGACTCGCGACTGGTCCCCCGGCGACGGACGCACGTTGTTCCTCGTCGGCGATCCGATGCAGTCCATCTACGGCTTCCGCAATGCCGAAGTGGGGCGTTTCTCCACCGTGCGGGCCGCCGGCCTGGGCGACGTGAAGCTGACGACGCTCGAACTGCGGCGCAACTTCCGTTCGGCGCCCGCGTTGGTGCATTGGTGCAACGAAGTGTTTGCGCGCGTGTTCCCGCCCGCTGACGACGTGCGGCGAAGCGCAGTGCGCCACCTGGCCAGCGTCGCGGCGCGAACCAACCTCGAGGGCGAACCACGCCTGTATCGCGTCCAAGGCGACTCCGGCCCCGCCGCCGAAGCCGAATCTGTCGCGAACCTCATCGCCGAGCTCAAACGCACGCGTCCCGCCGAATCCATCGCGGTGCTCGCGAGCACGCGTCCCCACCTGCGTGCCGTTCGCGAGCGACTGGAAGCACGCTCGGTTCCGTTCATCGGCGTGAAGCTCGAACCGCTGGGGGATGTCGCCGTCGTACGCGACCTCGAGGCGCTGGTGCGCGCCATCGACTCTCCGCTGGACCGCGTGGCGTGGCTCGCCGTGCTACGCGCGCCATTCGTGGGGCTCACGCTTGCGGATCTCACCCTCGTGAGCGAGGCCGCCGGGGATTCGACGATTCCTTCGGCGCTGCTCGGTGACATACACGGCCTCTCCGCTGACGGTGTCGAACGACTGGTTCGCGCGAAGCCATTGCTGCTGGCGGCCTGGCAGGAGCGGGACCGGGAGCCACGCGCCCATCTCGCGGAGCGAACCTGGCTGGCGCTGGGCGGCGCCTCCACCGCGGACCCTGCCGATCTCGGACATGCGAGGCGATTCCTCGCGGCGCTCGACGAAGAAGACCGCAAGCGCATGCGCGGCCGTGAGCTTGATCTCGACCGTCTCATGCAGCGCCTGTATGCCGAAGACCCGGCCCAGACGGACGCCGTCTCACTCATGACGATCCATGGCGCCAAGGGCCTCGAGTTCGACCACGTGTTCGTCGTCGGCGTGGGATTGCGAGGCCGCTCCGACGAGTCGCGCCTTCTCAATTGGCTCGAGATGCCACGCGAGCAGGGCGCCGATCACCTCGTGATGGCGCCCATCCGCTACCGCGGTGACGACGAGGACGATGGCGACGACGCGATCAACCTCTATCTGAAAGCACTGCATCGCGAACGGAAGCGTGCGGAACGTGCGCGGGAAGCGTATGTCGCGCTGACGCGTGCCAAGCGATCCCTGCACCTCTTCGTGCATCCGCGCAGCAGGGAGGTCGATGGCGTATTCGAATACACCGCGGACTCCAATTCACTGCTGCACAACCTCTGGCCGGCCATCGGTGGCGATGCCGAAGAATTCGATGCGGTCGGCGGCGACGAACCGGAATCGGCCGAGACTCCCGTGGCCATTTCGAGGCGTCGGCTGCCTCGACGCCTGGCGCCACTCGCGCCACCATCCGACGTGCGCGCCCAGGGCGAGATCCTGCCGTCCGCGACGGAACAGGATGAAATCGAATTCAGCTGGGCCCGCCAGACCGCGCGCCGTGTCGGCACGGTGGTGCACGAGGCGCTCGAACGCTTCGGACGCACGGGGTTGCCCAAGGCGGAGGAGTTGCCGCGCATGCGTGAAAGGCTCAAGTCACGCCTGCAGGCATTGGGCATCGAAACGGCGGCGGCGAAAGAAGGCGCGGAGTTCGCGCTCAAGGCGCTGAATGCCACGCTGGCCGACAGCCGCGGCCGGTGGCTGTTCGATCCCCGGCACCTCGAAGCGCAATCGGAACTCGCGCTTTCCGGTGTGCGCGGAGAACACATCATCAACGCGGTGATCGATCGCACGTTCGTCGATGCGGACGGCACGCGCTGGGTCGTCGATTTCAAGACGAGCCCGCACGAAGGCGGCGACCGCGAAAATTTCCTGAACGAGGAAGCGAAACGGTATTTCGCGCAGCTGTCGAGATATGCGCATCTCGCGCGTCAGCTGGGGCCGCAGCCCGTGCGCGCGGGGTTGTATTACCCGCTGCTGGCCGCCTGGCGGGAAGTGACGCTGGACTAGAAGGAACCTTCGAAGCTGAACGCGCTTCGACCGGACGCATCCGGCGGCGCACCCAGCGTGATCTCGCGCACCAGGCTCTCGGCCTGTGCCGTTCGCCCCGTGATGAATCCCTGGACGAGATAGCTGGTGGGTGGGGTCAACGTCACCGTGCCGGTCACCATGAATGGACCACCGAGATCGCGCAGCTGGCCCACCACGATGCCGTCCTGCGCGGGTGTGCCATCGAACGACAATTGGTATGAGCCCAGCTCGAGCGGGTGTGCTCCGACCTGGCGGAACTCCTGCAGTTCGATCGTGCCCTGCAGCGACTGGATGGACGAGCCCTCGGCCAACACCACGCGCTGGAATTCGGCGACGACGTGTCCGCGCTGGTCCCGCGGAAATTGCGCGATGAAGGCCGGATCGAGCGGGAAGCTGGCGCTGACGTCACGCAATTCGCCGCCACCCTTGAGCCCCACGTCCACGTCGGCGCGCGCATTCAGAGCCGGTCCGCTCACCGAAACGTCGCCGCTTGCGTGGCCCGTGAAGGCCTTGCCGGACGCCATGTTCCAGGTGGCGTCCCCCAGCCGGCTGCCCTGGACCTCGAGGCCGATACATTCACCATTCCAGACCGAGCCACCCAGCTCCTGGCACTTGACCGTGGGCGGCAACATTCCCGAGAACCAGCTCGCTGGTAGATAGAGCACCAGCACGCCGAGGAAGACGAGGAGGCCGGCGAGACACATGAGCACCACGGTGCCGCGTTTCAAGTCAACCTGCCTTGAGAACCAGGCCGGCATTCACGAAACCGGTCTCGCCCGCGGATTCGATTTCGGCGGACTCCACGCTCACCCCGTGACTCTGCGACAGCCTGTGGAGCCACGCGACCAGCGCGTCGAAGGGCACGTGGTCGAGGCGAATGCGCAGCCCCTTGTCGGGCGTGGGCTGGCTGCTCGACAGCGATTTGCCGAGCCCGCTTTCTCGCGCGGAGCTGTCGATGAGGACGACGAGGCTTTCACCTGTCGCGGCTGCTCCCATGCCCGGCCCGGCGGACGCGAGCTGTGGCACCGCGTTCTGGATGAAGGCCAGGTCGGCCTGCTTGTTGCGGACTCGCAGTTGGGCCTGCGCGATGTTGCGGCTCAGGGGCAGCACGATGGCGAGCAACAGCAGGAGTGCCGCGGCGATGCCGCCGAAAAGGACCATGCGGCGGTCACGCTCGGATAGTTTGGCGTACCAGGTTCGCATCAGGCGCCTGCCTTCTTGATCTGCAGACGTCCCTTGTATACGTCGCCGTTGACATTGCCGCCCATGATGTCGGCCTGCCAGCTCGACGATCGGAGCTGCCGGCCAATGGCATCGAGGCTCGCCGCGTCAGGCGTGTCGATGCGCAGGTCGACGGTGCCGTCCCGGAACGTGAGTCCTTCGATCTTGGCGCTGGGCACCGCGCCGCGTGCATTCGCGATGGCCACGAGCGCCGGCAGCAAGGTGCCGCGACCTCCGCCGCCCTGGACCTGGAGCAGACGCTGCTCGACACGACGCCGGGCATTCGTGGCGTTCTGTTGTCCGGGCATGGCCGCGCGAAATGCCTGCTCGATGCCCGCATCGAGCGAACTTTCGACCTTGCGCAACCGATTCAATTCATAAAAGCGAGCCCCCAGGTGCAGGCAGAGAAGAGACGCAGCCAGCACGGCGGCGATGCGCCAGGAACGCCAGGTGAGTTCGGTGGGCGAAGACACCGCGAACGCGCCCTGCAGCAGGTTCACGGCGTCGTCGGCCGCAGCCGCGGGCGCCAGCACGCCCAGCGACCCGCGCGGCAGCAGCTGCACCTTCACGCCCGTGAAGCGATCGCGGAACGCATCAACCTTGAGCTGATGCGCGTCCCATTCGTCGTGGCCGGTATAGAGCAGCAGGCCGAGCGGAGCGGGTTCGAGCCCTGCCACCGCCGAGGTCTGCATCGACAGCGCCATTTCGAACGCATCGGTGATGGAGAGAGCAGGAAGTACGAACGGAGGTGCGTCAGGGGTGCGCAACGTCAGCGTGTCGCCCTCGAGCAGGCCGATCATCTGGCCGGGCACGGCCGGCAGCAACGTGGCGGCGGAGTAGATAGCCTGCGGATTGAGACCCGCGGCGCGCAGTTCGGCCAGGCGGGCTTCCAGGCGCGAGCGCTCGAGCACCACGACCGGCACGCGGCCCGTGACCGAGTCCCGGTCGCCAATGGCGAAGTGAAGCTGTTCGATTTCATCGGCGACACGCTCTTCGAGCGCGTACGGCACCACCTGCGCAAGTTTGGCGGCGCCCTTGGCAGGCGCGTCGCTCTCGGTCGCAAGTGCTTCGCCGGGCGGGAGGATGATGGCGACGCGACGCCCGGTGCTCATGGCGGTGGCCTGGGCGAGTTCACCCGACATGGCTTCGACCACGACGTGACCGTCGTCATTGCACACCATCCACTGGGGTGATGCGCCATCGCGAAGTTGAATGACCAGTGATTCGCTCATCTGCTCACTCGCTTCCAAAACTGCGTTGCACGGTACGGACCCGGTTGTTCGGCTGGCGGAAAAGAACACTGTACAAAACGAACTCCGCGGTGCCAATGCGAATGTTCGTGCGCAGGCGGAACCACTTGGATTTCTCGTCGTAACGGGCGAGGGCCAGGGTTTTCAGATTGGCGTCTCCGATCCGGCTCGTAACGACGGCGGCAGTGGTATTGGCGCAGCCGCCGTTCTTGCGCACCACTTTCATGTCCTGGAGCTGGAATTCCTGTTCGTTCTGCGGATCGTTCATGGTGACGTCGAGTACCAGTCCGCTGGCGGTGCAGGGATTGACCTTGGCGTCGACGGGCAAGGCGGTGATGAACGGCGCGAGCAGGGAGTAATTCGCGGCACCGAAGCTTGGCAGCGCGAGGATTTCCGAAGGATGCATGATGAAGGTGTTGGGCGGTCGATAGGGCGGAGCCTGGCTGAGATACAAGGTGTCTTCGCCGCCTTGCGTCGCCTGCGGAGCAATGTCGGTATCGATCCAGTCGACGAGCAGATCCGCGTAGCCCTGGTCGATCTTCAGCGTCTCGAGCAATTTCCGGAATACCTGCACCTGCTCGTTGTCCCTGACAAACAGGTTGTCGGGCGGGCCCTGCCACTTGACCAGCGTGTTGAGGTTGAAGCGGGAGCTCAGGTCCTCGATCTGTGCCTGGATCCAGATGTCCGTCCCTTCGATCTCCACCGGTCCGAATGGCTCGGCCCAGGGATTGTCCAGCGTGGTCTTGGGGTTCTTGCCGTCATCTTCGAGCGCAATCGACGCCAGTGCTTCGGCGGCCATGCCGGCCTGAAGCGCCTGCTCGAGCGTGAACGTGGCGGCGGCGCGGCGCGCCGCCATCGCCTTGTTGTAGGTGATGGCCGCGGCCACGGTAGTGGAGATCGCAAACATCACGATTGCGACGAGCAGCGCGACGCCTCGTTGACGTTCGTGTGTCACGTGGGGATCTCGAACAGGCGGACGACGCGGCCCCAGTCCTCGAACACCACCGTGAATTCGATGGCAAGCGGGCGCGTGAGGATCAGGCTCACGGTATTCGGCGGAACCTGGCCCGTGGAGTTCGCTTGCCAGTCGGTCCGCCACTGACGCGTGACGGGATCGAGAAAGCGGATTTCGATTGCCGTCACCCGGGTGAGCAGGGTGCGCTGCCGCGGTTCGGTGTTCAACGCGGGATCCATCGAGAGCCAGTGCTCCCTCACCAGCGAGCCATCGAGGAAGCGGTATCGAACCCGCTGCTCGGCTGGACGCTGGATGCCGGCAGGGTTGCTCCAGCCCGCGCGCGAAAACGTGACGAGGATGTCGCTGTTGCCACCGGCGATCATGGCGGGCATCAGCTGGCCGTTGCCCGACGTGTCGCGCGCCGCGCGCGCTACAACCTGGGCGAAGTCCTGCGCCACCACCCGCATGCCACGCTGGATCTCGGTCACGCGTTCCTGCGAGGTGTTGAGCGCGTCACGATCCCGAAGCGCCTGGTTGATCGCGCCATAGCCGATCGCAAACATGATCGCCGCGATGAACATCGCGATGACCACTTCGATGAGGGTGAAGCCGCGCGTGCGCATCAGTTGGACGGCGCGGAGCTGGGCGGCGCCGGTGTGTTGGCGGGATTGCCACCGGGATTCGGCGAGGTCTGGGGCACGCCTTCGAAAGGCGCTGCCACGGAGTCGCGGATGTCCGATCGGGCGCTGCCCACCACGCCGACGACGCTCGTCGTCCACGCGATGGAATCTTTTGCCGAGCCGGCGGCCGCACTGGGTGAAAGTTTCTGCTCCTGCGGCTTCTCGACGGCTCGCGAATCGTCGACGAGTTCGCCTGTGGGATGCGCGCGCACTTCGACGCGGAACATGCCCTTGATGGGCAGTTCAATGACTTCTTCTTTCCACTCCCAGCGCTGCCCGCCCATGACGGCGTTGCCGGTGCGGGCGCCCTTGGCAGGCATGTTCTGGTCGATGCGGACTTCGGTGAGCCGGTTGAGCGCCACCCATTCCGCCAGCGTCTTCTCCTTGAGGTAGATGACGTTGCTCGCCGACGAGGTGATGGTGCCCAGCAGGGCGCCAACCGACATCGCGACGATGGCGAGCGCGATCAGCACTTCGAGCAGGGTGAACCCGCGATGATTCGACCGGAGGATTCCGGGTTTCATCGGCGCGCCGCCGTGCGTGAGGGAACACCGCGAGGCTCGGTGTCGCCGGGCAGTTTCATCAGGATATTGGTCTGCTCGTCGGTGTAGATCTGCGCCTTCTCGCCGCTGCCTTCCCGCTGCAGCGTGATCTCGAACGATGACAGGTCGCCGTTCGCGAAAATCATGATCTGCGGTGTGAAGTCCTCGAGCGCCTTCTTTTTGGCATCGAGGACGATGGGGCGGCCTTCGAGAACCATCGCGGGCCGCATGCCTTCGGGAAACTCGCGTTCCCGCAGTGCGTCGTCTTCATCGGTGGCGCGCCACTCGTTCCGGATCACGTCGAACACCACGAAAGAATAGGTCTTCGAGTTCATGCGGATGCCGTAGTCGCGGGTCTGGAGCTCGGCCTGCTCTCGCACGTATTCGAGCAACGCATCGATTCTTTCGGCTTCCTTGTCGAGTTCGGTGTCACGGCGATCTCCGCCGAAGGTGATGACGGCCGCGGCAGTAATGAGACCGATGATGAACACCACCACCATCAGTTCGAGCAGCGTGAAACCCCCGCACCGGGCGTGCGGCGCGCGCATCACTTACTGTCCGAGGTTCCAGTTGCCGATGTCGGCGTTCGCACCTTCGCCACCTTCCTGCCCGTCGGCTCCGAACGAGAAGAGGTCGTACTCCTGTCCCCGCGTACCCGGGAACACGTACTGGTAAGGCGTGCCCCACGGATCCAGGCTGATGCGCTTGAGATATCCGCCTTCGCGCCAGTTGCGCACGGTGGGGTCGTTCGGCCGCTGCGACAGCGCGGTGAGGCCGAGATCCGTGCTCGGGAATTTGTAATTGTCGAGCTTGTACATCGTGAGCGCGGTCTCGATCGCCTGGATGTCGGCCTTGGCCTTGTTGATCTGCGCCTTCTCGACGTTTCCGAAGACATTGGGCAGGATCACCGCCGCCAGCAGACCGATGATCACGACGACCACCATGATCTCGATGAGCGTGAAGCCGCGGGCGGAGCGAAGAGTGCGAGAAATCATGAAATCCCCAGGCAGGCGTGGCTGGCCAAAAACGGCTGGCAATAGTACCAAATGAACGCACAGTCCCCTGCGAGAGGGTTAGCGGGTTTTCTCCGGTCGCTCAATTGCGACCGCCACTACGGATTCGCGTTGCTGGGCGTCTGCGCGCTGCTGGCCCTGCCCGAGCTCGTGGGCGAACCCGCCCGCCAGGCGTTGAGTTTCGACCGCGCCGCAATCGGGGCAGGGCAGTGGTGGCGTCTCCTGACGGCGCACTTCGTACACCTGGACGCCGAACACGCTTTCCTGAACGGCCTGGGCGTCGTGCTCATGTGGGCGCTGTTCGCGCGCGACTATTCCCCGTGGCGATGGGCGGCTATCTATTCCGGTTCCGCGCTGGCGGTCAGCGTCGGGCTCTGGTTCTGGAATCCCGAACTGCAGTGGTATGTCGGTGCCTCTGGTGCGCTGCATGGCGTGATGACCGCCGGGACGATCGCCCATCTGCGGCGGCGCGATCTCGACGGATGGATTCTCGCCACCTTCATCGTGACGAAACTCGGCTATGAGCAGTTCGCGGGCGCGCTGCCATTTGCGGGCACCGCCAACACTATCGTCGACGCGCACCTGTACGGCGCCGTCGGCGGTGTAGTCCTGGGACTTCTTTTCGATTCACGGCGGGAACCCCTCTGAAACGGAGTCGCTATACTCCGCGCGGATGTCAAACCCCAACAATCTCGCATTCGTATTTCCCGGCCAGGGATCCCAGTCCGTCGGCATGGTTTCGAAGCTGGACGGCGAATCACCCATCATCCGCGCCACGTTCGACGAGGCCTCCAAGGCACTCGGTTACGACCTTTGGACGCTGTGCAACGAAGGTCCGCTCGAGGATCTGAATGAGACCGAGCGCACCCAACCCGCCATGCTCGTGTCCGGCATCGCCACCTGGCGGCTGTGGCAGGAACGCGGTGGCCCACGGCCCGCCGCCGTAACGGGCCACAGCCTCGGTGAGTTCACGGCGCTGGTAGCCGCCGATGCCATCGACTTCCTGGCCTGCGTCGATCTCGTTCGCTTCCGCGGCAAGGTCATGCAGGAAGCCGTTCCGCTCGGCACGGGGTCCATGGCTGCGTTGTTAGGCCTGGAAGATGCCGACGTCGAAGCGGCGTGTGCCGAAGCGGCGCAGGGTTCGGTCGTGGAGGCCGTCAATTTCAACGCGCCGGGGCAGGTGGTCATCGCCGGCGAAAAAGCCGCGGTCCTGCGCGGTATCGAGCTCGCGAAAGCGCGCGGCGCCAAGCGCGCCATCGAGCTGCCCGTCAGCGTTCCTTCGCACAGCAGTCTCATGAAATCCGCCGGTGCAAGACTGGGCGAGCGCCTTGCCGCCACGGAGATTCGCGCGCCTCGCATTCGTTACCTCAGTGCGGTCGATGCGGTCGA
>Ga0315910_10003220_pt1 | contig 13995 bp, 10 predicted proteins | sample EdamamesoilMG_FD_204470 | JGI IMG/M metagenome (GOLD analysis project Ga0315910, IMG submission 204470) | Garden soil microbial communities collected in Santa Monica, California, United States - Edamame soil | ecosystem: Environmental > Terrestrial > Soil > Garden | place: USA: California...
CGGCCATTGGCAGGGCCGCCCCTCCTCGAGAGGAATCTGGACCACAGGGGAAACCACGAGACGCGCCCGGCGATCCGAGGACACCATGAAGACCCCTCGCAAGAAGAAACCCCAAGGTGGAGGGTCCGGACGAGCTGCCGAGCACTCCCTGCCCCAGCCCACGCCGCGTCGCCTGGCGGGCTCTCCGCGGGCGGCGTATCCTCGACCGGTGATGGCCTCCGAGCGCATCGAGTCCCGCCCCGACGTGATGCTGGGCAAGCCCGTGACCCGTGGAACGCGCATCCCGGTCGAGCTGATCCTGCGCCGGATCGGCGAGGGCGCCACGGAGGACGACCTCCTGCGCTCCTACCCGCATCTCTCGCGCGAGGACATCCGCGCCGCCGTGCTCTACGCCGCGGACGAGCTCGCCGGCCGCAACGACCTCGACCTGCCCGAATCGGCCTGAGCGCAGGGCCCTCGGGGCTGAGGCCGAACAGGCCGCTCCTGTAGCCCGGAACGCCGACCAGCAAGCCGCGCTCGCGGGCGCCGGCGACGTGAACGGCGACGGCTTCAGCGACGCGCTCGTCGGGGCTACCCTGTTCGACAACGGCCAAGTGAACGAGGGGCGCGTCTACCTCTATCAGGGCGCCAGCCGGCGCCGGCCTTGAGCCCGGATGAGACGGTCCGAGGGCGCGGCTCCGTTGCTCGACCCGCGCTCGGGGCAGCCTAGAGCGGGATGTTCCCGTGCTTCCTGCGCGGGCGGTTCTCGAGCTTGGTGCGCAGGAGCTCGAGCCAGCGGATGAGCTGCGGGCGCGTGGTGCGGGCCTCGATCACGTCGTCGACGAAGCCGCGCTCGGCCGCCATGTAGGGGTTGCTGAAGGTCGCCTCGTACTCGGCGGTGCGGCGCTTCTCCTCGGCGGCCGGGTCCGCGGCGGCCTGGATCTCACGGCGGTGGATGATCTTGGCAGCGCCGGCGGCGCCCATCACGGCGATCTGGGCGCCGGGCCAGGCCAGGTTGAGGTCGGCGCGGATGTGCTTGCTGGCCATCACGTCGTAGGCACCGCCGTAGGCCTTGCGCGTGATCACGGTCAGCTTCGGCACGGTGGCCTCGGCGTAGGCGTACAGCAGCTTCGCGCCGTGCAGGATGATGCCGTTCCGCTCCTGCTCGGTGCCCGGCAGGAAGCCGGGGACGTCCTCGAAGGTGACCAGCGGCACGTTGAAGGCGTCGCAGAAGCGGATGAAGCGCGCGCCCTTCTTCGAGGCGTCGATGTCGAGGCACCCCGCCAGCACCGCCGGCTGGTTCGCGACCACGCCCACGACGTGCCCGCCGAGGCGCGCGAAGCCGACCAGCAGGTTCTGCGCGTAGCCGGCGTGCACCTCGAGGAACGAGTCGCGGTCGACGACGTGCCGCACGACCTCGTGCATGTCGTAGGGCTTGCTCGGATCGGCCGGGACGAGCGTGTCGAGGGCCGGCTCCTCGCGATCGCGCGGGTCCTCGCTGGCGACGAAGGGCGGCGCCTCGGCGTTGTTCAGCGGCAGGTAGGAGTAGAGGCGCCGCAGGAGCGCCATGCAGGCGCGGTCGTCGGGGCTGGTGAAGCTCGCCACGCCCGAGCGCGTCGCGTGCACCTCGGCCCCGCCCAGCTCCTCCGACGTCACGACCTCGTGCGTCACCGCCTTGACCACGTCGGGTCCGGTGATGTGCAGGTAGGACGTGCCCTCGACCATGCAGATGAAGTCGGTGATCGCCGGGCTGTAGACGGCGCCGCCCGCGCAGGGCCCGAGGATGGCCGAGAGCTGCGGCACGACGCCCGAGGCCTGCACGTTGCGCCAGAAGATCTCGGCGTAGCCGCCGAGCGACTTCACGCCCTCCTGGATGCGCGCGCCGCCCGAGTCGTTGAGCCCCACGACCGGCACGCCGACCTTGAGGGCCTGGTCCATCACCTTGCAGATCTTCTCGGCGTGCGTCTCGCTGAGCGAGCCGCCGAAGACCGTGAAGTCCTGGCTGTAGACGTACACCGGGCGCCCGTCGATGCGCCCGTGCCCGGTGACGACGCCGTCGCCCAGGATCTTCTGCGCCCCCATCCCGAAGTCCGTGCAGCGGTGCGCGACGAAGCGATCGAGCTCGACGAACGAGCCCTCGTCCAGCAGGAAGTCGAGCCGCTCGCGGGCCGTGAGCTTGCCCTTCGCGTGCTGGGCCTCGATGCGCTCCTTGCCGCCCCCCACCAGGGCCAGCTCGCGCATGCGCCGCAGGCGCTCGAGCGGGGTCTCGGCCGGAGGAGCGGGAGCCTTGTCGGGGGCGCGGGACTTCGTCATCGGGCCCGGGAGCATAGCGAGAGGGCCTGGGCGCCTCTACGCACCGCCCAGCGACGCGAGGAGCTCGATCGCCCCGCTCTGATTCGCGTGCCGGGCCCAGCCGAGCGGAGTCCCGTTCCACAGCCTGTCGCGGAGGTCGAGGCGCGCACCGTGCTCGGCGAGGAGACGCACGACCACGAGGTGTCCGGCGAGGGCGGCCTGGTGCAGCGGCGTCGCGTGGGCGTGGAGCCCGTCGGGGTTGTAGCGGTCGGGGTCCTCGCCCGCGTCGAGCAGGAGGCGCACCACGTCGGCATGGCCGAGCTGGGCGGCGAGAGCCAGGGCGCCGTGGCGCTCGTCCGCCGGCGCCATCGGCAGCATCCGCGCGACCTGGACCGTGCGCCCGAGGCCGGCCGCGACCGTGAGCGTGTCCACGCGCGCTCCACGCACCACCAGGGCCTCGGCCGCACCCGTGTTGCCGAAGACCAGCGCCGTACGGAGGGGCGCGCGCCAGGGGGACTCGCCGAGGCCCTCGATGTTCGCGCCGAAGTCGAGCAGGGTCTCCACCAGCGGAACCTGCACCCCGGCCTCCCGCGGCGGAGTGCTCGAGACGAGGAGCGTGAGGGTCGGACACTCACCGCCGTACATCCCGGCCAAGGCGTCGACCTCCGCGCCCGTCACGAGCAGCCGCCCCGCGACGGCGACCGCGTTGGCGGGCGAACGTTGGCGATGGCCCTCGACTCCATTGGCCGCGAGGTAGTGGAGCAGCGTGGCGCGGTGCACGGGCGGCGCGTGGCAGGTCACGCGCGTCGAACGCGCGCGCACGAGCGCGGGGTGGGCGGCGAGGAGCTCCTGGAGCGTCGCCAGATCGCCCGTGATCACCGCCTCGGCGGCGCACTCGAAGGCGCGTACTTCCGAGTGCGGCTGGGCGACCTCGTCGACGAGGGCGCGCAGGGCCGCCCAGTCGCGAAAGCTGTAGCCGCGCGCCACGGCGAGGCGCGCGTCGTCGCGGTCGAACCCCGCGGCGGCGAGCTCCGACCGCGGCACATCCCGCGGCTTCCAGGGAACGACCGGGTCGAGGAAGCGCGGGTGGCAGCGCTGGAAGACCGCCAGCGCGCGCGGCTCACCCGCGCGCTGCGCCGCCAGCAGTGCGTCCGCCTGCTCCTCGTAGCGCGCGAGCGGGGCCAGGACCGGGAGCGGCGCGAGCACCTCCTCGAGGGCGTCCATGGCCGCTACCCGTGCGGACCGGCCGCCGGCTCCTCGACCAGCTCGGTCAGGACGCCGCCCGTCGCCGCGGGGTGAAGGAATGCGATGCGCGTGCCGTGCGCGCCGGGGCGCGGATGCTCGTCGATCAGGCGCAGGTTCGCGCGCTTCAGCACGTCGAGCGCGCGCTCGACGCTCGCCACCTTGTAGGCGAGATGGTGCAACCCCGGCCCGCGCTTGGCGAGGAAGCCCGAGACCGGCGAGTCGGCCGCGGCCGGCTCGACCAGCTCGATGCGCTGCGCGCCCGCGAAGCACACGAGCACGTTGACCTTCTGGTCTGGGACGTGCTCCGGCTCACCCGCGCGCATCCCGAGCACGTCGACGTAGGTCTTGCGCGCGTCCGCCAGGCTCGGGACGACGATCGCGACGTGGTGCAGGCCCTGGACCAGGGCGGCCAGTTCGGCGGGCAGCTGAGCCATGGATGATCGCAAGGATGTTCGCCGGGCGCCGCAGGACGCTCAAGAGAGCAAGAGAACGAACTTGGGAAGGAGGCCAAGTCGGACCAGCGCGGACGCGAGTCAGCGGCTGGATTGCCCCGCGAAGTAGGCGAGCGCTGGCCCACGCTCGCAGGTCCATCCGGACTCGAGCTCGTCCAGGATTCCCGTGACCGCGCTGCCCGGGCTGCAGGCCAGGTCGAAGTCGCCCGTGGCCGTGCTCGGGTTCCCAGGGTCCTCTTCGTCGACGTTGAACCGCAGCAGCCACTCGAAGGACTCCGGATGGACGGCGAGACGCACGCCCCAGTCGTCGTCGCGCCCGTGGTACAGGGCCTGTGCGGAGGAAACCGAGCGCAAGAGCTCCTCCCAGGTGTGCGCCCGCGCGTGCGTGACGTACCCGTCGTGCTCGTGCCAGTCGTGGTAGAGGAGGATCCGCGGGTAGAGCGGCGCGAGGCGCGCGCAGATGAAGGCGAGGACCTCCTGCAGGCGCCCGAGATCGATCTCGGCGAGGGCCACCACGTCGCCGTCGAACGGCGCCTCACGCGCCCTGCGTCGGCACTCCAGCTCGGGCGTCATCGCCCACTCGCAGGCACGGAGTCCTGGCTCGTGGCCGGAGCCACGGCAGGGTCGTTGGGCCTCGGGCACATCCACAGCGCGGGTTGGCGCCCGCAACCCAGGGAGGCGCGTTCGGTCCACCACGGATCTGCAGGGCCGACGGTTTTCGGATGGGTTGCTGGTGGCGTCCGGCTTCGCCGGACGCGGCGAGCGACTAGCTCCCGCAGAATCGTTGCGGCCCGCGAGGGCTGCTGAAGGTCGTAGCTCAAAAACCCTCCGGCGGGTGGTAGCGCCCGAAGACGCGCTCGAGGCGGCCGCAGATCTCGCCGATCGTCGCGTAGGCCTCGACCGCGGCGAGGATCGGGGGCAGGAGGTTCGTGGAGCCGCGCGCGGCCTCCTCGAGGGCGCGCAGCGTGCCGTCGACGCGCACGGGGTCGCGCTCGGCGCGCACACGAGCGAGCGAGGCCAGGACCTCCTCGCGCGCGCGGTCGGAGGGCTTGAAGATCGCCGGCGGGTCCTCCTCGACCTGGAAGCGGTTGACGCCGACGACGACGCTCGCGCCGCGCTCGATCGCGCGCTGGGCGGCGAGGGCCGAGAGGTGGATCTCGCGCTGCACGAAGCCGCTCTCGATCGCCTTGACGGCACCGCCGCGACGCTCGACCTCGGCCATGAGCTCGAGCGCGCGGCGCTCGAGCTCGTCCGTCAGGCCCTCGACCAGCGGCGAGCCGCCCAGCGGGTCGATCACGTCGGCCACGCCCGACTCGTGCGCCAGGACCTGCTGCGTCCGGAGGGCGAGCCTGGCCGAGGCCTCGCTCGGCAGCGAGAGCGCCTCGTCGCGCGAGTTCGTGTGCAGCGACTGGGTCCCGCCCAGGATCGCCGCCAGGGCCTGGACCGTCACGCGCACGACGTTGGCGTCGGGCTGCTGGCTGGTGAGGGTCGAGCCGGCGGTCTGGGTGTGGAAGCGCAGGGTCCAGGAGCGCGCGTCCTCGGCGCCGAACTCCTCCCGCATCATCCTGGCCCACATGCGCCGCGCGGCGCGGAACTTGGCCACCTCCTCGAACAGGTGGTTGTGGGCGTTGAAGAAGAACGAGAGGCGCGGGGCGAAGGCGTCGACCGCCAGACCCGCCGCCAGGGCCGCGCGCACGTAGGTGCGCGCGTTGGCGAGCGTGAAGGCCAGCTCCTGCACCGCCGTCGAGCCCGCCTCGCGGATGTGGTAGCCGGAGATCGAGATCGTGTTCCACTGCGGCACCTCTCGGGCGCAGTAGGCCATCAGGTCGGTCGTCAGGCGCAGCGAGGGCTCGACCGGGAAGCGGTAGTTCCCGCGCGCGGCGTACTCCTTGAGGATGTCGTTCTGCACCGTGCCGCGCAGGCGCGCGGGGGCCACGCCGTGCTTCTTCCCGAGGGCCACGACCATCGCGAGCAGCACCGCCGCGGTGGCGTTGATCGTCATCGAGAGCGAGACCTCGCCGAGCGGGATCGCCTCCAGCAGGCGCTCCATGTCGCGCAGGCTGTTGATCGAGACCCCGACCTTGCCGATCTCCGGCTCCGCCAGCGGGTGGTCGGAGTCGTAGCCGATCTGGGTGGGCAGGTCGAAGGCGGTCGAGAGCCCGGTCTGGCCGCTCTGCAAGAGGAGCCGGAAGCGCTGGTTCGTGTCGGCCGCGCTGCCGAAGCCGGCGTACTGCCTCATCGTCCACAGGCGCCCGCGGTACATCGTCGGGTGGATCCCGCGCGTGTAGGGGTAGCAGCCCGGGAAGCCGCCGTCGGGGGCCGCGCCGTAGAGCGGCGCGAGCGCGAGGCCCGAGGGCGTCTCGAAGCGCTCGCGGCGCTCCTTCGCCTGGGCCAGGCTCGGGCGCCAGACCGACTCCTGCCAGTCGCTCGCGGGCGTCTCGGGGGCGGCTCGGGGACTCGTCATGCGCTCCTCGGCGAGACCGAGGGGGCGGGATTCTACGCGGCCGGGCGGCGCGCGCCCGCCTGTATGCTGTCGGTTGCGAAGGACCATCGGTCGAGGGCGCGCGCGCAGAAGAGCGAGTTCGCGCGACGAATCGGCGTCCCGTCCCCGCCCAGCTCGTGCGTCGCCTCCTCCGTCGACGCCTTCCGGGCCCAGGTCCCCTGCCCCATCTCCGTCCATGAAGAAGCCGGTCCTGCTCGTCTCGGCCCTGATCCTGGCCCTGGCGGCCGTGCTCGTGCTGTGGCGCGCGCTCGAGACCCCCGGGCGCGGCGCGCCGCGCGCGGCGACGCCCGGCACCGCGCCCGCGAGCGAGGTGGCCACCCCGGCGGCCATCGCCGCGCCGGCCGCGCCGCTCGCGCAGGTGGAGCCCGCGGCGCCGGAGGCCGCCAGCGCGGCGCCGAGCGCCCAGGCCGAGCGCACCGCGGCGGCGGCCGGCGGGCGCACGCTGCGCGGGTCGGTGCGCTTCCCGGCCGGCGCGCCGCCGGACGAGACGCTGCGCGTCCTGGCGCTCTCGGAGGCGCTCGCCCCGCGCCTGATCCACGGCGTGGGCGGGCTGCTCGACGACGCGGCGGCCGGCAAGAAGACCGAGAAGCTGCTCGCCAGCGCGGCGGTCGACGCGCAAGGCCAGTTCACGCTGCCGCTGGCGGCCGAGACCAAGGTCTGGCTCGCGCTGGACGGCCGCTTCCTCTACTCGACGCGCGCCGTGCCGGTCGCGCCCGGCGAGGGCCAGGTCGAGCTCGAGGGCACGCTGGGCGCGCGCCTGCTCGGGCGCGTGGAGCTCCCGGCGGGCGTCGAGGACCCGGCCGCGGCCCTGGAGGCACTCACGCTCGCCCTGCAGCCGGACGGCGAGAACTTCACGCTGGGCGCCTCGGACCTTCCGCTGCGGCGGCGGGCCGAGGTCGACGCCGAGGGGCGCTTCGAGCTGCGCGCGGTGCAGACGGGGTACGCGCAGGAGCTCGAGGTCGACTCGGAGCACTGCGCGGACGCGCAGGTGAAGGTGGGCGCGCTCGCGCCCGGCCAGACCGAGGAGCTGCGCGTCGCCCTCGCCCTCGGCGCCAGCCTGGCCGGCGTCGTGCGCACGGTCGGCGGCCAGCCCGTGGCGGGCGCCGAGGTACGCGCCGCCGAGACCGGCTTCTGGGGTTTTCCGGGCGAGGAGCTGGCCAAGACGACCTGCGACGCCGCGGGCGCCTTCACCCTGCGCCACGTGCGGGCCGGCAAGATCCTGCTGCTGGCCGAGGGTGAGGGCTACCTCGAGATCAAGCCGCTGGAGCTCGAGCTGCGCGAGGGCGAGGAGCGCGGCGGGCTGGTCCTGACGCTGGAGGAGGGCGCCGCGCTCGCCGGCCACGCGCGCTTCCCCGACGGCGCGCCAGCGGCCGGAGCTGCCATCGAGGTCGATTTCGATCCGGCCGCGATGGTCGGCATGGGCGCGATGAACGCGGCGCGCGGCGCGGACGGCAAGGCCACCGCCGCGGCCGACGGGAGCTTCCGCGTGTCGGGTCTCGGCAAGGGCCCGTTCCGCGTCACGGCCAGCCTCGACCGCGACGCGGGTCCAGACACCGACGAGTGGCGCGCGCGCGTCGCCGGCGTGGCCGCGGGGACGAGCGACGTGCTGCTCGAGCTGCGCGCGCCGGTGGCGCTGGTCGGGCGCGTGCTCGCGCGCTCCGGCGCGCCGGTGAGCAAGTTCCGCGTGCGCGCCCAGCTCCCCTCGGCGGTGTTCTTCGAGCTGGGCGAGAAGCGCGACCGGACCTTCGAGGACGAGAACGGTGCCTTCCGCCTGGAGGGCCTCGATCCGGGCACGTGGGAGGTGCGCGCCAGCGCCGACGGCTTCGGGCCCTCGCTCCCGCTCCAGGTCAGCGTGCCGCAGGCGGGTGAGCCGCTCGTGATCACCCTGGCGCCGGCGGCGAGCGTGGGCGGCACGGTGCTCGACCCGCAGGGCGCGCCGGTCGCCGGCGCCAAGGTCGCGCCGCACGTCGACACGGCCCAGCGCCTGCAGCGCCTGCGCGGCGATCCCGATCAGGCCGAGGCGGTCAGCCAGGAGGACGGGACGTTCCTCTTGTCGGGCCTGGCCGAGGGGCGCATGGCGCTCGAGGCGCGCGCCCGGGGCTTCGCCGGCTCGGAGCCGCTCGAGGTCGAGCTGCGCGCCGGCGAGACGAGCACCGGCCTGGTCCTGCGCCTGCGCAAGGGTGCCACGGTCACGGGCGAGGTCTACGGCCCCGACGGCAAGCCGGTCTCGGTGCGCGTGATGGCCCAGGCCCCGGGGGGGCTCGAGATGTCGATGGCCCAGTCCGACGGCGAGGGGCGCTTCCGCCTGGAGGGGCTCGACCCGGGCGCGTGGACGATCACGGCCCTCCTGCAGGGCGGCGCGATCGACCCGGAGGGCGAGGCCGACGACATGACCGCCGGCTTCCTCGAGAACCTGCGCTTCACGATGGTGCAGCTCGAGGAGGGCGAGGAGGAGCACGTCGTGCTCGGCGCACCCCCGAAGGATCCGGTCGTCGTGCGCGGGCGCGTGCGCCACGACCAGGAGCCCGTCACGAACGGCATCGTCAGCTTCTTCGCCCAGGGATCGAAGGGCATGGAGGCGATGAAGGTCGCCAACCTCGACTCCTCCGGACGCTACGAGGCGCGCCTGGACGAGCCCGGCAAGTACTTCGTCTCGGTCCAGGTCACCGGCGGATCGAGCTCGTTCCAGCAGCACACGATCGAGTTCCGCGCGACGATCCCGGAGGTCGAGGAGCACACGCTCGACCTCGCCCTGCCGCTGGGCGGCGTGCGCGGGACGGTGCGCGACGCACAGCGCCAGCCGCTCGGCAACGCGCGCGTGTCGCTGGTCACGGAGGGCGGCGTCGAGCTCGGCTCGATGCTCGGCGGGCAGTACTCGGAGGCCGTGACCGACGCGAGCGGCGCCTACGAGTTCCTGTACCTGCGTCCGGGCGAGTACGCGGTCGCCGCCGGCGGGGCCCTGTTCGGCGGCGCCTTCGGCAACGAGAGCGCCTCGGGGCGCACGATCCGCGCGGGCCTCTCCGTCGAGGAAGGCCGCACGCTGGAGGGCGTGGACTTCCAGCTCGAGACCCCGGGCAGCATCGCCGGCAAGGTGCTCGACACCGCCGGCCAGCCGGTGAAGGACGCCTCGCTCTTCGTGCGCGACGCGAGCGGGCGCCTGCTCGACCGCTTCTCGATGACCACCAGCGCCGCCGACGGGACCTTCGAGTACAAGGGCCTGGCGCCCGGCGAGTACGTGGTCTCGGCGCGCGCCAAGAGCCTGGCCAGCCTCGAGAGCACGCCCGTGCGCGTCGAGGCCGGCGGCAAGGCCGGCGTGGAGCTGACGCTGCTCGCCGGCACGAAGCTCCTGGTCGAGGTGGTCGACGCCGAGGGCGCGCCGGCCGCGGTGCGCGTGTCGGTCACCGATCCGAACGGACGCACGGTGACGGGCATGCTCGGCTGGGCCGAGATGAGCGCGCTCTTCGCGGACGGCCTGGACGGCGAGCGCACGGTCGTCGGACCGCTCCCGCCCGGCACCTACACGGTCACGGCGATCACGTCGGAGGGCAAGAAGACCACGCGCCCGGTCGAGCTCGACGGTCAGCCGGAACGGCGCCTGAAGCTGCGCCTGCGCTGAGCCGCCGGGCCGAAGGATGCCGCAGGCATCCGCCGGCCCGGGGGGCTCTGGATCGGCCGAGCGCGCGATCCTCGCGCGCCGTCTGCCTTGCTAACGGACTCCGAGCACGGATCAGCGCCGCAGCCAGTCGAGCCAGGCCTGGAAGTCGGCCGGCGGGTCGCACTCGAAGTCGAGCTCGGCCCCCGTCACCGGGTGCGCGAAGCGCAGCCCCGCGGCGTGCAGGAGGTGGCGCCCCGCGGGCGGAGCCTCCTTCGGCAGCGGCGTGTGCACGCGCCCCGGATACACGCGGTCGCCCACGAGCGGATGTCCGATCGAGGCCAGGTGCACGCGGATCTGGTGCGTGCGGCCCGTCTTCGGACGGCACTCGAGCAGCGCGAAGCGCCCGAAGCGCTCGCGCACCTGGTAGAAGGTCTCGGCCGGACGCCCCTCGGCCTGGACCGTCACGCGGTCGGCGCGGCCCGCGCGCCCGAGCGGGGCCGTGATCCAGTCCGAGTCGAAGCGCGGATCGCCGACGACCAGCGCGAGGTAGCGCTTCTCGACCGTGCGCGCGCGGAAGGCCTCGACCAGCGCCTCGGCCGCCGCCGCGCCGCGCCCCAGCACGAGCAGCCCGCTCGTGTCCGCGTCCAGCCGGTGCACGATCCCCGGCCGGTCCTCGCCCTGCGGGCTGGGCAGGCTCCCGTAGCGCTCCACGGCCCACTCCGAGACCGTGCCGCCGCGCACCACCGTGGTCGGATGGGCGAGCTGGCCGGCCGGCTTGTCGACCACCACCAGGTGCTCGTCCTCGTAGAGGACACGCGGCCCGCCGACCGCCGGCCCGCCGCGCCGCTCGCGCGCGCGCGGCACGTCGCGGAGCTCGATCGTCTGGCCCGCCTCCAGGACCTGGGCCGCGCGCGCGGCCGGGGCCCCGTCGACGCGCACGGCCCCGTCCCGGATCAGCTCCTGGGCCCGCGTGCGCGAGACGGCGCCCTCCAGGAGCTCCACCAGGGCCCGGTCGAGGCGCTCGCCGGCCAGGGCGGCGGGGACGGCGAAGGTGCGCGGTCGGGACATCCGGTCGAGCGGCACAGCGTACCGGAAGGGTTGCGGGCCCCCCCCTTCCCGGTAACATCCTGCGCTTCTTCGGGTAGCGATGGCGCCGGACGCGCGCCTCCGCGCCGGCCCGGACCCGGCCGGACGCACCCCTTCCCCGCCTTCGGAGTCTCCCAGTGCTCGGCATCGCCCTCCTCGCCCCGCTCCTCCTCGCTCCTCCCCAGGCGACCCCCGAGGCTCCGCCGGGCACCGTGCTGGTCAAGGGCGGCAAGACCAAGATCGGGAGCACGCTCGACGAGGTCGAGCAGCTCGTCCTCGCGCAGGAGAGCCTGCGCAACGTGCTGGCCGCGCAGACGCCCCAGCACACGGTCGACGTCAAGGACTTCTTCCTGATGCCGACCGAGGTGACGAACGAGCAGTACCTCGAGTTCGTCAAGGCGACCGGCGCCAAGCCGCCGCGCAGCTGGGGCCTGCCGGCCCTGCAGGCGGGCCAGGCGGCCTTCCTCGACGAGCAGGGCAAGGCCAAGCAGGAGGCGAAAGCCGCGGGCAAGCCCTTCGAGGCCCAGACCTTCGACGCCGAGAAGTGGTGGACGGAGCACTGGAAGGACGCGGAGTGGACTCCGCCGGAGGCCGAGAAGGCCAACCCGGTCGTGTTCGTGACCTACGCCGAGGCGCAGGCCTATGCGCGCTGGGCCGGGCTGCGCCTGATGAGCGAGCTCGAGTACCAGCGCGCCGCGCGCGGCGACACGGCGCGCGCGTACCCGTGGGGCGACGAGTGGGACGACCGCAAGTACTGCCAGTCGCTGCACATCGGCAAGGACCTGTCGGCCCAGGTCGGTTCCTTCCCCGACGGCGCCGTCAACGGGATCCACGACCTGGCCGGCAACGTGTGGGAGTGGACCTCGAGCCCCTTCAATCCCTACGAGGGCTACAAGGCGCTCAAGTTCAAGGTCAAGAAGCGCGAGGTCGAGTGCCTGGCGCCCTTCGATCCGAACCAGCGCGTGATCGTCTCCGGCTCCTACCAGATGGACAAGATCGGCGTGCGCATCGCGACGCGCATGAACACCGACCGCAACCAGTCGACCAGCGCGCTCGGCTTCCGCTGCGCGGCCAGCACGGTCCCGGGCCAGGACGCGGCCCAGTGGATCATCGACCAGGACCTGAACCTGGCGGTGCTCGGCACGGACGCCGAGCTGGCCCCGGAGCAGACGACCGTGCTGCGCCAGTGGCAGACGGGCGCGGCCACGGCCAAGGTGCCGGGCTACGCCGTGATCTCCGGCTACGAGGACCTGCTGGCCTGCCCGCGCAAGGAGCTGAGGGCCAGCTCGCCCAGCGACCTGGCGACCCTGACCACCAAGGACGGGCCGCTCCTGCTCGGCTTCGTCGACGTCCCGCGGCCGATGAAGAAGCCCGAGCTCGACGCCGGCACCTACTTCGTCCTGTGGCGCGGCGCCGGCAAGCTGGTCGAGGCCAAGGTGGAGAAGGACAAGCAGGGCGTGGCGCTCGCCTCGCAGGAGCCGGTCGCGATGCCCTTCCAGGAGGTGCCCGGCTTCACGGCCGAGAAGGACTGCTACCTCTTCTACAGCGCCGACGGCACGCCGCAGGTCGCGATCGAGGCCCCGCCGGTCAAGGCGGAGAAGAACGTGCCCTCCACCGTGCGCATCGAGCCCTTCGTGCCGCCCGATCCCAAGACCCTGCCGAAGGACGCGCCGCCGCCGACTCCGCTCGACACGCTGCGCTTCACGCTGAACATCACGAGCGCCGTCAGCAAGGCCAAGGGCTTCGCGTTCGACCTGCCGCTGGCGGTCGCGCCCGGGGCCTTCGGCGGTTCCTGGAAGTAGGAGACGAGCACCTGCGCGTGCGCCGGTTCACTCCCGGCGCACGGGGACGGCGCGCCGCAGGCGCACCGAGCGCACGCGGCGCGGCGAGGCGTCGACGATCTCGAGCTCGGTGCCGTCGGCCGCGCGCAGCACCTGGCCGACGTCCGGCACGCGCTCGTCGTTGAGGCGCACGCACAGGCCGCCGAGCGTCGCCACCTCCTCGGGCTCCTCGAGCTCGAGCCCGGTCTCGCGGATCACCTCGCGCAGGGGCGCGTGCCCGGGGACGAGGAAGCTCCCGGCCGCCTCGCGCACGACCTGGGCCGCGGGGGCGGCGCCGTGCTCGCTGTGGATCTCGCCCACCAGCTCCTCCAGCAGGTCTTCGAGCGTCACGAGCCCCTCCACCCCGCCGTGCTCGTCGACCACGATCGCCAGGTGCATGCGGCGCCGGCGCATCTCGTGCAGGAGCTCGACCGCCGGCATCGACTCGGGCGCGTAGAAGCAGGGGCGCAGCAGCGGCTCGAGGGTCGTGAAGGAGCCCTGCCAGACCGCTGCCAGGACGTCGCGCCAGGTCAGGTAGCCGATCACGTGGTCGAGCGCGCCCTCGTGCACCGGCAGGCGCTGGTGCCCGTGGCGCAGGAAGGTCGCGCGCACCTCCTCGGGGCTGGCGTCGCGCGGGAGCGCGACCACGAAGCGGCGGTGGATCATCACGTCCGAGGCGGAGAGCTCGCCCAGGTCGAGCGCGCGCGTGGCGATGTCGGAGACCTCGCTCGGCATCGTGCCGTGCTTGCCGGCGTCGATCATCATCGCGCGCAGCTCCTCCTGCGAGAGGCGCGCCTCGGTGAAGGTCGTCTGGTCGCCGAACAGGCGCAGCACGAGGTTCGAGCTGGTCGAGAGCAGCCACACGACCGGGCGCGCGAGCTGCGCCAGCGCCAGGAGCGGCGGCGCCGCCAGCAGCGCGTAGCGCTCCGACACGCGCAGCCCGATCGACTTCGGCACCAGCTCGCCCAGCACGACGGACAGGTACGTGACCAGCCCGACGACCGTCACGAAGGCCAGCTCCTC
>Ga0315910_10003221_pt1 | contig 13995 bp, 10 predicted proteins | sample EdamamesoilMG_FD_204470 | JGI IMG/M metagenome (GOLD analysis project Ga0315910, IMG submission 204470) | Garden soil microbial communities collected in Santa Monica, California, United States - Edamame soil | ecosystem: Environmental > Terrestrial > Soil > Garden | place: USA: California...
CTACAACACCCTCGTAAATAAAGAGCAGCGCATCCCCGACATCGCATACGCCGGCGGCGCCGCGACGCGCGACGGCGGCGTGACGATCTTCCAGGCGCAGGAGTACCACACGAGTTATTGGGGACACCTCGGCCTGCTGGACCTGCGCGATCATTTCCTGACGCCGGATTTCAGCGCCTATCGGCAGAGCGCGCTCACCTCGCCGTATCCGCACAACGGCGTCGTGTCGGATCTCGCGCACGAACAAGGCGCGCTCGTCGGTTATGTGCATCCCTTCGATTGGGACATCGTGCCGGAGACGGAGAAATCGCTGACGAATGCGTTGCCGGTCGACGTCGCGCTCGGCAAGGCGGATTACATCGAAGTGGTGGGTTTCTCGGATCACAAGGCGACGGCCGCGGTCTGGCATCGACTGCTGAATCTCGGGTTCCGGCTGTCGGCCGGCGCGGGCACGGACGCGATGGCTAACTACGCCAGCCTGCGCGGACCTGTCGGCATGAATCGCGTGTTCCTGCAGACCGGCGGCGACTCGAGCGCGGAGGCCTTGCACAAGGCACTGAAGGCAGGACACACCTTCGCAAGCAACGGCCCGTTGCTCGCGCTGCAAGTCGACGGACGGAATCCCGGCGACACGATCGAACTGAAAACGGGGCGCAAGCTGAACTACCGTGCGGCGATGCGCTCGCTCGCGCCGCTCGATCACGTCGAGGTGCTGTACAACGGCCGCGTCGTTGCGCGCCACGGGAAGAAGGATGCGACCAGCGCCGATTTGGGCGGCGCGATCAACGTGACCGAAAGCGGCTGGATCCTGCTCCGCGCGTGGAACGACGAACCCGACGCGCTGATCCTCGATCTCTATCCGTACGCCAGCACCAGCCCGATATACGTGTCGATCGAGGGCCGGCCCGCAGCCTCCCCGAAGGACGCCGAGTTCTTCCTGCGCTGGATCGACCGGATCATCGCCTCGGCCGAAGCGCGCGAGGACTACAACGACGCGCGGGAAAAGAAGGACACGATGGACTACTTGCGCGCGGGTCGCGCGGTGTTCGAAAAGAAGGCGCACGGCAAATGAGTTCCAACGCGCGCGGCCTCGGCTTCTGGATGTGCCTGGCGCTGGTCATCGGCAACATGATCGGCTCGGGCGTGTTCCTGCTGCCGGCGTCGCTCGCGCCCTACGGCGTGAACAGCATCCTCGGCTGGCTGGTCACCGCCGCGGGCAGCGTGCTGCTCGCGATCGTATTTGCCCGGCTGGCCCGCTCGTATCCCGACGCCGCCGGACCTTACGTCTATCCGCGCAAGGCCTTCGGCGAAGCGACCGGATTCCTGACCGCGTGGGGCTATTGGATGGCGGTCTGGATCGGCAACGCCGCGATCGTCACCGGCACGGTCGCGTACCTGGCCGAGCTCGTTCCGGCGATCAAGCAGACGGTCGCGGGCCCGGCGATCGTGTCGTGCGCCATCATCTGGATCCTGACGTTCCTCAACTGGCGTGGCGTGCGGCAGATGGGCGTTGTGCAGATCGTCACCACCGTGCTCAAGGTGATGCCGTTGCTGGCCATCGTGGTGCTCGCGGTCGTGCTCCTGGGAAAGGGCGATGCATCGGTCATTCGCGTCGATCCGCAACCGCTGACCCTTTCCGCGGTGACGGCATCTGCGACGCTGACGCTGTGGGCGTTCCTCGGACTCGAATCGGCGACGGTGCCCGCGGGCAGCGTGATCGATCCCGAGAAGACGATTCCCCGCGCGACGATCTGGGGTACCGCGATCACCACGGCAATCTACGTGCTCGCCTGCTCGACCGTCGTGCTGCTGCTGCCCACCGCCCAGCTCGCGCAATCGTCGGCGCCGTTCGCCGACGTGGTGCGCATGTTCTGGGGCGGCAATGCGGCCTCGCTGCTCGCGCTGTTCGCATTCATCAGCGGCTTCGGCGCGCTGAACGGCTGGATCCTCATCCACGGCGAGATGCCGGCCGCGCTGGCGCGCGCGGGCGTGTTCCCCGGGTTCTTCGCGCGGCAGTCGAAGTACCAGACTCCCGGCACGTCGCTGTTCATCACCAGCGGCCTGCTCACGTTGCTGGTGCTCTCCAACTACACCTCCTCGATGGTGGTGGTGTTTACCAAGATGCTGCTGATCGCCACGCTCGCGACCCTGGTGACCTACCTGTGCTGCTCGTTGGCGACGTTGAAGCTCGCCTGGCAAGGCGAGCTCGGCATCAAGGGCAGAAGCCTCGGCGTGTTGTCCACGATCGCCATTCTCGGGGCTATCTACTCGATCTGGACCATATTCGGCGCCGGGCTGGAGGCGTTCTACTGGGGCGTCGGGCTCATGGCCGCGGGTGTGCCCGTGTACGTCGTCATGAAACGGGCCGCGAAGAAGAAGCCGCCTCGGTAACCGTCAGCGCCGTCATGTTCACGATGCGCCGCACGGTGGTCGACGGCGGGAGGATGTGCACCGGCGCCGCCGCGCCCAGCAGGATCGGCCCTACCGCCACGTTGTTCCCGGCCGCGGTCTTGAGCAGGTTGTAGCAGATGTTCGCGGCTTCGAGATTGGGCATCACCAGCAGGTTGGCGGCCCCGTGCAGCGTGGTGTCGGGCAGGATTTTCTTGCGCAGGCTCTCGTCCAGAGCAGAGTCGCCGTGCATCTCGCCATCCACTTCGAGCGCGGGCTCGCGTTCGCGCAGCAGCGCGAGCGTGCGTCGCATCTTGAGCGCCGACGCGTCCTCGTGGGTGCCGAAGTTCGAGTGCGACAGCAGCGCCACCTTCGGTTCGAGGCCGAAGCGCCGCACTACCTGCGCGGCGCGCTGCGTGATCTCGGCGAGCGCTTCCGCGGTGGGATCCAGGTTGATGTGGGTGTCGACGATGAACACCTGCCGGTTGGGCAGTATCAACGCGTTCATCGCGGCATAGACGCTCGCGCCATCGCACTTGCCGATCACCCGGTCGATGAAACGCAGATGCCGCGCGGCGGTGGACACCGTGCCGCAGATCATGCCGTCGGCGGCTCCCTTCCTCAGCAGCATCGCGGCGATCAGCGTGGTGCGCCGGCGCATCTCGAGCTTGGCGTATTGCGCGGTGACACCGCGCCGGCTCATGAGCTGGTGGTATTCCATCCAGAATTCGCGGTGCCGTGGATCGCTCTCCGGGTTCACGACGGTGAAATCCTCGAGCCGCATCTGGATGCCGAACTTCCTGATGCGGCTTTCGATCACCTGCGGCCGTCCGACGAGCACGGGATGCGCGATCTTCTCCTCGAGAATGATCTGCACGGCGCGCAACACACGTTCATCCTCGCCTTCGGCGAACACGATGCGCGAGCCTTCGAGCGACGCACGACGCGCGGCTGCGAACACCGGCTTCATGATGGTGCCGGACTGGTAGACGAACTGCTGCAGTTGCTCGCGATAGGCGTCGTAGTCCGCGATGGGCCGTGTCGCGACACCGGAATCCCGGGCGGCCTTCGCGACGGCCGGTGCCACGTGCACGATGAGCCGTGGATCGAATGGTTTCGGGATCAGGTACTCCGGCCCGAAGGTGAGATCGGCGATGCCGTAGGCGCTCGCGACGACATCGCTGTGTCCCATGCGTGCGAGATCGGCGATGGCATGGACCGCGGCGATCTCCATCGCGCGCGTGATCGAGGTCGCGCCGGCGTCGAGCGCGCCGCGGAAGATGAATGGAAAACACAACACGTTGTTGACCTGGTTCGGATAGTCGCTGCGCCCGGTGGCCATGACGGCATCGTCGCGAACGGCGCGTACTTCCTCGGGCAGGATCTCGGGCGTGGGATTGGCGAGCGCGAAGATCAGCGGCCGCGCGGCCATGGCCTGCACCATCTCGCGCTTGAGCACGCCGCCCGCGGACAGGCCCAGGAACATGTCCGCGCCGGCGATCACCTCACCGAGCGTGCGCAGCCTGGTGTTTTGCGCGAAGCGCGCCTTGTCGGGATCCATGAGCTCGGTGCGGCCTTCGTGCACCACGCCCGCCAGGTCGGTGAGCCAGATGTTCCGGCGCGGCAGGCCGAGTTCGACCAGCAGGTCCACGCAGGCCAGCGCCGCGGCACCCGCGCCGCTCACCACCAGCTTGATGGCGTCGATCTTCTTGCCGACCACGGCGAGGCCGTTGAGCACCGCCGCTGCGACGATGATGGCCGTACCGTGCTGGTCGTCATGGAACACCGGGATCTTGAGGCGGGCGCGCAGCTTGCGCTCGATCTCGAAACATTCGGGCGCCTTGATGTCCTCGAGATTGATGCCGCCGAAGGTCGGTTCCAGCGCCGCGATGATGTCCACGAGCTTGTCGGGATCGCGTTCATTGAGCTCGATGTCGAACACATCGACATTGGCAAATTTCTTGAACAACACCGCCTTGCCTTCCATGACCGGCTTCGCGGCCAGCGGGCCGATCGCGCCGAGTCCGAGCACCGCCGTGCCGTTGGTGATGACTCCGATGAGGTTGCCTCTCGCGGTGTAGCGCAACGCATTGAGCGGGTCCGCCACGATTTCTTCGCAGGCAAAAGCCACACCCGGGGAATAGGCGAGCGCGAGATCGTGCTGGTTGCTGAGCTTCTTGCTCGGAGTGACCGACAGTTTTCCGGGCGTCGGCGTTTCGTGGTACGCGAGAGCTTCCGAGCGCAGTGATTCGCGGGCCTTACGGGTTTCGAGCGGGTTTTCGTCGGTCATCGGTATTGAAAGTTATCAGTGTTGATTTGACTGTTTCCAAGGAACGCACATTCGAAAGGGTGAACCCGCTCGCAACGCCGCAGGCCTAGCAACTCGGCCTCCAGGTCGATGTGATGCAGGTCACTTCCCGGCTGTCCGCGCTGCCCCAAACTCAGCCGTTGGTTGCGCCGATGTGACCAGCAATATGTCTGCCGGCCGCCGGGTTTCACAAAGTCATAGTACAGAACATGCCAGGGGAAAGAGGGTCAACGGGGAGGGTTCTCGGCGTCCGGCGTCGGTGTCGGCGGGGATTCACGCTGCTCGACCTGATGATTGCGGTTGCGGTGCTGGGAATCCTGCTCGTCATAGCGGTGCCGACCTACTCGCGTTACGTGGCTCGCGCCAATACGGCCGCCGCGGTTGCCGATATCAGAAAGATTCACCTGGCCATCGAAGGCTACATCTGGAATCACGGCATTTCGCCGCCCAACCTCGCAGCTGTTCACATGGACGGCATGTTCGACCCCTGGGGCCAGGCCTATGTCTACCTGTCCTTCGAAGGACTGAACGGCAAGGGCAAGATGCGCAAAGACAAGAACCTGGTGCCCATCAACTCGGAATACGATTTGTACAGTGTCGGTCCCGACGGAGATTCCGTCGGACCGCTCACCGCGAAGCCGAGCCGTGACGATATCGTGATGGCGAACGACGGACAGTTCATCGGTCCGGCATCGGATTACTAGGGATGTCGGCGTTCCAGTTCAGCTATCTGAAGAGCAGGCTCGGCCGCCGGGTCGCTGGCCTCTTCGTGCTGTGCGCACTGCTGCCATTGTCCGTGGCCACATTCCTGCTCGCGGCGGAATTCGACGCCCAGCTGACGCACGACGAACAGCAGGACCTCGATGTCGCGGCGCGCGGTTACGGCAACGCGTTGCTGGGGCGCCTGGGCAGCGCGGACGACGTGTTGCGCGTGCTGACGGTCGCGCAAGGCGCTACCGATGAATCGGTACTGAAGGAAGTGGCGAAGCTGTCCTGGATCCGGAGTACGCGCAGTGCCATGGCGGACCTGCAGCGGCCGCTCCCGGAGCTGGACAGACGGCAGCGACTCGCGGTGGAGCGCGGCGACACCGTGATCGTGTCCTCCCTGGATGGCGCCGGCGATCGGCAAATCTCCCTGGTGCGCAGGCTTCCGAGCGGAGCCCGGCTGGACGCGGAGCTCCGGCCAGGCTGGTTGTGGGCGGACGCAACGGAATACGCCGACGACGCACACCTGAAAGTCGTGGATGGCGGCAACGCAACGCTGTCTTTCGCCGCAGAAGAAACAGGCGCCGCGGGCAACTCGAAGGAAGCGCCGCACACGCGGTCGTGGGAGTTGTTCCTTGGGAGCCGCTTCTCGTCGCCCTCATGGTTCGTGATTGCGCAACAGCCGCGCCATTCGCTGATGAGCCTTGGCAGTCACGTGGAAATGGCATTTCCCGGAATCATCCTGCTGACGCTGGTGCTGGTGAGCGTGGTCTCCGTGGCCGTCATCCGTCGCCAGGTGCGTCCCCTGGAGCAGCTGAACCACGCGACACAAAGAGTCTCGCGCAGGGATTTCACCTCGCTCATCGAGGCGAGCGGTGATGATGAATTCTCCGACCTGGCGCAGGCCTTCAACGCGATGTCGGGACAGCTGAAGCAACAATTCTCCGCGCTCGAAACACTCGCGGAAATCGATCGCCTGTTGCTGCGCACGCCGGACCTCGAGCGCATCCTCGATGCGCTGCTCCCGCGAGTCGCCTCGGTGCTGGGGTGCCGCTGCGCGTCGGTGCTGCTCATCGACGGCTACGCCAACGAACAATCACGGGTGTACGACTGGTACGCCAGCACCTCCGGCCGGCTTTCCGTTCGTCGCGTTGCATTCGATGCAGAAGCCTTTTCGACCCTGCACGAGCAGGGCTCGTACCTGGAGATGGACGCTGCGGCCGCGGCAAACATCGCGGTCCTGGGCCCGCTGGCTGCCACGCCCGTACAGACGATCCGTCTGCACGCACTCCGCCATGACGGCCAGCTTTCCGGATACCTGTGCATCGGTCACGCCGAAAGCGGGGAATCCGCTTCTTCGCCCGTCATCAGCGCGAGCGATCTCGCGGATCGGCTGTCACTGATTCTCGCCAACGTCGAGCGCTCCGAAAAACTCTACGAGCAGGCCCACTTCGATGCGCTGACGGGCTTGCCGAACCGCAAGCTGTTCGCCGATCGCGTCAACGCGGCGCTGCACGTCTCGGCGGAAACGCGAGCTCTCGGGGCGCTGTTGTACATCGACCTGGACTACTTCAAGCGGGTCAACGATACCGCGGGCCATGCAGCCGGCGACGAGCTGCTCCGGGCCGTCGCGAATCGACTGACCGGCTGCACCAAGGAAGGCGACAGCGTGGCGCGCCTGGCGGGTGATGAATTCGCGGTGCTGCTGCCCAATCTTCGCGACGCCAACGTCGCCGGACAGGTTGCCGAGCGGATGCTGGCGAGCCTGCAGGCGCCGGTCACCATCAGTGGTCGCGAGCACCACGTGGGCGCCAGCATTGGCATCACGATCTTTCCCGCCGACGGCCGGACCATCGAAGACCTGCTGAAGAGCAGCGATATCGCCATGTACCGCGCCAAGGAATCGGGCCGGGGCCGGGTCGTGTTCTTCGAAGTCGAAATGCAGCAGAGGATGCTGGCACGCATGACGCTCGAGTCGGGACTGCACCGGGCGCTGCAGCGCGATGAGTTCAAGCTCCTCTACCAGCCCATTGTCGGGCGCAGCGCGGCGCAGGACATCGGCGTGGAGGCACTGCTGCGTTGGCCGCACGGACCTGAAGGCGGCGGAGATCTGCCCGGACAGTTCGTGCCCGTCGCCGAAGAGACCGGGATGATCGTGAACCTGGGAGAGTGGGTCCTGGTGTCGGCTTGCCGACAGTTCATGGCGTGGCGTCGTGCCGGCGTACCGGTGCACTACCTGTCGGTCAACCTTTCGGCGCGCCAGCTGCGCGAGTCGAACCTGCTGGAGAGGCTCTCCGCCATCCTCGCGGATTGCGGGATGAGTTCGTCGGACCTGCAATTCGAGATCACCGAAAGCGTCCTGGCCGAAGGCCCGGCGATGGAACGTTTGCTGACCAGCATCGCATCGTCCGGCATCCGGCTGGCGCTCGACGATTTCGGCACCGGCTATTCATCGCTCAGCTATCTGCGGACCTTCCCCATCCACACGGTCAAGATCGACCGTTCGTTCATCGACGGGCTTCCGGGCGACGTGGCGTCATGCCGGCTGGTGGAGTCGATCATCGTCATGTGCGGCGCATTGGGAAAACACGTCGTGGCGGAGGGCGTGGAAACGGAAGGCCAGCTCGATTTTCTGCACGCCGCCGGATGCGCCGGGATCCAGGGGTTCCTGCTGGGCCGCCCGATGGAGGCCGCCGATATTCCGGGCTTCGTGCGTCGACTGGAGTCGGGCGCGGGTCGCGACTCGCAAGCCGATGACTGTGACGAATTGCTCCGCCAAGCGGGCGGCATCTAGCTACACCGGAAGGTCGCCAGGTATTGCCAGCGCCCGATCTCTCGTCAGTCGACGAAGGTTATCGTGCGATAGAAGGGCACCAGCTGCTCGGTAAATCCGCTCCAGTTCTCGTCGTCATCCGCCTGCGGCGCCGGTTTCGTCTGGGCGAGCTCGCCGAGCGCCGTCTTGGTCTCCGACGTCAGGATGTAGAAGTAGTCACCGCGCCGGAAGACGACGAGGCCGCGCACGGAATCCGCGCGATGTGAACCGGAGGCATCCTGCACGACGAGTGCGGACCCACCCGGGATCTCTACCAGCGCGACGATGACCTCGAAGCCTTCGAACGAGGTGAACTGGCTGTGCAGCAGGCGGCTCTGCGGCGAGACGCTCTGAAACCACATCGGCATGGCGAATTTTTCCAGCCATCTCACCAGCTCGGATTCGGTCTTTTCCGGCTCGGCCAGGCGCGCCTTGATCTGCTCAGGCACCGTGCAGTAGTGAATGCCCTGCAGATTGCCCCAGTCGTCGTGGAACGAGACGGCGCCGATCAGGTACTTCTCATCCTTCTCGAATCCATCCGAGATCTTCATTCCCATACCGCTGGGGACGGGAACCGTGAAGTTCTTCGCCGGGGATTGATAGACGCCCGCTTTGACCTTGCCCTGCATCCGGGCCGCTTCGGCAGGCGCGCCGAGCGCAAGCGCCAATGCGACAACCGCGAGTACTGCCAATCTTGGAACCATGGCGGTGAACTTCTTTGTTTGTCGTTGCGACCGAACGGGGGCGGCAGTATGCGCCCTTCAGGCGCCTGCATCGTAGATCCGGTTGGAGAGGAGCCAGCGGACCGAATCCGCGCGTGCCTGGTTGATCGGCTCGTCCGGGATCGCGTGCAGCAACGCGTTGCTCCGCGCAGTCAACACGTCGCGAAATTCCGGGTGGCTGAAGATGTACATCTGGTTCTCGTGGATGCCGCGCAGCACGTAGCGCCCGGCATCGACCGCATCCATCGCGTTCAGCAGAAACTCGGGCGGCGGCGCACCCTGCGGCGCGATCGACTTGTAGCCGCTGTCGGCGAACTGCGCGGGCCGTCCTCGTTCTCCTTCACCGATGTTGGATTTCACCGGGCCGGGGCAATACACCGACACGCCGATGGGGCGGCCGATCATGTCGGTGCGCAGCGCCTCGCTGAGTCCAACTACCGCGAACTTCGTCGTGGCGTACAGCCCGGCCGAGCCGAGCGCGGCGACGCCGCCGATGGATGACACGTTGACGATGTGGCAAGGCTGGCCGAGCGCGATCATGCGCGGCAGGAAGGTCACGATGGCATTCACGACGCCACCGACGTTCACGCCCATGATCCAGTCCCAGTCGTCGTAGGTGGCGTGCTCCATGAATCCAAGGATGCCGATGCCGGCGTTGTTCACCAGCACCTGCACGGGACCGAACACACGCTCGGCTTCGTCCGCGGCGGCGGCGAACCCCTTGCGGTCGGTGACGTCGAGCTGGATGGCGTGCACCTGTTGTCCGGGACGCGAACGGAACCAGGCGAGCGTCTCCTCGAGGTGATCCTGCCTGCGGTAGGTGACGACGACTTTCATGCCCTCGTCGGCGAGCACCTTGGCGATGCCGAGGCCGATGCCACTGCTGCCGCCGGTGATGAACGCGACCTTGCCCTTCAAGTCTTTCATGGGATTCCCTCCGCCGGCGGCAGGCGACGGCCGCGAATGGCGTCCGCGCCTTTCTCCGCAATCATGATCGCCGGCGCGTTGGTATTGCCGCCCGGGATGTCAGGCATCACCGAAGCGTCGATGACGCGCAGCGCCTGCACGCCGCGCACGCGCAATTCCGTGTCGACCACCGCACCCGCGTCGCGCTCGGTGCCCATGCGACACGTGCCCACCGGGTGCTGGGTGATCGCGCCGACGCTGCGCACGAACTTCTCGAGTGCCGCGTCGGATCGCACCGAGTCTCCGGGCAGAGTCTCCTCGGCGTGGAACCCGCTCAACGGCGCGCTGTTGTAGATGGCGCGAGCCGCGCGGATGCCGCGGATCATGCGATCGACGTCGCTCTGCTCCTGGAACAGGTTGAACGTGATGCGCGGCGGGTCCAGCGGGTTCGCCGAGCGCAACGTCATGTGGCCACGGCTGTCCTGCCGGATCATCGATATCGCGCAGACCAGGGTGTGCCTGGGTTTGGTCAGGAACGGGTACCACACGTCGCCCGCGCTGTTCTGCACGGCAGGGCAGATGAGCTGCATGTCGGGGCGATCGAGTCCGGGCGCGGTGCGCAGGAAGATGCTGCCCGCGGCACCGTTGGTGGCAAAGGGTCCGGTACCGAACAACGCCCAGCGCAGCACCGACACGGCCGCGCGATCCGCGCGCAACATGCACTCGAACGTCTCCGGGAGCGCGCGCCAGGTGACGGGCAGGAACGGGTGCTCGATCAGATTCTTTCCCACGCCCGGCAGATCGACGAGTGGTTTGATGCCGTGCTTCGAGAGCACATCGGCGGGTCCGATGCCCGACAGCATGAGTAGCTGGGGCGAGCCATAGGCGCCGCCGGAGAGAATGACTTCCCGGCGCGCGCGTGTGACGTGAACCTGGCCGTCCTTGAGGTATTCCACGCCCACGGCGCGCGTGCCTTCGAACAGCACGCGCGTGGCCTGCGCCTTCGAGACCACGGTGAGGTTGCTCCGATGCATCACGGGTCGGAGGAACTGGCGCGCGACGCTGCCGCGTCGCCCGCGCGTCACGACCATCTCGTTGCGTTGCAGGCCTTCGCCGCGCTCGCCGTGGACGTCATCGGTAACTGGATAACCGGCGGAAATCGTCGCGGTGCGCAGCTCCTCGTACATGAGGTTGTCCTTGGGGATGCATACCTCGAGCGGACCCTTGCCGCCGTGATATTTGCCCTCGCCCAGCCAGCTGCGTTCCGACAGGCGGAAGTAGGGCAGCACGTCCGCATAACTCCAGCCGGTGAGTCCGGCGCGTGCCCAGTCGTCGTAGTCGAGGCGATGGCCGCGCGCGTACACCATGCCGTAGATAGCCGACGAGCCGCCGAGCGCCTTGCCGCGCGGTACTTCGATGATCCGGTTGTCGGCGTACGCCTCCGGCTCACTGAGGTAATTCCAGTTGAGATCCCTGCGCAGCACGTAACGCGGGAAGGCGATCGGCATGTCCTTGAACACCCCGGTGGTCGGGCCTCCTGCCTCGAGCAGCAGCACCGAGGTGTCGGGCTCGGCGCTCAGGCGATGCGCGAGCACGCAGCCGGCGGAGCCGGCGCCGACGATCACGTAGTCAATAGATGACTTCATCGATCTGGATCAGCGGCATCACTTTCGTGAACAGCGGCACCTCGGCGATCAGCTCGCTGGCGCGCGCCGCGATGGCTTTCTCGTACGCGGGCCAATCCGCGATCCAGATGCTGATGACGCAGGTGTACGTGGGCGTTCCGCCATCCTGGGCGTTCGCGCCCTTGCGCACCTCGATGCGATGCAGGCTGGAACCGAGGATGTCCTTGATCAGCGGCACGTGCCGACGCAGGTAGAAGTCGAAGTCGAAGGCGTCGTTGTCCTTCGCGGGGTAGAGGATGTTGATGCACTTCATGGCGGCCCCCTGTTGGCGACCGCGGCATGTTGCCACCGCGGCCGGGCGGCATGGGCGCTATCCATTTCGCTGGCCGCAGAGAAGTTGTTCATTCGCGGGCCATACTCTCGCCCCCATGAAGCTGCATCCGCACGAAGGCTTCGACAACTCCGCCGCGAGCTACCGGCATATCGAGGCGCTCCCGCTCGCCGCCGCGATGGGGGCGGAAATCCGCGGGGTCGATGTATCCCAGCTGAGCGACGATGCGTTCGCGGAAGTCCAGCACGCGTTGTTCCGCCACAAGATGATCTTCTTCCGCGCGCAAGACATCGACCACGCGGAGCACAAGGCATTCACCCGCCGCTTCGGCCCCTTTGCCGAGGACGCGTACACGGAAGGCGTGCCCGGGCATCCCGAGGTACAGCCGGTGATCAAGCACGCCGACGACCGCTCGGCCATGGTGTTTGGTTCGGGCTGGCACACGGACTCGCCGTTCCTCACCGAGCCGCCGGCGATCAGCACCTTGCGCGCGGTGAAAGTGCCGCCCTTCGGTGGCGACACGATGTGGGCGAACTCGGCGCTCGCCTGGCGCCTGCTGAGCCCGACCATGCAGGGGATGCTCGGCGGATTACGCGTGCACTTTTCGATGCGCGACGTGCTCGCCTCGGCGCAGCGGAACGTGCAGCTCAGCGAAACACCGATCGGCCGGCTGGCGGCGACACGCGAGTTGGCCGAGCTTCCGGCGCACCTCGCGGAGAAGATCCGCGGCAGCACCCACCCGCTGTTGCGCACCCACCCGGTGACCGGTGAGAAATCGATCTACGTGGATGGGGCCTACGCGATCGGGATCGAAGGTCTCGAGGATGCGGAGGCCGCGACCCTGCTGCGCTTCCTGGTCGACCACATCACGCAACCCGCCTTCACCTGCCGGCTGCGTTGGGAGCCGGGCACCCTGACGCTGTGGGACAACCGGCTGTGCGTGCACCAGGCCTTCAACGACTACAGCGGCCAGGAGCGCGAGATGTATCGCACCACGATCGCGGGGGAAAGGCCGCGGTAGTTAGCCTGGCTACCAGCGCTGGTGAACGAACGGCTTGACGTCGTTGACGTATAGCTGCGCGAGCGCGGACAGCAAGCCGCCGTCGAGCGGTCCCTTTGATCCGGCCGCCACGTTCTGCTCGACCTGTGCGACGCGCCGTGCACCGGGGATCGAACAGGTCACGGCGGGAAACGATGCGATGTAGCGCAGGGCGAGCTCGGGCAGCGGCATGCCCGGCGGCAGCAGTCCGCGCAATTTCTCGACCACCTGCAAACCGCGTTCGTAGTCGAAGCCGGAGAAGGTCTCGCCCTTGTCGAACGCCGCTCCTTCGCGGTTGAAGGCGCGATGGTCGTCCGCGTGGAATCGCGTGGCGCTGGTCATCTTGCCGGTGAGCATGCCGGAAGAAAGCGGCAGTCGCGCCAGGATGCCGACCTTGCGTTCGGCGGCCCGCGGGAACAGGAGCTCCGCCGGACGCTGGCGAAAGACGTTGAAGATCACCTGCAGTGATTGCAGCGCGGGATATTCCAGCGCCTTCAATCCTTCTTCGACGCGTTCGACGCTGGCACCGTAGAAGCGCACCTTGCCGGCCTTCACGAGATCGTCCATCACCCCGAAGACCTCGGGCATGTAGTAGACGTCGGCAGGTGGACAGTGGAGCTGCACCAGGTCGAGAGCCGACACCTCGAGGTTCTTCAGGCAGCGCTCGACGTACTGCGTGAGGTTTCCGCGGTTGTAGCTTTCCTTGACGTGCGGACTCGAGCGGCGCCCGACCTTGGTGGCCACCCAGAATGGATCGCGGCGTTCGCGCCGCAGGCGCGCCAGGAGCCGCTCGCTGTGTCCGTCGCCGTAGACGTCCGCCGTATCGAAGAAGTTGATTCCCAGATCCAGGGCGCGATGCAGGCAGCGCATGGCCTCGGCGTCATCCACTTCGCCCCACGTGCCGCCGATGGCCCAGGCGCCGAAACTGACGCTGGAAACTTCGAAGCCGGTTCGGCCGAGCGCTTTGTACTGCATGTCAACTCATCCCGTCGGTGACACATTCGAATTGAGCCGGAACAGATTCATCGGATCGTACTTCTGCTTGAGCTTCACCAGGCGCGGGTAGTTGGCGCCGTAGTTCCCGCCGACGGTGTTCTTCGCGGCATCGCTCAGGTTGACGTAGTACCCCGACGTATGCGGCTCGATCTTGTCCCAGGCG
>Ga0315910_10003222_pt1 | contig 13994 bp, 15 predicted proteins | sample EdamamesoilMG_FD_204470 | JGI IMG/M metagenome (GOLD analysis project Ga0315910, IMG submission 204470) | Garden soil microbial communities collected in Santa Monica, California, United States - Edamame soil | ecosystem: Environmental > Terrestrial > Soil > Garden | place: USA: California...
CCGGTCTCGACACTGGAACCGTTTCCCGTACTGGGTGGCAGCGTGTACTTCAATGTGCCGTTAATATTTGGAAGCCACAAATAAGGCGTCAAAGAGAAGCGCCATTCACTGTCTTGCGCATTTGCCGAGGCACAGATAGAAATAAGTGCGAGGACGGACAGCGGACGACGCAGTGATCTGAATACTCGCATTGTCGATTCCCTCGTACGTTTAGAGCGATAGCGGCGCCCATTAGCGGGCGCTAGCACCGAATGCTTCCCCCTTATCCGGCTTTCGATGACTCTGTATCAGGCACCTTTCGCCATCCGTTGCCGGTGTCGTACGTACCGAACAGCCGATCGTAAAGCAACGATATCGTGCCGAAATTGCCGCCGGTAAACCGCGCATGATGCACGTGATGCATATATGCGGAGTGCCGCAGATATTTAAATGGAAAGCGATCGATTTCCATCAAATCGTGATTGTGCTCGTTGATCTCGAGAAACAGAACGAAAGTCACGACGATGGTGACGACCTGGAATTTTCCCATCACAAGGGCCAACAGCGCGATCGTGCCCAAGAACAAAGCGAGCCCGATGCAAGTCTCCAGCGGATGCAGGTAATTCGAATCGCGTCGGCACGGATTTTTTTGCTGATGATGCACTGCATGCATCCACACCAGAGGCGCACCCAGAGGACTCGCGTGAAACAAGAAGCGATGCGTGAGGTAATAGAAGAAGTCGTAAACCATGAGGATGACGGCGATATCGAGCAGTGTGCGCCACCAAGAACGCGCTTCATCGGTCACGATAAAAGGCAGCACCAGCACGACGTAAGCCAGCTGCAGCAGAAATCCCCACGTTGCACTTCGCCATTGAGTTCGCACGTAGTAGTCGCGCGTCATTCTTTGCGCGGCCACCGCCTTGTTCAGTTGTTTGGTTTGCCGCAAACCGGGGAGCGAAAACAGTAGATAGCGACCGAGGCTCAACGTCGCAACGGTGGCGACGACCACGTAGAGGGCCAACTGCCACTCGTAATGCACCGCGATAGTCGGCGGCAATGAGATATCCATAAGCTGTCAACGTGAGCTTGCAGGGTGACTCCCTGCAAGATAACAAAGAAGCTTATGTGCTCGCTACCAAATCCAATGGCGCCGGAGAGTTTTTGCAGGTGCAGGTGCACAAGGATGTGCAGCGATGAGCCAATGAGATCGCCGTACGCCCCGACAGTGAAGCGCGGTCGTAGGGTTAACGCACTAGGGCGACCCATCCGAACAATTGCCTGAGCGGCACGACTCGAGCGATTTCGATAAGGCGCCTAAAACCGGCTAGCCGGCAACTTCAGCCCGCGAGCGTGACGGCGGGCTGAGGGAGCGCAGCCGATGGCCACGCGAAAATCGGTTTCTTAAAGGTGAGCGGATCCGCCCCTTTCATCGTAATTGCAATAAGCCTGGCGAAATGCTCGTTACGCTGAATATCCAAGGCGGAAGGAGTGTACGGCTTAGCATAATGGCAAGCGAGTGATGCGATAGCGTTGCCTTCCTCAATCACAGGCACTGAAAAAGCGGCGCGTATTAATGACTTTTCGGCGCCGTCGCGGCCTTCGGCGAACAAAGGATCGTCCAACATGTCGCTCACAATCCACGGCCGCTTAGATTCGACAGCACGTCCGCAACATTGACTGCCGACGCGAACGGAACCAATGCCGGCGACGTATTCCTCGGGCAAGTTGTACAGAATGTAGGGTTTGAGAACATTACCGTCGACTATAAAAAGCGATGCGGCATACGCGTTAGCAATTTCGGCGGCAAGCCGAACCATAGATTCAAGGTATGTGCTTCTCATATGGCGGACTTTATCACGCACGCAATTACTTTCCGGCGCCCTGTCAACGGAGCTGAGAAATTCGATCGGTATGTAGGTCGACACTTACAAAAGACGGTGTACTAACGCTATTCCGAATTTGTGGAATGTGGCTCCGTAAAATCGTCGGCAGCACAGCCGCCATCGGTGAGGCCCACTCGAGCGCCCCGGCGGGCGATTATCGAGCGGGACGAAGTGTCATCGCGAGCTTTTCCAACTGGCCGATGACAGTACCCCACCCGTCGTTGAATCCCATCTCCTCGTGTTTGCGACTGTCCTCTGCGTTCTTATGCAGTACTTGGGCCCGATATGCGGTGGCGGCACCTTGATCCGCCATCGTGATGACAGCCGTCAATGCAAGCCACGGATCGAATGGTCGCCAATTTTCAGTTAGTGCCGTGGTGAAGACGATTTTCTCTTTGGGGATCACTTCAAGAAAGCAGCCCTCTAGATGCGGCACGAAAGTCTTGCCGCCGTCTTCGCTCATCCGAGTTTCGAATCCGCCGCCCGGCTTGAGATCCATCTTGATGACTTGGCATCGGATGGGTTCGGGTATCCACCATTTCGCAAAATGCTCGCGATCGGTCCATGCTGCCCAGACTGCGGCGCGCGGTGCTTGAATCGTGCGAGAAATAACCAGGTCGGCATTGTCGCTGCTCATTTGGCGCGCTCCTTAGCTGCTAATTTTTCGGCATACGCCGCCAATCGATCCGTGCGAGCTTCCCACAGCGCTCGCTGCTTGCTCAACCACGTTTCGGCGGTGAGCAATTGTTTGGGCTTGATCTGACATGTACGAATACGGCCTTGCTTGCGCGACGCAATCAAATCGCTGTCTTCCAGCACTTTGATGTGCTTCATGAACGAAGGCAGACCCATGTCGAACGGCTCCGACAACTCCTTCACGGAAGCCGGACCCTCGATTAAACGATTGATGATTGCCCGCCTGGTGGGATCGCAGAGCGCGAAGAATGCGTTATTTAGCGCAGATGAATAGTTCTCCATGTGGAGAACTATAGAGCAACACTATGCCGATTGGCAAACTATATTCGGCGGCGTGAGCGATGCAGGAAACGCTAGTAGCGAAAGCGCGGATTTTAGTGTGCGTACCTGCAGGGTCGTTACAGGGACGATAAATACTTTGCTGCAATGTGCGCGCCCCGCAATTCAATGCGTGGCGCCACTGTTTTGGCGGTCGATGAAATGTCGGCATTTAAACAACGGCGTAACGCGTTGCTCAACTGATCTGTGCGCAGCCGATCCACCTCGACGGTACCGACGCCGATACCAAGTCGTGTCACCCTATCTGCCCAATAGTGCTGGTCAAAGCCATGCGGTACGATGATTTGCGGTTTGCCTGCCATGGCTGCGGCCGTAACAGTACCCGCGCCGCCGTGATGTACGATGGCGGCGACACGGGGAAAAAGTTTGTCGAAGTTGACGTCGGCAATACGAAGGCAGTCCGAGCCGCCGTCGATTAAATCCAGATTCCCCCATCCCCGCGAGATAATCGCGCGATATCCGACGGCGCGAGCAGCCTCGATCAAGGTGCGACTTGTTCGACCGGGGTCCGTCAAAGGAGTGCTGCCAAAACCAAAGTAAATAGGCGGTTTGCCGGCCTCTAAAAATTCTTCGAGGTTATCCGGAAGTGGCGCTGAGTCGGGAAGCAACCAACTGCCCGTTTGGATTAGGTTCGTATTGACAAGTGCCGGGGCAAGTAAAGGGTCGCTGGCGATACACACGCGATTCGAAAGAAGATACCGTGAGACGTTGCTGATGGACTTAAGACCAAGTTGCTCGCGCTGCTGATTAATGGCATCACGAAAGATATTCCAAACCCAGTCCGACGCTTTCCAGAGAACACGGTTGACCAAACCAGGTAGGTGCTGCGCTCGGAAAGACGGCGGCGGATAGTCAGCCGAAGGTACGACGTGCGGGCCATAAGCCGCGTGTACATAGGGAATTTTTAGCGCCTCCGCAACCGAAGGCCCCACTGCCTGGAGCACACCGCCTACGATCACATCGCAGTCTGCGGCGACGCTCATCAATGTCCGAAAGTACCCATCGATCTCATCTCGAATAGCTCTAAAAATAACGAGCGCCATTCGCCGATTGTTTTGGGGCTGCTGCGCGGTCGTCTCTGCGACGGCTGTCCCTAAATCTCGACCGACCGGTATGCAGCATAAGCCGTACGATTCTACCCAGGCCTGATAGTTGGGCGGCACGCACAAGACTGCGGTGTGCCCGAGCGCCTGTAGCTCTAACCCCAGCGCGATGGACGGCTGAGTGTCGCCGCGGGACCCGATCGACGATATCAATATTTTCATATGATCCGACCTCAACGTGAGTTGTTTGGTGACGGATGCCGTGACATCGGCAGATGTCGGCTTGCTCGAAGTCATGATGGCGGCGGCTTCACTGAAGTATTTCTTCAGCCGTCGCGACAACGCCGCTAGACCTCTTGGGATCTAGCGCCTGGCACTTCCCTGCGCCCAACCCTTCAAGTGTCGAATTGTCTTGACAGGATTCGCTACCTTTAATGCATATAGCGCGGAATCACGCTCATTTCCGTCACGACAATGGTCGATGCCGAGCGTGGCTTTGTTGATCTTATATTTAACACGCCCCTTCAACATTTTTCAGGTACCGCTGTGTAAGCGGTCCAAGCGCCTTACTGGTTCTCAAGCAGACGTGCGGCGCTTGGGATCGTTGTTAGAAGCCAACGCTATCCACATACACCGTTCCTGCGCTCGCTTGAGAGATGGAGAGTTCGATGCCCAATGCAACGAGGGCATGAGCCTCGGCCGGTATGTCCACAGTGATCGTGTTCCATGCACCGGCTTGCAAGGCGCCGATCGCTCGCCAGTTACCGTGCCACGCCCAATTTCCTGCAGCGCCTTCGATCGCAAACGGCTGAATCCAATCGATACCCGCGCCTTCGGGTATGAACACTCGGAAGGCAATGGTATCGCCAGGCTGCACCGACGGATTCTCAACGGCGACACGAGCGAGACCGGTGCCCGTCACATCAATTCCCAACGACTTCCTCCCTGTGAACACTCTTGCCGAGGACGTGGCAACGTTGACGATGGGATCGCCGCTATTGAACCAGCCCTGTGTACCCGTTTCGAAGTGATACTGCGCTGTGTCCGGCGTGACACCGTAGTCGATGCCGTCAACGTAGATCGTGCCGGGCACGGCATTGGACGAGAACGCTTCGAGACCGATCGCGTGCAGCGGATGAGCATCGTTCGGAATCGATATCGTTATCGTATTCCATTCGCCCAGTTGCAGCGCTTGCACTGGCGTCCACGCGCCGTGCCACGCCCAACTATCTGCCGCGCCGCCCAACGCGTACGGCTGGACCCACTCCACGTTGCTGTCGACGGGAAGATAAATGCGGAACGTGATCGTGTCGCCTGGCCGAACCGTCGGGTTCAACACGCGTACTGCGGCAAATCCCTCACCTGTAAATTGCAACGCAAGCGACTTCTCGCCGGCAAACTTCTGCGTTGTTGAGGTAGCGACCGTGACGATCGGTTGGCCGGCGCTCTCAAAGCCTTGCGCACCCGATTCGAAGTTAAACACAGATGGATCGAGCTGCGGCATCGAGACGGGAGTCAATTGCACAATCATCCCTGCTGCATCCGCAAGGATCACACCATCGTCATTGATCGAAAGTGCGTTGATGATCTGGCGATTCTGTCTGCTCGCTGCATCGGTTTCGTTTGTGAGATCGACCCTGAGCCCATCTTTGTAAAGAGCAGCTCGAGAACCGCCGCCGCCAACAACCGCGCCCGTATTGTTCATGCTGGCGGGAAAAAAGGTAGGTTCAAAACGCCCGCTTACGTCCTTAAAGACGCCACCTTCGTAGAGGAACAAATGGATTTGGGGAATGGCATGCGGGGCCGGATTCGTGGTCGGATACTCGATTGCGCCCATGACCTGGCCCGCGTCGTTGATCGCCACGGGATTGATACGAAGCGCTCCATAAATCGGATCGGAATAAGCCGACGCTTGCACGACGTCGTTCGAATAGATCAATGTTTTATTTGCATCTGAGTTCTGCGCGACGATTTGCCCAAAGTTGTTGATGGAGCTCGCCACGCTTATGGGCACAGCGGCAACCGCTCCGAGATCGGTCACGACGCCATTCTTGTACTGAAATGCCTTTACGCCCGCCCCAATGATATAGCCCACAACCGCGCCGGAGTTATTGATGTCATATGCAAATGAACTCGATGATGCACTATCGAAGCCAAGCACATTTGCGATCGCAGCGTGCAAATCAGTGGCAACACCGTTTGCCAAGAGGAGTGCATGGGAGTTTCCTTGGATGGCACTACGATAACCTACCAACGCTTCAGAATCGTTGATGGCCTTTATGTGGTCTGTCGTACCCGCTGGAGAATTGTAGGTCGCTGAGATTCTGCCGGCGCTCGTGACCGTGACTGTGGATGCAAAGTCTTCCGGGGCCGGACCTGAGGTTGAAGTCTGTCTGACCAACGCGCCGTTGTTGTTGCGAAGAATGGTACCGAGCGGCAACTCCGTCGCAATGTAGGTCTGCGCGCTCGCCGACGTAGTGCCGACGAAAGGAAGCACCGCGATGAACGCCATGTAAGCAACCGCTTTCCAAAACGTTCGCATAGGTCACCGGAGTACTGCTGGTTGGGAATTCCTACGCTACACCTGCGATAGAGTCCCGTTAGTGCGCTACCGAACCTTGTTCGTTGAAAAGATTTATGGAGAGGGGTGTGCATTGATCGAGCCGCGCCAAGGGGTACGCGCGGCACCCAGAATAAACGATCGACTTCAACCAGGCGCTTACTCGTCATTCCCGGGTGGACGGGAATCCAGGAAGGAATTGTCTCGAGGCGAAATTACTCAGAACGAGATTGCCGTCTACGCGGCAATGACAGGATAAAACGGAATCTTCGCTGTGACGTTGGCCGGCGCCGGGCGTGGACTTATTAGGCTTTATTCTTTCCGTCGGTGGAGTTCGATTTGCGACGCGACAATGCAATTCACGCCATCCATCTGCCGTTCGTCGCATCCGACCGCATTGAGCGGTGCCGATCTATACATTGCGTTCGCCCCCGATAACAGCACGCACTTATGGCCATCTACAGTATCGAAACCGCCCCTTTGCACATTCTCTTTCATGCCGGTGCGGGCTTAAGCACGGTAGTGCTCGGTGGAATCGTATTGGCGCGTCGTAAAGGCACCACGATACATCGCGCATTAGGCTGGGTATGGTTCGTGCTGATGTACTCGATTGCGATCGGTTCGTTTTGGATTCGCTCCGACGGCGGCCTAAGTTGGATTCATGGTTTAAGCGCGGGCATGATTGTCACGCTGACCCACGCGCTATGGGCCATCAAGACCGGGCGCGTGAAGGGCCATCGCATTGCGGTGACCTGTGCATACATCGGGCTATGCGTGACGGCGGCATTCACCTTGCTGCCCTATCGATTGATGGGGCAGTTGGTGGCGGGGTAACGGTCGGAGAAAGGCGCCTGGTCTTAGGTACCGAAGACTCCGTCCAATCGCCGTAACGCGCCCTGCTCCTCAGGCGGGCTATAAACAACGTATTCATTGAGTTTTGCCAACAAGTCCAAGCCCGGCACACAGGAGTCTGATAATTTCACTGAGCCGTCATCCCGGCGCTTCGACAGTGCTCGGGATGAACTTCGGCCGGGACCCATCACTTCCTTTTCGATGGACCCCGATCTTCATCGGGGTGACGATATCTCGTTAGGTTTGCTAACGTTTGCAACGCTGAATGGAAACGGAATTCCAATGAAACAACCCTGCGTTTACATTCTCGCCAGTGGTCGCCGCGGAACGCTCTACATCGGCGTCACATCGGACCTGCTCGGCCGCGTGTGGCAGCACAAATCGCACTGCGTTCCGGGATTCACCGCGAGGTACAACGTCACCGAACTCGTCTGGTACCAATCGCATCCAACAATGGAAAGTGCAATCACGTGTGAAAAGCGAATCAAGGAATGGCGGCGTGAATGGAAGATACGCCTTATCGAAGAATTGAATCCGGAGTGGCGTGATCTTTACGAGCAAATAATTTAGCCCGCATACGAACGATGAATCTGAGTTCGCGACTTGACTCGTTGTTCTCGTCATCCCGGCGAAGGCCGGGATCCATCTCCGCTAGTTCTTTCTTTCGATGGACCCCGATCTTCATCGGGGTGACAGTCCCCTTTTAAGGACTTAGACCCTGTGCCGAACGTTCTCGCGCTTACGAGCTCGTTGGCTCGCTTGGAGGAAGCAGCACAATTCGTCCAGTGACCTGCCTGTTCTCAAGCCGCTTATGCGCGTATGCAGCCTGATGCATAGGCAGCACTTCAGTCACATCGCAGCGAATGTTGCCGCGGGCGACGAGATCGAAGGCGACCTCCAGTTCTCTGCGCGTGGTTGCGTATGCTCCGATGATCTCGAGTTCTTTGACAATCATGAGACCGGGGTTTAGACGGGCTTCGGCAGTATCGAGATTGCCGACTACGACGAGGCGCCCGGCCGGTGCCAGGCACTTGAGCGATTGGGAGAACGTCTGCGCACCGATGATCTCGATGGCGAGATCGACGCCATCACCGCCGGCAACCTCGCGCACCGCTGAGCTGAATTTAAGATCGGCCGAGATGACGACGTCATGTGCACCCGCCGCCTTGAGCGCGTCGACTTTCGACGGAGAGCTGGTCACTGCAATAACGTGCGCGCCGTCCAGGCGGCAAAGCTGTACGGCGGCGAGACCCACACCGCCACTCGCACCGGTGATGAGCACCTTTTCGCCGGCGCGTATGCGGCCGCGCGTGCGGCTGACGTGAACAGCGGTCCCGACGGTGCAGCAAGTGACCGCTGCGTCTTCCCAGCTCAACCCGTCGGGCACGTGACACACACCGCGTGCCGGCGCATTCATCATCGTGGCATAGCCGCCGTGAATTTCTTCGCCGAAAAAACGGCGATCGAATTTGCAAAGAGAGGGACGATCGTTGCGGCACATCTGACACTCGCCGCACGACATGCGCTGCAGCGTTGCGGCACGTTCGCCCACTTTCCAACCCTGCACATCCTCGCCCACTTCGATGACTTCGCCCACCACTTCGTGGCCAAGCACAGCCGGCACGGTCGTGCCGGGCAACATGCCTTTGCGCATCAGGACGTCGTGATAGCAAACGCCGCAGGCGCGCACCTTGATGAGCAGCTCGCCTTTTCCAGCGCGTGGGTCCGGTAGCGTTTCAAGTTTGAGATTGTTCGCGTCCCCGAACTCGCGAAGCATGATCGCCTGCATAAATTCTCGTCCACAGGAATGATGAATAGTTAGTTTGGGCGCTTACTGCCAGCGCCTTCTGCCGGGATAGGATATCCGCAGTTTCGATTTTCCGCATGCCCTATTCCCGGGACCGAAGAGTCCTTCCATTGGCGGCTGCTTTTAATGATCTTGTTCGGTCGGTTTCGTTCCTTGACCCGCCCCCTGTAAGGCTGAGCTTTTTTAAGGAGTGTCTATCGATTTTTGTCTATAGGTCACACTACTTTGCTCCTCCTGGCGGCGGCCTGAATTTGATTCCCAAGTTCAAACTGATCTGGTGATCGACTTCGCCGAGAAACTGATCCTTGTTGGCATAGACGATCGAGAACGGGATGTCCATGTCGGCCACGCGGCGGGTATAGGTGAAAGTTGCCTTGATGCGCTCCTTGTTGCTCGTATCGCCGTCGATGTTGCTGTCGTACGACGCCTCTAAATCCACACGATCGGCATTCTTGACCGCCTGAAGCGGCCGCCCCCATCCTACAGTCACTTCGACACGATCGGTCTCCGGAAGATGAAGCGTGACGTTGTCGTCGGGATAGAGGTAGTCGATCGCTTTCACGCGCTGATAAGCGGCGGAGAGTTTCCAGCGGGGCTGAGTCTTCAGAGCGTCCTCGGTTCCGCCGGCATAGCGGTTGAGAGCATCGACGCATTTCACGTAGTCCGCGCCTCCCTGTCGCACGGCGTCCGCGTTCTTGCAGGCTGCGCCATCGCCGCGAAGAAAATCGCCTAGGTTGTATCGCGTAAACTCGAACGTGAGCTTGGCACTCGTCTTCTCCGGCCCGACCACGTCATCGCGGATGTCCTGCGCCACCGAGAAGAGCAGTTGCGGCTGTTGCTCCACCAGCGCAGCCAACTGGGACAGCCGCGCAGCCGCGAATTCCTGTTGCGTCGCGAGCGTCGCTTTGCCGATGGCAGTGCCGAACGCAGCGGACTGCTGCTTCAGCTCATCACGAAGGGATTGCAGTTCTGCTGGGTAAGCACTGAACGCCGTGCTGTTGTTGATGCCCTTGGCGTTCGCAATCGTATTGTCACTGAGACGCTGGAGAGCTGCTCGCTGGCTGTCCACCATCGAATCGTTGGCTGCCGGCGCTCCCGCTCGCGCCCATGCGCCTTCGTATATGGGAGCTAACTTCCTACGGGCGACCGTAAAGTCGCGACCGAAGCGGCTGTTCACCAACGAATAGGTAAGCTCTGCGCGCGAGTCACCAAAAGTGCTTATCTCCTTTTGCAGAGTGTCCTTTCGCGCCGCGCGGACAGCTTCGGGAAAGGCATCAACGAGCGCGGTGAGCGGCTCTGGAGAGGTGTTCACGACGACTTGCAGCCGCATGTTCTTGTCGGCTTCTTGCAGCGGCAGCAGGAAATTCAGATTCAGAGCGAGAGTGCCGTCGCTTTGATCAGAGTTGCCGATAAGACCTAAGGCGTCGAACAGCGGGAGCAAGTCGGTCAATGTGGACGCAGTTGCCGCACCCCCTGAATCCGCGCCTGTTTGAGCTTTCGTCGCCTCGGTCTTTGCCTTCGAGGTTTCTGTCGTTGCGAACTTGCTAGGCTCCGAGCGCTTCGCGGAAGCGTAGAAGTTTTGCCAGCAGGTGTCGACGGAGTCCGTTTCCTCGCAAGTTTGTTGCGCGAGCGCTGTGGAAGCGAAGCCGGAGAGTAGTGAGGCAGCAACGAGGGTTCCAAGAATGCGCATCGGGTCGCTCCGCTCAAACCGTTATGACGTTGTACACGATCGTTTCCGCGCTGCCCTGGGGACGAGTGAACTGCTCGTGATAGTCAACAGGAACACGCGTGCCATCGGGTGCTTCCACGAACGCGGTAACGTCGGCCGTGGCCTGATTACCGAACTGCAAATTGAACACGACGGTGCACGCGTCTTTGCCGATGAGGCGAACGAACATTGGACCGGGCTGTACTTCTGAATCGCTGAAATTTCGCGGTGGCGCGTTGTCGCTGCGAATTTTGCCGCTGCCCGTGACTATTGCGGTGGTAGTGGTACCGGCGAGTCGCACGACGAGTTTCGATCCCTGTGGTACGCGCAACCAGTTTTGGATGTTGGGTGTTCCGTCGCCCACCACTCCCGGTACGGCTGCGGCGATCGCCGGCACCGCGGCGGCGATAGGCGGAGCGGCCGCCGACACGCTGAGCGCACCCTCTGCGTTAACGATTTCAATTTCTAAATTGCGTCGGCCATCCAAAGCCTTGTGCAGCAACTTCATTGCGTCGCGGGAACTCGTAACCATCGGCGTGCCATCGGCATCTTTGCGGTGGCTGAGCCCCGGCGCTATACAGCCCACCACATCACGGGCGCGATTTCCTGCGTGAATGAGAATCAGAAAGCGACCCTTGCCCTTGCGCGCCGGCGGGATGTCGGTGTCAAGTTTGAACACGTCGAGATCGGGATTTGACAGCACCCATACCTTGTCGCCGTTGGGACGAACGAAGGCGCCCAAAGAATAAACACCTGGGCTGATGCAGGATTTGAATCCCTCGCCCGCCTTCCCACCGGACGCGGACGGAACGAAAGGCTTCTCGATGGTAAACAAGCGAGATGCCGTCTCGCCGTCGGAGTCCAATATCTCAAGCAATCCGCGAGAACTACTGTCTGTCATGACCTCTCGGGTCAGGCGTAGCGCGATCATTGGGCACTCCTGTCGGTATTAAGCTTAAGTAGAGCAATGAACTGCGGTTCGCAGTGATCACTGTATTTCGACTTATGAAGATGTCGCTCGCTTAGCGCTGACGATGCATGGTTATGCACGCGCACATACATTCTTTTTCTGAGTGGCAACACCGCACCTATCTCCCTGTCGAGCATCACTGCTCGGCATCCAAGCCTCCATCTGATGTAGAACTTATAGCTATCGCAGAAGAAAAAAGAAATGGGACAAATGGCCGATGGCGGATGATGAATGGTTTCGAAACTCTCCTTAGTCAAAAGAGTTTACAACTGCAGCTGCAGTTTCTTTGATGCGTTGCGATTCGCACTATGAAGGCGCAAAGGCGAATTCACTTTGTAAGTAAATACCCGGCACCGGAGAGTCCCCGTCACTTCGACGATACTGTTGCCCTGCTCTTATCAGCCGCCTCGAAATGAGCCATCTGGTCGGCTTGCGCTTTTTTGAACGCAGCACGATCGGTGACGCGCGATATATAAGCCTCGGTCGCCGGTCGGTTGCCGAAGGCACGAACGTCGGGAACGCGTAGCACATCGGCCATTAACAGATCCGCGACGGTGAACCGCTCGGCGGCGAGCCATTCGCGCTCTCTCAGCACTCTTTCGATGTGGCCGAGTCGCGAAGTCATCCAGCCGGTCAAATTATTGTTCTCGGCGCCGGTGATCTTCAGGAACCACCACGGCACGGAGACCATCTCGATCGAGTTGAGCGCGGCGATCGTCCACTGCACGGTTGCCGCTTCGCCAACGGCATCGCGCGGCATTAACTTGTCGCTCTTTCGAGCGAGATGCAGCAGGCAGGCGCCGCTTTCGAAAATCTCCAGTTCTTTGTCCTTTAAGAATGGCACTTGGCCGAATGGCTGCTGTGCCAGATGATTGGTCTCGCGATCATCGAAAGGAATCGTACGGAGTGTGTAAGCGAGACCCGCTTCCTCGCATGCCCATCGCAACCTTAGATCACGCACGAAGCCACGGGGCCCGTTGGGAACCCAGTCGTAGGTCCAGATGCTCAGCTCGGTCATGGCAGCGGGTCCATCGTATATAAGTTGCGGGAAGCGACTCTGCATTGGGAGCGCGGTTACAGTCAAATCAGCGTGTTTAGTGCAGAAATCCGGTACCTAGTTCGAGCAGGCTCTACCGGCCGCGATGCTCAAACTGGTCAGAATGGGTGGCGGATCATTCGGGCCGCGCGGCGGTTGGCTCGCATCGCGCGTTCTGACTTCACACGCCAATTCATTTTTGTTTGCAGTGCAGTCCAGCACGGGCGGCCACATGCTCAACTTGCTCTTGTCGTAGCATTTAATGACCACCGTTACACTGTTCCCCATGCGCGATGTCTGGGACTGGTACCAATTTTTGCCCACCGCGCGCCCCATCTTTTCCATCATGTATCGGCATTGCGAAGTGAATTCGTCCGCATGGCAGTAAACGCCTTCGCAGATATCGGCAGTGCCCGTGCCCGCCTCGCAAGCGGCCTTTGCTTTGCGCGTAAATTGCTCGTTGGCGTCACGCATCGACTTCGGCGTTGCTTCCAGCTCGGTACACGAGCGTTTAATTCCACTTTTACATTCTTCGGCGAGAATCTCTCTATTTGCTTCGATCATTACGCCCCAGTAAGGGTTGACGTATTGTTCGCCCGCTGCGACTTTGCGCGCCGCTTCCTTATTGCGCTGCCATTTCGCCCGCTCTCCCAGCGCTTCGCATTTCGCGATGTCCGCCTTCGACGCCGACTCCATGTTCATATCCAGGCATTTGAGCGATTCGCAAGCATCGGCGTCGCCGCTATTGCACTTATCGCGTTCGAGCAGTTTGGCTTTATCCAAGAAGCGCTCGTACGCCTTATCTTGCTTACTGCCCGCCGATCGGCTTGGATTAGACGAGCTTGAGCTTCTGGATTCGGATGGGGCGATAACCACGGTCGCACCAGGGCATTCGCGATCCGAATAACTCACTTTCCCATTCTCACTCGTGCACTTGTAAATCGTTGCCGATAGCGAAAGCGACGGGACTGGCAACAACAGAATCGCCAGCATCAATCGTATCGAGTTATTCACGGGTACTTTCCTTAGTTACACACCCGAAGGCGTCGGCATTACGGGTGCGATTATTGCTGTTAGTACGGGAAGCGTTTTAACAAAGGTATTCCGGGATCATCCCT
>Ga0315910_10003223_pt1 | contig 13992 bp, 33 predicted proteins | sample EdamamesoilMG_FD_204470 | JGI IMG/M metagenome (GOLD analysis project Ga0315910, IMG submission 204470) | Garden soil microbial communities collected in Santa Monica, California, United States - Edamame soil | ecosystem: Environmental > Terrestrial > Soil > Garden | place: USA: California...
CGCTGGCTTCCCCGGCTGCCCTTACCATTTCCCAAATCTTAGGAACCTCAAAAGATTTTTCAATCCGTGAGGGTAGTTCATTTGAGGCCTGTTCGAAGTTCTTAACCTGAATTGCCGTCACGCACTTGTTTTGCGAAAGCCTCTCTACGTGCGATTGTTTCGGATTCACGCTTACTGATTTTTCCTGCTCCATTGACTTTATCCGTTTTTTTGATTGTTAACCAAGTATTTAGTTTTTGCCTCCATTCCCAAAGTTCTTGCGGTGGATTCGGGGCGTTGCTGTGGTGCGTGTAGCATTCTTCAAAAGCTTGTTTCAGGTCTTTTCCTTGATGCGTGATAGATAAGTCTGTTATGAACTTTTCATCCGTAAACAAACTTTCAAAAACATCTCCTTTATTTTTTTTAATTACAGTTTCAGTTACATTTTCAGTTTCCATATGCTTAGCATATGCTTTATCACTTTTTGGAGTAGAATCTTTGTTTTTAGTTCCTTTAGCATTGTTTCTTCTGGATTCTGAGAACTTTTGCCGCCTTTCAATTTCATCAGTTAGGCGTTGCTTCCAAAAAAATGTACCATCAGTGTTAAACTTTTGTATAACGTTATGAAACACACTAGTTGAGCATATGCTTAACACTTGCTTAGCTTGTGTGATAGTAAATTTACCATTATTAAACTGAAAAATTAATAACTCAAGGTAGGCACCTTTCTCTTCAAAAGTCATCCCCATTGTGCCTTGGAGCCAATCACCTGAATAGAAAAGAAATGCAGGATCTTTAGCCATTGTTTCGCAATTTATCAATGACCATAGTCCGAAGAATCTGATTCATTTTCCATCCACTCACATGAACAAAAGGACTACTTGAATACTGTCTTTGTACGCTTAGAAGGCATCCTCCAGGAATCCAGATTTCGTAACCTCTTGGAATAGTGATACCTTCAATTTCCTGCTTTACACAACGAACTAACAACGCTCCTTTGGTTTCGATCATGCCAGTGCGTTGAATGTAAACATCAATCAAATCATTGTCGTTAAACTTAGGTATTCTGATTTTATGATTATGTTGGTCGCAAGTATGGGGAGGTGCCTTTCTAAACTTTACGCCAGCGGCCAGCATTTCGCAAGCATGACATTTTCTTAGTTTGGTCATATGAAAAAAAATAAGCCCGGCTCGTGGAAGAGAGACCGGGCAGGTTATCGGTTAACCTTACCCTTTAGCGTTGCTTCCACCCAGCACTAAAGAGTATTAAAATGATTTACGAAATTACCAATTATTCTCCATCTGCAAAAGGTTAAGAGAAGATTTTTGCTCTCAAAATAAAACAAGCGATGTGTCGGCCTGTTCCTTTACCTGGGGATCCGTCCTCTATTGCTAGCCACTTAACATCTCCTAGATTACGAACCTCTGTGCCTATGGCCTTTAAAAGCATCAGAATCCATTTATCCACAGGGTAAACTAAAACTACTGTCTTGCCTTTGGCATTCTCTTCAATTGCTTTTCTTACCCATGCTGTTGGCCCTTTCTTTCGCCCGTTATGCATTATGGAACCGAATGGAGGATTAACCCAGTTGACCTTTCCCCACTCGCATGTAAGGCCGTCAAAGCCTTCCGGTAATGGATACGGACAAGGGTCGAAATCAAAGCCAAATTCTTCGTTAAGCGGGTCGTAAACATCTGGAGGTATGAGCCAATAGTGTTTCTTATCATCACCGTTGCCCTGATGAAATTTATTAGCTGAGGGATGTAATTTACTTTGATGTTCCATAATTAGTTTTTAAAAAATCCGGAGACTAAACAAGTCGGCCACAACCTTACCGCTCGAAAAGCCTCCGGGAAAAAGTGTCAAAGTTGTCTTAATAGTTGCTTCATTTCATAACGAATGATCTTAAGCATCTCAATTTTACGGATTAATGTGTCTCGCTGATCCCATTCGTACTCTGAAAGATTTTTGAGTCTCCACTGTAATTGCCTCATCTTTTTACCCATGTGGTTACGGCTGTTCTTTATCGTAAGCTTGGTCATACTGCTTTGGTTTTCTGTTCCCAATACTTAGCCTTCATATATTCATTCGCTTTGAACTTTTTGGATTTGCACCAATCATTCAAATTATCCGAGAAAACGAACCCATAGTTATGGTCGTGTCCTGAAGATCCCGCACCATAGTCGGCTACCTTTCTGATGCGTATTTTTCGGGGAGTACTCATAGACTGTAAGACATTACCCGAACATCCTTACCAAACCGATTCTTAACCGTCACAGGCTTCTTTTTAATCGGCTCACCGTCACGAATCATCTCACTGCAACGAGTGGATAGCTTTGTGCATCCGATGAATTTAATGGCATCCAGCGGGGTAATAGTGCGGTGCCTTTTAAGCCAGCTTTTAATCATGGCTTTTTGTGTATCTGTGTTGCTCATGAGTGTTTCTTTGATATTTTATACACGAAGTAAGCCACTACCGATACAAGTAAAATAGAGATTGTGTTGGCGAGTGCTTTGTCTGTCAGTATTAGCGAAGACAACTCCACAAAAGCAGCGTCAATTTCTTCATAGAAGATAACGACCATCGCAATCAGGTAAATTACAAACCCTGAAATCGCCCCGGTGAAAAACTTTTTAGTCACGCGTGGCATGTCTCTTCCGTAGTCTTTGAAATAAGGGTGCATATCTTTTTTAGTTTAGTGAACTCAGGAACTCTTTTTTCTTAGCCTCACAGATTAAAGCTTTGTTGTAGATTTGATTCTGGCGCACATGGTCGGCTTTGATTTCTATTGTATGGTGCTGCAATTCCTTTCTCTTAAATCTTGGGTCGAATGAAAAGAAGTAACACAATGGCCTTTCGCATAGCATAAGTTCAGTTTGAATCTGATCGTAATACCCTGGCAACTCTTCCTGAAAGTTAACCGAATTTATGAAAAGTTTGTATCTTAAATGCGTGTCACTGTTGGGGCATTTAATCTCTGTGATTGCGTTAGGCAGTATCAAATCAGGAGTAGCCCCGATAATCCCATCCCCAACAAAGAAAACCGTTCCACCGATTGAAGTGTAGATAACGTCATCCGCTTGCAGATCATACCCGTAAAGTTCACAGAATCGATTTATAGCGTCCGGTTCGGTAGTTGTTCCCCATTCCATCTCTTGGGAGAAATAAGGCGTTTTAGGCTGCGCCTCTACGTTCTGGATAAGTTCAAGGATATAGGAGATTGCCCCGTCCGAAATAACCGTTTCGTCCTCGATGTACTTGGCTTTGCTTTTCGGGTTCTCTTTCTTCCAATTGACAAGTTCATCAGGAGTCATAAGGCGTTTACCATCGGCCATGATTTCGTTAATGCGCGACCCGGTAAATAGTCCTTTGCGGTGATCCTTCCAATCATCCTTATTCTCGAAAATGAATCGTTCAATTACCTTTACCATTGAGTTTTTCTTTATTGGATTTGATAATGTTCATATCAGGTTCGAATACAGCCACATCCCTGCGGTTCAAGTTGGCTCCAAACACATTGCCGAACATATCGCAAGCATCTTTAATTGCCAGGCTTTTAGCGATAGGGAAGGCCATAGAAATAGCCCCGTTATTGATGTTGGCTAGGTCTGCCGGGCTTGTGCCTTTAGCGGTCTGTAATTGCATCGCGCCGATACCGTCATGGTATTCCATTTGGTTCGTGGCCGGACTGTAGTAGTGAACCCTCACAGTTACCCACACACCATTGAACGCCGTTCCCTGCCCCGTTATTTCGATTCTGTAGGCTTTGAAAAGCTTCCTAAGCATGTGCTCAACTTTGTCTATTGGCAAATACTTGTGACCCTTGATGTATGGATGTTCTTTCACCCAATCTTCCTTTGGCGGTCTGGATAGGATGAAGTTCAAACCTTCCTGCTTACCGGCCATTTCCAAATCATCGGCAAACAACTCCTGAATAGTCGGCAGTTTAATTTCATCCTTTTTAACCAATTCAGCAACCCCGGCCACGCTCGGTGTTTCTTTGTAGTGAATGCTCTTCTGAGTTCCCATTTTACCCTGCGTTTACTGTTTCTCTATCCATAACCTTTTGCAAAGCAGTAAAGTAAATAACCCGCATCTGAGTGAGAGTATTTAATTTCTCTTCCTGCTCGTAAAACTGTTTCCACTCAGCGCCATCGTAAGGAACGAGAATCAAGTTTTTACTGTCGTTCTCAAGTAAGAATGATCGGGCGTTGATGCCGGTTGTCAGATCCTCTATCAGGGTGTTAAGCTGTTTGGAATTGAAGTCGGTTAGTTTGTAGTCCATATTTTTAGTCTTTTAATGATTTCTCTTTCTACTTGTCCGTTAACCATTGCTCCAAGGTCACACGGTCCTTCTGTTAACTTCTCACCGTCTGAACCTTCTTTCCAGTAGGCCCAATTATCAACGCTTTTCGCTTCGACTATCAGATCGTAATCTTCGCCATCAAAGGAGTATACGGTAATGGTGAAGATTGTCATGATTATTTTTTGGTAACTTTTGCTAAAGCAGAAACCTTCGATTCAATTGGTGTTAGAGTAAAAAGTAAACGCTCTAACTTATTGCGTGCCTCTTTCATGGTATCAGTATTTTGCATCTCAAATATTAGCCGATGTTTCATGTAAATGTCAGAGATGTCTACTTCTTTAGCTTCACTAATAAATGCATTAACATCCTCTCTTTTGATGTCATATTTTGAGTACTGACCAAGTAGATTTGCAAACTCGTTTCCGGTTACTGAGATAAGAACCCTTTCGTCTGGTAGTTGTGCGATTACTTTCATGTTGTTTTTTTTGGTTAAAAATTTTAAACTTTAGTCCCCTGCGTAATGGAATTGTTCACGATTCTGTTTGTAAAATTCATCATAAAGTTCTTGCGCATTTTCAACGCCTTCCTTTTTCATTTGTTCCATAGCTTCACGCGCCGGGAATTGCATACTACCGTATTTGTGACGGTCTTCAGTCCACAGTGAGTTTACTAATTTGGAAAAATCATTCATGTCCTTTTTCATATTTTCTACCAGTTATAAAGTACAATCAAAAGAATAAAGGCAATACCGTAGAGAGTAATAGCGATCGCTGGGAACATTTCCTCTACTTTAGTCTTGGCGTTTGCGGTGTTTAGGTCTGTGAGTTTCATGAGCTTTTGTTTTTATGATTGATTCTATCCAAGTATTCTATTGCTGATTTGATCGATTTCGATCCGTCGGAGCATCCCCAACTATCCAAGTCAACCCCATCTTTTGCGATAAAGACCGCAATTTGTCCGGGCCAAAACTGGATTGATATTTCGTACCTATCGGAATATCTCAGTAAGCGTTTTAGCATTGTGTAGTTCATGAGCCCACAAGCTTATTAAATTGCTCCTCCAGCCTTTCTTTGTTTTCAATCTTACGATGCAGTACCTCAATCTGAGACTCATTCAGGTCACCTAAAGCGAGGAGCTTATTAATGAATTCATCCAACTCCATTATCATCTGGTTTAAATGCTGGATTTGTTTCTTATTTTTCATCGTTCTTTTTGTTTAGTTGTGTGCGATTGTTTAGCAAATCTAGTGATAGAAACGATACATGCAAACAAAAGTTTGAAAAAGATTAATAAATATTTGCAAACTATTTTTTGGTGGTCTCGTTTATTATATAGTAATTTGAATCATCAAAACGAAACGATTATGAAAGAATTAGCCTTCGCAATTGCACAAAAGATAGCAAGTGACAAATCTACAAATACAGTTTTGGTATGCGCTTCTATATTAAAAGAAGCCTTTATATCTGACGGCGTACCATCCAAAACAGCAAATACAATGGCTATAGATGGCGTGAAAATTATAATGAGTACAATGCTTAAAATGAAGCCATAGGTATGGATATTCAAAATGAAATACCGGATAGCGTAGCGTGGCAAGAGCTATTAAAAGCTAATGAGTCGTTAAGTATTAGGCTTAATGATTCAGAAAATAAACTTGATAAAATAGTTCGTCTGATAGAATCGGAACTTAAGGAAATACCAAAATTACAAGATTTCGCATCTGGCCATGGTGACGCTGAGGGGTATGCAAGAGTTTGTGGTCAAGATGTGTTGCTTAAACGTTTGTATGAGAAAGTTGAAAGGATTATACGTAATTGAAAAATGACAATAACAGTAACAGATTTCGAGCGAATAACCAAGATCAGCAGACACACGGTTTATTCTTGGTTTTACAGGAATAATTTTCCGGAAGGAATTGAACCGGCACCATCATTAGGTAGTACTAAAATGTTGGTAGTTAAGCGTTCAAACAAGCATTTCAGTAAGATTTCAAAGGAACTTGTATGATCACCCCAAAGCAAAAGACAACCAGCCGATGACACACGCTTTAAAAACATGGCCGCAATACTTCAAGGAAGTTAAAAGCGGCAATAAGCCATTTGAGGTGAGAAAGGATGACCGTGATTTTCGAGAGGGGGACAAGGTTATTCTACAAGAATGGGACCCGGAGACTGAAAAGTACACTGGTCAGGAACTTGAATTTAAGGTTGGTTATTTATTGGTCGGATTCGGGATCAAGAAAGGCTATTGCGTATTTGGATTAGAAGAAATAAACTCATGACCGAGTGCCCCACATGCGGAAGTAATAAGGTAGAGCGTAATGGCTATTGCGGTTCTTGCAATCGCGATATGAGAAAGGCCGAATCCACCAAGGTAAAGGAAAAGAAGCCCATCAAGAAGGTGAGCGCGAAACGTGCGGTAGAAAACCAGGAGTACGCCAGGTTAAGAAGGGACTATCTTGAAGTCTTCCCGGTTTGCGAGGTTGTTGAGTGTCACCGTAAGAGTACTCAGATCCATCACATGGCTGGAAGGGCAAATGATCTATTGAATGACGTTAATTTCTTCCTTGCGGTATGCGATATATGCCACCAACGTATTCACGCAGAACCAATTTGGGCAGAAGATAACGGTTACATTATAAAAAGAAGCGTTTAAAAAGGTATAACCCCATATAGTAAAATGACACTATCAGAATGTAAGGATAAAGTAGCAATATCTCATGGTTTCCAAAATTGGAGGCATATGGGGCAAAATAGCACATTAACTGAAAGAGATAGCGTTAATGCTATAGTTGCTGAACTCTACGCCCAATCACTTGTCGAATCCAAAGACAAAAGAATAGCCGAGTTGGAGGCTAAATGTAATGGCAACAACATTCAAATAACCGCCCTAATAATAAGTAATCGTAAAAGCAAAACAGAAATCCAGCGTCTTAATAATATAGTGTACCAAAGATATTTGTCAGACCTAGAAGCCTATAACCTTTTAAAGAATAAGAAATGAAAATGGTTAAAACACAGCCCACCTTGGCCGTACATAGGGTAGTTTTAAATGTAACTAGAAACGGCAACCATTTTTTAAAAGCCCAAGGAAAATGAAAGACATGCTTTGAGGTTGGTAGACCCGCTGAAAAATTATTCCGGCATTATCCGGAACGATGCTTACAGAATATGGGCACGTAGGTGAATTGAAAAATTCGATTGTAATAGGATAGGCGCGAAGTGACCACAGGTCTAAAATGCCTACCAACCCAAAGCTAATTTTTAGGATTAATCATTGAGAAAGTATGACAGCAAATAATAAAGCAGAGAAAAAAGTTCAAATAGCAATAGATAAAATGATTGAATTGCGTGAAAACTTCATACTCACTGACAGTCTGTATTCAGAAATCCAAAGGATACTTGATGCTTTAAACTTACTTGAGAACAACGTTTCAAATTCCAACATAAAACAAAACCCATGAACCTCATCCTCTACAACGGTCACAAGTTCTACGGAATGCGTGACGTGCCAGAAGAGCCAGAAAGTGGGTGTAATTGGGTCTTTAAAAAGACTGCCTGCTGTCCCGAAGGTAAATGCGAAACAGAGAAAGAGTGGGTTGAATACCGTAAGAAGCTTGAATCCTGCAAGTCCTCCGCTCTGAAAATTGTTAATCCGGAGTTACTTGACATACATGAATGGGAAAATGCGGGAGTTATATTTTTAGGTGATAACGAAGACCCTTTAAAAGACGGCGACACTTTCCCACTACCAAGTGACTTGAAGTTTGAGGAGGAAGAAAAAGAATATGCAAAAGGACTTATTACAGCAGTTCCATTAAAAGAAACTGTCCTCCGCTTAGTAAAGGTTGTGAGCGAAGAAAGCCAAGAAAAACTTTGGGATGAGTTTAAGGAAAGGATAGCAAACAGAACTTTGCATTGGTCACAGGTTGACAGATATTTCACAATCCAACGTAAGAAGCCATGAAGACACTACAGGAATGTAAGGATGAGGTTGCTAAAAAGCATAGCTTTAAAGATTGGAATGACCTAATCAAAATTCATAAAATAGGCGACGTTAATGAAGTACATGAAGATTATATTGATGAAAAGCGCATGCAGGAGTTAGAACACTTGATAAACGGTCAAAAGTGGGACATAGCCAGGTGGACAAAGGCTAATCGGGAGATTGATAAGAACATTGAAAAGCTAAAGGTATGACACAAAAAGAACTTAAAAAGCAAGTCATAGCTTTAATAAATGACAAGAATACCAAAATTGACAAGGCTGAATTTGAACGTAGAACAAAGTCAGTATTAAAGGATTTCTATCTTGAGCAAGTACCAACCGGAACGGCTACATTAACCCTCAATTTGACTTTGAAATGACTCACACTCACTCCTTTTTAATAATCCGAGGAACAGGTAAGATACACGGCTGTCCCCTTTGGAAATGTAGTTGCGGCTTAATTGTAAAGGCATCATGAGTTTATCACCACCAGATCCACCCAAATGCAGAAGATACCGTAATTGGTATTTATTGCCTGAGATAGGCGAGATCAAACAAACACTGAAAAGTAAGACGCTTTCTGGTGACTTATACAGGCTACAACTCGCATGGAATAAATTAATCAGATTGATCAGAAGGAGTTATTTAATAAAGCCAATAATCAAATATCTAGAACTATGAACATCGCTGAAGAAATCACCAAACTAAAGGCCGAACAAGCCGAATGCCAGGCAACAGAAAAGAAAGCCCACGATCGCGCCATTGAAATAGGCCGACAAATAGGTAAATTGGAGACACAGAAAAAGAAGATTGACAAGATTTTAGGCGAAGGTCAGAAAGGAGTAGCGGAATAAGCCCAAAGGAGCATGTGTTTAGCCGTTCATATCAGTGACAAAAACGGTACACCGGATGCATCGCTCAGTTGACACGCGTTCGCTGGATAACAGGCGGTGGGTTTCCCATAAGGCCATCTTCAAAGGTGTAATGCAAATGCCGGGCATGTTGTCAACCCCGGTTTTTTAGATCGTAAAAAGTAACTAAATTTGAAGTATGGAGTTGTACAATTTCTTCACCATCCCAAAAGAGGATAAAGCCGATTTAGAGGCCCGAATGCCTGAACTTCAAGAGTTATGCATTTGCGTTAACCTCGTTGAGCATAAAGGCCGTCATTCTATAATCGGCCAGCTTTACGGTGAAGATACCAACGTTGGAGACATTGACCTTCTGGTGATCCTTCGGGACATTAATTTCGTTTGGTTTGATGCGACATGCCCAACGATCAATAATCTCCCAAAGCCATGAAAGCCAACCTAACAAGAGTTTACCTTATAATTTCAGGCATGGCTATAATAGCGCAATTTTTCGCCCTTTTAACGGTCATTTTATTATGAAAGACTCTAACCCAGAACATAAGGAGGAGGCGAAAGAACCTGTAGGTAGGCCTCCTTTGTTCTCTACCCATGAGGAGCTTGAAAAGATGGGTAAGGAGTACTTTGCATTGTTCGAAGAAACAGCCGCTCCAGAAGAGCGTAAGGCTCGCGGGATTGAAGTATACGAAAACCGCCCGACCATCACCGGATTATGCCTTTTCCTTGGTTTTGAGAGCCGTGACGCGTTTTACAGGTATGAAAAAAAGCCTGAATTTCAGTACACTATAAAAGCACTCAGGACAAAAATTGAGAATGTTTACGAACAGTACCTTACCACAAAAGGCGCTGCCGGGGCCATTTTCGCGTTAAAGAACTTCCAGTGGACCGACCGGCAGGAGATTGACCATACCTCCGGCGGAGAAAAGATTAACCAGATGCCAGAAATTAAGGTCTATAATACAGCTCCGCCGCTTGCCGGTTCAGAGGATAGCGTTGATGTGCCAAATAAAATGCCTGTCATCCAGCAGTCAGAGACAGGTAAAACAGAATAATGTTTCGTTGTAGTCCTGTTTTCTACGCAAATCAGCAGTCAACCGCTGATGTAGTAATCAATCAAGGAGGAACCGACTCAACAAAGACCTACTCGATCATTCAATTATTGACGGTAATCGCTGCTACAACCAAAGCGCCGGCATCTGACCCTATCATAACCGTCCTTTCAGAGAGTGTACCTAACTCCAAAAAAGGAGCTTACCGTACTTTCCAGGCAATCATACAGAGCAGTCATTACGCCGAATCACAGATTAAAAACTGGAATTCGACCGACAGGACAATAACCTTTAAAACAGGCTGGATACTTGAATTTGTAGGAGCCACCGATGAGCAGAACGCAAAGCAGGGTAAGCGGCAATATTTATTTTGTAACGAGGCAAACGGGATACCGTGGCCTATATTCTGGCAGTATGCAAAGCGAACCAGGATACGTACCTACATAGACTACAACCCATCCGCGCCGTTCTGGGCGCACGAAAAACTTATAGGAACCGTTCCGAGCGGCAACGACCTAAACGCTACAGTCCAATTAATCATCAGCGACCACCGGCATAATCCTTTTCTTTCCCAGGCCGACCACGACAAAACCGAGAATATTAAAGATCCTGAATTGTGGTTGGTGTATGCCAGGGGTAAAACTGGAAACCTTACCGGACTCATTTTCCCGAATTGGAAACAGATCGACGACGATAAATTCCCTTGGAATGAAGACCGTTTTGGAGGGCTGGACTTTGGGTATGTAAACGACCCGACAGCCGGGGTTATTATGGTCAAGATCGCGAATAACATTTACTGTCATGAGCTTTGTTACGAGCCAGGACTTAACGCTCAAAGGATTTTTACCCTATTCTCTTCAAACAAATTCGATTCAGAAACACCCATTTACTGCGATCATGACCCTGATCAGATAAGACAATTACGAATGGAGCCGTTCAGTTTGCTTGCCATACCAGCCAGAAAGGGCCAAGGATCAATAAAGGCCAGCATTATGAAGGTGAACGAGTACAATATTTTCTACACCGCGTCATCAAAGAACATCGATTTCGAACGAAAAAAGTTCATGTGGATGAAAGATCCGGATACCGGCAAGTTTATAAATGTTCCTTCCGAGGGTGATGACCATTGCATAGCCGCAATACGAATGGGAGTCTATACCCATTTCTATCGTCAAGAATAAATCCGGTATTAAGTACCAATTATAGAAAGTTTTCCTATTTTTATACCAAAATAGGAATTAATGCAGATATTTTTTGCAGTGCTTTCCGCTATCCTGCTTGCTCGATTCATTGAGTGGGTCATCATCGCCACCGTTAAACATTACTGGAAACCAAAATGAGTAATTTCATTTCATCTCTTTTTGGCACAATTGCAGGTTTCCCAGTCGGACGCAATACCGGAATGTCATTTATACCACTAGATTCATCAGGTAAAACTTTAGAGATTAAAGGCGATCAGGCAACCTGGTTAGGTTTAAAATCCAGGCAAATGCAGAAATATGCCTATGACTATTGCTACCCTGTGGCCTCTGTTTGCGATCGATTAGCCGAGTATGACATCACAGGAATAATTGAAGTTCTACGCGCTGAGGGTAAGGGTAAGGAAAACTTTGCTACAAATTCATGGGCACAAAATATCAACAAGCTTTTCGGACAGCCTAACCCTATGCAATCATGGGAGCAGTTCAGGGGACAGCAGGTGATATACAAAAAGGTGTTCGGATTCTGCCCTGTTTTGCCGTTGGTGCCTGCCGGTATGACTCCTGACAATGCTACTGCAATGATCAATTTACCGCCGTGGTTATTCGATTACGAGAGTACAAAGAAGTTTTTATATACGTCCAAGCTTGAGGAAATTGTAAAGGAGTGGAGAATTACAATACTTGGAAAAACCTTCACCCTTCGACCTGATCAGGTTATAATCCTGGAGGATTCTTTCATGCAGGACGAGGAAACAGATTTCCTTTTACCTCAGTCTCGTTTAGTTGGGTTGGATATGGCGGTGAGTAACATCTGCCGGGCAATGGAAGCCAACAACGTTTTACTAACAAAGCGTGGACCGTTAGGGTTTATCTCACACGATGCGGCAGCGGTTAAGGATTCGGTGGCTGGCTACATTCCTATGTCGAAGAGTGAAAAGGATGACTTACAAACTCAATTGAGTAACTACGGGTTAAGCCTAGCGCAATATCAGTACGTTATTTCAAAGCAGGCCGTGAAGTGGAATCCAATGTCATACAATGTTACCGAACTTGGTATTGATCCTACGGTGGTTTCAGGGTCAAAAGCTATTTGCCATCGCTACGGATTCCCTTACACGTTATTCGAACAACAGGACGCGACTTATGCCAATGGACTCAACGCTGAAAAGGGAGTATATCAAAACAACGTTATCCCTAACAACAATAAGGATTTAAATAAATACAACAAGTTCTTCAAAGCGGCTGAAAACAACGGCAAAATAGTATCAAACTTTAACAAAGTTGCAGCCCTTCAGGAGGATGAGTTAGCGAGGGCACAAGCTGCAAAGGCTTGGAATGACACGCTTTTAATCGAGTGGGACAATAATTTGATTACTAAAAACCAATGGCTTGAGGCTAGGGGTTATGAAAAAGTAGCTGATGGAGATAAGTATAAAAAAGATTACGTGACAACGCCAATACCAGAACCGGCTCCTGTTCCGGAACCAGTGATATGAAAACACATCAAAAAATACAAGATTTGAAACTACGTGCAGCGCCTATTACAATGAGCGGTTCGTATGTTGATAAAGAAGGGAATCTTCAGATAGTAGATTTGAAGGTTGATGTTGTTGAAGCCGATAGAACAGTAAAAGGTTATCTGATTGTGTGGGGTGTTAAAGACACTTTCGATACCATTTTTGTTAAAGGATGTTGCTCACGATCTATAAAAGATCGTGGTCCTAAATCGGATGCTAAACAAAAGATCGCGCATTTGTGGCAGCACGAAATAGATAACCCTACCGGTCAATTTACTGTATTGAAGGAAGATGATTACGGACTTTATTTCGAGGCTATTTTGGATGATATTCCAATCGGAGAAAGGGAATTGAAGCAAATTCGTTCCGGAACGCTAAATCAATTCTCTGTAGGATTCAACTACATCTGGGATAAGGTTGAATACGATGAAAATGCAGATGCTGTTTTGCTTTATGAGATTGAGCTGATGGAGGGTTCTGTGGTAACGTTTGGCAGTAATGCAGAAACTTACGCAATGCGCTCACCTGAACAGGTTATTCAAGAAAAAGAAAACCTGATCGATGACACAGAGGACTTTATTAAGTCATTACCACGGTCAAGACAATTAGAATTACGACAACTGATTAAGAGACATATTTCAATCGCTTCATTAAAGCCGGATGTTAATCCGCTCAAACCGAACGAAGGTAAAGAGTTTATATCAGTTGGTGAGTATAAATTAAATTTAAACGAATTTTAAACAATGAAAATTACATTCAAGAAAGACGGATTAACAGGCGACAACCTTAAACTGGTTGAAGACTTGGAAAAGCGTTTCAATGAGTTACCGGATTCAGTGGCTAAAGATGCTATTGAACTTCAGGTAAGAGAAGCAATGAAACCTTTTGAAGGATTGAACATCGACAAAATCAAAGAATTGATTGGTGACGATGATAAAGGAGTTCGCGCAATGCTTGTAAAACAAGGTGAGGAAATCACTAAATTGAAAGCAGAAGGTCAAAAAACTCCTGAAGACTTATCTATCCGCGCACAAGTGGAAGGATGGGCAAAAAGAAATAAAGAAGTTATTGCAAAAATCAGA
>Ga0315910_10003224_pt1 | contig 13989 bp, 8 predicted proteins | sample EdamamesoilMG_FD_204470 | JGI IMG/M metagenome (GOLD analysis project Ga0315910, IMG submission 204470) | Garden soil microbial communities collected in Santa Monica, California, United States - Edamame soil | ecosystem: Environmental > Terrestrial > Soil > Garden | place: USA: California...
TGCCGCTCACGGCGAGGCGGATATTGACCAGCGAGAACGCATCCTGCCCAAGAGAATTCTGGTCGTTGTACTGGAACGCGCCGTAGAACACTGCGTCAGCGCGTCCGACCACGGTCGTGGGGCCGAGCACGCGCGTGTACTGCGCTCCAGTGCTGAACGTGTATTCGGGTGTGTTGGGAATGTCATTGCCCTCGACGTTCACGCCGCTCGAGATGCTGCCCTCGCCGAACCGCGCGTTCGTGTAGCCGACCGCCGCGAACAGATCGATGCCCTCCGCCGCCCTCGCGCCGACTTCGACTTCAATACCCTTGCTCGTCGCGCCGCCGACGTTCGAGATGTAGAACTGCGCCGGCACGGCCGGATTCGGGGTGTTCAACTGGAGGTCGTCCCAATCGATGTAGAACACCGTCGCATTTGCTGACACGCGACCGTTGGCGAAGAGTGTCTTGACGCCACCTTCCACGTTCCACGTGCGCTCTTCGTCGTACGACTCTCCGCCGGCCGGTGACGCCGGATTGAAGCCCCCAGCCTTGTAGCCGCGGCCGACCGTGGCATACAGCGTCTTGTCGGCGACGACGCGATAGGCCAGCGACGCCTGCGGCGACACGTTCGAGAAGTTCGCGTCGGTCTCCAGTCTGGTTGACGGGAAGCCCGGAGTGTCAAAGAAGTTCTCGAGCAGCGCGCTCTTGTCTTCGTAATCGAAGCGCGCGCCGGCGCCGACGTCGAGGCGGTCATTGAAGGTCAGCGTGGCCTGGCCGAACAGGCCGAGGCCGAAGTCGTCGAGGGCCGAGCGGGGTGTGTGCTGACTGACTGCGAACGGGGCCACGACGAACGGCGAGTAGTTGTTGATGGCGTCCTGCTCATAGTTCTGCGTGAACAGGAACACACCCGACTGCCAGCGCAAGCGTGCGGCATCCGAGAGCGCAATCGGCGATGCGGCTGCCGAAGCGAAGCGAATCTCCTGGGTGAACTGGAAGTTGTCTTCCGTGTTGTCGCGAGTCAGGATCGGGAGCGGCGTGTAATCGAGATCGGTTACGTCCTGTGTCTTCCAATTGACGAACCCTGTGGTGCTTGAAAACGAAATCGAACCACTCACCCGGCGGGCCAGCACCGTCGTGCCGAAGATGTCGCGATCGGCCCGGCCCTCGAAGTCACGCGCCGCGTGAAAGGGATTCGCGCGCAGGGCGCCGACGTCATTCAGCGAGTAGTCGCCGTCGCGTGCGCGTTCTCCCGACACGATGACCCGCGTTTCCCATGCGGCGTTGGGCAACCAGAGTACCTGTGCCTTGCCCGAGAACGCCGATCGCGAGTCGATGTCGTTGCCGGTGACGTCGTTGACCGTAAAGCCGTCGCGTTCAACCTGTGCGAATGACACGCCGATACTGACCTTGTCCTGGACGATCGGACCGGAGACACCGCCGCGGACGCTCCATGCGCCTTGGTTCCCGAACGGCGCCGAGAGCTGTCCTGTCCAGCCGGACACCGAAGGCCTGACACTGGAAATGTTGACCAGCCCACCAAGCGTGTTGCGGCCGAACAGCGCGCTCTGCGGTCCGCGCACGAACTCGATCTGCCCGACATCGAGCAGCTCGATGCTCGACGAGTTGATGCTCAGCTGCGGCACGCCGTCGATGTAGGTCGTGATGCCGGGGTTGTTCGGGCTGGAGCTAATCCCCCGAAAGCGGGCGTCGCTCAATTTCCGGGCCGACGCCTCCGTGAAATACGTATTCGGCGCAAAGATCGCCGCTTCGCTGACGATGCGGATGCCGGCGTTCTCGAGCGTGTTCTCCGGGACGGCGGTGACGCTGACCGGGACCTTCTGTTTGTCTTGCGCCTCTTTCTGCGCGGTTACGGTGACCGTCGGCAGCTTGAATCGCAGCGACGGGTCGTCTTGCGGAGCCTGCGCATAGGTCGGGAGTGACATGAGAGACGTCAGGACGATCACGGTCGCTGAGATCACGTGCTGCGCAGCGGTAACACGACGGACGATGACGGATATGAGCGATGCGAACATATGCGCCATTATGCCCGGACTTATCGTGAGGAGGGAGCCATGTCCACGTCCTGCGCTAGACTACGCTGCCATGAAGACTCGAATCCTGTCGTTGCTGGTCGTTGGGGCCGTGTTGTTGGGTGGAGGGCGTCTCGTGCTGTCACAGCAGGCGCCTGCTGCACCGAACCGGTCCCTGTTTCCGCCCAACGATCCCGTCACGCGCGCCATGACCGATGCCAACGGGAAGGGCGGGGGCAACGAGACGGGTCCATACGACGTGGTGGCCAACTGGCCGCAGAACTACTGTGGCGATGGATACGTCATTGGCGCGACGGCCGGCATCCTCGCCGAAACGCCCGACCGCGTCTTCATCTTCAGCCGCGGCTGTCTTCCGGTGCAGAAGGACTCGCGCACGCCAGCCGAGAACTTCGTTCCGATGCGCAACGCCGCCAACTTCGACCTCTCGCAGGCCGATGCATCGAGCCATCCGCGGTGGGACCACATCGTCAACATCGTCGACCGCAACGGACGATTGATTGAATCGTGGGAGCAGCACAACAAGCTGTTCATCCGGCCGCACCGCGTGCAGATCAATCCGTACGACCCCGAACGTCACATCTGGCTCGTGGACGATGGCGCGCACTCGATTTACAAGTTCACCAACGACGGCAAGAAGCTGGTGATGACGCTCGGCGAGTTCAAAGTGCCGGGGAACGATGAGAAGCACTTCGGCCGGCCGACGGAGATCGCGTGGCTGCCGGACGGGACGTTCTTCGTCAGCGACGGCTACACCAACACACGCGTGGTGAAATTCGATCGCAACGGCAAGTTCCTGTTGACGTGGGGCATGAAGGGCAACGAGCCGATCGAGACGCGCCCGAGCTACATGAACACGGTGCATGCGATCGCGATCGATGCGAAGCGCCGCGTCTACGTGAGCGACAGAGCCAACTCCCGTGTGCAGGTGTTCGACGAGAACGGCAAGTTTCTCGACGTGTGGCCCGGCATTCGCCGCCCGTATTCCTTCCTCATGTCGGCGGACCAGCATCTGTGGATCGCCGATGGCAACACGCAGAAGATGCTCAAGTACGATCTGAACGGCAAGCTCCTGTACTCGTGGGGCACGTTCGGCCAGTTCCCCGGCGGCTTCTGGGGTGTGCATCAGTTCAGCGTGGACACCGAGGGCAACCTCTACACCGCCGACGTGCACATCGGCCGCCCGCAGAAGTTCCGTCCGAAGCCGGGCGCCAACCGCGATCAACTCGTCGGCGCACCTGTGCCGCTCGCTCGCAAGTAGGGCCGGTCCTTTCGGACCGGCGAATCGCGCTCTGGCCAGTGTCTTCAGCGTCATTCGCAACGTCTCGGTGCCATATGGCGGCATCGCGACGCCATCAGAGCCGAATATTTCCTCGACGCGATGGCGAACGGTGTGCGATCACCAGCGCAAGCTGTACTTTTTCGAGTCGGCTCTGACACCCAATACGTTCTGGGTTGGCCTGAAGAAGATCGATTTCACCCCGCAGAGCGGCGAGGTTCAGACGCTCGACCTGGGGGAGAACCAGGACCATACCTACGCCGGCGACGCCACGACCTCGTTCGCGCAAACCCCGCCGTACAGATTCCTCGGCAGGTAGCGTATGCCGTCCGGGCAGGACCGTCGCGACCGCCCGCATTCCGTCGTGGGGCCGCCGCCGCCGGTCCTGTCGAGTGCGCAACGCGAGCATCTTCGTCATCCTCTCGAACGGCGGATTGCCGCCCTCGTCGCCCTCGTCGATTCGCTTCTGGTCGGACTCGTCGTGGTCCTGCTGTTGTGGGGCGCAGAATGGCTGACGGTTCCGAAGGCCCTCGCGTCGTACGCAGGGCACGCACGAATCCTGCTGGTGGCAGTGCTTGCCGCTCCGATTGTGGCCACGTGGCTCAGACGGCGGCGGTGGATCCTGACGCAGGACGACAGTATTCGCGTGGACACGACACAGCTTCCCAGGCTCCACGGCATCCTCGTCTCGTACTGCCGCCGCGTCGGGATGCCGCTTCGGGAGCTCTACATCAGCGATGCCCTCGATCGGTCGACATCGTTCGCCTGGCGCCGTCACCAGTGCATCATCCTGTCCACCGAGGAGCTCGCTCACTTTCCTGGGGCGTTCAACGAGATGTTCGAGTTCCTCCTGGCGCGCGAGGTGGGCAGTATTTGTCTGGGGCACACCTCATTCCGGAACGAGCTGCTCAAGTCGTTCGTGGCGCCTGTCCGTTTCTCAGAGCGCCGCTGGAGCAGATTCGCACCCACTCGCGCGACCGCTATGGCGCGTATCTCGCCCCCCGCGCGCTGAGAGCGCTACTGGTCACCGTCGCTGGCGACCTGCTGCTCGAAGAACTCAATCTCGACGCCTATTTCGCGCGGCTCGAGAATCGCTCGAGAGGGAATCTCTTCTCGAAGGGGCTGGCGCTGTTCCGAAAGCGGGTGCCATTCGCGCGGCGAGTGCTGCACCTGCGCAGGGCTGGACTCCTGCAGGTCGCACGGGAGTGATGCGTCTGGATCGGCACGCGCCGTTTCGACGAGAATCGCGAGAGGAGTTTCATCGTGAAGCACGACCTCACCTATACGCTGCGTCTCCTTCGACGTGCGCCGGCCTTCGCCCTTGCCGCCGTGGCCACGCTGGCGCTTGGGATCGGCGCGAGCACCGCGATGTTCAGCATCATCGATACGGTGGTGCTCCGTCCGCTGCGCTTTCCGGAGCCGGAGCAGCTCGTCATGCTGCGTCCGACGTCTGGTGCACGTGTGTCGGCCGGCTATCTCGACGAATGGCGTCGTCAGAGCCGCGCGTTCGCCGACCTCGTGGGATGGTATGACGCTCGCGCCACGATGACCGGCCGCGGCGAGCCAGTCCAGATTCTCGCCGACCACACGACCACGAATTTCTTCGCCGTGCTCGGGACGCCTCCGCTCATGGGGCACACGTTCACGGCCGACCGCGATCTGAGTCGGGTCGAGCCTGAAGTCGTTCTCATCTACGGCCTGTGGCAGCGGCGGTTCGGAGGAGACCCGAACGTCATCGGCCAATCGATCGTGCTCGATGGCGCGGCCCAGACCATCATCGCCGTCATGCCGCAGTCATTCGCGATTCGCACGACTGAGCTGGCGGAATCACGTGCGGAGCTGTGGCGGCCGTTCCGGTTGGCGCCCGAGAGCTTCGTCGGGATGGGAGGCAACCTCCACGTCGTCGGCCGGCTTGCCACCGGGTCAGCGGTCGATCAGGCGCAAGCTGAGTTGACGGTGATCGCCGGCCGGATCGAAGAACAGTTCCCGTCGTACAGCCGTGACTGGCGCGTCCAGACGCTTCCACTGCTGGAAGCCACCGTTCGAGACGTGCGTCCCATGCTGGCCGTCCTGTTTGGAGCGGTCACGCTTCTGCTCTTGGTCGCGTGTGCGAACGTCGCCAACCTGGCGATCAGTCGCAGTGTCGCCAGGCGGACGGAGTTCACCGTTCGTACCGCGCTCGGCGCATCCAATGGTCGCCTTGTTCGTCAGTTGTTGATCGAGAACGCCGTTCTTGCGAGTCTCGGCGGCATCCTTGGAATGGTGCTCGCCTGGGTGGGCACAGGTGCGGTGCAAAGCGCGATCTCTCCCGGCATGAACCTGCCGCGGACGATGGAGATCACCGTCAACGCACGAGCGCTTGGCTTTGCGTGTGTCGTGACCGTCATCACCGCGGTGTTGATGTGGCTCGTGTCGCTGTCCCGCTCCGTGCTGCGCAGCGTGGCGCCGGCCATGACGCGTGGTGCAGTCGGTCAGCATCAGCGGCTCACCAGCGCGGTCATCGTCGCCGAGGTCGCGTTCGCCCTCATGCTCCTTGCTGGCACGGGTCTCCTCATCCGCACGTTCCAGGAGTTGACGCGAGTCACACCCGGCTTCGATGTCGATCGTGTCCTGACACTGAAGACCACACTCTCAGAAGGCGCGTACGCGAGCGAGGATCGAATCCGTGCGTTCGGGGCGGATCTCATTCGCGGTCTCGAGAGCGAGCCGCAGGTGTCACGCGCCGGCTTCGCCAACTATCTGCCGATGAGCCGCGGGGGTGCGGCGCATCGCTTCGAAATCGACGGACGCCCCGAGACCCGTATCGACGATCAGAAGTTCTCCTGGGTCAGCATCGTCGGCGGGCAGTACTTCGAGGCGATGGGGATTCCGTTGCTCCGAGGCCGGCTGCCCGGTCGGGAGGACACCGAGAAGACCGGACCTGTGTTCGTCATCGATGAAGCGTTGGCCCAGCGCCACTGGCCAGATGCCGACCCGATCGGTGCCCGGCTCACGTGGCATCAGGACAATGAGAAGACGTTGACTGGTCAGGTGATCGGCGTTGTGGGCCGTGTGAAGTTTCGAGGCCTTGCCGAGGACGCTCCGGCAACCGCCTACTGGTGGTTTCCGCAAGTGCCAACCCGTGACTTCGTGATGGCGGTTCGCTCGGTCGACGATCCCGGCTCCGTCGCCGCAGTCGTGACTGGCGTGATCAGACGGATCGATCCCAATCAGGCAGTTGCAGACGTTCGTCCGCTTGCGGAGTTCGTCGCGGACGATCTGGCACGCCCACGATTCGCGATGCGGCTCCTTGGCGGCTTCTCTGTCGTCGCGCTGGTCCTCGCGGGAATGGGGTTGTACGGCGTGGTGGCCTTCTGGGTTGCCCGCCGAACGAGCGAGATCGCACTGCGCATGGCGATCGGTGCGCAGCCGGGCGATGTGTTGTGGCTCGTGATGCGGCGTACGGTTCTGCTCGTCGCCGGTGGTGCGGCTATCGGCCTCGCCGCGTCGATGGCCTCAGCAAGGGCGCTCGCGGGATTGCTCTACGGCGTCACGCCAGCAGACCCTGCTGCGCTGACCGTTGCGACGCTCTTCCTCGTGCTGGTGGCGATGTTTGCGGCATATCTGCCTGCACGTCGCGCGCTACGCGTGGATCCCATCGTCGCGCTCAAAAGCGAATAGACTACGGTTCCGTGAACCCTCGCACACTGCTCGTGGCTTTCTTGGCGATTGGCGCGAGCCTCTCGTCATCCGTTGTACTCGGCCAGGCGTCGCGCACCACTGAATTGTCCCAGGCGCTGCGCGCCGAAGTGAAGGACGGGCGATTTCAGGTGGTGACGTCGGTTCGAGGGCTGCCGCTCGGCGTTCGGGATGCGATGCAGACGTTGTTCAACAGTCCGACGCTCGACATCGCGGAGCCGGGAGCAGAATTTCAGGCCACCGACGTGGCCGGCACATCGAAGCTGCCGTTCCGCCGGATGGTCGCCGCGGGATGCACGGGCAACTACTGCCTCGTCTACTACGAGCGCGGCGGCATCGCCCACACCTGGCAGGTGGCGATGTTCCACTGGACGCCTGCCGCCACTCGCTTCGAGTGGGGCGGCATCGCTCCTGGTGGTCTCAAGACGATCGATGACGTGCGGAAGGCTGTCCTGTCCGGAGCGATCAAGAGTCCGAACAGGACGTGGTAGCGCGCCGCGCTAGTCCGCCGGCTCGATCCGCAGCATTGCGGCATCCGCCTCGTCGGTGAGCAAGTACAAGAGTCCGTCCGGGCTCTGCTTCACGTCACGAATGCGCCGCCGCAGATCGACGAGCAGTGGTTCACGCCGCAGCTCTTCGAGGTTCTTGTTGATCAGAATCCGGTGCAGCTGTCCCGTGCCGGGAATTTCGCCGTAACGCATGCCGCCGACGAAGACGTCGCCCTTCCACTTGGGAAGCTTGTCGCCGGTGTAGAAGGCGATGCTCGACACTGCGATCGATGGGATCCAGAGGACCGTTGCATCGCGGTAGCCCTCCTGCGAGAACGGTCCCTGCCAGGGACCGGCATACGTGCGTCCGAGACTGATGAGGGGCCACCCGTAATTGCCGCCGGGCACGAGGATGTTCATCTCGTCGCCGCCGTTGGGCCCATTCTCGACCTGCCAGATCGCGCCCGTGATCGGGTGCTTGGCCAGACGCAGCGTGTTGCGGTGACCCATGGTGAAGACCTCGGGTCTGGCGTCCTTCTGGCCGACGAACGGGTTGTCCTTCGGAATGCCGCCGGTGTCGGTGAGCCTCAGGACCTTGCCGCCGATGCTGTTCCGATTCTGCGTGGCGTTCGGTCCACCGGCGCCTCCGCCGCTGGCGATGTAGAGCATGCCGTCGCCGCCGAATGCGATCGGTCCGCCAACGCCTCCCTCGCCAACGAAGATGTCAGTCGTGCCCGTCAGCGCCTTGCCGTCCCAGACCGCACGTGCGACGGCCAGCGTCGTGCGCTTTTCGTCGAGCGGCTTGGTGTAGCTGATGTAGACGTAGTGATTGCGCTCGAAGTCCGGATGCAGCGCCAGATCGGTTCCCGAGAGACCCTGGCCGCGGGCGACCGGACCGCCGGCCACCGGTTGAGGATCGAGGACGCCATTGCGCACGATGCGGATCGCGCCTCCCCGTTCAGCAACCAGGATCGTGTCCGCCGACATGAAGGCCATGCTCCACGGATTCTGGAAGCCGCGCGCAACCACGCTCACGCGGATGTTCTGTCCTTCCGCCGTTTCATAGCGGACCGGGCTGTCGGGCAGGGGCGGAATCTTGATGCCCTGGGGCGCCACGGGCGTGTTGTTGCGCATGGGCACCTCCTGCTGTGCCGACAACGGCACGGCGAAGATGGCCAGCGCGGCGGCGGAGAGCAACCAGTGGAATCCCTTCATCGCGTCATCTCCCGGTTCAATAGGACACGGGATTATCCATTGTTTTGCGCCGGCGCCGCCGGCGTCGCGTCAGTTGAACATTTCCTGGCCGCTCGCCGTCGATAAGCCCGATGGGAACCCACACGATCGCGCGTATTTTTGCCGCGTTCACCCTGCTGGCCACAGCCAACACGGTCCTGGCCCAGACCCCTCCGCGGTTCGAGGTGGCATCGGTGCGGCCCTCGCCCCCGTCGGACACACCCACAGCGGCGTTGGGGCTTCGGATCACGTCATCGCAGGTGCGTATCGCTTCACTGCTGATGAAGGACTATCTGGCGATTGCGTTCAACGTCTCGCCGAAGCAGATCGTCGGCCCCGACTGGATCGACGAGGTGCGATTCGACGTGAACGCCACCATCCCGGCGGGTGTGAGCCGCGACGAATTCCCGACGATGCTCCAGGAGTTGCTGCGCGAGCGCTTTCAGATGAAAGAACGCCGCGAACAGCGCGAGTTTCCCGTATATGCACTGACACTCGCGAAGAACGGCCGGAAGCTGACGCCTTCGACGTTGCCCGAAGGCGATCCGGCAGCCGCCATCGAAGTTGGCGGGAGCGGGTCGAACGCCGGCGTCTCGATCGATCTGGGCGGCGGCAGCTCATTCACGCTCGCTGACCTCGCCATCACCGCCAAGCACATCACGCTCGTCAGCTTCGCCGACATGCTGACGCGTTTCGTCGATCGCACCGTCATCGATACGACCGGGGTTGCTGGCCGCTTCGACATCACCGCCAAACTCTCACGCGAGGAGTACGACGCCACGCTGCTCCGGTCGGCGGTCAATGCCGGCATCCGCTTGCCACCACAGGTGATGCGGATGATGGAGCAGGGGCCGGGCAATCCGGTCGGACCGGCGCTGGAGGCTGCCGGTCTCGCGCTCGACTCCCGCCGCGCTCCACTCGACGTCATCGTCATCGACTCGATGCTGCGCACGCCGACCGAGAACTAGCGGACGGCGTTATTTCGGTCGATTGATTCCAATCCGGTAAATACTGCTCCACTTCACGTCGTTAAGCATTCCGGTCTCCTAGCGGCCCGCCAGGGCCGGCTACTCGTGTCTTCATATCAGGGTCCCGGGACGGGCCAGAGAGAGCCTCGATGCCAATCATGAGGATAGTGTTCGCCATTGGACTGCTCGCGCTGCTGCCAGCCGCAGCGTGGGCGCAATCCGCAACCATCCTGGGGACAGTGACGGACTCCTCGGGCGCGGTGCTGCCCGGTGTGACCGTCGAAGTGGCCAGTCCAGCGCTGATTGAAGGCACGCGCAGTGCCGTGACCGACGAACGTGGCACTTACCGGTTCATCGAGCTCCGGCCTGGCACCTATGGCGTCACATTCACCCTCTCAGGCTTTACCACCGAGCGCCGCGAGAGCGTGGTGCTGACGACGGGTTTCACGGCCACAGTGAACTCGTCGCTCCAAATCGGCGCGATTACCGAGAACGTCGTCGTCACGAGACAGGTGACCCAGGTGGACGTGGTGAGCTCCACGGTGCAGACCGTCATCAGCCAGGACACGCTCGATCAGCTGCCGCTTGGACAGAGCCTCGGCATGATCCGGTCGCTGATGCCTGGCGCGGTCGCGGCATCCAACGCCCAGGACGTTGGCGGCAATCAGGGTGAGTCCACCCAGGGCTTCAGCATCCACGGCAGCCGCGCCGGCGACTTTCAGCAGTTCCGCGACGGCATGTTGACCAATTCGCTCGTCGCTGCCGGCAACTGGATCTCGAGTCAGAACCCGGCCACGATCGAGGAGGTCGTCGTCACGTCCGGCGGCACCGGCGCGCTCGCCCAGACCGGTGGTGGCGTGATCAACATCGTGCAGCGCGAGGGCTCGAACACCTTCAGCGGCGTGCTGCACGGCGACTTCGCCAACAGCGGCCTGCAGTCGGCCAACCTGAACGACGAACTGCGGGCACGCAACGCACGGACCGAGGCCGAGATTCGCCAGCGCTACGACGTGGCTGGCGGCTTTGGCGGGCCGATCGTCAAGAGCAAGTTGTGGTTCTATGCCGGCGGCCGCCGCTGGGCCACGTCCTCGTATCAGCCGAACAACTACTTCAATGCCACTCAGGGCACGATGTTCTACACGCCCGATCTGAGCCGGCCCGCGTACGACCTTGCGTACTACACCGAGGCCAACACCAAGTTCACGTGGCAGGCGACTGCGAAGCAGAAGATTACCGGCACCTACGTGACCGAGCGCAACTGCAACTGCTTCTTCCAGCTCAATACGGGCACGCTGGCGCCGGAAGCCGCCGGCAGCAATCTCTACGATCCCAACTACCGCATTCAGAGCACGTGGACCTATCCGCTCAGTGACCGTGTCCTGCTCTGGGCCGGCATCACGCACCAGTTCAACAAAGCCAACCGCATGACGGAGGGTTTTGGCGAGGAATCGCACCGCTCGATCCTCGAGCTGTCGAACAACTACCGCTACAACGCTCCAGGCTCCAGCCTGATCCTGCCCAACTCCTGGGGCACGCAGGACAGCCTGCAGTCGAATCAGAACTTCTCGCTGTCGTATACGCCGAGCGGTCACCTGATCAAGGTGGGCTTCACCACGATGCAGGGCATTCAGGAGAAGGACTCCCGAATCGCTGACTCGATGACGTACACCTTCCGCGACCGCGTGCCGCAGTCGATCACGCTGTGGGCGACGCCCTACTACTGGAAGACTCGGGTGGACTACACCTCGGTGTACGCCGAAGACCAGTGGACGCTCGATCGCCTCACGCTGAATCTCGGCCTGCGCTACGACGGCCTCAGAGGCAGCGTCCCGGCCCAAAACCTGCCCGCCGGCCCCTACGTGCCGGAGCGCAACTTCGAAGCCGTCAAGAACACGCCGGACTTCAACGACATCAACCCGCGTGTGGGCGTGGCGTTCGATCTGTTCGGCAACGGCAAGACGGCGGTGAAGGGCTCGATGTCGCGCACGGTGATCTTCCAGGCGCCGGGCGGCCTGACGCAGGCGAACAATCCGGTCAACGCCATGGTCACCAGCGCGACGCGCAACTGGAGCGACGCCAACGGCGACTACATTCCGCAGGAAAGCGAGCTCGCTGCACTCTCCAACGCCAACTTCGGCCGTGTGGTCCGCAACACCTTTTATGACGACGAAGTGATTCGCGGCTGGCATACGCGCGAGTACAGCTGGCAGGCGTCGGCCTCGATCGAGCACGAGATCAGCCAGAGCCTCTCGGCGCAGTTCGGCTACTACCGCACCTGGTACGGCAACTTCACGGTGACGCGCAATCAGGCCGTCGATCCCAACACCGACTACGCGCCGTACTGTGTGACGGCGCCGACGGACTCCCGTCTGCCCGGAGGCGGCGGCGGTGACATCTGCGGACTCTACGACCTGAATCAGAACCGCTTCGGACAGGTGAACAATCTCGTGATGCCGGCGTCGCGCTTCGGCGACCAGACCGAGGTCTACAGCGGCCTCTCGGCCTCGATCAGGGGCCGCGTCAACAACATCGATTTCGGCGGTGGCCTGAGCGCGGGCACCACCACCACCGATCGCTGCTTCGTCGTCAACTCGCCGCAGGATCTCTATCAGTGCCGGAACGAGGAGTCGTGGTACGCCCGCACCCAGTTCAAGGGCCACATCGTGGCGCCACTACCAGGCAAGATCGAGCTCAGCGCGGTGCTGCAGGTGCTGCCGTCGATTCCGCTCCTCGCCGACTACGTGGTGGGCAACGCGCAGGTGCAGGCGTCGCTCGGACGCCCGCTGTCTGGCGGCGCAACGGCGACGCGAACCATCCCGCTCATCCTGAACAACAACGAGTTCAACGAAGGCTTGAACAGCCAGATCGACTTCCGCGTGTCGCGCACGTTCAATGTCGGACAGTCGATTCGGTTCCAGCCGCAGGTGGCGGTGTTCAACCTGCTGAACGCCAATGCCGTCCTCGGCGTGGTGAATACATTTGGCGCGCGCTGGCAGGAGGTCAACACGGTGCTTGGCTCGCGCGTGGTGAAATTCGGTGCGCAGGTGCGCTTCTAGACCGGAGGATTCGATGGGACGGATGAGTCGATGGAGTGCTGCGCTCGTCGTGGTGCTGGTTGCAGCGGCGCTGGCCATGATGGCGGCGCAGCAGACTGCGCGGGCGCAGCAGACAGCGCCGGCGCAGCAGACGGCGCAGTGCCCGGGCGGCCGCTTCCTGCTGCTGACCAACGGCCGAATTCACACGATGGACGCGAAGCGGACGGTGGTGTCGCGCGTGCGCATCGCCAATGGCAAGTTCGTCGAGGTCGGCGACTCGGCCAGCAATGCCGGCGGCTGCACCGACACGATCGATCTGCGGGGACGGACGGTCATCCCTGGCATGATCGACAACCACTTCCACGTGCAGCTGGTGGCGAATCGCCCCGGCTATGAAACGCGGACGATCGAAAACGCGTTCACGATCGCGCAAGCGCAGGATGTGATTCGCGAGCGCGCCAAAGGCGTCCCCGAAGGTGCGTTCATCACTGCCGTTGGTGGGCTGCAGGCCGTGCAGTTCACCGAGAATCGTCTGCCGACGCTCGCCGAGCTGGACGCGGCCGCACCGCGTCACCCGGTCTACATCCACGCCAGCTTCAATGGCCCGGCCACCACGAACTCGCTCGGCAAGAAGTTCCTCGAGAGCAAGGGCGTCAAGGTTGCTGCCGACGGCGGCATCCCGCAGAACGGTCCCTCGTGGGACGCGCTCGACGCGCTGCGCTCGGTGTGGACGCTCGCTGACAAGAAGCGGACGATGCAGCAGGTGTTCAGCTACTTCAACAGCGTCGGGCTGACCACCGTGCATTCCGTGCTCGGGTCGCAGGAGCGTGGCCCCGCCCAGTATTTCGGTACCGAAGATCACCGGCCGATGCTGGAACTGGAAAAGGAAAACAAGCTCACGCTGCGGCTGCGCCTCTACTTCAACACCGGGCCGCGCGTGGACGGCAAGCCGGGGAATGGCACGGTCCTCGACCTCTTGAACAACCAGATGCCCGACCTCGGCAACGACATGGTGAAGACCGCCGGTCTCGGTGAGCACATCGTGGACTGGCCGCACGAAGGCGCTGTGCCGCTTCCCGAGGAGTACTTCCAGGCTGTACGTCTGCTCGCGTCACGCGGCTGGCAGCTGATGGAACACAGCTTCAATGAGCCGAATCACGCGACCCGTGCCGACATGTGGGAGCGCGTGAGCAAGGAGTTCCCGATCACCAACCTGCGCTGGAGCATCGATCACGTCTCGACGATCGAGCCGCCGACGATCGAGCGCATGAAGAAGCTG
>Ga0315910_10003225_pt1 | contig 13983 bp, 12 predicted proteins | sample EdamamesoilMG_FD_204470 | JGI IMG/M metagenome (GOLD analysis project Ga0315910, IMG submission 204470) | Garden soil microbial communities collected in Santa Monica, California, United States - Edamame soil | ecosystem: Environmental > Terrestrial > Soil > Garden | place: USA: California...
GCGACACGCGCCTCGCCGGGGTCGAGGCCTCGTTCATGTATTTCCCGTACTCGACCCGGCGCGAACCGCCGATCCTGGGCGAGGCGGCCAAGGTGCGCTACGTGCAGGATCGGATGCGCGGGCGGCTGTTCCAGGCGATCAAGACAATCCTCCCCAATCGCACGTTCACCGAGACGATCATCAACAACCAGGCCACGACGCTCGAGGAGTTGATCGCGCTCTTCCTGCGGCACTTGAAGCGGCGGGCCGACGAGGTGACCGGCCAGGACGTGCGCCGCGTGATCATGGGCCGCCCCGCGGTGTTCTCGGCGGATGCGGACGAGGACCGACTCGCCGAGAGCCGCGTGCGCCGCGCCGCGGAGCTCGCCGGTTTCGAGGAGATCCATTTTCAACTCGAGCCGATCGCCGCGGGCTTCGCCTACGAGGCGCGGATCAGCCGGCCGGAACGCGTGCTCGTGGGCGACTTCGGCGGCGGCACCTCGGACTTCACCGTCGTGCAGCTCGATCCCGCGCGTCAGGGCCGCACGGATCGCGCGGACGACATCCTCGCCACCGGCGGCATCCCGACCGCCGGCAACAAGTACGACTCGGCCACGATGTGGCACCAGCTCACGCCGCTGTTCGGTCGACTCGCGACCTACGCCAGCTGGGGCAAGCGCCTCGAGGTGCCCACCGCGATGCACCACAAGATCTGCCAGTGGGACCAGATCGTGTTTCTGAATACGGCGCAAAACCTCGACCTGCTGCGCCGGCTCACCCACTCCTCGGACGATCCTGCAGGTTTTCGTCGTCTGATCGCCCTGGTGAAGGAGAACCAGGGCTTCGCGCTCTTCCAGCAGATCGAGCGGGCGAAGATCGCACTGACGACCGCGCCGGAGACGCGGCTCACGTTCACGCACCCGGAGATCCCGATCGACCAGGCGCTGACGCGGGCGGAGTTCGAGCGCTACACCGCCGAGCTCACGCAGGCGATCATGGCCACGCTGGACCGTATGCTGGCGGAGGCACGGATCGCGGCCGCGAGCATCGACGCCGTGTTTCTCACCGGCGGCACGTCGCTGATCCCGAGCCTGCGGGCGGAATTTGCCCGGCGCTTTTCAGAACAGCGGCTGCGCGGCGGCGACGAATTCACGAGCGTGGCCGACGGCCTCGCGCTGAGCGCGCCGCTGTTTTTTCCCGACCTCGCCTGATCCGGAGTGACGACCAGCCGGACTCGCGCAGTTGAGGCTCGGGTCCAGGGTGAAACGATCGGCCCTGCACGGTGGACGCGCCTGTCCCCAGGCGCGTGGTGAGGACGCCGCGCTGCGATACGGACGCGCAGCGGGCCGACACCTGAACGGCCGTGAGACACGGCCGACCACCCCGGACGGCGTGAGTCCGGATCAGGGCTGCTGCAGCGCGAGGTAGTCGCAGAGCACGCGGGTGTTCTTGATGAACTCCCCGGTCTCGATCCACGTCGTGATCGCCGGGTCGGTGCGGCGCGATTTGCCGTGCGTGAGCCAGCGTCCGTCGGCGTCGAGCCGGTCGATCACCCCGCGCACGACCGGCGAGGCCTTGGCCAGGCGCGCGGTCCGGCGCGCCTCGTCGAGCGGCGCCGGCGTGCGGCGCTGGAGCGCCTTGTCGCGTCCGTCGGCGAGGAGGCGCTCGTGCCGCGCGATGGTCTCGAGCACGTCGAAGTCGCCCTCCCACGCATAGCCCCGGCGCCGCTCCTCGCTGATCTCGGCGAGCGTGTAGTGGATCACGCGGTCGCGGTCGCCATAGATGGCGCGATTGGTGCCGAGCTCGTAGAGGCGCGCCCACCGGCCCGGCGCGATCCCGGAACGCTTCAACCAGGCGAGCGCGGGCGGGATGGCCGCGAGGTACCGCTCGTCACCAAACTCCAGATACACGTCCATGAGCAGCCGGATCGCGCCCACGCTCTCCGCCGAGGAGACGGACGGCGGCTCGAAGGCCCGGGCCCAGGCCGGCTGCATGTGCGCGTCGTACTGCTGCGCCCAGGCCGGCTGCGGCTCGGGCAGCTGCGCAAGGAGGAGAAAGTCCGCGCCCCGCCGCGCGGCCGCGCGGCAATCCTCGCGCCCGGTGCGGCGCGCCGCGTCGAGGAGCACGAGCACGAGGTCGCGGTGCGCACCGTCGTTGAAGGTGTAGTGCGCGTAGTAGCCCGAGGTCGGCTGCTCGCGTGGGTAGTCGGCCGGAATCGTGGCCTGAAGGACCGGATACTCGGCGGGATCATGCGGCTCGCCGTCCCAGCGCTGGGGCCAGGCGCCATTCGGATACTGGGCGATGATCACCTGGCGCAGGCCGTGATCGAGCGCGTCCTGGATGCGGGCGTCCTCGGGATCCGGCGCGGCCTTCGCGGCGTCGAGGAAGGCGAGCAGGTAGCCGAGTGCGCCCTGCGTGGTGTTGTCGTCGAAGGTCGTCATGTTCTTCGCCTTCGGCCCGGCCGTGCCCGCATCGGCGCGGTAGCGCCAGTCGCTGCGCCGGGCGGGATCGAACTCGATGAGATAGTCCCAGCCACCGGACTCGAGCTGCCCGCGCACGAGGGCGAGAGCAGCAGCGCGTGCCGCGGCAAGGTGAGCCGGATCCCGGGTGATTTTCCACGCGTCGAGAAACGCCTGGCCCATGGCGGGAGTGCCCGGAGTCTGCACCCAGACCTGCGTGGCTGTGGCGACGCTCTCGCCCCCACGCACCTTGAGGTCCGGCGAGTAATGCCAGAGATAACCGCCTTCGGTCGCGATCGGGCGCATGGCCGCGCAGGCACGATCGAGCGCGGCCCGGGCTTCCGCAGCCGGCACGAGCCCGTCGGCCTCGACGGCGCGAAGCACGGGAGAAAAGGCCGCCCCGGCCAGGGCCAGGGCGACAAGGCAGGGTTTTGCCATCATCGACGACTAAAGACGCGCCGCGCCACGGGTGGTTGCGCGGAGCTGGGCGCGCGGCGGGATGCCGGCTTCAGGACTCCGAGGTCTCGAGGTCGTCGAGCTCGGGCACGAGGCGCCAGGCGACGGCCGTGCGCGCGGCGTGTCCGGCAAAGGTCGGTGTGCCGTTCCAGATGACGAGCGAGGAGGAGCCGTCGCCGAACCTCACCTCCACGGCGGCGTGCGCCGGGGGTGGCGTGTGCATCGCAGTCCAGAAGCGCGAGAGGGTGTTCATGGGTGTGCCTTTGAGCGAGTGTTGGTCGGCGGGGGCGTGTCGATCGCCGGGTGCAACGAGCACGCAACATGCCGATGGCGGTCGCGTGACGATTCCGGTGGCCGACACACGGGAGGTTTTCCCACCTCCCTTATCGGCGCGCACCGGACGAAGCGGAGCGCAGATCAGGCGGCCGGAGCGTCGATGCGGGCGAGGTTGGCGAGGAAAAGATCGAGCAGCGCGGGGTCGAACTTGATGCCACGCAACCGCTGCAATTCGCCGAGAACGGCGTCCTCGCCCCACGCGGGCTTGTAGGCGCGGCGGGACAGGAGCGCGTCGTAGACGTCGGCGATCGCGACGATGCGCGCGTCGAGCGGGATGTCGGCGCCGCGGAGCTTGTGCGGGTAGCCGGAGCCGTCCCAGTTCTCGTGATGATGGAGCGCGATGCGCGCGGCGCACTGCATGACCGGCCAGACGCTGCCCGCGAGGATGCGGTGGCCGATGGTGGTGTGGGAGACGACGATCTGCATCTCCTCGGGCGTGAGGCGGCCGGGTTTTTCGAGGATCTCGCGCGGCAGGCCGATCTTGCCGATGTCGTGCAGCGGCGCGGCGAAATGGATCTCGCGCACGCGCGACTCGTCGAGGCCGGCGAGGCGCGCGAGCTCGCACGCGCAACGCGTGACATGGTCGAGGTGCCCGATGCTCGTCGGATCGTGGGCCTCGCAGGCGAGGCGCATGCGGGCGGCGATCTCGAAGCCGGCGTCGAGGCCGGTGATGGCGGGGTTCGGGGTCATCAGGCGGAGGCGCGGGCGGTGTCGCGCGGGGCCAGTCCGCGCTCACGGCGGCGGCGCTGTTTCGTCTCGTAGAGGGCGGCATCGGCCTCGGCGAGCAGCTCGTCGAGGGTCTTGCGGGCCGAGGCCTCGAAATAGGTCACGCCGTAGCTCGTCTCGAGCGAGTAGCCCGAGGTGTCGCGGGAGTTGCGCACGCTCAACACGACGTCGAGGGCCTGGAGCGTGTCGTCGACCTGGCCGGCGCGCGCCTCCACGCCCATGGCGAGAAACTCGTCGCCGCCGAGCCGCACGAGGAGCGCGTCCTTGCGGAAGACCTCGCGCAGGTTGACGGCGAACTCAGTCAACGCCTCGTCGCCCTTGGCGTGGCCGAGCTCGTCGTTGATCTGCTTGAAGCGGTCGAGGTCGAAGTAGCAGATGTAGCCGCGCGACTCGCCCTTCTGCACGCGCGCGAGCACGTCGGGGCTGAGGGAGTTGAAACCGCGGCGGTTGTAGAGTCCGGTGAGCTCGTCCACGACGGCGAGCTGCCGGATCGTGCGCTGCATGCGGTGGCGCTCGATCGAGTAGAGGATGGAGCGCTGCAGGGAGCTTTCGTTGAAGCCGCCCTTGACGAGAAAATCCTGCGCGCCGAGCTGCACGGCGCGGATGCCGAGCTCGTCGTTTTCCGTCGCGGTGAGCACGATGACGGCGACCTCCGGCGCGGTCTCGACCACGCGCATGAGTGTATCCAGGCCCTGGCTATCGGGCAGGTTGAGGTCGAGCAGGACGATGTCGTAGTCGTCGTTGCGCAGCGCGAAGAGCGAGGCCTCGAGGTTGGCGCGATGCGTGACCGCGTAGCGCCCGCTGCTGCGCCGCGTGAGAATGCGCTCCGTGATCTTGGCCGTGACCAGCTCGTCCTCAACGAGGAGAACTCTGAAGGTCTGGATGATCATGAGGGCCGGGAGGTGCGACGGGAAACCCCCAGGGACGGGGGCGTTTGACTGCTTATTCGGCTATTTCCGGCGCTGCCTGATCGGTTTCTGCGCCGTCTCGGCGGCGGGTTCGACCGCGGCGGGCGCCGGTTCGGGTTCGGGCGGCGGCGGGGTGACGACCCCACGGGCGGCCGGCGTGCCCTCCGTCGAGACCACGCGCGGGGTGAGGAAGAAGATCAACTCGGTCGTCTCCTTCTGGGTCGACTCGCCGCGGAAGGCCTTGCCCAACACGGGGATGTCGCCGAGCAGCGGGATCTTGCGTACCGTCGAGGTCGTGCCCTCCTGCACGAGGCCGCCGAGGACGATGGTGTCGCCATCGCGCACGCGCACGAGCGAGGTGGCCTGGCGCACGTCGATGACCGGGGCGTTGGGCGAGTTTTCCGAGCCATCCGCGGTGACGTAACGCACGAGGCGCGTCACGGCCGGCGTGAGATCGAGCGTGATCACGCCGTCGGCCGAGATCTGCGGGGTGATCGAAAGGATCGTGCCCACAGTCACGTTCTGGACCGTGTAGTTTTCCGTGATGACGGGATTGTCGCCGGTCGACGCGAGCGACTCGCGCAGGAAAACCGGCAGGTCCTGGCCGACGCGCACGACGGCGGGCTGGTTGTTGAGCGTGCGCAGCCGCGGACGGGAAACCACCTTCACGTCGCCCTGCTGCTCGAGGGCCTCGACCACGGCGGTGACCTGCTCGCCGCTGAAGTCCTGCACGAGTGTGATGCCGGCGGGAAGCGGATCGGGGCCGTAGGCGCTGTTGCGCACGATCAGCCCGGTCTCGAACTGCGTGGCGAGACCGGCACCGACGCGGCGCCAGTCGACTCCGACCTGACGGGCGTTGCTGAAGCCCACCTCGAAGATCTGCACCTCGAGGTCGACCTGGCGTACCACGCGATCGGAGACCGATGTGAGAAACTCCGCCACCGTCTCGATGTTGCGATGCGAGTCGGTGACCATGACCGTGCCGGCGAGGCGATTGATCGTCACGCGCCCTTCCTCGGAGACGAGCGATTGCAGCTGCGTGCCGAGGTCGCCCCAGAAGTCGTTGGTCGCCGTGGCGGTGACCGACATCGTCGAGCCCTGCTCGCCGCCACCACCACCGCCCCCGCCACCACCACCGCCCGAACCGCCGCCCGTCGCGCTGCTGGCCGAGCCGATCTGCATCGCGCTGGCACCCTGTCCGGTGCGCGTGGTGTTGATGTAGTCGATCTGAAAGAGGCGCGTCTCGCGGTTGCGCACGCGGATGAGGCCGCCGCTCTGGGTGAAGTAGTAGCCGTTGGCCTCGATGAGCGCGCGCATGGCATGGTCGAGCGGCAGGCCCTCGAAGTCGACGGTCACGTCGCCCTCGATGTCGTTGTCGGGAACGATGTTCAGCCGGTTCGCGCGCGCGAAGAGCGCGAGCGCCTGGCGGATCGGCACGCCCTCGGCGCGGAAGCTGAAGGTCGCGACCGACGGTCGCTCGGAGAGCAGGGCGGAGGCGTCGACCTTCGTATCAGGTTCCTGGGCACGCGCGGTCGCGAGGACGGCGCCGAGGCCGGCGAGCACGGCCAGGGTGGTGGGGATGATGCGATCAGCCTTCATGGGTGGCGGTCCTGGGTTGCGCCGCCGGGGAGGCGGGCGTGGTGAGTGTGAGATCCTGGCCGACGCGCACGAAGGCGCGGCCGTTCCAGTGGGTGAGCCAGACGCCGTCGCGCTCGATCGAGGCGATGGTGACCGGCCCGACGGTGTCGCCGGCGCGGCAGATCCGGCCGTTGAGGAGCACGAACGAGGCGCCGTCCTGGGCCCAGATGGCGGAGAGCCGGACGGTGTCGGTGGACCCCGGCGTCGCCTCGACGGCCTCGGGCGCGGCCTCGACGGCGCGCTGGCGGCGCGGGGCGAACGGGTCGGGCAGCTGGTCGGGAAAGGTCATGCCAGCCAGCGCCTCGGTGAGCGACCCGGCGGCGGGCGCGCCCTCGCTGGCAAAATCCTCGCCCGACTCCGGCGCGACCTCATCCGCGACCGGGCGGGGGCGGCGCGGCGACTTCTCCAGCACCGACTGCGCGACGAGCGCGACGGCGACGCAGGCGAGCAGCGCGACCACCCAGGGCTTATTCAGCAGCTTTTTCATCGGAGGGCGGGCGGCAGGCGGCGCGCAGGTTGACTTCGACGACAGGCACACCGGGCGCCTCGGACCGGACCGATGCGCGCGTGATCTCCACGCGGCCGGGTGTCGCGGCGAGGCGGGCGAGCGTCGCGACGAGCGAGGTGAAGCAATCGGAATTTCCCGCGAGCGGCACGAGGCGCACGCGCGCGGGGGCGAAGACGAGGAGCGAGCCGTCCGCCGCGGCCGTGCCGTCGTCGGCCAGGCCGTAGGTCTGGAACGTCGCCTCCCAGCCCGCGGCGCGGGCCGCGGTCACGAAGGCCTGAAGCCGGTCCTGGAGCACCGCGGGCGACTCGAGCAACTGGGCCCGGGCCGACGCGGCGGCGGTGGTGAGATCCGCGGCCGTCTGCTCCGAGAGAGACTGGCGCAGCTGCTCGGTCTCCTCCTCGAGTGCCAGCACGCCGGCGTGGGCCGCGCGCACATCCCGGCGCAGCGGCTCGCGCACGAGGCCGGTCCAGACGAGCAGGACCAGACACCCCACCAGAGGCAACGCCAGCGGCCACAGGCGCCGCAGGCGCACGCGCAACGGCGCGTCGGGCCAGCCGGGCACCTCGCTGAGCGCCACCCAGAGGGCGGCGAGCGGGCGTGTCGCCTCAGTCTTCAAAGATGCCTCCCTCCAGGCTGAAACTCTGCAGGATCGTGCCGTCGGTGAGCACCGACGTGCCGGTGGTCACGCGGGCCGACTCGAGCAGGCGCACGCGCAACGGGCTGCGCGCGAGCTGCCGGCCGAGCGTGGCGACGAGCGTGCGTGTGGTTTCCTCGTCGGCCTCGATCGTGCCGTCGGCACGGAAGGTCCAGCGGCGTTCCGCATCGTCCCACTTCACGATGACTTCGCTCAGCCGCGCCTCGGCCGGCAGCGACGAGGCCAGCAGCGCGAGAAACTTCGGCGGCAGCGCGGGCAGTCGCGAGTCGGTGATCGCATGGATAGCGGCCTGCGCGGCCTGCACCTCGGTGTTGCGCGCGCTCAGGCGGGCGTGCTCGGCGGTGAGATCCTCCTCGGATGCGGCCAGCGCCTGCAGGCGGGCCGACTCGGCCGCCCACGATTGTTCGCGCGACCATGCGTCCAGCCCGAGCAGGATGAGGGCGAGAAAACACGCGGCGATGACCACGCGGCGGACGAGCCGGTTGCGGCGTTTCTGCCGGAGGTAACCGGCGACGAGATTGATCGGGTGGCGACCCGGCAGGCGCGCCACGAGATCGAGCCAATGCGCGGGTCCGCCGCTGCGCACCACGACGCTCTTTCCGGCGCCGCACTTCGACTCCACCTCCGCGCGCGCGGACTCGGCGGCGGCGCCGACGAGCCACAGGCGGTCGACCGCGGCGGCAAACTGCTGTTTCGCGTAGAGCAGCGAGCGGTTCACTTCCACCGCGATGCGCGAGGGCTCCTGCCGCCACGAGGCGAGCGTCGTGCGCGTGAAGAGGACATCGCGCGGGGTGCGGCCGACGATGAGCGTGGTGGCGGCGCCGGCCTCGACGGCGAGCAGCACGGGCTGGCCGGCGGGCTCGCCGAGGCTGCCGAGCTCAATCTGGAGCGGCACGAGCAGCGGCAGGATGCGCGTCAGATCGAGGCGGCGGCGCAGCGCGATCTCGTTTAGCCGGAGATAGAATTCGCTGGGCAGCAGATGAAGCACGTAAGAGGCGTCCTTGCGGTTGGACTCGGCGCGCTGGCTGACCCAGAGCGACTCCCCGTGATCCTGCGCATGGCGCTCCACGCGGGCGCGCAGGTAGGCGCGCGCGGCGGCCTCGTTGAAGGCGGGCGCGCTCTCCATCTGATGCACGAACTGCTCGTGCGCGAGGATGAGAAACGCCTCCGTGCCGGCGAAGCCGAGCGCCTCGATGGCGGCGTCGACCGCGACCTCGAACTGCTCGATCGAGTCAACGGCGGCGGGCGCGGCCCAGGTGCCCACGGCGGTCTGCCGGCGGTAGGTCGTGGCGTGAAATCCGCCGTGGATCCAGGCGAGGCCGAGCGTATCGGCCGGGCTGCGACCGGCGCGCGAGGGGCGCGCGGGTCGGGAGGTCGGGGCGGTGTCCGGAGCGGGCGATTTCATCGGGGAGCCCATTGTGTGCCGCTGAAGTCGATCGTGCGGCCGGTCGTGCTGACCATGTAGGTGTAGTTGAGGGTGCTCCCGCCGGAGGCGGCGTAGAGGTCGAGCCGGTCGCCCTTGCGCAGGCCTGTGACCGAAGCGGAGGCGCCGGAGGCGAGGTTCACCGTGGCGGCGGTCGCGCCGCTGGCGTAGACCACGCGGTAGCTGGCGGTGACGGGCGTGGGCGTCGAACCGCCGCCCGAACCGCTCGTGTTGTTGAGCGTGACCGTGTAGGTCTGGAGGTCCTCGAGGTAAATCGGACGGAAGTTGATGCGCTCGACTACGAGGTAGTCGCCGCTGTTGGCCACGGCGGACCAGCCCGCCCAGTTCAGCGTCGAGGCGACCTGATCGTCGGCCGTCTGCCAGACCGTCTGGAAATTCGCGCGGACCGTGGCGGCCGATGGCAACGCGAGCCCGGTCCGCATGCTCGAGAGAAGGAGCGCCCGCGGGTTCGGCGTGGCGGACGTATCGAGGACGAGGAGACGGTTGTTGAGCCGCCGGTTGCGCTGGATGTCGATGGCCGCCAGGTCCGAGTAGGTGGCGATGGCGGTGGTCCAGTTCGCCTCGGTCGGCAGCGTGCGCTGGTCGCGCAGGTGCAGCTGGATCTGCTCGCCGAGTCGCGCCAGGGTCTCGTCCTCCGCGCGCACGGCCGCGCGGTCGAGCGAGCGCAGCATGTTCGGCGCGATGATCGAGGCCATGATCGCGATGATCGCGAGCACGCCGATCAGCTCGATGAGCGTGAAGGCGCGCGCGTCGCGACGGGCGGGAGCTGGAGCGCGCGGGCTCATCGCATCTGCCAGAGCTGGAGGATGGGCAGCACCACGGCGAGGGCCACGGTGCCGACCACGCCGATGAGCGTGAGCATCACGGCGGGATTGAAGATGGCGAAGACGACCTTGATGCGGCGCGGGATGATCGCGTTGTAGTATTGGGCCACGCCCGACAGCGCCTCGTCGAGGTTGCCCGAGCTCTCGCCGGTCGCGATCATCGTCACCAGCGTGCCGGGAAACACGTCGTGGCGCGCGAGGCCCTTGCTCATCGGCGTGCCCTCGAGCACACCGCGGCGCACATCCTCGAGTGCGTGTTCGATCGCGCGGTTGCCGACGAGTTTCTGGCAGATCTCCAGGCCCTTGAGCAGCGGGACGCCGGAGCGGTAGAGCATGCCGAGATTGTTGGCGAAGCGCGACAGGCCGAACATGGCCACGAGCGAGCCGAAGACCGGCATGTCCATGAGCTTGCGGTCGAAGGCGCGGCCGAAGGCCGGGTGGCGCAGCGCGATCCGGAGCGCGATCGGCGCGCCCAGCGCGGTGCCGACGATCCACGGCCAGCCGCCGACGAGCACGTCGCTGATCGACATGACCACGCTCGTGAGCCACGGCACCTCGAGCGAAAGGTCGGTGAGCAGCGTGACGAAACGCGGCACGACGAAGGTGAAGAGCAGCAACACCAGGCCCGTCGCGGCGAATATCACGATGACCGGGTAGATGAGCGCCTGCCGGATCTCCGCCATGAGCCCGTCGAACCACTCGTAGTAGTCGCTCAGGCTCTTGAAGACCTCCGGCATCTGGCCGCTGACCTCGCCGGCCTGCACCATGGCGACGACCTGGCGGGAGAACACGCGGGGAAAGGTCTGCATCGCGACATGCAGCGGCACGCCGATCGACACCTGCCCGGCGAGACCGCGCACGACCTCACCCATCGCGGTGTCCTCGAGGTCGTCGGCGAGCCGGTCGAGCGCGTGAGGAAGCGTGATGCCCGCGCGCAGGAGGAGCGACATCTGGACAAAAAACACGATGGCGTCGCGGCGGCGCGCGGAGATCCGGCTCACCGTGGTCTCCGCGGCCGCTACGGCCTGCCCGCCGGTCCGTGCCTCGAGCAGCCAGCTGCCCGTCGTGCGCAGCCGCGCTTCGAGCGCCGGGACACTCTCGGCTTCGAGCGCGCCGGAGATCGTCTCTCCGGCGGAGTTGAAGGCCTTGTAGTGGAACAGGCTCATCGGGGCGGCGCGACCGTTCAGCTCGCGAACGCGACGCGGAAGACCTCCTCGATGGTCGTGTCGCCGTCGAACGCCCGGCGCATGCCGTCCTCGAAGAGCAACGGCATGCCGCGGGCCCGGGCGTGGGCCTTGATCTTGTCCACTCCGCCCTCGTGCAGGAGCGGATGAAACGACTCGTCGAGCTGGAGCGCCTCGAAGATCGCGAGGCGACCGCGGTAGCCCTGCTGCCGGCACTCCGGACAGCCGCGGGCACGCCAGAGCGTGGGCTCGCGATCGGCCGGCACCGGCAGGTTGAAGTCCTTGAGCAGGGCCGGCGCATCCGCGACCGGCTCGCGGCAGACCTTGCAGATGCGGCGCACGAGGCGCTGCGCGATGATCAGGTGCAGCGTGGCGGGCAGGAGAAACGGCTCCACGCCGAGATCGATCAGGCGCGGCACCGCGCTGAACGAGTCGTTGGTGTGCAGCGAGCTGAAGACGAGGTGGCCGGTGAGCGCGGCGCGCACCATGAGCTGCGCGGTCTCGCGGTCGCGGGTCTCGCCCACGAGGATCACGTCGGGATCCTGGCGCAGGAGCGTGCGCAGGCCGCTGCTGAAGGTGAGGCCGACCTTCTCGTTGATCTGGGTCTGGCGGATGTGCGGCAGGCGATACTCGATCGGATCCTCGAGCGTGAAGACCGCGCGCTCGAGGCGGTTGACGCTGTTGAGGCCTGTGTAGAGCGTGGTCGTCTTGCCGCTGCCGGTCGGGCCGGTGATGAGCACGATGCCGTGCGGACGGTTGACCGCGTTGGCAAAGGCCTGCTCATCCTCGGCGCGCAGGCCGAGCGTGCGCAGGTCCACCATCAGGCCGGTGCTGTCGAGGATGCGCAGCACCACGCTCTCGCCATAGTTGGTCGGCATGCACGACATGCGCAGGTTCAGCTCCTTGCGGCCGACCTGGAAGGCGAAGCGCCCGTCCTGGGGCAGGCGGGTCTCGGAGACGTCGAGGTTGGCCATGACCTTGAGGCGCGCGATGAACGGATCCTGAAGATCCTTCGGCACGAGCATGAACGCGTGCAGCACGCCGTCGGTCCGCATGCGGATCCGCAGGGATTTCTCGTCGGGCTCGAAATGGATGTCGCTGGCCGCCTTGCGCACGGCGGCGGCGATGATCTGCTCGACCGCGCGGATCATGGGCGCGGTCGTGTCGTCGCCGCCCTTGCGCTGGCTGATCTTCATCAGCTCGTCGATGGTCTGGTCGATCGAGCCCTCGCGCTCGTGCACCGAGGCGAGCTTTTCGAGGATGTCGGGCCTGGGCGCGTTGAGCACCTCGACCTTCAGGCGGGTCGTCTGCTCGATGCGGTCGATCGCGACCACGTCGAAGGGGTCGGCCATCACGACCGTGAGTGTATCCGCCTGCCGGCGACACGGGATCACCGCGGACTCGCGGCAGAAATCGAAGGGCAGCAGGCCGATCACCTCCGGCTCGATCACCATGCGGCCGACATCGACGGTGGGTGTCTGCGCGTCCTGGGCGAGGAAGCTGGCGATGTCCTGCTCGGTGACGAAGCCGAGCTCGCGCAGCACGGCGCCGATCATGCGGCCGGTGCGCTTCTGCTCGCGCAGGGCGAGCTCGAGCTGGTGGCGGTTGATCAGGCCCGCCTCGAGCAGGCGGTCGCCGAGGCGCTTGGTCGGGGCGGCTGGCGTTGCGGATGTCGTGGCCATGAAAAAAGCGGGCCGGGCGCCGGCCCTGCCCGCTCGTCGTTGTCCGGGATGGGAAGTCGCGGGGCGTCCGGGCCTACTGGTGCGTCAGGTAGACGTAGGCAGTCGTCAGGCCCTGGGCGTTGGGCGCGCGGTAGACGACCTTGCCGGCGTCGTCGGCCGTGGTGGCGTCGGCCTGCGAGTAGGTGTCGCCATCGATGCGGCGGCTGAGCTCGAGCGCATCGCTGCCGGTGAGGTTGACGATCACGGCCGAGATCACGCGGGAGCCGGCGGGCAGGTCGACGGCGGCGTTGAGCCGGTAGTTGGCGCCGTTGGCCGTCGAGGGCGTGTTGGCGTTGGAATTGATGCAGATCACGCGCGACTGGCCGGCCTGGCTGGAGCCGCCGGTCGCGGCCCAGGCGCCGGTGGTGGCGTTGCGCGCCCAGGTGGCACCGACGATCGGGGGATTGACCGGCTGGGTGCCGACCTTGACGAGGAAGCGACCCTCGGTGACGCCGGCGGTGAAGAGCAGGTCGTCGACGCGGCTGTTGTTGTTGGTCACGGGGATCGTGCCAAACTTGCCGGCAAACTCCGCGACCGCGGTCTTCATCGTGTTGATGGAGGCCGCCGCCGCCGTGACGCGGGACGACTGGATCGTCGAGAAGACCTTCGGAACGATCACGACCGCGAGGATCGCGATGATCGCGAGGACACCGATCATTTCAACAAGGCTGAATCCGGCGCGGCGGCGCGCGACGAATCCCGGGGCAAGGCGCAACTGGGTAGGCTTCATGAAAGAGAATTATAGCTCCCTCGTGCTATCGGACCGACCCCGGCCGTCTTTAGGTATTCGCCTCTACACAAAGCCGGTTTTTACAACCGACTCCCGGGAGAGACTCCCGCTCAACGAGATCCGCTCCTTACCCAGCGAAGGCGAAGGCCGCCACCCCGCGCACCCCGGGCCGGGCGACAAAAACACCTCCGGACTGCGGTTCATCCGCCTGACGGGCCGAGGTGATGAAAAGGTCGCCGAGATCCGGACCGCCGAAAGCACACGAGGTCGTCCGCGAGGCGGGCACGTCGATGCGTTCAAGGATCCGGCCATCGCCCGGGTCGCAGCAGACCACGGCGCCGCCTTCGTAGAGGGCGACCCAGAGGCGACCCTGCGCATCGATGGTCATGCCGTCGGGACGTCCTCGCTCGGATTC
>Ga0315910_10003226_pt1 | contig 13983 bp, 14 predicted proteins | sample EdamamesoilMG_FD_204470 | JGI IMG/M metagenome (GOLD analysis project Ga0315910, IMG submission 204470) | Garden soil microbial communities collected in Santa Monica, California, United States - Edamame soil | ecosystem: Environmental > Terrestrial > Soil > Garden | place: USA: California...
GCCGACCGAGCACCGGCTGCCGCTCGGCACGCGCCTCGTGCTCGGCGACGTCCTGGGCGTCGCCGGCATGGGCGCCGGCGCCATCGGTCACTATCGGGACGGAGACAAGCGCTGGCGTGTGCTCAGCGTGGTGCGTTCCGATTCGGATTCGGCCCACGATGTGCTGGGCACGTTGGCACGCAGCCCGTCGGCCCGTGCGCTGTTCGACGCGCCCCTCGGCGCGCTCGCGTTCACGGAACGACGCCTTCCGACCGAGCCGAACGTCACCTGGGTGGTTGGCCAACGACATGAAGTGATCTATGGGGTCGGCGACGAGGCGGCTGCGCTTCCGGAGCTCATGTCGGCCGAGCGCGAGGTGGCGGTCAAGCTCGCTCCCTCCGAGAAGCTCGCCCTCCTCGAGAAGATCTCTCAGCTCACCAAGAAGGACGAGAAATGATCCCGATCGTTGCCATCGTCGGGCGACCCAACGTGGGGAAGAGCACGCTCTTCAACCGCCTCGCCGGCACACAGACCGCCATCGTACACGATGAGCCCGGCGTCACGCGCGATCGCCACTACGCCGACGTGCACATCTTCAGCCGCACGTTTACCTTGATCGACACGGGGGGCTTCGATCCGGGCGATACCGACGCCATCGGCCGCGGCATCGCGCGGCACGTGCGCGCGGCCGTGGACGAGGCGGACGTGGTGATCTGCGTGCTCGACGGCCTGGGGCCGCCGACGGCGGCGGACGCCGCGGCGATCCGCCTGCTGCGCCAGGCAGACAAACCGGTGATCTACCTCGCCAACCGGCTGGATAACGAACGGCTCGCGCGCGAGGCGACCGAGCTGTACGCGCTCGGGGTCGTGCCGATCGCCGTCTCGGCCCTGCACGGCCGTGGCATGGCGGAGTTCGGGGAGGCCTTGCTGGCGGCGTTGCCGCCGGTCGACGCCGGCGCGGAGACCTCCGAGGCCGAGGTCGTGCCGCGGCTGGCGTTGATCGGGCGTCCCAACGCCGGCAAGTCGTCCTTGCTCAACCGCCTGAGCGGCGCCGAGCGCAGCCTGGTGGACGATCGCCCCGGCACGACGCGCGATCCGGTGGACGCTCGCGTCGACTACAAGGGCGACGCCTACGTCGTCGTCGACACCGCGGGCATCCGGCGCCGCTCGAAGGTGGAGGCGGGCATCGAGTCGGCCAGCGTGATGCAGTCGCTGCGGTCGATCGCGCGGGCGGACGTGGTGGCGATCCTGGTGGACGCTGCCGAGGGCCTGGCGGAGCAAGACGCTCGGCTGCTGGGGCTCGTCAGCGACCGGGCGCGGCCGATCGTGGTCGGCCTGAACAAGATGGATCTGCTCGACGCCGCCCAGCGCAAGCGCGCCCTGGAGCAAGCGAAGAGTCAGCTGCATTTCGCGCCCTGGGCGCCGATCGTGCCGTTCAGCAACAAGACGGGCGAGGGGATCGGCCAGCTGATGAAGGCCGTGCGGCAGGCGTTCACCGAGTACTCGCAGCGCGTCACCACGTCCCAGCTGAACACGTTCCTGCAGGCGATCGTCGAGCAGAAGCCGCCGCCCGCGAGCGGGCCGCGCCCGCCTCGCTTGTTCTTCATGACCCAGGCGCAGGCCTCGCCGCCCGTCTTCGTGGTGATGTGCAGCAACGCGGAGGCCATCAAGGACGCCTACCGCCGCTTCCTCGCCAACCAGATCCGGCAGACTTTCGGCTTCAACAGCGTGCCGCTGGTGATCCGCTACAAGAACCGCCGGCGCAACGAGTGACGCGCTTCACGCCAGGCGGCGCGCGATCTGGGCGAGGGCGTCCACCCCGCTGACGTCGCCGCGCAGCTCGGGCAGCGTGAAGATCGGTGGCGGGCTCGCGCCCAGGCCAGCGAGCTCCAGGCTGAGCTCGTTCACGCGCGCGCCGTCGCGCTCTGCGGCGGCGTTTTGCTCCGCGATCACCCCCTCCAGTGTCTGCAGCAGGTCGTCGCCGACCAGGCTGGGGTCGATGCGGCTGCCGAGCTCGGCTGCCAGCACCTCGCGCGCGGGGTGGCCGGCAGGGGCCGACACGCGGTTGACGATGAACGCATCGAGCGACATGCGCTCGGCCGTCAGTTGACGGGCGAGGGCCAAGCTCTCGTCGATGGCGTTCTTGCGCGTGCTCGACACCAGCACGAACCCGAACTCTGGGCCCCGAAACGCGCGCGCGACCGTGTTGGCGCGCTCGCGAAAGCCGCCGAACAGGTCGTTCAGGTCGACGATGAAGGCCGACAGCTGCTCCAGCAGCTCGCGGCCCGTGATGCGGCCCATCACGGAGAGCACGCGGGACACGCCGCGCGCGAGCAGGCCCAGGGCCAGCCCGCGCGTGGGATGAAAGGCCTGCGCGAGCCAGGTCATCAGTGAGCTGTCGAGCGCGCCGACCAGGCGCTCGGGCGCCGCCAGAAAATCCAGCGCGTCGCGCGTGGGCGGCGTGTCGAGCACGATCAGGTCGAAGGCGGCGTTTTGCTGCAAGCTCAGCAGCTTCTCCATCGCCATGTACTCGTGCGCGCCGGCCAGCTGCGCGGAGACGTGCTGGTAGAGCGGATTGCGCAGGATGCGGTCGCGCGCCTCGGTGCTCGAGGCATGCCGCTCGACCACCTCGTCGAAGGTGGCCTTGGTGTCCATCATCATCACCGTCAATCGCCCGTCCGCAGACTGGCCCGGCTGGCGCCAGAGCGCGGGGTCCACCTCGCGCGGCTCCGCCCCTGGATTGCCGATGCCGAGGCTGTCTGCGAGGCGGCGAGCGGGGTCGACGGTGAGCGCCGCGACCCGCGCGCCCCGCCGGGCCGCGAGCACGGCGAGCGCCGCGGCGGTCGTCGTTTTACCGACGCCGCCCGGGCCCGCGCAGACGATGACGCGGCGGCGACCGAGCAGGGCCGACAGGGGAAGCGGGGAGGGGGTCACGAGCGCGTTGTACCAGCTCGGGCGCTCGCACGCAGTCGGGTGGTGAGACCCTGTTCACATTCCGAGCAGTGTCCCCTCGCGGGGCGACGGCGGGTCTTACAAAAAGTCGTGCGCGCACCCAACGCCGGGTCGATAGTTAGCGGCCATGAGTGGTTTCGTCGACCTCCACTGCCACTGGGTCCCCGGTGTGGACGACGGTGTGAGCTCTGCGGAGGATGCCGCGGCGCTGCTGCGGGGCCTGGTCGAGATCGGCTTTGGCCGTGTCGTCGCCACGCCCCACATGCGGCCCGGTTTGTTCGACAACACCGCGAGCAGCCTGCGCGCCGCGTTCGAGCGGGCGCAGCGCGAGCTCGCAGAGGCCGCGGGCCTGCCCGAACGCGAGCTATCGAGCGAGCACTTTTTCGACGATGTCGTATTCCAGCGGCTGCTCGCTGGCGAGGGCCTGCCGTATCCGGGCGGCGCGGCCGTGTTGCTCGAGTTCTACGACAGCAGCTTTCCACCCCGCGTCGAGCGCTTGCTCGGGCAGCTGCGCGAGCGCGGTCTGTTGCCGGTCATCGCCCACCCCGAGCGCTACCGCGTGATCTGGGAGCGCCCGAGCGTGCTCGATCGCTTGCTCGACTCGGGCGCGGTCGCGCTGCTGGACGTGGCCGCGCTCGTCGGCAAGTACGGACGGCAGCCGCAGCGTTGCGCCGAGCGCTTGCTCGAGAGCGAGTCGTACCACGCCGCCTGCAGCGACGCGCACCGGCTGCGCGACGTGTCCGAGGTGGCCAAGGGCATCGAGCTGGTGCGGCGGCGCTACGGCGACGCCGAGGTGGACGTGCTGTTTCGCCGCGGCCCGCTGGAGATCCTCGCGGGCACGGCGCTCGGCTGAAACCGCAGGGCGAATCCTGGCTGTCAGGCGCCGGGAAGGCGCTATAAGCGGCGCCGTGCCATGATGGTCGAGGACAGCACCCGCCCGAGCTCAGCGTCTATCAGCGACGATCCCGCTGCGCCGAACGCTGCGGCATCGCCTGCGTCCGAGGAGCCCCAGGCGCTCGGCGCTGGCCGGTCGGGCCGGCGCCTGCTCTGGCAACTCGCGCTCGGGGGGGTGATCGCCGGCCTCTTCGTCTGGCTCATGCGCAAAGGCGCGATGCCGCTGGTGCCGCCCCAGAGCGCCTTTGCAGACATGCGCTGGTGGACGGCGGCCGCATATTTTCTCGGCTGGAGCGTCGTCCATGTCTTGCGGGCTGCCCGCTGGCAGCTGTTGCTCGCGCCGATCGCAAAGGTCAGCTTGCGGCGCGTCTTCGCCGCCTCGTTCGTCGGATTCCTGGCCATCCTGGTGCTGCCCCTGCGCGCCGGAGAGGTGGTGCGTCCCGTCATGGTGCGCGAGCCGGGCCGGCTCTCGGCGTGGGCCGCCGCCGGCACGCTCGGCGCCGAGCGCATCGCCGACGGCCTGGTGCTCAGCGTGATGCTGTTCATCGCCCTGTTGCTGTCACGTCCGCTCGATCCGTTGCCGGACCGCCTGGGGGATCTGCCCATCTCGGTCAGCATCATCCCGCGTGCGGCTTACGCCGCGCTGCTCCTGTTCGTCGTGGCGTTCGTGGTCATGCTGGCTTTCCATCGCTGGAAGGTCGCCGCGCGCCGGCTGTTGCACAGGCTGATCGATCCGCTCTCGCCGCGCCTCGCGACGTGGGTGTCGCGTCGGATCGAGAGCGTCGCCGACGGGCTGCGCTTCCTGTCCCTCTGGCGCAAGAGCTTCCCGTTCGCGCTGATCACCATCGCCTACTGGATGCTCAACGTGGCTTGCACGTGGCTGCTCGGATGGGGCGTCGGTTTCGAGGGGTTCAGCTACGCGCGCGCCTGTGTCATGACCGGCGTGCTGGCGCTCGGAATATTGATGCCCAACGCGCCGGGCTACTTTGGCGCCTACCAGTTCTCGCTCTACGCGGGGCTCGCGATGTTCTACCCGCGCGACTTGGTGCTGGAGCGCGGCGCCGCCTTCGTGCTCGCCATGTATGTGCTGCAGACGTCGATCACGGTGGTGTTCGCCGGCTGGGGCATGTGGCTCGCGCGCCGTGGTCGGGGCGTGCCACCTCCGCCCACAATTTCGCCTGCCGCGGCGTGAACCTGGCTCGCTCGCAGCGCGCGAGGGCTGATTTTATTGGCCGCCGTCGCCGTGTGGATCCGAAGGTTGTACCGCATGCGACAGTTTGGCCGCTTCGGGGCCTGGGTCAGAGCCAGCGTGCTGGCCAGCGGCTTGCTGGCGAGCGTGCTCGCGGCGCCCGCTCAGGCGCGCTCCGAGGCGGAGATCGGCTACTCCCGCGAACAGGCCTTCAGCGCGGCCTTGCGCTACTTGCGCGTCGATCTCGGCTACGAGGTCACCGAGAAGGACGCGGACGCGGCGTACCTCCTCTTCAGCTTCACGGACGCGGAGCTCGCCGGCAAGACCGGGCACGGTTCCATCGAGGTGGTACAGCGAAAGCGATCGGTGCGCCTGTTCGTGAGCCTGCCCGAGCTGCCGGGTTACCGCGAGGAGCTCTTGAAGCGCGGGCTGCTCGACAAGCTGCGCGCGGAATATGGCGAGCCGTCCGAGCCCGAGCCGGAGCGCCCGCCCGCGAAGAAGCCGGAGCCCGAGCCTCCGAAGGAGACGCCACCCGAGGACGCTCCGGGCACGTCGGGGGGCTGAGCCGCTAGCCCGGCCGGTGAGCCCGCGCTCTCGGCTGGCCGCGCCCGGTGCCGAGCTGCTATCGAGCGGGCTGCTCCGCCGCCCGCGGACGTGGCCCATGATCACCGCCCTCGCTGCCCGTCGCTTCGCGTTTGCCGCGCTCGGCGCGGCCGCGCTCGCGCTGTCGTCTCGCTCCCTCGGCGCGGCCAGCCCAGCCCCCGGGGCCAGCCCTGCGGAGGGCCAGCGGGGCGCCCGCGAGGTGGAGGTCGGCCGTGGCCTGCGACCGTTGGGCGTGGCACGGCTCGAGAGCCAGGGGTCGGCGATGGTGCGCATCGGCGCGAGCTCGTTTCACATGGGCTCCGACGACGCGGACGTCTCGAACGAGCTCGGGGACTGCGCGCGCGAGGCCTACGGCCACCGCTGCAGTCCGGCGTTTTTCAGCAATGAGACACCCCGCCACACGGTGACCTTGTCGAGCTTCTGGATCGATCGCTTCGAGGTCAGCGTCGCCGACTACGAGCGCTGCGCGCTGGTCGGCCGCTGCGAGCCACGCCCGACGTCCGAGGCCACTCGCCGCTTCGATCGGCCGGATTTTCCGGTGACGCGGGTGACCTGGAACGACGCCGCCGCGTATTGCGCGTTTCGCGAGGCGCGCCTGCCCACCGAGGCCGAGTTCGAGCGCGCCGCGCGCGGCGTGACGGGTCGGCGTTACCCCTGGGGCAATCTGTTCAACACGCGCGCCACCAATCACGGCCGCTTCGGCTGGGACGTGACCGAAGACGCCGATGGTTTCGTCGAGCTGGCGCCCATCGGCAGCTTCCCCGACGGCGTCACGCCCGAGGGCATCCACGATCTCGCGGGCAACGTCGCCGAGTGGGTGCTCGATCGCTACGCGCCCAGCTACGACGCGGCCGCTCGCACCGATCCGCGGGGGCCCGGGGTCGGGGGCTCCAACCTGCGCGTCGTGCGCGGCGGCAGCTACGCGCAGCCGCGCTTTCGAGTGCGCGGGGCGGCGAGGGCTTTCGCCGAGCCGGGCGAACGACGCTCGACGCTGGGCTTTCGCTGCGCCAAGAGCGAGACGCCGAGACCCGCAGCGGGGTAGGCTCGGCCCGTGTTGTCGTTGCCGATCGCCCGCTCTGCCATTTTCGTGCTGGTTCGTCCTCACTACCCGGAGAACGTCGGCGCGGTCGCGCGCGCCATGAAGGTGATGGGGCTGACGCGGCTGATCCTGGTCAAGCCTGGGCGAATCGCGGTCCCGGAGCACGAGATGGCTCGCAGGATGGCCGTCAAGAGCCTGGACGTGCTCGCTGCCGCTGAGATCAAGCCCAGCTTGCGCGAGGCGCTCGACGGCTGCGCGTGGGCCTTCGCGACCACGTCCCGACGCGGCGTCTCCGGGATCGTGACGCCCCGCCACGCCGCGCATCAGGCCGTGCTCGCCGCCGAGCGCGGGCAAAACATCGCTTTCGTCCTCGGCAACGAGAAGACAGGGCTCGGGCCCGAGGATCGGGCGCTGTGCGCCGAGGCGATCCGGATCCCGATCGCCGCGGACCAGCCCTCGCTGAACTTGGCTCAAGCCGCCCAGATCCTCGCCTACGAGCTGTTTACGGTCGGGCTCGAGCACCGCTCTGCGGCCGCGAGCCAGGCAGCTCGCTGAGATCGAGCGCGCTTCCGAGGCTACAAACGCAGGCGGCCGCTCGCACCAGCGAGCGGCCGCATCTTGCCGCAGCGAGCGCTACGCGCGCTCACTCATCATCGATGAGGGCGTCGTCCGTCTCGTCGTCGAGGTCGTTCGGAGAGTCTTCGTCCTCCTCGGAATCGGCGTCGGCGTCCTCTTCCTCCTCCTCGTCTTCCTCTTCTTCGTCCTCGTTCTCGCCCTCGCCGCGCCCCTCGGTCTTCACGTCGATGCCCGCCTCGGCGAGTTGGGTCTCCAGCAGCTCGATGAGCTCATCGGGATCGTCGCCGCTCCACTCGTCGAGAACGTCGGTCAAGAACTCGAAGAAGTCACCCGTGTCGAGTCGGCGCTCGATCTCCTCGACCTGTTCCTCCGAGAAGGCTTCGAGGACCTCTTCGCGAAGCGACTCGGTGTCACCCTCCTCGATGGTTTCTTGCGCCGCGAGTCGAATCTGGCGGATCGCTCGCCTGTCGAGGTAGATTTCCATATTACTGTGTGCTCCGCTGAAGCTCGAACGGCCTTTAAACGAATGGCCAGCAAGGCGTCAAGAGCTGTGACGGAGGTGCTGCAAACTCGCGTTATTTTGGCGGCCGGCCTGGTTCTTAGCGCTCTTTTTGCTGCGTCGAGCCAAGCGCAGACGCTCGCGGATAACGCCCTTCCAGATCCGTCTTTGCCAGCGCCCACGCCGCCCCCGATCAGCTCCCATTACTTACAATACGGAGTCGCCTTGACGGGTGAGGCGGTAGCGTCGCCGGGGCAGGTTTGCCCGCGCGGATCGAGTGGCTTACCCTGTATCCTCGACGACGGCGGGGGCTTGCTCGTGCGCATCGGCTATCGCTCGCGCGGCCCGTGGTACCTCGGCGGCGCGTACGAGTTCTCCCGGCAAGACTCGGCCAACCTGCTGCGCCTCGCCATCCTCCAGCAGCTCCGCGCCGAGCTCCGCGTGCACTTGACGCGGGTCACACGGCTGTCGCCGTATCTCGCCGCTTCCGCCGGGGGTGCGATCTACGGAAACGAATGGGGGTTCGACACCTGGGGATTGGTGTCGGGGGTCGGCGCCGGTCTGGCCTTTCAGGTCACGCCGGCGATCGTGCTCAACATTGCGCTCAGCTACCGCCAACTGTTCCTGCACCGCTGGACTGACGGCGCCGGTGAAGAACGAGCCACCGGTCCTCTCGACTTCGGCCTGGCCCACATTGTCGCCTTCGAGTTCGGTTTCGAGATTCGCGAGCCCTTGTCCAGGTGGTAGCGCCCAGCCCCCGCCGTGTATCGAGGATTGGATGTGTCGGAGGATCGGACGCGTCGTCGGATCGGGCAGTCTTGGCCATCTCCGCACTTGACGAACCGCGATCTGCCAGGTCCTCTTGCAGCATGGAGTGTCCGCGTTGCGGATTGATGAACACGGAGGCCGCGCGGTTCTGCCCCGGTTGCGGCAACGCGCTCGGCGCGACTCCGAGCTCACTCCTCACGGAACGGCCGCCGCTCATCTCTACCACTCTGGCGTCGAACGATCGGCTCGCCTCGAACGATCGGGCCGCTGCCAACGATCGGGCCGCTGCGAACGACCGGGCCGCTGCCAACGCTCGGCTCGCCGCCAGCGAGCGCGCCGAGGCCGGCGCGGGGATCAAGACCGTCGGCATCAACATCGGTGGGCTCGGCAGCGGGCCCCACACCGGCAACGATATCGGCACCAAAGCCGGCATCAACACCGGCATCAACACCGGATCTGCAGCGCCTGCGCGCGACGCTGGGCTAGACGACGTTTTCGAATTGGTGCAACGGCCGGAGCCACCTCGGCCGACGTTGCCCGACGTTCGACCACCGACGCGCGGCCATCGGCCGGCCGTCGCCGGTCCACCGCTCCCGCACCTGGCGGTCATCAGTCAGGATGGCTCCACCGGCCAAACCTTCTGGATCGAAAACGGCAGCGTCGATATCGGCCGGGAAGAGGGGGATATCCGTCTGGCCACGGATCGCTTCGTCTCGCCCCGGCATGCCCGCGTCTTCAATCGCGCGGGCGGCTTTTTCTTGCGCGACCTCGGCTCTCTGAACGGGGTGTATCTGCGTGTCCGAGAGTCCGAAACCCTGAAAGACGCCGACTGGATACTGTTGGGGTCCGAAGTGTTAAGGTTCGGTTTGCTCGACGACGCCGAGCACGGATTGGGAGCGGCGAACGAACGTGGAACAGACGTTTACGGCTCTCCAGCCAGGCCGCGCTACGCTTGTTTGTGCGAGCGAACGGTGGAAGGCGTCAATCGCAATGTATTCTATATCTCGGCGGACGAAATCGTCATCGGCAGGGAATTTGGAGACTTGGTGTTCACCGCGGACTCGTTCATGAGCCGGAGGCATGCTGCCATCCAACGCGATCCTACGGCCGGAACGTTCTCGCTCCGAGATTTGGGGTCATCAAACGGCACCTATCTTGCTATTCGAGGGGAAGTCGAGCTGCGTGAAGGCGACCACTTGCGGGTAGGGCAGCATCTCTTTCGGTTCGGATTTGGATCCTAAGATGGTAGCCATGGGCGAGGTCGCATCCGTAAAGAAGAAGTCCGGGGCCATCGAGGTGCGTGTCTTCGGCCAGACGGACGTCGGTCAGGTGCGCGAGCACAACGAGGATAACTTTCTCGTCGCCGATCTGACGCGCAAGGCGCGCGAGTTCGCGCCGGGCGAGGCGCACGTGCTGGGCAAATCGGGGGCCGTCTTCGGCGTCTGCGACGGCATGGGCGGCGCGGCGGCGGGGGAGGTCGCCAGCCGGCTCGCCGTAGACATCATCTACGATCGCCTCGTCGAGGCCAAAGCCCCCAAGGGTCGCGAGGACCTCGCGCGGCGGCTGGTGCGTGCCGTGCAGGACGCCGGCGTGCGCATCTTCAGCGAGGCCCGGGCGGATCGCTCGCGGCGCGGCATGGGCACGACGTGCACCATCGCCACCTTGGTCGACGAGCGGCTGTTCCTCGCACAGGTCGGCGACAGCCGGGCCTATGTCTTGCGCGACGGCGAGCTGACGCAGGTCACGCGCGATCAGTCGCTGGTAAACCAGCTGATCGAAGCGGGGCAGCTCACCGAGGAAGAAGCCGAGACGTTCGAGCACAACAACATCATCTTGCAGGCGCTCGGCACGAGCGAGGTGGTGCAGGTCGATTTGACCTATGTCGACCTGCGCGCCGACGATGCGCTCTTGATCTGCTCCGATGGGCTCTCCGGCATGGTGCGGAGCGAGGACATCCGCGGCGTCCTCACCGAGCTGGAAGAACCTGCCGATGCGTGTGCCAAGTTGATCGGGCTCGCCAATGAAGCGGGCGGCCACGACAACGTGACGGTGGTGATCGTCAAGTTCGGGGGCGCGGCGCTGCCCGAGGCGGGCCCCGAGGACGAGGCCGTCACGTATCGCAAGTATTCCTTCTCCGTAGCCGAGGGCGGCGCGGACGAAGAGGTGCCGTCGTCGGAGCGCTCCGCGTTCCGGGACACGGCCAAGCTCCCGCTGTCGCGCAGCGCGGAGTCTACCAAGGACGACGTCTCCGACGATGAGCCGCCGCCCTCCTCGCGGCCCGCGTTGCTCGCCAAGGCGGCGCCGGGCCCCAGCAGCGACGAAGTGGCCGTGCACATGGAGGGCCTGCCGCCCCGTACGGTGGGCGCCATCATCATGGCGGGAGTGACGCTCATCATCGTGATGGGCTTCTATCTGCTGCGCTGAGCCGCGGACGCTGCGTCGGCCGAAGTCGGGCTCTGTCATTCGGGTTCGTGGTTAGGGCCTCGTCATGCGCTCCGTATTGCGACGCCTGCTGTGGCTCGGGCCAGCGCTGGTCGTGATCACGATGATCACGTTTGGCGCGCTCACGCTCGCGCTCAAGGTGGACGACGCGGCCGAGGGCTTGCCGCTCTTCTTCAACCCCGAGCCGGGGGCGCTCGAGCGCCGCGCGCGCTCGGCGCTGGCGGCCGTCGCGGCGGCGCCCGAGCCAGCTCAGGAGGCTCGCGCGGAGCTGGCTCGCCTCGGCGGGGCCGCGCTCCCGTACGTGCTGCCCGCTCTCGATTCGCTGACGCCCGAGGGCCGCGTGCGCGTGGTGCGAGCGCTGCGCCCGATCGCCGAGCGCATGGGGCTCGAGATCGACCCGAGCTGGGAGTCCAGTCGCGAGGTCTCCTTCTGGACCCGGTTCTGGGAAGAGCACTCGATCGACTACCGCCCGATCGTCGCGCGCCGAGCCGTGTTGCGTCTGCTGCAGAAGAGCACGGCCCTGCGCGACGCCGAGGTCCGGCAGCTCGACACATACGCGCTCGACGAGCTGATGCGACTGATGGCGAGGGTGGAGACCCTGGCCGATGTCGATCGCGTCCGCCGCCTCAGCGCCATCGCGCTGGACGTGCTCGGTGGCCCACCGATGAGCCGTGGCGCCTGGGTCGTCTCCAGCGATGGCGACCTCGGCGAAGCGCGCGCGGTGTCGGCGACCTGGGCCGATTGGTGGGGACTGCATCGCACGCTCTTCCGCACCTACACGGGGACTGAGCGCATCACGGCCATGTTGCGCGACACGCGCTACGGCAGCTGGGTCTCCGAAGCCATCCGTCACGATCTCGGCCTGCTCGAGGACGGACGCTCCGTGGGGCAGGCGTTGCGCGCGGGAGCTCTGGTCAGCGCCGCGCTGCTGGTCAGCGGCATCGCGGGCGCCTACGGCACGAGTATCGCGGGCGCCTACGCCGCGGCGGTGCTCCCCGGGCTCGGCGCCCTGGCGCGCCGTCGCGGTCTACGCTGGCTCGGCCTGGGATTTTTGCTGCGCGCGGCGTTGCCCGTCACGGTGGTCGTCGCGGTACTCGGCTGGGCCCTGGGCCCCGCGGTCCAGCGCGTGTGGGTGGGGGCGCTGGTCATGGCCGTGGCCGGTGCGCCGCTGTCCGCGCTACACCGCGGCAACCGCGCCAGCACGGGCGACGCGGGCTACATTCGCACGCTGGAGTCGCTCGGCGCGGAGCGCTGGCGCCTGGCGCTGGCCAGTCTGCGCTCCTCCAGCGCCGCCATCGTCGTGCAGGTCGGCGCGCAGCTCTCGACCTTGATCACGCTGACCTTCGTCGTCGAATACGCGCTCGGGCTCGGCGGGCTCGGCGCGACCACCATCGAGGCGCTGAAGCTGCCGGACCTCGACTGGCTGATGGCGATCACGATTTGCACCGTGCTGTTCGTGGGGTTGCTACAGGTGCTCAGCGATCTGTTGCTCGCGTGGCTCGAGCCGCGCTGGCGCGACAGCATCGATCGGCTCGGGGGCAGCGCGTGATGCTGCGGTTCGGCCGCAGCCTCGCGCTCGGCTGGCTGGGTGTGCTGGTGGTGGCCAGCTTGCTCGGGCGCGCGCTGGGGCCCGGAGCGGACGCGCTGCAGCCGCACCTGGCGCGCGCCAGCACGCCCGAGTGGCTGTCCTGGTGGGCCCTCGCCACGCAGAACACCCTGGGCATCGTGCTCGCGGCGACGCTCCTGGCAGCGCTCTTCGGTGTGGGGCTGGGTGCGGCGAGCGCCTACGGCGACAGCGGGGTGACCGGGCTCGGGCTACGTTTCGTCGAGTTCATCGGGGCGGTGCCCGGGCTGATCCTGATCGGCATCCTGCGGCTCGCCGATCCGAGCGGTGGCGTGCTCGGCGTGTTGATGACGCTGACGCTGTTGCGCACGCTGGAGGTCGCGCAGCTCGTGCGCGGGCACGTGCTGGCGGTGCTGCCGAGCGACTTCGTCGAAGCCTCGCGCGCGTTCGGCGCTTCGCGGCGCTGGCAGCTGCGCGTGCACGTCCTGCCGCGCGTGGTCCAGCCGCTCGGCGTCAACCTGCTGCTCGGCGCCGGCACCTTGGTCGGCCTGGAAGCCGCTCTGAGCTTCACGGGCCTCGGGTTGCCGAGTCGCGTACCGTCCTGGGGAGGGGGCCTGGCGGTCTTGGCCAAGGGCGGCAGCGGAGCTGCCCTCGCCGGCGCGGTGTGGACGATCGGAGCGAGCGCCGCGGCGTTCTACGGGCTCGCCGTGCTGCTCGAGCGGCGGCAGCGCCAGGCCGCTGCCGCTCGAGAGCCGGCGCCGCCGGGTGCTCCGGGAGCTTGGCGCCGCGAGGCCAGCGCGTTAAATGGGCCCGATGAAGCTTCAGCAGGTCACTGAACAGGATTTCGAGAACGAAGTCCTCGTGAGCGAGGTGCCGGTGATGGTCGAGTTCGGCGCCACCTGGTGTGGGCCGTGCAAGGTCGTCGAGCCCGAGCTCCAGGCGCTGGCCCAGGAATACGCCGGCCGCGCCAAGGTCGTCAAAGTGGACATCGACCAGTCGCCGTTTCTGGCGCGCCAGCTCGGTATCCAGTCCGTGCCGACGTTCCTCGTGTTTCACCAAGGTCGGCCCGTGACGGGCAAGGCGGGGGCCCTCAAGAAGGCGCAGCTCGCCGAGCTGATCGAGCCGCTCTTGCCGCGCGCCGCGGGGGCGCTCAAGCCCAAGGAGGTCGCCCAGCTGTTGCGCCAAGGGCACGTCACCCTGGTCGATGTGAGGCCGGCGGATGTGTACAAACGCGCGCACATCAAGGGCGCCATCGGCATCCCGCACGACGAGCTGCAGACGCGCATCGAGGAGCTGATGGATCTGCCCTCGTCGCCCGTCCTGTACTGCCGCACCGGCGCCGACTCCAAGGCTGCCGCCGCCGAGCTCGCCGCTCAGGGCACGCCGGTCGCGTTCCTGGACGGCGGCGTGCTCGGGTGGGAAGGCGACGGCTTCATGCTGGAGCGCTCGAGCTGAGGCGCTCCGGCGTTCCTCACAGC
>Ga0315910_10003227_pt1 | contig 13980 bp, 11 predicted proteins | sample EdamamesoilMG_FD_204470 | JGI IMG/M metagenome (GOLD analysis project Ga0315910, IMG submission 204470) | Garden soil microbial communities collected in Santa Monica, California, United States - Edamame soil | ecosystem: Environmental > Terrestrial > Soil > Garden | place: USA: California...
GCGGCAGGCGCACCGCCAAGGGGGTGACGGGTTACGATCTGACCAGCCTGCTCGTGGGCAGCGAGGGCACGCTGGCGGTGTTCGGAGACATCACGCTCAGGCTGCTGCGGCCACCCGAGGCTCGCCAGACGCTGCTCGTCCCGTTCTCGCGCATCGCGGCCGCGGCGCACGCCGTGATGGGTATCGTCTCGGCCGGCCTGGTGCCGAGCTGCCTCGAGCTGCTCGACCTGCGGCTGCTCGGCGACGACATCCGGCACGAGCTCGGCGCCGGACCCGAGCGGCCCGAGTCCCTGCTGTTGATCGAGGTCGACGGCAGCGAGACCCAGTGCCAAGAGCTCGCGGCCAAGGTCGCCGAGGTGTGCGAGGATCAGGGCGCGCGCGGCATCCAGCTCGCGCGTGACGCCGCCACGCGCGACCGTATGTGGGCGGTGCGCGCCAACATGAGCGCCACGCTGCGCGCCTCGGCCAAGAACAAGCTGAGCGAGGACGTGGCCGTGCCGCGCGAGGCGCTCGCCGACCTGCTCGCGCGGCTGTCCGGCACGAGCGAGCGGCACGCCGTGCGCAGCGTCGCTTATGGACACGCCGGCGACGGCAACCTGCACGTCAATTTCCTGTGGGACGAGCCCGACGAGGCGCCGCGCGTGCAAGCGGCCATTCGCGAGCTGTTCGAGCACGTGGTCACGCTGGGCGGCACGCTGTCGGGCGAGCACGGCATCGGCGTGCTGAAGGCGCCGTACTTGCCGCTCGAGCAGTCTCCGGCGCTGATCCTGCTGCAGCAGCGCATCAAGCAGACGTTCGATCCCGAGGGCTTGTTGAACCCCGGCAAGATCTTCCCGGTCCATCGCTGAGGAGCCCCCCTACGGTGTTTCGCTCTCGCTCGCCCCAGCGCCCCGTCCTGCTCGAGCCGGGTGCGCCGCCCGTGTTCCCGGACCCGCGCCGGGGGGACGACGAAGGCCTGGTGGCGATCGGCGGTGATCTGTCCATCGAGCGGCTGCGCGCCGCCTACGCAGCGGGCATTTTCCCCTGGTACAACGACGGCTTCCCGGTGCTCTGGTGGTCGCCCAACCCGCGCGCGATCCTGACCGCCGAGGACCTGCACGTGTCGCGCAGCCTCGCTCGGCGGCTGAAGAAGAAGGACTACGTGCTCACCTGGAACCTGGCCTTCTCGGAGGTGATCACGCTGTGCGGTCAAGGCCGCAAGGGCGGCACCTGGATCGTCCCCGAGATGCGCCACGCCTATCAACGCCTGCACCACGCGGGTTTCGCGCACAGCGTCGAGGTGTGGGAGCAGAACCGCCTCGTCGGCGGCCTCTATGGCGTGCAGTCGGGAGCGCTCTTCGCCGCCGAGAGCATGTTTCATCGCGTCACCGACGCCTCGAAGATCGCCGTCGTGGCCGCGTGCCGCAGCTTGCACAGGGCGGGCATGGCCCTGATCGACGTGCAGTTCGCGACGGGCCACCTGCGCTCGCTGGGCGTCAAGGAGATCTCGCGCGACGACTACCTCGCGCGAGCCGCGAGCGCGAGCCGGGCCCCGGTCGATCTCTCCAAGCTGGTGCTCGGCGTCGAGCCCTGAGCGGCGAGCGTGCCAGGCTGGTACGGCCCACCTCGTCGCGACCCAGCCCAGCACGGGCGGCACGTCCTCGCTCGATGCGCCCTGAGTCGGGGGCGAGCCGCCGGTCTGTGCCGAGCATTCTCCAGCTGGGATTCGTCCGGACGTTCTCAGCGGTGGAGCGCTCGCTCCCCCCGTCGCCATGTCGCACGCGAGCCCCCGGCCACCGACCCCTGCTCGACGCGGCGCGCGCGCCCAGATCGCTCTGTTCGCCGCGCTCGCGCTGGGCTCTGCCTGTGCGCGCTTCGGCTTCGAGCGCCTGGATCCGGACGAGGACGGCGGCCTGGGCGGGTTCTCGGCGCTCGACGCAGCCGGCGGCGGTCGCGGGGGTGACGGCGGGGTTGGCGGGGAGGGCAGCGTGGGGGGCAGTATGGCCGCCGGCGGCCCGGCAGGTGGGCAGGCGGGCGAGGGCGGCTCGGGTGGGGCCGGCGACGGCGGCGCGCCGCCCGATGGCGGAGCTCCCGGTCCGGTCGCCAGCTGCTCCGACGGGCAGCGCAACGGCGACGAGCTCGGCGTCGACTGCGGCGGGAGTTGCCCCAGCTGCAACTGCAGCCTCGCCGCGCCCGAGCGCCTGGGCGATCCCAACTATGCGGGCAACGACCTGTGGTCGCCGCGGCTCTCGGGCGACGGTCTGACGCTCTTCTTTGCCGTGACCGTGCCGGGCACGGGCGAGCAGATCGCGTACGCCTCACGCCCCGATCGAGGCTCACCATTCGGGCTGGGCAACCCGCTGCCGGCTCCGATCAACCAAGGCAAGGAGGGCACGCCGCACCCGTCGCTGGACAACCGGCGCCTGTACTTCTACTCGGAGCGAGCCGGCGGCGCGGGGGGCCGCGACCTGTACCTGGCCACGCGCAACAGCGGCGACAGCAACTTCAATGACATCGATGTCGTCCCGCTCTCGGTCCTGAACGGCCTGAACAATGACTACTTGCCCTGGCTGAGCGCTGACGAGCTCACGATCTACTTCGCCTCGGGACCTGCTGGCGACGGGGACATCTTTCGAGCCACGCGCGCGCGGCGCAGCGAGTGGTTCAGCCCTGCCGAGCCGGTGAGCGAGCTCAATACGTCCAGCGACGAGGGCGGGATCACCGTCTCGGCGGACGGGCGCGAGGCCATCTTCATGTCGAACCGCCCCGGAGGAGCCGGGGCGCGCGATCTGTACCGCGTCACCCGCGCGAGCGCGACCGACCCCTTCGGAACCGCCGAGCTGCTCGAGACCATCGACACGGCGGACAACGAGATCGATCCCGCGTTCAGCCCCGACGGCCGTGAGCTCTACTTCGCCTCCAACCGCGACGGCGGCGAGAGCGCCCTGTATCGAATCGCGCGCAGCTGCACGCGTTGAGGCGCGCGCGGGGCCCCGCTAGCGGCGAAAGGCGCGACGCCCCCAGCAGCAGGCTCACTCGCGCGACATGCGCGCGATGCGCTCGCGCTCGGCCGGGTAGCGCCGAGCCAGCTCCGCCGCGTCGCCGAGCTCGAAGTCGACAAACTCGAAACCCGGCGCCACGGTGCAGCCGATCAAGCAGAACGGCGCTCCCGCCGCCAGCTCCGTGCCGAACCACGTGCCCGCCGGGATGACGAGCTGCGGCCGCTCGCCTCGGCTCAGATCGAGCCCGAGCCGGACCACGCGACTCGAGCCATCCGGCGCGAGCAGCAACACCTCGAGCGGCCCGCCCTCGTACAGATGAAACACCTCATCCGAGACCAGCCGGTGCAAATACGTCGTCGGCTCGTCGTCGCTGATCAGGAAATAGATGGCGGTGGAGGCGCTGCGGTCGCCTGCGTGCGTGCTGCTCCCCACCTGCGCGCCGGCGCGATAGGTCTCGGCGTAGTGACCCCGCTCGGGATGGGGCACGAGGCCGAGCGCGTCGCGCAGCTCGCGCACGCGCGGATGGCGGGGGGTCGGGTTTCGGCTGGGCACGCGGGCATCTTACCCGTTTCGGCGCCCGGGCGCGCCCCCCGAGGCTCAGGCTCACTCGCTCGGCAACTCGCGGATCCAGCGTTCGAGCAGGGCGAGCCACTGTCGGTCGACGGTCTGGCGTCCGATCGGTGGCATGCGCAGCGCCGGATCGATGCTGCCGTCACGCAACCAGAGCGCCGAGAGCTCCGGCTGACCCGGCGCGACGACGAGGGCGCCGCGCGGCAGGTCGGCGTCGCCGGACAGCGGCTCGCCGATCAGGTGCTGGCGCGCGAGCGGGGTCTCGAAGCGCCCGTCCCAGGTGGCGCGCAGCCCCGTCGACGTGCCGTGACACATGGAGCAGTTGGCATCGAGATACGAGCGGACGCGCTCCTCCAGGCTACGCTGCTCGTCGTCGAGGCGGGCGAGGCGCGGCAGGCGCGCCACGCTCTCGGCGTCGAGAGGTGTGTCGAACAGCCCGAGCTCCGACCAGGCGAGCAGCTGCGATGAGGCGCTGCCGCTGGCTTCGTCCAAGACGTCGCCGTTCAGCTGCGCCGTTCGCACGCCGAGCACATGACCCGCTCCCGAGTTGTGGCACACCAGGCAGTCGCTGGGCCCGGGGTAGAGGTATCGCTGCGTGCGCACGCTGCCGTCGCTGCCCGTCACGGACAGCGCCTCCAGCGTGCTGTCGAGGACCGGCGTGGCGTCGGTCCCTGCGGCGTTCCAGCGGTAGCTGACCCCGTAAAACCCCGTCGGCGTGGCCACCAGGAAGCGCGTCTCGAGACGGCGGCGCAGCTCGGGCCGGCGTTCGTCCAGCGCCATCTCGAAATGCTTGATGAACACGCTGCCCTCCGGGAACGCATACGGACCCGCCTCGGCGAAGCCGATGTGCGTGCCCCGCGGCAGCTCGAGCCAGCGGCTCTTGTGCGCCCCGTCGCTGTAGAGCGGGCTCTGCACGTCGTACGCCAGCGCCCCGTCGCTCGGCGTGAGCGAGGCGAGATCATCGAACGCGCCGATCTCGCTCAGCCGGGGCGGGAGCGGCGCCGCCGGCTGCTCGCGCTCGAGCTTCAGGATCGGCCCCGCTCCGACGGTCAAGATGTACACCTCGCCGTTCGAGTCCGTTCCGAAGCTGATGACGGTGCTCGTGCGCTCCAGCAAGCCGCCGATCAGCCGCTCGCGCGACACGACATGCAGCGCGCCGTCCGCGTCGCGTGCGTAGTCCAGCGCCCAGATGTTGCCGAGCACGAAGTCGCCGAAAATGTACTTGCCCGCGAGCTCGGGAAATCGGCTGCCGCGGTAGACGAAGCCGCCGATCAGCGCCGCCGACTCGTCGCGTGTCAGGTCCAGCACCGGGTCCGTCCAGACGCCGAGCGGCGTCCCGGCGAGCGGCTCGCGCTCCAGGTTCCCCTCGCGCAGCGGCCACTGGTAGTTGGCTCCGCGCGCCAGCACGTCGAGCTCCTCGCGGCGGTTCTGGCCGACCTCACCGATCCAGGCGATGTCGTCCTCGGCGTCATAGGTCATGCGATGCGGGCTACGCAGCCCGATCGCGTAAAACTCCTCGAGCCCGCCCTGGCCGACGAAGGGGTTGTCGTTCGGGATGAAATAGCCTGTCGTGGCGCCGGACTCGGGCTGGCGCGCGATCGGGTGGCTGATGTCGCCGCCGCGCTGGTCCACGTCGATGCGCAGCACGCCGCCGAACAGATCGCGATCGATGCGCTGGCAATTGCCGAAGGAGCACAGGCCGCCGCCCTCATCGCCCACGCTCAGGTAGAGGAAGCCGTCCCTCGGGTTGAAGAACATGCCGCTGCCCTGGTGGTAGACGTGCTCGTCGCGCTGCGCGATGAGCACCAGCTCCGACGCCGGGTCGGCGACCATCGTCCGTCGATCGATCGTGAAGCGCGACAAGCGCGACTCGGTCGGCGCGGTCGTCGCCACCGGTGGGCGCTGCGGCGGGTCGGCGAAGGCGTAGTGCACGTACACATAGCCTGCGCTGGGCGAGGTCTCGTCTCCGAAGTCAGGGTGCACCGCCATCCCCAGCAAGCCGCAATCCTGGTGGCCCTGGGTCACGCGCGACAGGTCCAGCACCAGGCGCTTGGCGCCACCGCCGGGCGGCATGACGAAGACCTTGCCTTCCCGCTCGCTGACGAGCAGCTGCCCGGTCGCCGGGATCTCGATCAGCTGAGTGGGGCTGCTGAAGCGAGCGGGCTCGAACGCGGGGACCGCTTTCCAGCGGCGCCCGACCGCGGCGGGATTGTCCGGGAGGGCGCTGCGGCGGCGCACCTCGAAATCGTCGAACAGGAATGTCAGCGGCCCGAGCTCGGCGGCGCGCCGGCGCTGGGTCGCGAAGACGCCCGCGAACGGCGCGCCCGCCGTCGGGTCTCGTCCGAGCCACGCCGCGGGGACGTCGGCGTAGGTGCCGACCAGGCGCTCTGGGCCCGCGTCGAGGGTCGCGAAGGCGCGCAGCTCGCGCCGCAGTGGATCGACCTCCAGGCTGAAGCGCACGCGCGAGGGCGGCGTCGGGACGCGTAGATAGAACGGGTCGCGTGGCACGTCGCCCTCTTCGAGCAGCGCTTGCACCACGAGCCGGTCGGGCGCCGACATCAGCACCAGCTTGAACTGGTCGGTTTGCCCGAGCCCGAACCAGAGCCCCGCTTGCTCGTACGCACCCGAGCCCGTCGAGGGCTCGGCGAGCGTGGTCGAGATGCGAAATACGCCATTCGGCAAGTCGAGCGCGACACCGAGGGCGTTGTCTTGCGAGTTCTCTCCGAAGGCCGCGATACCAGCGGTCGTCGTGATGGCGAGCTGGCCCGTCGCCGCCCGCAGCTCGATACGTTCGCTCTCGAGACCGCCACCGGTGCGCGTGGCGAGCGCCGCCGAGAACCCCGTGGGGTTGCCCGCCGCGTCCGGCAGGCCCGGCACGCTGCCATCGAAATCATTGTGAAACGGCGTGTCGACCGCCCACGAGGCGCACGCCACGGGCGACACCACCTCGGCGTTTGCGCAGGCCGCCGCTGCGCTGCTCTCGCTGACCGCGAAGCTGCGCTCGTTCGTCGCGAAGCCGGCCTCGCTCGCGCAGCCTGCGGCGCCCGCCCAGGCCAGCAGGGCAGCGATCTTGCCGACACTCCATCGCCCTGAGTCCATCAACGTCCACGCTCCCCGTGTTTCACGGCCGCCAGCGCACGCGCTGACGGCAAGCGGCTAAACGCCGCGGCAACCGGCGGGCGCGCGACGTGGCGCCCTCACGTGCGTACTGACGGCGATGGCACGCGGAACTTCACGAGGCAGCCGCGCGCCGGACAGCGCGAACGGCGAGGCGTATCTGCACGGATGAGGTGATGTGTGTCACCTCGCGCGTCGAGTGCGCGATGTGGGAAAGCTGCGCGACGTCAGCGAGGGGCGGCCCAGTTCCAGAGCCAGAGCAGCGCGAGGATCAGCGCGATGCAAGCGAGCAACAGCGACCAGAACGGCGACAGCGGCGGCGCCCCGCCCAGCTCGCGCTCGAGGCGTGCGGCCAGGCGCGGCAGATCCGCGGGCTCGAACGCGCGCTTGGGCAGGATCAGGAACGAGCGAGCGTCGATCCACACGAGGAACGACTCGGGCGTCTGGTGCTGTCCCACCAGGCTGGGCCAGGGATACGCGCGGCTCGATATGTCGCTCGTCACGATCAGCGCCTCGGCGTTCAGCGTGAGACGCATCAGGCGCGCGCGCGGCGGCGTCTGCCGATACCAGCGGCCTGCCGCGTGCTCCGGCGCGTTGTGGGCAGCGAAACACGCGAGCCCGAGCGCGAGCGCGCACAGACCGGGCCAGAGCCGCGCCGTCGTGAGCAGCCAGATGCCGAGCGGGGTGCCCAGCGCACCGCCGAGCGTCGCCCAGCGCAGCACGATGCGCGTGCGCGGCTCGTGCCGAATCGCGTGCACGAAGTCATCGAGCACGAGCTCGCAGCGCCCGAAGATGCAGTCGCCAAGGCCGCTCTGGGGTCGCCCGGAGGCGCGCTCGGACATCGAGCAGATGTTCCCGAAGTCTCATGAGAAAAGCGAGCGAGTCCGGGTGGCCGACTCCCGTTTCTGGGGGTGGCCGCTGCTGCGCCGCGCAGCGGGCGGCGGGCTCGGGGCTTTCGTTGGTGGCGTCGTGGTCGGCCTGCTATACGAACCGCCGAAGCGGAGCTGGCGCTTTCGGAGAGCACGATTGTGAAGTGGCTTCGACCTCCTCGCCTGCGTCGTCCGCGGGCTCGTCACGCGCTTCTAGCGCTCGTCGCGAGCGGCTGCGGCGCAGCCGACGTCGATTCGGACGCGGTCCGCACGCAGGGCATGTTCGCCGACATGCTCGCGCTGGCTCCGGGAGACGGGAGCACGCTGGTGCGCGTACAGCTGGCGGTCGGGGGCGAGAACGGGACCGCTGTGACACTGGTGGGCGACGATCGGCTGGAGGCGCGCTTCGCGGCGGCCACCGAAGCGCTGGTGCGCTCGGGGCGCGGGCGTTACGAGCGTCAGATGGCCGCCGACTCCGCCGGTGATGTATCGGTGCAACTGCTGCGCGCGCCAGACGACGCCGGCGCCGGCGGTCGGGCCTGGCTGCCGGAGCCGTTCGTCGCCGTGCTGGAGACCGACGCGAGCGCCGGCATCGGGCGCGACGCCGGCGTCGAGGTCAGCTGGTCTCCCGCCGTCCCCGGCGCCATGCTGCGCTGGACGCTCGCTGGCCGTTGCCTGTGGACCGAGACCGGTACCACGGCGGACGACGGCGCGTTCCGGCTCGAGCCCGGGCTCTTTCGCGTCCGCGGCACGCAGAGCGGCGAGACCTGCGAGGTCGAGCTGCGGCTGGACCGCGAGGGCACGGGCAGCGTCGACTCGCTGTGGGTCCCCGGCAGCCGCTTTCGCGCCATCCAGCGTCGTGCCGTGCGTTTCGTCTCTGCGCCGGCGCGCGGCGACGATGCTGACGCCGTCGACGATCGCGCGGGCGGTGCGGCGCTGGGGCCCGACGCGGGTTGAGCAGCGCGCCAGCGGGGGGCCGCCTGTCGGTCCGCGGGACGAGCCGCGCCTGGGAACGCGCTCTCGAGCCCGGTACGGGCTTCGGGCCGCGTGGGTCAAAGCGCGCCGCGCGGGCGCCGAAATGGTGCCAAAAATTCCCGCGCCAGTGTAGACGAGACTCACCGCGCCGCGGTAACGACGCCGTGGCGCGTGGCCAACGGTCTTGAAAGGCGACGCACCCCGTGAGTATCAAGGCGCGTTGTTCCCCTCACGCTCTCACACTGCGCCGTTGACTCGCTCTCAGGCCTGCCTGGGCCTGTGTCTCGCTCTCGCGTGTCTGCTGCTCTCCTGGTCCGGCCGCGTCTTCGCGGGGCCCAACGACGCGGCCGCGACGAAGGCCATCGGCGAGGCGATGGACGAGTACGCCAAGACCAAGGACGCGGACGCCGCCGAGGGGCGGCTGCTCGAGGCGATCGCGGTGTGTGGCCAGGACTGCAAGCCCGAGGTGCTCGCGCAGGCCTGGATGTACACGGGCGTCGTCAAGGGCAGCGGCCAGAAGGATTGGGACACCGCCCGCGAGGCGTTCTCCGTGGCGCTCGGCTTCGACGAAAAGATCCAGCTCGACCCGCGCTTCTTCAATCCCACGGCGCAGGCGCTGTTCGACGGCATCAAGAACCAGCAGAAGCCCGCGGACCCCGCCAACGTGGTGGCCGGCTTCGAGCCGGGCACGCAGATGGGGTGCGTCCCGCTCGTGCAAGAGGTCGAGGCTTACCGCCCGATCCCGATCTCGTGCTCGACGCGCGTGCAAGGCGTGGAGGGCGTCGTGCTGCGCTACCGCCAGTACGGCGACGAGAACTGGAAGCGCATCGATCTGAAGCGCACCGACGACGACTGGCGCGGAGAGATCCCCTGCTCCGTGCTCACTCAGCCTGGCACCTGGGGCATGTACATCGAGGCCAAGGACGAGCGTGACAACGCGCTCGAGCGCATCGGCGCGCGTGACAAGCCGCTGGTCTTCAAGGTCGTCGAGAAGTCGACGCAGCCGCCGCCCGCGCTGCCGGGTGAGCCGCCGCCGGACAAGTGCGTGGAGACGGCGTACTGCCCCGACGAGATGGTCGGCACGCCGGCGTGCGAGGCGCTCCAGGGGCGCGCGGCCGGCGCCGGCAAGGAGTCGAGCTGCGAGCAGTCGAGCGACTGCGACCTCGGCATGTCGTGCACGGAGGGCCTCTGCAAAGCGCAGAACGTCTGCACCGAAGACAAGGACTGCACGAGCGACGAGGCCTGCCGGGCCGGTCTATGTGTCGAGCGCCCGCGGCCGCAGAAGCTCGACTGGTTCGGCGTGCATTTCGCCGCCGACTTCACCTCGGTGCCGAGCGCGAGCAACGTCTGCGATCCCGCCGGTAGCGGCGAGTACGCCTGCTTCGATGGCAGCGAGCCGTACGACGGCACGCCCTACCCGGGCAGCGCCGGCGAGGTGCCGGGGGGTATCCACACCGGCACCATGCGGGTGCTGTTCTCGTACGACCGCTTCTTGCTCGATAACGTGAGCCTGGGCGCGCGCTTCGGCTTCGCCTTTGGCGGCGCGCCGCAGGATTTCTTCCCGATGCATTTCGAGGCGCGGGGCACCTACTACTTCGGCAACGTCACCGAGGGGCGCTCGCGCTTCACGCCCTACATCGCGCTCGGCGTCGGCCTGGCACAGGTAGACACGAACGCCCCCGTGCAGATGGTCGACTGCTTGCCGGAGGCGATCGATGCCTGCCTCGAAGCCCCCGAGGTCAATGAGGCGCTCATCGATCCGGAGAACGGCGCGGCCCGCTTGCGCAACCTCGACGCCTACAAGTCGCTCGGCAGGGTGTTCGCGAATGTTTCGCCCGGCATCATGGTCGCGCTCACGCGCGAGCTCTCCGCGGTCGGCAACGTCGGCGTGTTGCTGATGACCGACTCGGAGGCGGCGACCTCGCTGGTGCTCAACCTGCAGCCGTCGCTCGGCGTCGTGCTCGGGTTCTGAGCGCGATCGCGATCGGTCGGCGCCGCAGGGTTGTCGCGGGTGCGAGCGACGTCGCGCGCTGCCGCGACGCGTCGGTGCAAATAGCGTCGCAGACGGCGAAGATCTGCGTTTCTCCGGGCTCTAACCGAGCAGTAGTCCCCGCACCCTCCAGCGCACGCGACGGTAGCGAGCCGGCCGGGGAACGAAAGGCGGCATGGCGAGAGGCACAGGAGCAGTTTTCGTCGCATGGTTGGCGGCCGGTTGTGCCAAGCCGCTCGACACCGGCGTCGTGCTCAGGCCCTCGACCCTCGGCACGGCCGACCCGACCGTGTGCGAGCGCCTGCTGGCCCGAGCGCGAGAGCCGCGTCTGCCCACGGGCGAGTCATCGACGTCGGCTGTCGCGGCCACCGATCGGTTCGGCTGGGGCCCCGGCGCGTTGGGGCCAGACGAGGCCTCGACGTCCGGCGACTCGAGCCGCATCTCGATCGGTGCCCGCAGCGTGAGCGTACACGCCTGCAGCGCTCGGCTCGGGCGCGACGTGCGACCCATGCTCGCAGACGCGAGCGCGAGCCGCGTCGGCCGCGCGCCGGGGCCGTCCGAGGCTCGGGCCGCGTTTCCGCCATCCGCGTGCTCCGTCGCGCCTCGCCTCGCTCGCCTGCCGCTCGAGTCGTTTCGCCGTGATCGAGCGGCGCTCGGGCCCGCCTGCCGCTTTTGAGCCGAGCGCCCGCGCTGCCGCGTGCTACGTCCGGGAGGTGCTGGGACGACGGGTTCTGGGACTGCACGGCGCAGCCGCAGCTGGGCTCTCCTTCTTCGCGCTCGCGTGTGGCGGCGGGGAAGGGGCCGAGCCCGAAGCGACCACGCCGCGTCCGCCTCTGGCCATCGCAGCGGAGAGCTGGCTGTCCGCCTCCGTGGCGGAAGATCCGTTCGTGAGCGAATCGGAGGGGCGGGTGCGCTGCTCGCCGTTTGCGTATCGGCTCGAGGCGGGCTGGCTCGAGGTTTCGACCACGGACTGCAACTACGCGACGCTCGTCTACCATTTCTCCGAGGAGGTGCAGGCGGGCGACGTGGTGCGCGGTGAAGTGGCGTGGGCGACGCTGGCGTCGCTCGAGCCCGCGATCGGCACGCTGGCGTTTGCCACGGCCGAGCTCGGCGTGCTCTGGACTCACGAGGTGAGCATCCCGGGGGAAGCGAGCATCGTCAGCGTCGAGCTCCCCTTCGAGCGCGCGGCAGCGGCGGGCACCGCCTTGTATTTTCACGTGCGCAACCACGGCTACAACACCTGGCAGCTGAGCCCGCTCGAGCGCGCGGAGCCGCTCGAGTAGCGCCTACATTTTCGCGGTCCCGAGGCTGCACGGCGCTGCGATTCGTGCTGCAATCGCCGGCGTGACCATCACCGTTCGCAAGCTCGAGCCGGCGGACCACGCCGCCGTGGCGTCTCTCTGGGGCCTGGTGTTCGGCTACACCGAGCCCCGCAACGATCCCGCGCGCGTGCTCGGGGCCAAGCTCGCGTGGGACGAACGCGTGCTCGTCGCGGTCGAGGATCGAGCCGTGCTCGGCTCCATCATGATCGGCTTCGATGGGCATCGCGGCTGGTTGTATCGAGTGGCGGTGTCCGGCGCCGTGCGTCGCCGTGGCATCGGCTCGCGTCTGGTGCGCGCCGCCGAGGCCGAGCTCGTCGCCCTGGGGTGCGCGAAGGTCAACCTGCAGCTGCACGTCCACAACGCAGACGGCGAGGCGTTCTGGCGCGCGCTCGGTTACGAGGTCGAGCCGCGCGTGAGCATGGGCAAGGACCTGACGCTGGCGCCGCGCGGGGGCTGAGCACCACGACATGGATGGGGCGCGCGCCGAACACCAGCGTCGCGCACACATCCGTGACTCGCTCGTGCCGCTCGCGGGCGTTCCGCTCGTGGTCAGAGGCTCGGCTGAACAGAACCTAAAAATCGCGGCTCAAGCCATCACCCGCGAGGTCGATCTTAACCACGTGCAAACAGCCCTCCTGGTCCATGGCATTCCCCGCGACATCGTGATCGAATCCGAACAGATCAGCGTGTGGTGCCATCCCAAGCTGGGCATCGTGCACCACGAGATGCACCGCAACTGTCATGGCGAGCCGTTTCGGCAGGCCTTGCTGGCGGGGCAGAAGGCGCTGCGCCAGCATGGGGCGACGGGGTGGTTGTCGGACGACCGCAGGAATGGCCCCCTGCCGGACGATGACGAGAAGTGGGCTACCGGCGTCTGGTTCCCGCAGACCCGCGCCGCCGGTTGGCGCTTCTGGGCCATGGTCGTGCCCGAGCGCGCGGTGGGGAAGCTCAACGTCAAGCGCTTCGTCGAGCTGTACCGGAAGCAAGGCATCGAAGCCTGCATGTTCGCCGAGCCCGCTCCCGCGTTCGACTGGCTCCGCGAGCAGATCGGCCGCTGAGCGCGCTCGCGCACGGCGCGCTGTAGCCCTCGAGCCGGCTCAGGGCGTGTAGGCGCCGCGCACGCCGATGCTGAGCCAGCCGTGCAACGCGCCGCCGTCGACCGAATTGCCGCTCGGGCAGGCGGGGTTGTCCGGCTGGCAGTCGAAGCTGTCCGTCATGTATTGACCCACAGACAGCGCCGCGAAGGGGCCCACGCGCAGCGCGTCCTCCACCTGGAAGTCCACGCCGCCGTGCAGCAGCAGCTCCGGGCCGGCGAAGCGCTCCGTGGCGCGCACGGTCACGCTGTCTTGCTGACCCATCGCGTCCGTCACCATCACGCTGGCGAGCGTGCGGTACGACAGCGACTCGTATCCGAGCCCGACGCCGAGCCAGGGATCGACCACCGCGCCGTGGGCCAGGCGCAGCTCTCCCGAGATCCCGAAGCGAATGTCGGACCATTCGCAGTCCGCCACACAAGCGTCTCCCGTGCCGCCGACGCCGATCTGGGCGTAGAGCCCGAGCGTCAGCGCGCCGAGCGAATATCCCACGTCCACCCAGACCGGCGCGCGCCACGTCGTCAGATCCGACAAGGAGCGCTCCGCATCGAGCGGGTCGCGACCCGCCTTGCCCATGGGCAAACCGGCGCCGAGCCGGAGCCCGGTGGTGAAGCCCGAGCGGTCTGCCGAATCCACGAAGACGCGCGCCGGCGCGCTCGCTTCGCCTTCCAGAGGCGCCGTTTCGGGCGCCGTGCCGGCGGGCGGGACCTCCGCGTTGACGGCGACGGGGGCCGGCGCGGGCGCCGAGGAGGGGGCAGGCTGGGCCCCGGCGAGGGCGGGAGTGAGCAGCGCGAGCGACGACAGCGAGAGGCGGGACAATCGCATTTCCGAGTTCCTCGCTGGGCTTATAGGCGCATCCGCGCCCAGGGGCCACCGTCGCGCCTGCCGTTTATCGCAGGGCGCCGCGAACGACCTCGGTGCTCAGGGAACAGGGATACAGCCGCCGACTTGCTCGCCGCTTACGTAAGGCGTGATGTTGGGATTCGGCGCGTCGCTCGCCCCGGCCAGGAACGAGAAGTCGTTGGCCTGGTTTAGCTGCGGGTAGCCGTCCCCATACATCCG
>Ga0315910_10003228_pt1 | contig 13980 bp, 12 predicted proteins | sample EdamamesoilMG_FD_204470 | JGI IMG/M metagenome (GOLD analysis project Ga0315910, IMG submission 204470) | Garden soil microbial communities collected in Santa Monica, California, United States - Edamame soil | ecosystem: Environmental > Terrestrial > Soil > Garden | place: USA: California...
CATTCCCGCCGGAACCGCCTACGCGGTATGGACTGGCTGTGGCGCCGCGGGCGGGGCCATCGCCGGAATGTTGCTGTTCGATGAGGGGCGCAGCGCAATGCGACTGGGTTCGATCGCCCTGATCGTCATCGGTATCGTCGGTATTCGCCTGGGCGAACAGTCCGGCGCCTCTCCCTGAGCAGAAATCGGTCATGAGTGTCCACGCACATGCCGGCTCCCTCGAACTACCGTGCCGGCGCCGCGAATCGAATGTCGACTGGGACGTGTCCGCCTATCTGCACGAGTACTACTCGCGTGTCGAGCCAACGGAAAAGCTGACATTGAAATTCCTGCTGCGGACACTGGAGCAGCTGCCAGCACCGCGTCGTGCGCTCGAATTCGGCGCCGGCCCGACCCTGCACCACGCGCTCGCCTTGTGCGGCCGCGCACGTGAGATTCATGTCGCAGATCTCCGGTCGGCGAACCTGCGAGCCATCGATCTGTGGCGCTCGAACTATTCCACCGCACACGACTGGTCGCGATTCACGCGCGAGATCCTGCACCTGGAAGATGCAGGCGTCGCAAATGACGTCGCGGTGGGGCGGCGCGAGGCACTGCTGCGACGGCGCCTCACGGGCGTCCTGCCAGCCGACGCGCGTTGTGTACATCCGCTCGGTGCGGACTGCGCCGGTTATGACCTGGTGAGCAGCTTCTTCTGCGCGGACAGCGCGACATCGAGCTTGCAGGAGTGGCTCGACTTCATGCGCAATATCGTGAGTCTCGTCGCTCCGGGCGGTACGCTGGTCGTTGGGGCCTTGTGCCGTTGCAAGCGTTGGCGGGTCGGCGGCAAACAGCACCCTTCGCCATGCATCGATGAGCGGCACATGCAGTTCGCATTCGACCTTGCGGGATTTGACCGTTGCAGCCACGTCATCGAAGTCGCCGCGGTCCCCGATCAGGCCTCGAACGGGTTCGAGAGCATTCTGCTTGCCAGTGCGCGAGGCCCGCGTGCCACCTGGCCACGCAATCGGCCGGCGGTTGTCACACTCACCGGCGAAGCCGCCGGTAGATAGGGTCGAAGACCGCGTTCGGCCCTCGCTTGAGCTCGTAGCGCTCGCCCTTTTCCATGGCCTCCCAGTACTGCCACGGCAACTTGTCGGCGCCGAGCTCGTAGTCCATGCCATCCCAGGATTCGCGGAACGAGTAGAACGCCCAGTGCACGCCGTCGGCTTCGAGCGCGCGCAGCACGTCTTCGAGATATTGCGGGCAGTCCGGCCAGCGGCGCATGCAGCCGAATTCCGCCGCCACCAGGCGGTTCGGCGCGACTCCGTGCCGACGCGCCCAGTCGACGGGCTGCTGCAGGTAGCCCTCGACGCTGGTGGCGTTCCAGCGTGCCGTGCCCAGGCCGAAGGGCGCTTCACCCGGATACCGATACGGCTTGTCGCGTTTCATGTTGGGCGCGCTGGTCGCGGACCAGGGCTCGTACATGTGATAGGCGTACAGCAGGCGCGGATCCGAAAGCGCCGCCGGCCAGTAACTCCAGGCGTCCGCGGCGGCATAGAAGCCCGCGTCGAGCATGATGGGTGTGCGCGCATCGACGGCACGGATCCCGCTCACCAGCAATTCGTAGAACGCCGGCAGATCGCGAGCGGAACCGCGCACCGTCTGGTACCAGGCGCGCATGGTTTCGGGCGCGGCATGTTCGTCGATGCCGCCGCGCCGTTCCGGCACGGGCTCGTTGATGAGGTTGTAGGCCGCGATGGCCGGGTGATCGCGCAGCGCGGTTGCGAGATCGCGCCAGAAGGCGGCCGCCTGGCGCCAGTATTGCCGGTCGTCCCACAGGCGATCGTCGAACTGGCCTTGGTTCAGTTGTACCCAGCGCGCCCCGGGCAATTCGAGCGGCACCAGCACTACCTTGAGACCCGCGGCATGGGCGAGATCGAGCACGCCGCGCAGGGTGTCCAGGTCTTCGCGCACCAGCGCGCGATATTCATCGAGACTGCCGAACAGGAAGTCACCCTCGCGGGCGCCGCGCCCGGAAGATGGCCACTTGCTGAAAGTCAGGCGCACCCAGGTCGCACCGTAGCCCCGTAACGCCTGGAAATACGCGGCATCCGGTGGAGATTCATTGAAACAGTTGGCGCCGCGCCGCGGCTTGTCCCAGAACGCGATCAGGTCGGCGCCCGATGCGGACTGCAGGCAGGCGATTCCGAGCACGAGAGCGAAGAAAATGCGGCGCATGGCCGCGCGAGTGTAACCGCCCGCGGAAACTTCAACGCGCCCGCGAAGGCGCCTTCGAATTTTTCGAGTCGTCCGGCGCGGCCTGCGTGGCGCGCAGCTTCTGGAATCGCAGCTCATGTTGCGCCAGGTCGCGCGCCGCGAGGCGCACGTGCTTGCGCACGTGGGGATTCAGGTGCGGTTCGATTTCCTCTTCGGGCAGGTCGCGCAACTGGCAGAACAGGGCGAGCGCATGCGCCAGTTCGCCCTCGCTCAGTTGAAAGCGAGTCTGGCGCACCGACGAGTTCGCGAGAAAAATCCCGAAGCCCATGAACACTGCGGCCAGTTCCAATGCGGGCTCACGCGCCGGCTCGCCGCCGGGAGCTGGTTCATCGAATGTCTCGACCAGGAAGCGCGCCAGGTTGCAGGCGAAGCCGGCTACCAGCGAAATGGGTTCGAGAGAGCCGCGCTTGTAGGTGAATACGCGAATGCCGGATTCGCCGGGATCGGCGGGCGGCTGTTCCGGTTCGGGCTCGACCGTGCAGGGCCAGTCCGCCATGCCGGCGTGATCGCGGGCGCGGCGAAACAACGCCGCGATCGCCGCGTGTCCCTTCATGCCGCGATCGGGAAAATGCTCCTCGGTGGGCAGCACCAGCGTGGTTTCGAGGAATTTCGAATAGCCACCGCAATTGCGCAACATCCAGGCGAACGCCTCGAACTGCCAGTCGCGCCGCGATTCGTCGAGAAATGATTTGGGCTTCAGTCGAAAACGCATGCGCGGCGCGATCCTCTCGTCGCGATGATGACCATGCGCGACGGAACTGATGTGGAGGATGCGACATAAACCGCGTCCGCGATGTGATCAAGGTTGCGGATCGAGAGGCAGCGCACGCACCGTATTCACCCTTACGCGCGCGCCGGTCATCACCGCGTGCGCCAGCAGCTCGCGCTGCCGGAAGGTTTCGAACGCGGGCATGTCGAGTTCTGCAGGCGGCAAGTTGTCACGGGACTGGTTGCGCAGGTAGTGCCAGACGTATTCATCGAGAAATCCGGCGGCGTCGATGCGTTCGAGCTGCGAAAAATATGCCGAGGTCCGCTGCGCGGGCTCGCGCGCCAGGTACTCGCGCAACGCGCCGCGACGCGCCGCGAGTTCGGCCAGGAAACCGGGCACCAGCGGACCGCCGCAGGGCGGCAGCGTGTCGGGGTTCTCGCGCGAGACACGCAGCAGTTCACCGGCATAGGTGAACCAGAGCGCCGCATCCGCGGGGTCGGCGGTTGAATCGAAGTCGATGCTGGTCTCGGGGCCGGCGTCGGGCGGCGGCGGCGGCCGCCGCGGCCGCGCGGTGAGGGTTGCCGCCATGGTGTCGAGAATCTGCGCACGTGCATCGTCGATCTCGTCCGCGACCTCGCTGCGCAGCGACAGCCGCAGCTTCACGAAGTAGCCATCCGCGGCGGTGAGCCACAACACCGACGTGGCGTGAATACCGTTGCGATCGAACTCGTACATGGCTTCGCGCGCCAGCGGCGCATCCGCGGTGTCGCGCATGCGCCGCGTGACTTCCCGGCGCAGCACCACGTTCTGGTAGTTGCCGCCGAGCTCGATCTCGTGTTTGGCGCGTTCGAACTGCTCACAGGCGGCCACCGAATCCGGCCCGTCCGGCAGACCGCGCAGGCCGAAATCGTAGACATAGATGGTGAGGGAAATTCCGCTGGCGCCGAATCCGAACGACCGGCCGAGACGCGGATCGGTGTAGCGGTTAGTCCCGGTGTAACGCATCGGCCCGATGTTCTGCAGCAGGCGGAACTTCGAGGGCAGCAACTTCACCGTGTTGTCGCTGAGCGGCACCGGCCGCGCCGTGCCGGCGCCGAGCGCCAGCGCCAGGCCGAGCAGGCATGCCGCGAGCCGCCTCACCGGGCCGCCTGCGCGGCGCCGCACAACTGCGCGCGCCGCTGCGCGCGCGGTAGTTTGGCGAGCTCTTTCACCGCGGCGTAGAACCGCGGCAGATCGTGCTGCTGTTCGGCGAGCACGCGGCGGAATCCGGGCACACATTCGTAGTAGGTGGCGAGCGACGCGAGCCGCGCATTGTTGGGCGCGACCGCCAGTTCATCGGCCAGCGCCGACTTGACCCCATATCGCCTGTCCAGCGCGTTGAGTTCGGCCACCAGCGCGGCGAAAACCTCTGCCTTGCGGCGCCGCATCTCCCCGGGCTCGACGCCGCTGCCGTACAACGCTGCCAGTTGCTCGCGGTACCGCGACACGACACGCATGCCCTCGGCCTGCCGCTCGCGCCGCGCCAGGTGACGCTGCAACTCCTCGGCACGGCCGCGCGAAGTGAGCCAGCGCGACAGGCCTTCCTGTTCGACCGCCACGGCGAACGCCTCGTTGAAAGACGTGTCGTCGGGTATGTAGACAACCTGGTGCGACAACTCGTGGAACATGATGGAAGCCAGCTCATCGTCCCCGTAGGACATCATGGTGTTGAGTATCGGGTCATTGAACTTGCCGAGCGTGGAATAGGCAGGCACGCCATCGACGATCGTCTCGAGCCCCTCTTCGCGGAGTCCGGCCGCGAACTTCCTGGCCTTCTCCTCCCTGAAGTAGCCACGATAGGCCACGCAGCCCACGAAGGGGAAGCACCATTCACGCGGATCCACCGAAAATTCCGGGGTCGCCACCACGCTCCAGACCACGAAGTCGCGCTTGAGATCGGCGTAACTGGTGTAGCTCTTGTTGTTAGGCAGACCGAGCTCCCGGCTGGCGAACTCGCGCGCGGCGCGCACGGTTTCCAGACGCTGCTTGAGGTCGGCGGGCGCCGCCGGGTCTTCGAGCACCCGGGTGATGGGCTCGCGCGCATTGAGGATCTGGAACTGGCCGCGGGCCGCCTGCGCCACGTAAGCCGTGCCACATCCCTGCAGGAAGAGACAGGCGGCGGTCAGGGCCCAGGTACGACGCTCAGGTAACATGCGGCCATGCAAGTGTACTTGGTGGGCGGCGCGGTCCGGGACCGGCTTCTCGGTCGCGAGGTCAGGGAGCGCGACTGGGTGGTGGTCGGCGCGACACCGGCCGAGCTCGAACGGGCCGGCTTCGTCCCCGTGGGCCGCGATTTCCCGGTGTTCCTGCATCCCCAGACCAAGGAAGAACACGCCCTGGCGCGCCTTGAACGGAAAACCGGGCCCGGTTATCGCGGCTTCAGCACCGAGTTTTCCCCCGACGTGACGCTGGAGGACGATCTGCGGCGGCGCGACCTCACCATCAATGCCATGGCCGAGGACCCGGCCGGCAACATCGTCGATCCGCATGGCGGCCGGCGCGACATCGAGGCGCGCCTGTTGCGGCACGTGTCGGACGCCTTCGTCGAAGACCCGGTGCGCATCCTGCGCGTGGCGCGCTTCGCCGCACGCTACGCCGACCTCGGTTTCACGGTGGCCGACGAGACGCTGGCACTCATGCGCCGCATGGTCGAGACCGGCGAGGCCAGGGCGCTGGTGTCCGAGCGGGTGTGGGCGGAAACCGAGAAGGCGCTGGGCGAACCGCGGCCGGACGTGTTCGTCAGCGTGCTGCGTGACTGTGGCGCGCTCAAGGTGATCTACCCGGAACTCGATGCGCTGTTCGGCGTGCCCCAGCCGGAAAAATGGCACCCGGAAATCGATACCGGCGTGCACCAGCTCATGGCGCTTCGCGAGGCCGTGAAACTCGGCGGTGGCGTTGCGGTTCGCTTCGCGGTGCTGATGCACGATCTCGGCAAGGGCATCACGCCGGCGGAGGCCCTGCCCTCACACCATGGTCATGAAGATGCCGGCGTGCAGCTGGTCGAACAACTGGCCACGCGACTGCGCGTCCCGAACCACCTGCGCGAGCTCGCCGTGATCACTGCGCGATTTCACACGCACGTGCATCGCGCGCTGGAGTTGCGTGCCGACACGGTGGTGAAGACTCTCGAGCACTGCGACGCCCTGCGCCGCCCGGAGCGCTTCGCCGATTTCCTGCTGGCCTGCGAGGCGGATGCGCGCGGCCGCAGGGGATTCGAGTCCCGCGACTATCCACAACGCGCCTTCTTCGCGGCGGCGCGCGAGCGCGCAGCGGCCGTGACGCTGTCGGAAGAAGAACGCCAGGGCCTGTCGGGCGAGCAGATCGGGCAGGAACTGCGCAAGCGCCGCATCGCGGCCATCGAAGAACTGAAGGCGACTTAGAAACCCGAGGGGATCTCATGAGAACGAGCCGGATTGCGGCCTTGTTGCTGTGCATGTGCCTGGGTGTCAACGCGCAGCAGCCGCCGGCGGCCAACACCGCCGAAGCCGCGAGGCGTGACCTGTGGCTGGGCGACGAGGGCCGCTACGTCCGGCGCTGGCTGGTTCTTGGCCCGATGAAACACGCGCTGGCCGACGAGGTGGCAAAGCCCGGCGCAGCAGCAACTCTGGCCGCACCCGCCGGTGACATCGAACAGGATTTCACCAGCGGTGAACGGCTGCGCTGGCGCGCCGCTTTTCCCTACGGTGATGTGCTCGACGGCTTCGGTGCCGCGGGCATGCAAAACGGCGAGGCTGGCCTGGCGTACACCACGGTGGATTGGCCCGCCGCCGGCGACGCGCAGCTGATGCTCGGCGGCAATGTCCGCGGCGTCTGGGTGAATGACACGTGGATTGGCGGTGGCGAGAGTTCAACCGCCTTCGACATCGATGGTATGGCGGTGCGGGCCAGGCTGGCCGCGGGCACCAACCGCATCCTGCTGCGCGTGGAACGCATCGACCGCCCGGTGCTGCTCACGCTGCGCGTGGTCGCGCCCGGATTCCTCGACGAGGCTCCCAGCGACATCTCTCCATACATTGCCACCGATGAGCGCGACACCCTGCGCGTGCTGCCGGGCGCGCGCGGCAACCTGAAGTTGCCGCAGGTGCGCTACGAGGTGATCGCCCCCGGCGGGCGCCCCGTCTCCGAGGCGCAGCAGCCGCGCAATGTTGGCGTGACCTTCGACGCGCGTGGCTGGGCGGACGGCCCCTATGAAGTGCGCGTGACCACGCAGAATGAGCTCGGCGAAAATTCCATGGTGCACCTCCCCTGGTACAGGGGCGACGCCACCGCAGCCGCGCAGCGGCTGCTCGCGGCAGCCGTTGCGCCCAAACCCGGTGAAAAAGGCGCCGACGCTCACCTGCGGATGCTCGCCGACATGCTGCGCGACCGGGCGGGTGGTGACTGGCGTGCGCTGCATTCGCCGCTCATGGAATACGAAGAACTGCTGCTGGAACGCGCCGGCAACACCGGCGGCATGCGCGCCAGCGGCTTCGTGCGCCTGTCCTGGACCGACGACATCGATGGCTCGACGCAGTTCTGTCGCGCCTATCTACCTTCCGTTTACCCCGCAGGGACGCCCTCGCCTGCGCTGATCTTCCTGCATGGCTACAACCCGCCGAATCCGCCCTACGTGCGCTGGTGGTCGATCGCCGATCGGCACAACGGCGTGGCCGATCGCAATGGACTCATCGTGCTCGAGCCCATGGGACGCGGCAATGTCGACTACCGCTGGATGGGCGAACGCGATGTGCTGCGCTGCCTGGACGAAGCCACGCGTCGCTTCCAGGTCGACCGCGACCGCGTCTATCTCAGCGGTGAATCCATGGGTGGCAACGGCACCTGGCTGATCGCATCGCGCCATCCGCAATTGTTCGCGGCGGCCGCCCCGGTGTACGGCGGGTGGGATTACCGCATCAACGTCAACGGCTACGCCTACACCAATCCGCAGGCGACGCGTCCGATGGAGCGCTTCGTGCAGGAGGCGCATGCTTCGTTCGCCTCCGCCGAAGGCCTGCGCAATGTTCCGCTGTACGTGCTGCATGGTGACCAGGACGCAGCCGTGCCGGTCGAGCAGTCGCGTCACGGCGTAAGACTGCTGCAGCGCTGGGGCTACGACGTGCGCTACCGCGAAATCCCCGGTCGCGGCCACGAGGATCTCAGGGCGCGCGACGAAATCGCCGCGTGGTTGCTGGAGCATCGGCGCGATGCGGCGCCGCTGGAAGTCAGGCTGCGTTCGTACGATCTCGCGGGAGCGTCGGCGCACTGGGTGAAAGTACTGGCGTGGCAGAGTCCGCTGGAAATGATCGAAGCCCGGGCGAGACTCGTGGATCGCGGGCTGGTGCGGATCGACACGAAGAATGTCGCGGTCCTCGCGCTGACGCCGCCGCCTGGATTCCTCGGCCAGGCGGGCAGTCCGCTGCGCGTGGTGTGGAACGGCGAGGAACGCGAGGTGCAGGCCGGCAGCGACGGGACGTTCCCGCTGGTCGCCCAGGGGCATCAGGTCCGGCGCGGCGACAAGGGACCGGCGCGTGAAGGCCGCCTTACCTATTTCTTCAATACTCCCTTCGCAATTGTCATCGGCACTCGGTCCAAAGACACCGTCATGACACGCCGGCTGACCCAGAAAGCCGAGGCGATGGCGGACCTGTGGGAGCGCTGGCAGTACATGAAGCCGCGGGTCTTCCGGGACACCGAGGTCACCCTCGAGATCGCGCAGAAGTATTCGCTGCTGCTGCTCGGCGGCCGTGACGCCAACGCCGTCACCGCCCGCTTCGCGGGCAAACTACCTGTCAGGGTGACACGTGATTCCGTGACCATCGACGGCCGCCGCTTCGAGGCGCACGATGCGGTGGCGCAGGTCCTTTATCCCCATCCGCAGAATGCCGCGCGCTACCTGCTGCTGGTCGAACCGACCTCCGCGGACGGCCTGCGATTCTGGAATCCGCAGCAGTACTGGCACGCGCTCAACGGCTTTCCGATGAACCTGTGGGACTGGACCATCGTCGATGGACGTCACGTCACGCAGGCCGCGGGCATGCTCCCCGACCGCGGCTGGGTCGCGGCCGGCGTGTTCGACACGCATTGGCGACGTGACGACCGGTTCATCGTGCCGGGCGACGCGCAGGCGCGCGCCGGCGCGGCATTGCGGCGCGCACCGCCACAGGACTTGAATCCAACCACTGAAAGTTACGCTGCCCTTCTCGGTCGATATCGCATCAATCCCGGCCAGATCGGCGGTGGCGGCCTCATCAACGTCGAGCGCAGCGACAACGGCATCACTGCCAGTGCGCCCGAAGGCGGGCGCGCCTGGCTGCTGGAGCCCGAGACCGAAAACGACTTCGCCATCGTGGGCCTGGGCACACCCGTGAGTTTCCTGCGCGATGGCGCGGGCAACGTCACGGGCGTGATCTACCACTACAACGGCCAGGAGATCGTGGCCAGCAAGCTGCCGGCGAACTAGATCTGCATGGCGTGCGCCATGGAGCGGGCAATGGCCGCCACGTGGCGGTGGTCCGTGCCGCAGCAGCCTCCCACCACCGTGAGTGCCGGCAGCTTGCGGGTCAGCGCGCGGTACTCGCCACCAAGCTCGGCGGGATTGCCCGCGTCGAGATCGGTGCAGGCATCGAGTTCTGCATGGCTGCGACGCGAGGCGTTGGCCCGCAGGCCACGCACGCGGCGCACCTTCGGGCCCAGCTCGTCGAGCATGCCTTCGAAGTGTGTCGGGTGTGCGCAATTGATCATGTAGTACACCGGGTAGTCGTCGCTTTCGGCGTCGACGCGTTCGATGGCCTCGACCAGTGACTGCCCGGATGGCAGCCGGCCGTCGGTCTCGAGCGTGAACGACAGCGCCAGCGGCATGCGCGCTTCACGCGCCGCCAGCGTGATGCCGACGGCTTCTTCCACGTAGTTCATGGTGAACGCGCCCAGCATGTCGGCGTCGGTGGCCGCAAAGGTCGCGATCTGCGCCGCGTGGTAGGCGCGCGCTTCGGACACGCTCATACGCGCCTCGGGCCGGTAACCGTCACCACGCGGACCGATGTTGCCGCTGATGACCACCGGTGTTCGCTGCGTCTCCAGTTGTTCCCGCACTTCCAGCAGCAGGCCCACCCCCAGGCGATTGGCATCGGCCAGGGCGGCGGCGTCGTAACCGAGCCGGGCAGCCCAGTCGGGATTGGCGCGCCAGGTCGGCGCTTCCAGCACGATGCCCACGCCATGCTCGAGCGCAATCTTTGTATAAGTCTCGAAGTAGCGCCGCAGACGCTCGATGCCCGCCTCGCTCGTCAGAAGTGTGAAGGCCGCAAAGTACGGCAGTTCCACCTGTTCGTGGAACACCAGCGTGGTCTCGAGACCGCCGTCGGTGAGGAACAGGGAATTGCGCAACTGCGGCAGCCGATGACGATACTTTTTCACGAGATCTCTCCAAGGGAGTCGATGCGGGATGGCGCGCTCTGGCCGGCGTCGCTGCGCGACGCCACGTCGCGGCCGAGCAGCAGGGCTGCGTACTCGGACGAGGCGCCGTGATGAAAGCCCTGCTGCGGCGCGAAGTCGCGCGGGTTCTTCCAGCTGCCGAGCACGATGTCGAACAAAGGCAGGTCGGAATAATTGCCGGCGTGGACACCCCGGGCGTGATGCCAGGAATGACTCTCGGGACGCTGCACGAACACGCCTAACCACCGCGGCGTGCGCACGTTGGCATGCTGGAAGACCGACAGGAAGGTGGTCGCGCACACCGTGGCGAATATCGCCGAGGGCGACAGGCCGACCAGCGTGAGCGCCAGGCTGAACAGCGCCGTCCAGCCCGCCATGTCGAGCGGGCTGAACCAGAACGCACCCCAGGTATCCAGGCGCTCGGCACTGTGATGCCACTGGTGCAGGTAACGCCACAGGGTGCTCGAGCCGTGCAGACTGCGATGCCACACCCACACACCGGCCTCGTAGACGAGCACGCCGATGACCGCACCGGCCAATGTTCCCAGCGACGACAGGTCGAACAGCTGCAGCGGTGCGAGCCATTCTGCCCAAAGGAAGGGAAGGTACGAGGAGACAGCCATGTAGCCTGCGAAGGCTAACAAGCCCCTGGTGCGCCAGGCGCGCACTCGCGGCAACAGGCGTGCAGGGAACAGGGCTTCCCACAGCGCCAGGCCGGCGAAAATTGCGATCACTGAAAGAGTCAGGGGGTCGAGCAATAACTCGAGCGGGGTCGGCATATTGGGCACTCCTCTATTCGGGGCGTGCAAGGTAGAGTCCCGGGCGTCGGAATGCCTCAGCCGATACGGCCATGAACCTGACGAATCTGCCAGGAGGACCGCATGTCGATGCCATCGCGCCCCGCTTCCGTTGCCATCGTGGCGTTGCCCGAGGTGGGCGTATCCACCGTGTACGGCATGTTCGACATGTTCAAATCTGCGGGACGCGACTGGGGAATGATCGTCGACGGACGGCCGGGCGAATCATTGATCGAGCCGCGCGTGGTTGCGGCATCGCACGCAGCATTCGCCGCGGGCAACGGCGTCATCGTTCAGCCCGATTCGACCTTCGAAGAGACCGCCCCACCGGATGTGGTGTGCGTGCCCGAGTTGTTAGTCCCTCCGGGCGAACAGATCGATGGCCGGTTTCGTGGCGAGGTGGAATTCCTGAAGCGCTGCCACGCCGCGGGGTCGATCCTGGCGACCGCCTGTTCTGGCGCCCTGCTGCTCGCCGAGGCGGGACTGCTGGACGGACACGACGCGACCACACACTGGGCGTACTGCGACGTGATGACGCGGCGCTATCCGCGCATCCGCGTGCACTCGCAGCGTGCGCTGGTGGTGTCAGGGCACGAGCAGCGGCTCATCATGGCGGGTGGCGGCACCTCGTGGCTCGACCTGGCGCTGTACCTGATCGCCAGGCTTGCGGGCATCGAGGCTGCCATGCAGGTGGCGCGCATCAATCTCATCGACTGGCACGACATTGGCCAGCAACCATTCGCACGGCTGGCACGTTCCCGCCAGGTCGACGATGCGGTGATCGCGCGCTGCCAGGTGTGGATTGCCGAACACTACGCCGCACAGCAGCCGGTGGCGCACATGAGCCGACTGTCGGGCCTGGCGCAGCGCTCGTTCGCTCGACGCTTCCAGCAGGCCACGGGCATGGCGCCGCTGGAGTACGTGCATACCCTGCGCCTCGAAGAAGCCAAGCAGATGCTCGAGTCGGGTGAGACGCCGGTGGAAGCGATTGCCAACGAGGTGGGCTATGAAGACGCTGGATTCTTCTCGCGCCTGTTTCGTCGCAAGGTCGGACTCACGCCCGTGCAGTACCGCCGCCGCTTCGGCGACTTGCGGCGCAGTCTGACGAGCCGCGGGCACTGAAGGTTCTGTACACTTGCGCGCCAGAATGACCCATAGGCGCACATGACCTGGCTCGAAGCGATCATCCTGGGACTGGTTGAAGGCATCACCGAATTCCTGCCCGTCTCGAGCACCGGTCACCTCATCCTCACACAGTCTCTGCTCGGGTTAAAAGGTCCGGCGATTGACGCGCTTCTCATCATCATCCAGGGCCCCGCCATCCTGGCTGTGTGCTGGGAATTCAGGAAGAAACTGCTGCACACCGCGTTCAGCGTGCATCGCGAGCCCGCCTCGCGGCGCTTCGTCCTCAATCTGCTGATCGTGTTCCTGCCGGTCGCGGTGCTGGCGCTGCTGTTCGGCGACGCAATCAAGGCGGCGCTGTTCAAGCCGGTGACTGTGGCCATCGCGCTCGTTGTGGGTGGCGTGATCATACTGTGGGCCGAACGCCGCAAACACGAGGAGCGTGTACAGGACGTCGATCAGCTCACCAACTTCGACGCGCTCAAACTGGGCGCATTCCAGGCGTTGTCGCTCATTCCCGGCACCAGCCGCTCCGGCGCCACGATCATCGGCGGCCTGCTGTGCGGCCTGTCGCGCAAGACCGCGGCCGAATTCTCATTTTTCGTCGCCATTCCTGTTCTGCTTTCGGCGACGGTGTACGAGTTGTGGAAGGAGCGCACGGCGATCGCCGGGCTGGATGCAGGCCCGATCGTCATGAGCTGCATCGTGTCATTCGTCAGTGCATTGCTCGCCGTCAAATTCTTCATTCGCTTCGTGAGCCGCCACTCGTTCGCGATGTTCGCCTGGTACCGCATCGCGTTCGGCGCCGTGATCCTGATCACCGCCTGGACCGGCCTCGTGAGCTGGTAGCGAGGAAGGTGCCGGGCCGGCATTCCGGCATTACGCGCACGATTGCCCTTTTTCCTCAGTCGCAAGTGCGGCGCTTCTATCGCGGCGCTTGCGTGCCGAGAGTAATGCCGGAATGCCGGCCCGGCGCCGTCCGTCACTCGTCAGCGTTTTCCGCCACTTCGTCAAAAATCCCTTCACCGCGGGGCGCGATGTCCCGAAACTCGATCCTCATGAAGTTCGAATTCGAAAAGTTCTACCAGGCAGTCAACGCCAAGCGCACTGCCCGTTCCGCCTCCTGGCGGCAGGTCGCACGCGAGATCGGTGTCGGCAAATCGACGCTGGCGCGCATGGCGCAGAACAAGCGGCCCGACGCTGACGGACTTGCAGCGCTCGCCTTCTGGGCCGGGCTCAATCCCGCGGATTTTGTCCGCCTCGACCCGCCTGCCCCTGTCGCCAGCCGGAACTCCGTCGACGACTGCGCTTCGTACGTGAATGGCGCAGTCCCGGCCTGACAGAGGCGGCACCCGGGTCAGAAGGGATTGGCCGCCCAGGCCTTGATCCTGTCGTGGTAGCTGCGACTCGCCTGCAGCCGTCCGCCGCCGCGCAGCACCACGACGAATTCCCCGTGGGCTGCGGTCTCGAGCTCGTGGATGTGTTTCACGTTGACGATGCAGGAGCGATGGATGCGCAGGAACATCTGCGGATCCAGTGAGCTCTCGAACGTGGCGATGGGCACGTGCAGCAGGTGGCGCGTCGACTTCAGGTGCAGCTGCACGTAGTTCTCCGCGGCCTGCACGTAGAGGATGTCCTCGACGTTGA
>Ga0315910_10003229_pt1 | contig 13971 bp, 16 predicted proteins | sample EdamamesoilMG_FD_204470 | JGI IMG/M metagenome (GOLD analysis project Ga0315910, IMG submission 204470) | Garden soil microbial communities collected in Santa Monica, California, United States - Edamame soil | ecosystem: Environmental > Terrestrial > Soil > Garden | place: USA: California...
AGGAAACGAAGTATTCCTTCTCGAGGATGCGTACGGTGACGTGCGCCGGTTCCTTGTCGCTCACGCAGTGTGCTCCATGGTCTTGAGCCTGCCGATCATCGCTTCGACGCGCGCACGGACCTGGTCGTTGCGCTGCGCGAAGGCTGACCGCTCCGCGGTCAGCGATTCCTGGCGCTGACGCAGGGCGCGGTTCTCTTCCTTCAGAGTGTCGACCGTCAGGAGAAGTTCTTCGATGCGTCGCTCGAGGCGCGCGAGTTCGCCGTCGAATCCGGCTTTGTTGTTGTCGTTCATGGCGAGGGACTATAGGGCAGGCCCCGCCGATGCCGCAAACCCCCATTACGGACGACGCCGCTTCGGAGGTGTTTCCTTCGTGGCGCTTGCGCCTGATAAGTATAATTCGCCCATGTTGGCCGCCACTTACGACGAGTTCGAGCGAGTGCTCAAGGACGCGCGCGCTCTGCCCGAGCCCGCCGAGGCGCACGGCACCCTGGCCGGGGCGCTGTGCAGTTCACGCGACTACGGGCTGATCGAGTGGCTGCACGAAATCCTGCCCGACGACTCCCCCGACGAAGAAGCGCTGCAGAGTTCGGTGCTGCAAAACGTGTACAGCGCCATGGTGCGCACGCTCGCGGGTAATGACGCGGATTTCGAGCCGCTGCTGCCCGACGACAACGCGCCGCTCATCGAACGCGCCGACGCACTGAGCCTCTGGTGCCAGGGCTTCCTGTATGGCCTCGGTTCCGGGCCGGCTTCCGATCCCGCCAAGGTTTCGCAGGAAGCGGGCGACATCATTCGTGACCTGACCGAGATCACGCACGTGGGTGTCGAGGCCGACGAGCAGAACGAGGAAAACGAAGTCGCGTTCGCCGAAGTGGTGGAATTCGTGCGCGTGGGTGTGCAGCTGCTGTTCGTCGAGCTGGCACCGGCGCGAGGACAGGAGCCGGCGCCCGGTGCCGGGTCGATTCATTAATACTCGCCGCAAATTGGCTGCAGAGGCAGCGCCCGTGCCATGCATCGGGCGCGAAGAGTTCAAGCGCCGCCGCCGCGCGCTCATGAAGCTCATGGGGCGCGACTCCATCGCCATCGTGCCCACCGCACCCGTCCGGCTGCGCAACAACGACGTCGAATACGCGTACCGGCCCGACAGCGACTTCTACTACCTCACCGGCTTTGGAGAACCCGAGGCGGTGGCGGTGCTGGTGCCGAACCGCCCGCAGGGTGAATACATCCTGTTCGTGCGCGATCGCGATCCGGCGCGCGAAACCTGGGACGGTAAACGCGCCGGCCCGGATGGCGCGGTGCGTGATTACCGCGCCGATCATGCGTTCCCCATCGGCGACATCGACGAAATCCTGCCGGGCCTCATTGAGAACCGCGCCAAGGTGTTCTACGCCATGGGCACGCACCCGGAGTTCGACCAGCGCGTGGTCGGCTGGGTGAATGGCCTGCGTACGCAGGCGCGCAATGGACGGCACGCACCGCAGGAGATGGTCGCGCTCGATCACGTGCTGCACGACATGCGCCTCTTCAAGAGTCGCGCGGAGGTCGACACCATGCGCGAGGCCGCGCGCATCGCGGCGCAGGCGCACGTGCGCGCCATGCGCGCCTGCACGCCGGGCAAACGCGAATATGAAATCGCCGCCGAGGTGGTGCACGAATTCCGGCTGCACAACGCGGACCTTTCCTACCTGCCCATCGTCGGCGGTGGCGCCAACGGCTGCATCCTGCACTACCGCGAGAACGACGCTTCGCTGCGCGACGGCGACCTGTTGCTGATCGACGCGGGTTGCGAAGTGGCCTGTTATGCCTCGGACATCACCCGCACCTTCCCGGTGAACGGGCGCTTCTCGCCCGAGCAGCTCGCCCTGTACGAAATCGTGCTGGCGGCCAACTACGCCGCCATCGAATGCGTGAAGCCCGGCAATCACTGGAACGAGCCGCACGAGGCGGCCGTGCGCGTGATCACGCAGGGCCTGGTCAGGCTCGGCATGCTCAAGGGCCGCGTGGCCAAGCTCGAGGAGTCGGGCGCGTACCGGAAATATTTCATGCATCGCACCGGGCACTGGCTCGGCATGGACGTGCACGACGTCGGCGACTACAAGATCGGCAACGAGTGGCGCGTGTTCGAGCCTGGCATGGCCCTCACCATCGAACCGGGCATTTACGTCGCTCCGGGAACGCCCGGGGCCCCGAAGAAGTTTCATGGCATCGGCATTCGCATCGAGGACGACGTGGTCGTGACGCGTGATGGCTGCGAAGTGCTGACCTCGGGGGTTCCCAAGGACCCGGTGGCGATCGAGCGGCTCATGGCCGCGGTGGCATGACGAGCCGGCCATGAGAGCCACTCCATGAGAGCCACTCGATGAGAGAAGTCGACGTCGCGGTGGTCGGCGGCGGCATGGTCGGCGCGAGTTTTGCGCTCGCGCTGCGCACGACCAGGCTGCGCACCTTGCTCATCGAAGGCATACCTCCCGATTCGGCCTCGCAACCCAGCTTTGATGAACGCACCACCGCGCTGGGCAACGGCTCGCGCCAGATCTTCGAGTCGCTCGGTGTGTGGCGGGCCATGGCGCCCGAAGCGGCGGCGATCCGCTCGATCCATGTGTCCGATGCGGGGCGCTTTGGCGTCGCGCGACTCGACGCCGCCGAGCAGGGCGTGGACGCATTCGGTTATGTAGTGCCGAATCGCGTGATCGGCCGCGTGTTGTGGCAGGCGCTGCGCGATGCGCCGAACCTGGCGGTCGCCATGCCCGCCCGCGTCGAGGGTGCGCAGCAGCGTGATGACGGCGTGGTCCTGGATGTGATCACCGACGGCGTGCGCGAGCAGGTACGTGCCTCCGTCGCCGTCGCCGCGGACGGCGCGGGCTCGGTGCTGCGATCCAGTGCCGGCATCGAGGCCAGCACCGAGGACTATCAGCAGGTGGCCATCGTCGTGAACGGCGCCACGGACCGGCCCAATACCGGCGAAGCCTTCGAGCGTTTCACGCCCTCGGGCCCATTGGCCGTGTTGCCCACTGCGGGCGGCGGATACACCGTGGTGTGGGCCGTGCGTCCCGAGCGCGCGAGCGAACTCGTGGCTCTCGATGACGCCGCCTTTGCGTCGCAGCTCATGGCCGCCTTCGGCTGGCGCGCCGGGCGGTGGACGAGGGTCGGCAAACGCAATCCCTATCCGCTCGCACTGTCGCGCGCCGACGAGACGGTCGCGGGACGCGTGGTGCTGATCGGCAATGCCGCGCAGGCGCTGCACCCGGTGGCGGGGCAGGGATTCAACCTCGGCCTGCGTGATGCCGCGACGCTGGCGGAAATGCTGGCCGGCGCGGCCACCGCGCCCGACTTCGACGAGTTGTTAGCCCGGTTCTCCGCGTGGCGCGCCGAGGACCGTCGCGGCGTGACTCGCTTCACCGACGGGCTGGTCAAGCTGTTCGGCAGCGAGCTGCCCGGCGCGGGCCTGGTACGCAATTTCGGACTGCTGCTATTCGACCTGAGCCCTGCCGCCAAGCGCGCCCTGTCGCGCGTGAGCTGGGGATTCGCCGGCCGCATGCCGCGGCTGGCGCGCGGCCTGCCACTGGAATGAGCACCGACCACGAAGTCGTGGTCGTGGGCGCCGGGCCCATCGGCCTGGTGACGGCATTGCTGCTGGTGAAGCGCACGGGACTCCCGAGCACCAGGGTCGCCGTGCTCGACCGCCGCATTCCGCAGCCGCTTGCGGACCTGCAGGCGATTCCGCTCGACCTGCGTGTATTTGCTCTTTCGCGCGCCAGCGAGCGCATCCTGCGTGCCGCCGACGCCTGGGCCGATGTCGCCGCGGTGCGCACCTCACCCTACGAACGCATGCAGGTCTGGCACGCGGATGTGCCACCCCACGGTGGCGATGCGCTGGTGTTCGACGCCGCGGAAATCGGCGAGCCCAACCTGGGTGTGATCGCGGAAAACGGTGTGTTGCAGGCAGCGCTCGCGGCCGCGGCGCGCCGTGCGGGCATCACCCTGCTCGAGGGTGAACTCACGGGCCTGGAGTTCGCCCGCAATGCCGCCACCCTGCACACCGCGCAGCGCGCGCTGCGCGCGCGCCTGGTGATCGGTGCCGACGGTGCGCAATCACGTGTACGCGAGCTCGCGGGCCTGTTCGCCACGCGCACCGATTACGGCCAGGTCGCCATCGTCGCCATGGTCTCCACCGCGCGACCGCATGCGCACACCGCCTGGCAGAGATTTCTCGGCGACGGCACGCTCGCTTTCCTGCCGCTCGGTGACGGCCGGAGCTCCATCGTCTGGTCGCTGCCGGTGGCGCGCGCGGAAAAACTGCTGAGCTGTCCGATCGCGGATTTCGAGCGTGAGCTGGAAAGGGATTTCGACGGTGCGCTCGGTCCCGTGCGGCTCGCGAGCGAGCGGCTGCGGTTTCCGCTGTGGCGATTGTCGGCCGAGCACTACGTCGCCGCGCGCGTGGCGCTGGTGGGTGACGCCGCGCACGTCGTGCATCCGCTCGCGGGGCAGGGCGCGAATCTCGGGTTCCTCGATGCGGGCGCGCTCGCCGATGTGCTCGCGGCCGGAATCGCCAGCGGTGAAGACGTTGGCGCGGAACGCATCCTGCGACGCTACGAACGCTGGCGGCGCAGCGAGAACGAGCTCATGAGCGCCGCGATCGATGCGTTCGACCGCCTGCTCGCGCGCGGCAGCGGGCGCATCGCGGAATTCGCGCAGCGGGGCATGCCCTGGGTAGGCCGCTCCGGCGCGGTCAAACGCGCGTTCATCGAACGCGCCATGGGTCTCGCCGGCGAACTGCCCGCCGCGGCGCGCTGAAACCCGCCATGCCGGGACCGCGCAACGAAAAACTCGGCGGCATGACCGCGATGCTGATCGGCGTGGCCGCGTTCGCCTTCATGGACGCTGGCCTCAAGTTGCTGACCGCGCACTATCCGGCCGCGCAGGTCGCGGCCTTGCGCGGCCTCGCGGCGCTGCCGGTGGTGTTCGCGTGGGCGATGTATTCCGGCGGCCTCGGTCAACTGGTCCGCGTGCGCTGGCCGCTGCACCTGGTACGCGGTGTCATGGCGGTGTTCATGATGGTGACCTTCGCCTTCGCGCTGAAGTCGCTGACACTCGCCAAGGCCTATTCCATCTTCTTCATCGCGCCGCTGTTGATCGCGCTGCTCGGCATCGTGTTGCTCGGCGAACGCGTGCAGCGCGCGCAGTGGGCGGCCATCGGCGTCGGGTTCATCGGCGTGCTCATCGTGCTCAAGCCCGAAGTTTCGGGTCCGGGATTTGGATGGTGGGGAACCCTGGCGATCCTCGGCACGGCGGTGGGCTACGCCGTCTCCTCGGTGATCGTGAAGATCCTCGGTCGCACCGACAGCACGCAATCGATGATGTTCTGGATGACCGGAATGCTGGCGATCGGCGCGACGGCCATCGCGTTGCCGCAGTGGAGCCCCATCGCGCCGGAGCATTACGCGATTCTCGCGGGCGTGGCCGTGACGGGCGCCATCGGGCAATGGGGCATTACCGTCGCCTTCAAACACGCGCCTGCCGCCAGCGTGGCACCGCTCGAATACACGGGGCTGGCCTGGGTGATAGTCATCGACCTGGTGGTCTGGTCGGCGGCGCCGAGCCTGCGGACGCTGCTCGGGGCCGCCCTCATCATTGCGTGCGGTCTTTATTTGCTGCGCTACGAGTCACGCCGCGCGAACTGATTCTCGGATTGGGTCCCGGCCCCACTCCATACTCCTCGCATGGCCATCACCGTCGCGCCAGTCATCCTGCTGCCCACCATGGACACGGAGCGTTTCGAGCGCTGCTCATTCGCATTGCAGGATCGCGAGTCGTTGCTGACGGTGTACCTGACCGAACTGCCGCCGTTCCTGATCCATTTCCGCCGCTTGCGCTGGCATCGCTGCACGCCGCACGCCGAATGCGGGCCCGGGCTCATCCAGGGCTGCGACATGGCGGTGGCGGAGGTGCGCGAGTCACCGGCACTCAAGGCGTATGTGCAGCGCGAGAAAGTTTCGGCACGCGACGCGGCGTTGCTGCGCCACTACCGTATCTATCTCGGGCGCGGTGGCTGCCACGAGGCCTTCGCCCAGTCGGTTTTCTCCAGCGGGACCGGGTCCCTGTCGCGGGGATTCGCGGCCTTTACCGACGACCTGAAGCAAAGCCTGCGCTTCCCGCGGCGCTGATTCCTCCCTCGAGCAGCGCGGGAGTGCCGCGTGCCTGCTCGCAAGTGTTTCATTTTCCGGCCCTTCAGAAACCTTTCGATGCGCTTCCGAGTTCTTGAGGGAAGCATGAGGACTCCAGGCCGACCCCCGGCGCAAAACGACTCCACCGCAGGCCAAGCGAGCCGGCGGGTGAAACGGGAGTCGAACCATGAACGCCGCGTACCACATTGCCACCGCCGCAACGCTTCTCGGGGGACTGACCCTGCCGGCCGCCGCGACGGATGACTGTCCTCGCGAGGAAGTCGCGGAGCACGTGCGCCAGCAATACGATTTGTATGGACCCCTGTCCGACGGCCGCGAGTACTTTGGCTTCATCTATCGCCTGGACGGAGCCATCCGCAGCGCCGTGACTCGCAGCGGCCGGTGTACGCGCGGCAACTGCCTCACGGATACGGCGGGGGCCGCGGCGTTGATTCCACGCGGCGCGAAGATACTCGGGGAGTGGCACTCGCATCCGCACGACGGTTCGGCAGCGCTCTCGGCCGAGGATGTGCGCGGCGCGAAGAACAATGCGCATATCCGGTGCTACTCTGCGTACTACAGCAAGCCGGACGGCGAGATCCTGTCCTGGGAACCCGGGAGTACCTCCGTCCCTGTCGCCATGGCGTCCCGGGTGAGCATTGGACACTTCGAACTGCAAGCCGAAAAAAATCTCATGGCGGATACGGATCGCGACCGGTAGTTTGATTCTCGTGGCTGGGTTGCAGGGGTGCGTCACCGATCGCGAGAGGCTGCCGCATTCCCTGCGGGCCGCGGCGGAAACCGGCGCCGCGCGTTTCGGCAACGACGCGGCCGCCCACCGCCAGTACTTCGACAACTTCCGCCGTGGCGCCATCGATGCGTTGATCTGGGCCGGAGAAGCCGAAGCGTCGCGCGAGGCGAGCGCCGCAGCCTGCGAACGAGGCGCAGATCGGCAATTGCGCCTCATCGAATGTGCCTATGCGGATGGCGCCGATGTCGTGCTGAAGGGCGCTGCGGTCACGCTCGCGGACCTCGATTACCGGCCGGCCACGGGGGTAGGGCGCATTGCGGCACGAACGGATTCGCCGCTGCGTCACGTGGTGATGACACCGCCGCCGCGGCGGTGGTTGCTGGCGGCCTCGCCGGTGGCGGACCGCCTCGAGACGGGCGCCTGCTATCGCCTCACGGGCTACCTGGCGCCGCAGGCGCCCGACCCCGTGCGTTTCCCCGATGTGTCGGGCGAGTTCATCGCGCTGGAGGCTGTCGAAGCGACGGCGTGCGATGTTCCTGCCGGCCGGTGACGTGTTTGCCGGGAGCATGCGCCGGCGGCGGGTCGCTGTCGCGCGGCCGGTAGTCAGGAGCCGGTATTCACCGCGTCTATCTTCGCGGCGCAGATGAAGTCGTTCTCGTGCAGCCCGCCGATCGCGTGCGTCTGGTAGCGGATGCGCGCGTAGCCCCAGCCGCACTCGATGTCGGGATGGTGGTCCTCGACGTTGGCGATGTGCGCCACGGCATTGACGAAACTCATGGCGCGGTAGAAGTCCGGGAACTTGAATTCGCGCTTCAGCGCCTTGCCGTCCTCGACGAGTTGCCAGCCCTGTTCCAGCAGCCCTAACTTCTTCTGCGCCTCGGCGGGCGTCAGCGCGGAGACCCCGCCATGGCAGGGCACGCATTTCTTGTTGACCAGGGTGTCGTCGTTGCTGCTCATGCCTGCAATGCCTCCGCGGATGCGCCGGCGCCGTCCTTGCGCGCAAACTTGCGCGCGACGTATTGCTCCACCAGCTCCTGGAATTCCTCGGCGATGCGCTCGCCCTTGAGCGTCGGGCCCTTCTCGCCGTCGATGTACACGGGCGCCACGGGGCGTTCACCGGTGCCGGGCAGCGAGATGCCGATGTTGGCGTGTTTGCTCTCACCCGGACCATTGACCACGCAGCCCATGACCGCAACCGTCATGTCTTCCACACCTTCGTAGGACTTGCGCCATTCCGGCATGCGGTGGCGGATGTGCGACTGGATCGACTTGGCCAGCTCCTGGAAATAGGTGCTGGTGGTGCGGCCGCAGCCGGGGCAGGCCACCACCATCGGGATGAAGGAGCGCAGGCCCATGGTCTGCAGGATCTCCTGCGCCACGATGACCTCGTTGGTGCGGTCGCCGCCGGGCTCCGGCGTCAGCGAGACACGGATGGTGTCGCCGATGCCTTCCTGCAGGAGCACGGACATGCCCGCGGTGGAAGCCACGATTCCCTTGCTGCCCATGCCGGCCTCGGTGAGCCCGAGGTGCAGCGGCCAGTCGCAGCGGTCGGCGAGTTTGCGGTAGATGGCGATGAGGTCCTGCACGCCGCTGACCTTGGCCGACAGGATGATGCGCTCGCGCGGCAGGCCGAGTTCCACCGCGCGGTTCGCGCTTTCGAGCGCGGAATTGACCACCGCCTCGCGCATGATCTCCTGCGCCGAGAGCGGTTCGGCGCGCGAATTGTTCGCGTCCATCATGCGCGTCAGCAGGTCCTGGTCGAGCGAGCCCCAGTTGACGCCGATGCGCACCGGCTTCTGATACTTGCACGCGAACTCGATCATCTCGGCGAACTGCGGATCGCGTTTGCTGCCGCGTCCGACGTTGCCCGGGTTGATGCGGTACTTGGCGAGCGCCTCGGCGCAGTCCGGGTACTCGCGCAGCAGCTTGTGACCGTTGAAGTGGAAGTCGCCGATGATGGGCACGACCACGCCCAGCTGCGCGAGGCGGTCACGGATCTTCGCCACCGCGGCGGCGGCCTCGGCTTCGTTGACCGTGATGCGAACCAGCTCCGAGCCGGCACGCGCGAGCGCCTTGATCTGCTGCGCGGTACCTTCGATGTCGACCGTGTCGGTGTTGGTCATGGACTGCACCACGATGGGTGCGGATCCACCGACGGTGACGCGGCCGACCTTGACGGCGAGGGTCTTGCGACGCGGATGGCTCATGCGGCTACTTCGTCGGCTTGATGGGCGCCGGACGTTCGAGCAGCGTCGACGTCCAGGTGGTCATCTGCCAGCGGTCGTCGCGCCAGGCGAGAACACCGGCCCAGGAGATGTGGATGGTGTGCTCCTCGCCGTCGCGTATCGCGGTCACGTTTGCGAGACCGGTGACCACCGCACTGTCGTCGAACAACTTGACCTTCGAGACGGCGGGATCGATGGCGACGTACTTGAGGCGGCCGGATTTCACCTCGCCGAGGTACTGCGCCTTGGTCTGGCAGTCGCCGCGGAAGGTGCAGTAATCGAGATCGTCGGCCAGCAGGTTGTCGAGCGCGCCCACGTCACCACGCAACGCCGCGTCGAAGCGCGCCAGGATGGCGGCGCCGGCCGAGGTGGCGTCGCCGCGCGGCGCGGCAAGCGCGGGCGCCAGCATCAGCGTGGCGAACAGGGTGGGCAACAGCCGTGGTATGCGCATGGATACTAACTACTTCGCAGGCGCGTCGGGCATGCGCGCCGAGCGCCACTCGGTCATCTGCCAGCGGCCGTCCTTCCACAACCATATGTCCGTGTAGCCGATGGTGAACTCGCTGGTCGTGCCGCGCATGGAGACCCGCACCTTCGCGAAGCCGCGGATCACGCCCACGTCGCCGAAGATGCGCAGACTCTGGATGTCGGGCTCCATGCCGTGGTAGTCGAGCGAACCGTCGGCGAGCGACGCGATGAAGGAACTACGGCTGTCGAGTTTGCCGTTCGAATGGCTGTACTCGAGGTTCGCGTCGAGGAGTTTCTCGAGCGCAGGTCCGTCGGCCGCGACGTTGGCCGCGAAACGCGCGAGCTCGGCAGCGCGCAGCGACGATTCCCGTGTGTTGTCCTTGGCGAGACAGGCGCCGGACAAGAGGGCGGCCATGAGAAGCAGCCCGGCCGAAAGCGTGGTGCAGCGCGTTTTCATGCAAGTCCGGCTCGTGCCTGCGGAAAGGGGCTGCTATGATGCCACCCGCTCGCCAATTGACCAGACTCTGTCCGAGAGACCCTCACGACGAGGGCGCCGAAGGCGCAAGTTTCCGCCCGGAAACGCTCAGGCAAAAGAACGGCAGGGTTTGAAGGCGGGCTCTGGAGAGTGATGGTCGGCGTTCTGTCGAATGCGCGGACCATCCACCGAAGGGGTGCGGTTCGAGACTCTTACATCAATGAGTCACGGGCCCGATCTCTCAGGTCCAAGGACAGAGGGGCGGGGCGCAAGAAGCGGAAAATGGGGACATTCCTCATTTCTCCGCGAAGCGGGCAAACGGGGACGCACTCAAGAGTACGTCCCCGTTTGCTAGGAAATGAGGAATGTCCCCATTTTCCGCTTCTTGCTCCCCGCCCTTTTTTATTTGGGGTGCTCGCGGGACACCCGAAGGAGAAGTTCTTGGGCCGACGCACACCGCTCTACGACCTGCATGTCGAACTGGGTGCCCGCATGGTGGATTTCGGCGGGTGGGACATGCCCGTCAACTACGGCTCGCAGATCGAGGAACACCACGCGGTGCGCCGCCAGGCGGGTGTATTCGACGTGTCGCACATGTGCGTGATCGACGCTCGCGGGCCGCGCGCGCGCCCATTCCTTTCGAAGCTGGTCGCCAACGACGTAGCCAAGTTGAAGAGTTCCGGCAAGGCGCTGTACTCGTGCATGTTGAACGAGGCCGGCGGTGTCATCGACGACCTCATCATCTATTTCATCGACGAATCCTTCTTCCGCATCGTGGTGAACGCCGGCACGCGCGACAAGGATCTCGCCTGGATGCGCGAGGTGGCGGCGCCATTTGGCGTCGAGCTCACCGAGCGCACCGATCTCGCCATGCTGGCGGTGCAGGGGCCGCAGGCGCGTGCCACCGTCGCAGGATTGTTGCCGGCCGAACACCGCGACGCGGCGCTGGCGCTTGCGGTCTTCCAGGGCCGCCAGCTCGGAGACTGGTTCGTCGCCCGCACGGGATACACCGGCGAGGACGGGTTCGAAGTCATGTTGCCTGAGGGTGAGGCAGTGGCCGTGTGGCGCAAGCTCAATGCGCAGGGCGTGAAATCCGCCGGCCTGGGTGCTCGCGACACGCTGCGTCTCGAAGCGGCCATGAATCTCTATGGCAACGACATGGACGAAGGCCAGAACCCGCTCGAATCGGGCCTGGCATGGACGGTGTCGTTCGAAGATCCGGCGCGCGACTTCATCGGCCGCAAGGCGCTCGAGTCGCTGAAGGCAGGGGGCCTGAAGAAGAAGCTCGTCGCGCTGGTGCTGGACGACCGCGGCGTGTTGCGCGGCCACCAGAAGGTGGTCACGCCGTCGGGCGAAGGTGAGATCACGAGTGGCACCTTTTCACCGAGCATGGAGAAATCCATCGCGCTGGCACGCGTGCCGCGCGACACCGGCGCCACGGTGCAGGTCGACATCCGCGGCAAGCTACTCAACGCACGCGTGGTCAAGGCGCCATTCGTTCGCAATGGCCAGGTCCTGGTCAGCTAAGAATTCCAACGGAGCACTTTCATGAGCAACATTCCCGCCGATCTCAAGTACACCAAGTCGCACGAATGGGTTCGCACGCTCGCCGACGGCAACGTCGAGGTGGGCATCACCGACCACGCGCAGGGCGCACTCGGGGACCTGGTGTTCGTCGACGTGCCCGAGGCGGGCAAGACGCTGAAGGCGGGCGACGCTTTCGCGGTGGTGGAGTCGGTGAAAGCCGCCTCGGACGTGTATGCACCGATCGCGGGCGCGGTGCTCGAAGGCAACCCGGCGCTCGGCGCGCAACCCGAACTCATCAATTCCGAGCCGTACGGCGGCGGCTGGATCGCGCGCATGAAGCCGAACGGCGCGCCGCAGGGGCTGCTCAGCGCCGCCGAATACCAGGCGCACCTGGCCGCGGAGGGCTGATCATGCCGTTCATTCCCCACACACCGGATGACGTCGAGCAGATGCTCGCCGCCATCGGCGCGAAGAAAGTCGAAGACCTGTTCGACGAGATCCCGAAGGAACTGCGCATCGATTCGCTCGCGGGCATCCCGGATGCGCTCAACGAGATGCAGATCGGCCGGCTCATGTCGGAGCGCGCCGCGCAGGACGGCACGCCGCTCAATTTCATCGGCGCCGGTGCCTACGAACACCACATCCCTTCCGCGGTGTGGGCCGTGACCACGCGCGGCGAGTTCTACAGCGCCTACACGCCCTACCAGGCCGAGGCTTCGCAGGGCACGCTGCAGCTCATCTACGAATACCAGACGATGATTTCCTCGCTGACCGGCATGGAAGTCTCGAATGCCTCGCTGTACGACGGCGGCTCGGCCGTCGCCGAGGCCGCGCTGATGAGCGTGCGCGCGCATCGCAAGTCGCGTTCGCAGCGCATCCTGGTCCCGACGACCGTGAATCCCAACTACCGCAAGGTGGCGGTGGCCACGGCCAGCGGGCAGGGCGTGCGCTTCGAGGAAGTGGCGTGCCCGAAGGGCGCACTCGCGCTCGCCGACCTGAAGAAATACGAGGGCGAAGACGTCACCGCCATCGTGATCCAGCAACCCAACTTCTTCGGCGTGCTCGAAGACGTCGATGCCATCACCGACTGGGCGCACGCGCACAACATCATGGTCATCGCGTCGGTCAACCCGACCTCGCTGGGCATCCTGAAGCCGCCGGGTGAATGGGGCACCACCGGCGCCGACATCGCCTGCGGCGACTGCCAGCCGCTCGGTGTGCCGCTGTCCTCGGGCGGTCCGTACGCGGGCTTCCTGACGACCAAGATGGAATTCGTGCGCCAGATGCCGGGCCGCATCGTCGGCCGCACCGTCGACCTGAACGGCAGGCAGGGCTTCGCGCTCACGCTGCAGGCGCGCGAACAGCACATCCGTCGTGGCAAGGCCACGTCCAACATCTGCACCAACCAGGGCCTGCTGGTCACCGCGGCGACTATCTACCTGAGCCTGGTGGGCCCGGAGGGCCTGGCGCGTGTCGCCAATGAATGCCACCGCGCCACCCAGGAGCTGGTCGCGGCGCTGTCCCGCATCAAGGGCGTCAAGCTCGCCTTCGAGCGTGCGCGCTTCCACGAGGCGGTGCTGCTGCTGGATCGGCCGGTGGCGCCGGTGCTCGCGGAGCTCGCGCGCCGCGGCATCGTCGGCGGCTTCGACCTGTCGAGCGATTACCCCGAACTCGGCAACGCGCTGCTGGTGTGCGCCACCGAGACGCGCACGGCCGCCGACATCAAGGCCTATGCCGATGCGCTCGCCGAGACTCTCAAGGCCGCCGTGCGCGCCGCCTGAAGGAAACCCACTCCATGGCAATGCTCAAACATCCCGAAAAGATCATCTTCGAATATTCGCGTCCGACCCGTGGCGCTTATGGCCAGTGGCCCACCGAGCAAGGCACGCCGAACGACGTGGCCGCCGACATCCCGGAAAACCTGCGCCGCAAGCAGGCGCCGTTGCTGCCTGAAGTCAGTGAGCTCGAAGTGGTGCGACATTTCACCAAGCTCTCGCAGCTCAACTTTTCCATCGACACGCACTTCTACCCGCTGGGTTCGTGCACGATGAAATACAACCCGAAGGCCTGCAACCAGTACGCCATGCTTCCGGGATTCCTCAACCGCCATCCGCTGGCGCCGGAACAGACCGGCCAGGGTTTCCTGGCCTGCATGTACGAGCTGCAGGAAATGCTGAAGGAGGTCACCGGAATGCAGGGCGTGGCCCTGTCGCCGATGGCCGGCGCGCACGGCGAGTTCGCCGGGGTCGCGATGATCCGCGCGTATCACCGGGCCCGTGGCGATCTCGCGCGCAACGAGATCATCGTGCCGGTCGCGGCCCACGGCACCAACCCCGCGACCGCCACCATGTGCGGCTG
>Ga0315910_10003230_pt1 | contig 13969 bp, 10 predicted proteins | sample EdamamesoilMG_FD_204470 | JGI IMG/M metagenome (GOLD analysis project Ga0315910, IMG submission 204470) | Garden soil microbial communities collected in Santa Monica, California, United States - Edamame soil | ecosystem: Environmental > Terrestrial > Soil > Garden | place: USA: California...
ACACGGCGACCGGCACCGCCAGCGTCAAGCTGCCTCCGATGTTTGGCCCGTGGAAGCCTACGACGCCGACGACGTCCGTGTTTTCCGGGACAAAGCCCACCATTTCCACGCGCGGACGCGGCGCAACCGAGAGCAAGTGCGAGCGCATCAGCTCGACCGTCGAGCTCTGGATGATGGTGTCGATGGCGGTCGAGTTCGGGACGACCGGACGCACGGAGGAGCGCGACGTCTCAGGTCGAACGCTGATTGACCGCGTCAACGGGCCTCCCACGCCCCAGTTAACGGCATACACCCCCAGGTGCTTGAACGTCGAATGCGCGCCGGGGGTGATACGGGCGCCTACCGAGCCGTAGGCAATAATCCGACCTAAAGCCGTGGCCATATGGTGCGTTCAGTCGGGGGAGGCTTGCTGATGAAGAACGTGCTGATCGTCGACGACTCTAGAAGTATCCGGAACGAGGTGACAGACGTTCTGACGCGAGCCGGATACAATGTTGCCGAAGCTGCGGATGGCGCGGAGGCGCTGGCTTACTTGCAGGGCTCGGCTCAGGTCAGCTTGGTCGTCCTCGACGTCAACATGCCCGGCATGAACGGGCTGGATGTGCTGGATCGCATCCAGAACGAGCACAAGACTCGCAACCTTCCGATCCTCATGCTCACGACCGAGGCCGAACGTGCCCTCGTCGAGAGGGCCAAGAAGGCCGGCGCCAAGGGCTGGCTGCTCAAGCCCATCAAACCCGAGCTGCTGGTCAGCACGGTGGCGCGATTGTCTTTGTAGGTCCGCGTGGAGGAGCGAAACATGGGATCGGGCTTGGACGTGTCGACGAATACCCTGCTCACCAACATGGCGGCCGAGGCGTGGATCGAGCTGATGGCGGACTATGGCGTCGTGCTCAGCGTGGCCGCTGGCGGCTGGGAATCCCACGCCGAGGACGCGAAGCTGTTCGGCGTGATCGGCTTCGGCGGCAAGGGCGTGCGCGCCACCTGTCTGATCGGCGCAGAGCGCGGCCTCGTCGACGCCTCCTGTCGGGCGCGCGGGCGCTCCCGCGACTGGATCGCGGAGCTCGCCAATCAGCTCGTCGGGCGCATGAAGATGAAGCTGCTCGGCCATGGCGTGAGCGTCACCATGACCACGCCGCTGGCGCTGAGCGGGGTGCGCGTGACGCCGCTGCCTCGCTTCGGGGAGGATCCCGTCGCGTTCGCTAGCGCCCAGGGCGCGGCGCTCCTGTGGCTGGAGATCGAGACCGACGAGCACTTCGTCTTGAGCCCGTCGAGGCCGCTCAGCGTCGAGCCCGGGGACCTCGTCTTCTAAGACTTCCCAAGTTCGCGCCGACGACTGTCATGGCCGAGACCGAAGCGAAATTCAGGTGAGGCGAGCATGAGTGGTGAACCCGCGGCGGGTCTTCATACCGTCTCGCCCGCCTCCTTGACGGGGCGTGGGACGGCGCGCCAGCGCTCGTTCTCGGTGGGGGGCAAGCTGGCGAGCGCCACGATCGCGTTGATGCTCGTGGTCACGCTGGTCGTGTACTCCAAGCTGAGCGCCTACCAGCGCGAGCACCTGCTCTCGGCCAAGCAGACGGCAGCGCTGGCCGTGACGCGCCTGTTCGCCGACTCGTGCGCCGCGGCCATCGTCTTCGGGGACAACGTCGCGATCTCGGAGGCGCTGCAGCGGCTCGGCAAGAGCGACGACATCCTGTACGCCGCCGTCTGGAGCAGCGACGGCTCGGGGCGTGCCGACCAGCGCATCGCCGAGTTCGGCTCGGGCGAGATGGCCGCCGGCAAGATCCCGGCGACGGTCGACGTCCGCCGCGAGCCCAACCGGCTCGTCTTGCTCGCACCCGTCCATGACGTCGAGAACAAGATCGTGGGCGCGGCGATCGTCATGTTCTCGCTGGTGCGCGAGAACGCGGTCATCGAGCAGGTGCAGAGCAACGCGCTGTTCGTGTCGGGGGCCGTCGCGGCGGGGCTGACGCTCCTGCTCTTGATCATCGCCCGCTTCGCCATCGTGCGGCCGCTCGGCGAGCTCGTCGTCGCAGCCAACGCGCTGGAACGCGGCAAGGTTCGCGACATCGAGATCCGATCCGGCGACGAGATCGGGCAGCTGGCGGCAGCCTTTCGCTCGATGGCGTCCGCGATCGCCAGCCGCGAAGAGCGCATCGTCGCCCGAAACCGCGACATGCGCCTGGTGCTGGACAACGTCGGTCAGGGTTTTCTGACCCTGGACGCGAACGCCAGGCTCTCCGAAGAGCGCTCGCGTGTGGTCGACGAGTGGTTCGGCGAGCCGCCCTCGGGCGCCTCGTTCGGCGGCTATCTGGCGCGCGTCAGCCCCAAGGCCGCGGAGCGCTTCGAGGTGGGCTGGATGCTCGTCTCCGACAGCGCCTTGCCGCCAGAGCTGAGCCTCGACCACCTGCCCAAGCTGATCGCGGCCCACGATCGCGTGCTCGAGCTCACCTACCGCCCGATCTCGCGCGAGGGCATCCTGGAGCAGATGATCGTGGTCATCAGCGACGTGACGGCGCGGGTCGAGCGCGAACGTGCGCTGATCTCGGAGCGGGAGACGATGAGCGTGTTCAAGCGCATCATGAGCGACCGCACCGTGTTCGAGGAGTTCTTCGACGAGGCCTCGGCGCTGGTCGCCGACATCATCACGTCGAACGGCGCGGACCGTGAGCACCTGCAGCGCAGCGTGCACACCTTGAAAGGCAACGCGGCCGTGTACGGGCTCGAGGGCATCGCCGAGCTCTGCCACATCATCGAGGGCGAGCTGGAGAGCACCGGCGGCGTCGTGGTCGAGGAGCGCAAGCGCCAGCTCGAGACGTCGTGGGCCCGCGTCGGGCGCATCCACGCGGAGTTCTCGAGTGACCCCGGCATCACGGTGCGCCGGGATGAGCACCGCGCCTTGCTGGCCGCTCTGGACGCTCGCGGGCTCGAGGATCTGTCCGCCTGGCTCGGGTCCTGGCAGTTCGAGCCCGCGGCTCGCCGCCTGGAGCTGATCGGCAGGCAGATCGAGCAGCTCGCGCGGCGGCTCGGCAAGGGTGAGGTGCAGATCTGCGTGGAGCCGACCGAGCTGCGTCTGCCGCCGAAGATCTGGGCCCCGTTCTGGGCGGTGGCGAGCCATCTCGTGCGCAACACCGTCGATCACGGGCTGGAGGTGCCGGCGCGGCGCATCGCGCTCCGCAAGCCGGAACAGTCGACCGTGATGCTGTCGCTGTCGCGCAGCGAGCGGGACGTCGTGTTCTCCATCCGGGACGACGGCCGCGGCGTCGACTGGCCGGCGATCGCCCGGCGCGCCAAGAGCCTCGGGTTACCCGCGGAGACGCCCTCCCAGCTGGAGGCCGCGTTGTTCGGGCTCGGCGTGTCGTCGGCGACCGAGGTCAGCGAGACCTCCGGGCGCGGCGTGGGGCTGAACGCGGTGCGTGAGGTGGTGAGCTCGCTCGGCGGTCGCATCGAGGTCGCGAGCGAGCCCGGCCGAGGCACGACGTTCAGCATTCACCTGCCGCTCGCGATGCTCGGCGACGATGGCGGCCAGCGCCGCGAGATGGCGGCCAGCGTGCGCGCCAGCGCCCAGAAGGCGCGCGGCGCCGTCCCGGCGTGAACGCTCGCGGCGCAAAGTCCCGAGACGCTCAGGGGTCCGGGGGCGCCGGGGTCTCGGGCGCCGAGTCTCCGGCGCTCAGGCGCAACCAGAGCTCGCGCCGTTCGCTGCTGCCGCCGTTGTTCCACCAGCCCTTGGCAGAGGAGTAGTCGCCCGCGAACTCCAGCCACAGCTCGCCCTTGCCCGTGGAGTCCTCCCAGTGCCCCTCGAGGGTTCGTGGCCCCGTCGTACCCCAGATGAGCGAGGGCTCGGCGAGCTCGAGTCGCACGCGACCGTCGGACTCGACGGTGACGGCCGTCACGTCCGAGTATGCCACCTCACCGGTTGCGGTGAGCCACCCGACCTCATACCGCTCCCGGTGATGAGACAACGCGGCGGCGACCGAGCTCAGCTCGGGCGCTCGTTGCGCCTGTGGGGTCGCGGGCTGTGCGGTCGACGGCTGAGCGCAGGCGAGCAGGGTCGCGGATGCGGCGAGACTCGCGAGCATCGCGAACGCGGGTCTACGAATATCTGACAGCATACTCTTCGTTTACGGACGCTGACTTCGTTCAGCTGAGATGTGGCCGAGTAGCGCGCGCCTCCTTGACCCGCCTTGACCCGAAACGGGGCGGGGTGACAGTGTCGGTGCATGGCGTTGGGGTTGCGAGGGATCGGTGCGCTCGGCCTCGTCGGCGGTCTGCTCTCGAGCGCCACCGGAGCAGCGGCGAGCGATGAGCCAGCGGCGAGCACGGCCGCCTCTTCGCCTGGAGTGCCGTCGCCGGGAGCGCAGCTACCGCCGATGGCGATCGGCGTGCAGCTCGATCTGTTCCCGACGGTGATCAGCGCGATCAACGGGAGCCTGGGCTACGCGCCGCAGGTGTGGCTCGGCATCGGTCACGCACGGCTGCGCTTGATCGGCGCGCACCTCGAGCCGCCGGATGCCCTCGCGTTCGCCGACGACGGCTTCGAGAACCCCACGACCACGTCGTTCGCGGTCACCATCGACTACACGTTCGGCGCTCACTTCGACGGCTTCTGGCTAGGCGGCGGCTTCGAGCTCTGGCAGCGCACGATCGAGCACCGCGACGTGCCCGGCACGACGACGGGGTGGACGAGCACCGTCGCCACCTTCGGCGGGGGCTACATCTGGCGCTTCGCCGGCAACTTCTTCCTCGATCCGTGGGCAGCGCTACACGCCACCCTCAACCCCGAGTCGGTGTTCGTCGGCTCGTACGAATACGACCCCGCGCCCATCGTCGCGAGCGCCTCCGTCAAGGTGGGCTGGTTCGCGGACCTCTGAGCGCTGTGCCAGCGTCCATCGTGGCCGAGAATATCGCTGCTCGTCGGGCCGTCGCAAGCCTTCGGCACGAGCGAGCATGATCAGGGCGCGGGCGCGCGCCCTATCCCCAAGTTGAAGGCCTGGATTCGCCGTTCCAACGCGTTTTCTTCGGTCTTCCAACGGGTTGGACCACTGCTGAGCATCGATTGGTGGGCCAAGGAACTCGGAGCTTCGACGGAACCGAGAAATCGGTGCACAGCTTCCCTATGCTGGTCCAGCACGAGTACTTGGGCGATGTCATGACCGAGTAGGTAGGCCGGGGTCAGCTCGAACTCCATTCCGACGGGAGCGTCGTCCCAGCGCCTGTCATCGAGCTCGTTTACGTACGCATCGAGCAGGTGGGCGAGATCCACGAGATCTCGCTCGCGCTGCGCCGGGCGGTCACCAAAGGCGACCATTTTTAGAATGGATACGATCGGCGGCGGCGCAACCAGAGTCCCTGGGGGATGCTCGACGGCGTGTTTGAAGGCGAGGTCCATCCCTACTAGGCTCATCACATCGCCATTGCTCCACTGGAGTCGTCCGGTGCGGATGATGTCGGGCGCGGCAGGGATCAAATCGATCTTTGCGCCGCCAGGCGAGGTGAACTCGTACTCACGCTTGTCATGTCGTCTCCAGCCCGGACGTCGGGCGAGGGCGGGCAACACATCCACCGTCAGCGACTGCCAGATCCACGTCGGCTGTGTGTCTCCAGCTCATGTCAAAATAGAACCCGAGCGCTGTCGCTCCGATGATGACGGCTCGAGCTTCCGGCCATAGCTGGCCGATCTCGTCCAACGCAGCGATCTGGCTTTCGGTGAGGGTCATGTCAGTGTTGGATTGGGGCTGCTCCAGATCGGTGCCAGATAGCGGTCGTGTAGTGCTCGCGCTGCCTCCCGTGCCCGTTCACTGCCGTCGCTGAGCATTTCGGAGTAGACGAGCAGCGGATGAACTGTTTCGCGCTGAGGACTCCAATTGATGCTACCGAAGGTGCGCATGAAAAGCAGATTCCCGTTGGGGTCCGCTAGGCCGCGCAGACGCTTCGCCAACTCGGGCACTCCAGCGTTCATGTGCACGACGGTGCGCTCGCCACGATAGTCGCCCGTCATGCGAAAGCCTGCCGCTGTTCCACCCCAACGAAAGTCCTCTTTCGCCAAGGCCTTCATGATTTGGGCCTCGAGTGAGTGAGGATTCTGATCGCGGGTTCTGTACGAGCCGGCGATTAGGCTGGTTCGCACGGTCGTTTGATAGCCCTGCAACCAAAGTGCTAGGGCAGCCTCGCGGCGCCGGGGATGCCATTGGACGCGCGCTTTTGAGCCTAATATGAACTTCTCGTTGAGCAGTCGATGCTGCATCGCCAGCACGGGCTGACGGCTCACGCCAGCGACTTCCGCAACCGTGCGAATCGGCGCGCAGAGAAGCCTGGGATCCGCAAGATAAGCGAACAAGACTTGGAACCCAGGGCCCCGTATCCCGCTGTTGGTGACACTTGGTGTGCTCTTTGCGCTCGTTCGTTCCAGATGCAGAAAGAACGGTGGAATGGAGATGTGGCAGTTGCCCTTGGCATCGAGGTAGTTGATGCCGGATTTCGTCAGGGTGGCAGCGACGCCCGAGCCAACGTGGGGAGCAAGCACGAGAACAGGCTTCAGCCTTTCGTAGCGCAACGCCAAATGGGTCGCCATTTCCCGACTGATGTGGCTTTTTAGCTGCCGTACGAAGAGATGGTGTGACCCCGCTTGCGTGTTGAGCACGAGGACTGCATCGACATCGAGGTCGTAGGGGTCGGCAGGTGGCTCGAGGATGCGATGCGAGAGGACACCCGGGAGTGCAGACAACTGCTCCTCGTAGATATCCTTTAGAGCGGCCATGGCATCTTGTTAGCGTTGTCATTTACTAAATGCCAACGCGGTGAGGGTGACAGAGGCGACGACATTGATGGCCTCGGCATCGTTGCTGGATCCAATTTGATCAACAATTACAAATATATATAAATACACGATCACCCCGCGACCGAGCAGGGCGCTATTGGCAAGCGCGGCTCCTGGCTCTGGTTGCGCCGGTCATTGGGCCGGCAAATCTGGGCGACGACCGGGCCGGCAACGATGTGAGGGCTCTGGCGAGGAACGGTGAGCTCAGCCGTCCACGGGATTGTCGGGGCCCGCCAGTTGCTTGCGATAGAACGCCAGGTCGAGCCAGCGCCCGAACTTGAAGCCAGCCTGGCGGATGGTGCCGGCGTGCTCGAAGCCGAGCTTCTCGTGCAGCGCGATGCTCGCCTGGTTCTCCTGGTCGATGCCGCCGACCATGATGTGGAACTGCTGCTCGCCAGCGCGCTCGATCAACCGGCGCAGCAAGGTCTCGCCGATGCCTCGGCCGCGCTGCGCGCGATCGACGTACACGGAGTGCTCGATCGAGTACTTGTAGGCAGCGTGCGGGCGGAACGCACCGTAGCTGGCGAAGCCGAGCAGGGCGCCCGATTCGTCCTGGGCCCCCAGCACGGGATAGTGTCCGCGCGCTTTCACCTCGAACCAGCCGCGCATGCTCTCGAGCGAGCGCGGGCGATATTCATACAGCGCGGTCGAGTGAGCGATGGCGTCGTTGAGAATTTCGAGGATCGCTCCCGCGTGCTCGTCGTGCGTGCAATCGATGATCTTCACGAGGGCCTCCCGACGCGCCGAGCTTGCCGCAGATCGCGGCCGGGGCAAAGCGCCACTCGGGGCCGAGCGACACTTGTGGAGAAGGGCCGGCGCTCGTGGAGCGCGCGACGAGCTGCTTCAGCGCAAGGCGAGCGTCGTGCCGGTGTACAGCTGCAACAAGCTCGAAGCTTCCTCGTCCTTCGGGTTGCGCTCGAGCAGCGCCTTGAGGGTGCCGATGGCCTTTTCGAGCTGGCCCAGCCGCCGCTGCGTCCGAGCCAGGTGGATGTGGGCATCCGGTGAGCGATCTACGGAGGCCCAGCGCTCTGCCACGCGCAGCGATTCACCCCACCACTTGGTTTCCGCGGCGACGCGGGACCAGCCCTCGAGCACTTTGGAATCGCGGGGATGGCGCGCTCCGAGCTGGCGGTAGAGCTCGAGCGCTTCGAGCTCGCGGTGTTCCCCCTCCCAGCTCTCGGCCTGAGCCAGCGCGCTCTCGAGGGCAGCGTTGCGAGCCGGGCGGGCCGGAGTGGCGCTGGCGGCCGTGTTGCCGCCAGCGGCCGGACGCGCGCCGGCTCGGGCGACCGCGCTGGGTGCGGGCACGCTCGCGGGCTTGGCGGCGGGGGCAGGGGAGGGCTTGGCGGGCGCGGGCTTGGACGGCGCCGACGCGGAGTCGGTGGCGCCTGCCGCTGGAGTCGTCGGAGCGGCGTTTGCCGCTCGCGACGAGCTCGCCACGGCCGCAGACGCCGCCGCGGCGGGCTCGACGAGAGGTGCGGGTGCCAGTGCGACGGCCGCGGGTGCCGCCGGAGCCGTTGCCGCCGCTGGAGCTGTCGCCGGCACAGGGGCTGCCGACACGGTAGCAACGACGGCAGTGGTCGATGACGTTGCCTGGGGTTGCGCCGGTAGCGCATTTGCGGGGGGCTGCGCCAGCGGCACCGACGCGAGGGGGGCGGCGGCGGCGACCGGTGTCGTCGCGACCGGTGTCGTCGCGACCGGCGCGGACGCCGGGGGCACGACGACAGCTGAGGCGCTGGCAGCCGCTGTCACGGGCGCCGATGCCACCGGAGCGCTCGCGACGACCGTGGCCGGCGACGGGCGCGTGCTCTCGATGGCACGGGGCGATGGCGTGGCTCCGTGCGGTACGAGGCTCTCCGCGGTGGGCGTCGTGTGGGTGAAGGCCGAGAGCTCGCCCGGCCAGCGATCGCGCACCAGCACACCGAGCGCCACGCACGCCGCCGTGAGGGCCAGGGCCGAGCTGACGACGCGCTCGCGGGTCTTCTTGCTGCGCTCCTTGCCGCCCAGGATCCACACCAAGTCTTGGCGCAGGCAGGTCATGTTGTCGTAGCGGTCCGCGAGATCCGTGGCCAGCGCCGTGAGCAACACGCGATCGAGGTAACGCGGCAACCCGAGCTTCTTGGCGCGCTGGCTCGGCGGCTTCACCTTGTCGTGCACCTTGTTGTCGAGCAGCGTCACCGTGTTGGCGCCCACATGGGGCAGGCAACCCGTGATCAGCTCGTACAGCACGCTGCCGAGCGCGTAGATGTCGGCGCGCGCGTCGACGGGGCCGTGTCCGATCTGCTCCGGCGCCATGTACTCGGGCGTGCCCACCAGGCTGAGGCACTCGCTCGACGTGCGATCCGGCTCCACGTCGGTCTGCGTGATGCCGAAATCGAGGATCTTGACCACACCCTCTGTCGTCAAAAATAGGTTCGCGGGCTTGATGTCGCGGTGGATCACGCCCAGAGCGTGCGCGGTCTCCAGCGCCTGGCAGGCCTGGACACACAGGCTCACGGCCTCGTTCCATGGCAAGCGACCTTGCCGCACGAGCCGATCGGCGAGCGTCTCGCCTTGCAGGAACTCCATCGCGTAGTAGGGGCGGCCATCCGAAGAGACGCCGAAATCGTGGATCTGCACCAGGTTCGGGTGCACGAGCTGAGCCACCACGCGCGCCTCGTGCCGGAAGCGCGAGGCGGCCTCCTGGCTGCGGCAGCGCTGCCGATCGAGGACCTTCAGCGCCACCTTGCGGCCGAGGTCGACGTGCTGGGCCTCGTGCACGACGCTCATCGGGCCGTGCGCGATCTCGCGCACCAGCCGGTAGCGAGTGCCCGGGAACAAAAGCTCTTTGACGTCCACTTTGCCCGGCGCGCCCGTCCACTCGGGGCGCGCTCCGCCCGTGTGCCGGGCGCCCGCCACCAGCTCCGCGAACTCGGCGCGCGAGCGCGCGGGCTCGGCTGGATACAGGCGCAACATCAGGTGCGCGATGCGAGCACGCACGCTGCGCTCGCCGTTGGCGAGACTCGGCGCCTGGTGCAAGAGCTTCGTGAGCTGCTCGGCGGCGTCGCGCGCAGACTCGTAGCGATCGTCGATGCGCGTCGCCGTGAGCTTGGCGACGACCGTGTCCAGCTCGCGGGGCACCGCCAGCCACAGCGACAGCGCGGGCGGCGTGCGTTCGCCTTTCGCCACCGCCGCCAGGTGCTCTCGCGAGTCCCCTTGCAGGAAGCGCCGCCCCGCACACAGCTCCCACAGCACGATGCCGAGCGCGTACAGGTCGGCGGCGACGCCGCCCGGGTTGTTGGCGGCCACCTCGGGTGCCACGTAGCCGGGCTTCGCGAACACGACGCCGTTGATCGTCTGGCAGCGGCGGTTCTCGCCGCGCGCCGTACCGAAATCGATCAGCTTGGTGTCGCCCACGTAGGACACCATGATGTTCTGCGGGCTCAGGTCGCGGTGCACGACCTCGAGCGGGCGGCCCTCGGGATCGGTGCGCTCGTGCACGTGCGCCAGCGCGTCGGCGATGGACGCGGCGATCGCGACCGCATCGGACCAGCTGAGCGTGAGCTTGAGCTGCGCGGCGCGCTGACGTATCTCGGCCAGGTCGCGCCCCTGGATGTGCTCGACGACCACGTACGGTTGCCCGTCTTGATCGAGCGCCGCTTCGAGCACCTGGGCCACCCCCGGGTGCTGCATCTGCGCCTGGATCCGCGCCTCGTCGAGGAAGCGTGCCAGGAAGGAAGCGTCTTCACGGTGCTCTTTGCGGATGAGCTTCACCACGCAGGGGCGTTCGGCGCCCTCGATCCCACCCATGGCGGCCAGGTAGACCTCGCCCATGCCGCCCCGGGCGATCGGCTTGAGCAGCAGGAGCCGCCCAAACTCGCGGGGCCCGACAAAGCCGGGGATGATCGGCTCACGCGCTTCACGCTTGCCGGATGGCGCGTTCTTGCCTTGCGAAATCGAGCTGTTACGCTCCTCGTCGCGACCTGCCACATGCCCTTCGACCGACATGCGCTCATCCTAAACGTGTCGCTAGGCGTGGGCTAAAGTATGGGCGGCTCATCGACCGCGCGCGCGGGGAATGCTGGTGTGGCGCTGGAAATGAGCGGCTGGAATAACGCTGGCAGCGTGCGGGTTCGGTGGTGAGCCAAACGCACGCGAGGCTCGCCTCGGCAACGCTTCCGGGTTGAGCCCAGGACGCGCTGAGGTAGACTCCCGTCGAACTGCCGCATGTCTCTTGGGTTTCAACTCTGTAGCGCCGCGCGATTGTCGTGGTTGCGCGCCCAGGCCATGGCAGGGTTCTGGCCGGCTCGGTGGGTGCGCGTGCTGCTCTGTCAGTTGCTTCCAGCGGGCTGGTTGCTGCTGTCGGCAGCGTCGGCGTCCGCGCTGTCGTCGGACGCAGGATCAGAGCCGGCGCTCGAAGGGGTCGCGGGCGATCTGCCGGTTGCGAGCGAGCCGATGCTGGCGGACCAGCCGCTGGCGGAGGAGCCGGTGGTCGCGGTCGAGCCGGTGATCGTTGGCAAGCCCCTCGTCGGAAGCCAGCCGGCGCCGATGTGTGATCCCGACGCCGCGTCGGTCGTCGCGCAGGACGAAATCCCCGAGATCGACCGAGGTCGCTTCGAGTCCCTGCCGTGCGAAGCGCAGCTGCTGCTCTCGGGTTGGCAACCCGATGTGCCCGAGATCGGTCGCCGCGCGGTCCGCTGCGGTGACGTCGAGCCCGCCGCTCCTGCCCAGCATGCCGATGCGGCGCGGCCGCGTCCCGAGGGCGCGAGCCAGGCCGGAGTACCTTTCCCCGCACGCTTCGAGCCGTGCCTGGTCGCGTTTGGCGCTGGCACGGGGCTCGGCGCGAGCCGCGGCTTCGAGCCCGTGCCGTTCCGTCCTCCCGTCACGCGCTCGGTCTGAGCCGCGTTCTGGCCCCGTCTGGCGCGGGGCCTGCTCGCGCAGCTCGTTCGTGCCGCGAGAGGACGGACCATTTCTTGGCCGGTCTGCGCGCGACGAGAAACTCTCTCGAGCCGGGCTCGAGCGCGTCTCGGCTCCGTCAGCCGCTCTGGCTGGTGCGAGCCGGCTCGCTCCATCCGTCTCAGGCGGCCCGCGTCGTCGCATCCCCAGCTCGGGGTCGCGCGCGACGGGGCGCGCTCGAGGCAGCGCGGGCGGGCGTCAAAAACGCCCGCCTGCGCCCAAACAGGTTTCGAGCCGGCACGGGCCGGCAATCTCAGAACGGACCCTCGCCCCTACAGCGCGGGCTCGGGTTCGACCTTCAGTCAGTCAGGAGAATCAGAAAATGAACAAAGGAACCGCAATCGTCGGCTTCCTCCTCAGCTTCTTGGCGGGGATGGGGTTGATGTGGGGAATTGCCCACGACGGAGGCGTCGAGATCGGCGCCGAGGTCGCGAGCAAGAGCGCAGGCGGCGGTGGCGAGAGCCACGCGGGCTCGCCCATTCCGATCGCCGCGGACGATCCGGTCTGGGGCAAAGCCGACGCGCCTGTGACCATCGTCGAGATCAGCGACTTCGAGTGCCCCTTCTGCTCGCGCGTGGTGCCGACGGTGAATCGCGTGAAGAAGGAGTACGGCGAGGACAAGGTCCGCGTCGTCTGGAAGAACAACCCGCTGCCTTTCCACAAGAACGCGCGCCCCGCTCACGAGGCAGCCGCCACGGTGCAGGCCCTCGGCGGCGACTTCTGGAAGTTCCACGATCTCGCGTTTGCCAACCAGAAGGAGCTGACGCCCGAAAACTTCCAGAAGTGGGCGGTCGAGTCCGGCGTCGACGCGCAGAAGTTCAAGGCGGCCGTCGACTCCAAGCAGTACGCGGCCAAGGTCGACAAGGACCTCGCGCTCTCGCGCCAGCTCGGCGCGCGCGGCACGCCCGCGTTCCGCATCAACGGCAAGACGTTGAGCGGCGCGCAGCCGTTCGAGAAGTTCAAGGAGGTCATCGACGCCGAGCTCGCCGCTGCTGACGCGCTCGCCAAGACGGGCGTGCCGCGTGGCCGCCTCTCGCTGGATCTGACCAAGAAGAACTTCGCCGCGGCTCCCAGCGAGGCGCCGGACAAGCCCCAGGCGCCGCCGCCCGAGGACACCACCGTCTGGAAGGTGCCCGTCTTGGACAACGACCCAGCGAAGGGCCCCGACGACGCACTGGTCACGATCGTCGAGTTCTCGGATTTCCAGTGCCCCTTCTGCTCGCGGGTCGAGCCGACGATCGCAAAGGTGCTCGCGGACTACCCGAACGACGTGCGAGTCGTCTGGAAAGACAACGCGCTGCCGTTCCATCAGAACGCAAAGCCCGCTGCTTACCTCGGTCGCTTCGCCTTCGAAAAGGGCGGCGACAAGCTCTTCTGGCAGACGCACGCCGCGCTGTTCGAGGGCCAGAAGAACCTGGACGAGGCTGGCCTGCAAGAGATCGCCAAGAAGGTCGGTCTGAACTGGGACCAGGCGAACGCCGCGATCAAGAGCGGCAAGTTCGCCAGCAAGGTGGACGAGAGCATGGATCTCGCCTCGGACTTCGAAGCGCGCGGCACGCCGCACTTCTTCATCAACGGTCGTCGCCTCTCCGGCGCTCAGCCGTACGAGAAGTTCAAGGAGCTCATCGACAGCCAGCTCGCCATCGCCAAGGGGTTGGTGGCCAAGGGTGTGTCACGCGACAAAGTCTTCCGCGAGCTGATGAAGACCGCGAAGGCGCCGCAGGAGCCGGAGAAGAAGAACGTGCCGGCCCCCACCAAGGACAACCCCTTCAAGGGCCCGGAGAACGCCAAGGTCGTGATCCAGGAGTTCTCGGACTTCCAGTGCCCCTTCTGCAGCCGCGTCAACCCGACGATCGAGCAGATCCTCAAGGAGTACCCGAAGGACGTGAAGGTCGTCTGGCGCAACATGCCGCTCGCGTTCCACGCGGACGCACCGCTCGCGGCCGAGGCAGCCCACGAGGTCTTCGTGCAGGCGGGCAACAAGGGCTTCTGGAAGTATCACGAGAAGCTGTTTGCCAACCAGCAGGCGATCAAGCGGCCCGACCTCGAGAAGTACGCCGAGGAGCTCGGTGGCATCGACATGGCCAAGTTCAAGGCCGCGCTCGACAACCACACGCACAAAGCTGCGGTGGACAAGGACGCGGAAGTGGCCAAGCAGGTCGGCGTGAGCGGCACGCCAGCGTTCACCGTGAACGGTTATTTCGTGAGCGGCGCGCAGCC
>Ga0315910_10003231_pt1 | contig 13962 bp, 13 predicted proteins | sample EdamamesoilMG_FD_204470 | JGI IMG/M metagenome (GOLD analysis project Ga0315910, IMG submission 204470) | Garden soil microbial communities collected in Santa Monica, California, United States - Edamame soil | ecosystem: Environmental > Terrestrial > Soil > Garden | place: USA: California...
CCAGGGCGTGATGGCGATACCCTTGTAGTAGCCGCTCGTGTCGTGGCCAAACAGCTCGATGCGAGCCACCGCCTGTTGTGGTGGCTCCCAGCGGATGACCAGGGGCGAGCCCGCTGGCGCAGCATCGAACCCCTGCTCGACCTCCGCCAGCACGGCCCCGTCCAACCCGAGCACCTTCAGCGTCAGCCTGGCAGCGGGCCGCGACAGCGCACACTCGAGCTGGCCGCGTTCGAGATCGACATTGGCCGGATCGAGCCGCAGCTCGAGCGGCGGGAGTCGCTGCCCCGACGGGCTCCCCTCGGCGAACGCGGGGCTCGAGCGGCACAGCTCGGCGACGGCGAACGCAGCCCCCAGCGCGGCGAGCGCCAGACCCTGGCGGCGCCCGAGCCTGTGGCTCATTCCGGGTCCCCTTCGTTCTGCTCTTCGCGCGCGACCCGATCGCGCCCAGGCCCCTCGCCGGCCGCAGCACCGAGCCATGGATCCTGCCGTGTCAGCGTACGGACGACCAGGCTGGCGTAGGCCCCAGAGGGCAGCTCGAACGCGAGCGTCACGCTCCTCTCGCCGGCCGCCTCGACCGAGAGATCGCGCGGCCACAGCATCAGGTCGCGCCGCGTGCCCGGCGCCCAACGCCCGAGCGCCGACAGCGAGCGCTCATCCAGGCCGAGGCTCGCGAGCGCCTCCCGCTCGAGCTCTAGGGGGACACCCGCGCCGGCTTTCATCTTGGGGCCGACCATCGGCCCCGTCAGGCGCAGCTCGCCGCGCTGGAGCCGAGGCAACTCCCGCTCCGCGTCCTCGACGCTGAACAGCGCGCGCCCGTCGCTGAAGCGCACGACGTCGCCAGCGAGCAACCGGTCCCGGCCGAGCGCCACGCGCGCCATGGCGTAGCGGTTGAAGACCTCGGACTGGATCACGCTGGCCATGAACTTGCCCCGCGTGCCCGCTCGGGGCCCGAGGCGACCGCGCCGCAGCGCCAGCAGGGCACCGCGCAGGTTGTCGTTGTTGCGGCCGAAGCGCTGTGCACCGAAGAAGTTCGTGATGCCCTGCGCGATGAAGCGGGCGACGAAGGCCCCGATGCCCTCGGCCCCGCCCGGCTCGAGCTCCACCAGGCGGATGCGAAAGCGGTTCTGCGACAGGTGGCCGAGGCGTAGCTTGTTGTTGTGCCGAGTCGCCTCCAGCAAGGCGAACGCCGGCGGCAGCTCCCAGGCCTCGGGCGGCCGCGCACGCGGCACCGGGACGCTCAGCCACTGCGTCGTGACGGCGTGTTTGTCTTTCATCCCCGCGTAGCCGACGTCGGCCGCCGGGACACCGGCCGCTGCGGCGACCACCGCACGCAGCTCCAGCGTGGTCGCCGCGCGCTTGCGCAGGCGCACGAACCAATGGTCGCCCTGCCCCGAAGCGGGATAGAGGGGCACCTCGTCCACCACGAAGTCCTCGGGCTCCGGCCCGATGTGGCCGCCGATCGCCGGCAGGTCGGCGTGATCGTAGGGCGGCTCCCGCGGAGTGTCGTCCAGGCTCGATTCCAGCGCGCTTGGCTGCTGTGACTCGCGAGCGGACTCCCGAGGTAGCTCCTCGGGCAATGAAGAGGGCTCTGGCGCGGCGCTGGGCTCGGGTGATTTCGCTTCCATGGGCATCGAGGAGGGGGCTAGGGGCCTAACCCAATTCGGCAGCATGAGCGAGGGGGCCGAGCGTAGATTTTAGCGCCTTGACGAGACTGCCGACCTGGTGCTCTCTCGGATTCGTGCGTGATATTCAAGCAAAGGTCGAAGAGCAGCTGCGCGAGGCCACCCGGGGCGCCCTCGGTGAGGCGTATGCCAACACCGACCCGCTCGTGCGAGCGGCCGATCCGCAGTTCGGCGACTACCAGGCGAACCTGGCCCTGAGCCTGGCGAAAGCGACGCGCCAGAAGCCCCGCGACATCGCCCAGGCCATCGTCGATCGTCTGCGAGACAACCCCGGCATCGCCAAGGCCGAGGTGGCGGGCCCCGGCTTCATCAACCTGACGCTGAGCGACTCGGCGATCATCGGGGCGATCCGTTCCATGGCGAGCGACGAGCGCCTCGCCGTCGAAGAGCCGGCGGTCCCTGCCCGCGTCGTCGTCGACTATGGCAGCCCGAACCTGGCCAAGGAGATGCACATCGGCCACCTGCGCTCGAGCATCATCGGCGACGCCATCGCCCGCATCCTGCGCTTCGCGGGCCACGACGTGCTGCTGCAGAACCACATCGGCGACTGGGGAACCCAGTTTGGCATGTTGCTCGAGCACCTGCTCGATACGGGCTGGGACTCGAGCAAAGACCACACCCTGTCCGATCTGAACCGGCTCTATCAGGACGCCAAGGCGCGCTTCGACGCGGAGCCCGAGTTCGCCGAGCGCTCCCGGCTGCGCGTCGTCAAGCTGCAGAGCGGCGACGCCCAGAGCCTCGAGTTCTGGCGTTTGCTGATCGCCGAGTCATGCGCGCACATGAACGAGGTGTTCGGCAGGCTCGGCGTGCTGCTCCGCGACGCGGACTTGCGGGGCGAGAGCTTCTTCAACTCGCGCCTGCCCACGGTCGTGACCGAGCTGCGCAGCGCGGGCATCCTCGAGCAGAGCGACGGCGCGCAGGTGGTGTTCTGCGAAGGCTTCACCAGCAAGACCGGCAGCCCCTTGCCGCTGATCGTCCAGAAAAGTGACGGCGGCTACGGGTACGCAGCGACCGACCTGGCCGCGGCCCGCTACCGCATCGGCGACCTCGGGCGCGATCGGCTCATCTATGTCGTCGACTCGCGCCAGTCCGATCACTTCGGCATGCTGTTCTGGACGCTGCGGAAAGCGGGCTGGGCCAGCCCCGACGTCAGCCTGGAGCACGTCGCGTTCGGCACCATCCTGGGCTCCGACCGCAAGGCGTTCAAGACTCGCTCGGGCGGCACCGTGAAGCTGGCAGACGTGCTGGACGAAGCCGTCTCGCGCGCTCGCGGCACCATCACGGAGAAGGGCCGCGATCTCGACGCGACCGAGCTCGACGCGATCTCACGTGCGGTGGGCGTCGGGGCCGTCAAGTACGCCGACCTGTCGAGCGATCGCATCAAGGACTATACCTTCGACTACGACCGCATGCTCTCGTTCGAGGGCAACACGGCCCCCTACCTGCAATACGCCTACGTGCGGGTGCAGTCCATTCTGCGGCGCGCTGGCGAGGGGGCTCTGCCCGCGGATTCCATCCTGATCACCGACCCGGTCGAGCGCGAGCTGATGCTCGAGCTGCTCAAGCTGCCTCGCCTGATCGCCCAGCTGGTCGCGACGCTCGAGCCACATCGGCTCTGCACTTACCTGTACGAGCTGGCCTCCAAGGTGCATCAGTTCCACGAACGCTGCCCGGTGCTCAAGGCGCCCGACGCCGCCACGCGCACGAGCCGGCTCGCGCTCTCGGAGCTCGCGGGTCGCACCCTGAAGCTCGGGCTCGAGCTGCTCGGCGTCACAGTGGTGGAAAGGATGTGAACAACGAGCGCTCCGGTGCCTGATCGATGGCATCGTCGAGCGCTTGCTCGAGCGCCGCATCGTCGCCGTCGCGGACTCCGATCTGCACGCCGACGATGCGTCCGCTGCGGCCCACGATCACCACCACCGGCACCGAGCGAAACGGGTTATATCCGAGGGAGAACCCGAGAAAGTCGCGGCCGGACACGGCGCTCGTGGGGGCGAGCGCGTGGCGCGCCAGGAAATCGTGGGTCTCGTCCCAGCCGTCCTGGGCGTCGTCGAGGGTGACCCAGAGCGCCGTCAGCTGACCCGCGCGCCGCTCGAGCGCCTCGCGCAGGCGCGGCATGCGGTGCTCGCACACGGAGCACCAGGACGCAAAGAACACGACGACGAACGGCACCTTCCCCACGAGCTCGTGCGAGTCGATCACGTCGCACGCCTCGGTCGCGAGCAAGAACTCGGGAACACGTTCGTCGGGAGTGATGCGCTGCGGGGGATGCGTCAGCGGCGGCTCCGGTCCAACCGGGCAGCGTGCGCTCGGAGGCGCCGCCGTCGGGGCGAGCGCGAGCGGGGCCGCGACTCGCGGGGGCGCGGCCGGCGCGGACGCCGCACACGACAGGCTGACGCACGCCAGCAGCAAGGTGCCGACGTTGTTCGCCGGCGCCGAGCGCGGCGCGGCAAACACCGCGCTCGCTTCCGCCCTGATTCGGTCCATCTGCGCGAACGCTCCTCGCCAGACCGATACGGCCTGTGCGCGAGCCTCGATTACGGCGCGACGTCCACCTCGCGGGGGCGCGCGGCAGGAGGCCGTCGCCGATCGAGTGACTGCAGGATGGACACCGCGAGCCCATCCGACGCGCTCGCCAGCGCCGCCCATGCGCTGACATGTACGCGCACCCGCACGCCATCTCGCACTCCGATCGCCCAATCGTCGAAGATCTCCGGGCTCTGCTCGTAGCGGTAACGGACCGAGATGTAGGCCCCGCCGCGCGCCGCCGGCGCGCCGTGGAGGCGCGCAGGCGCGAGCACCTCGAGCCCAGCGAGCGAGCGCAGCTCGCGCGCCAGCTCCGCCAGCTCGGCTTCGAGCTCGGCGCGCTCCGAGGTTTGTACGAGCGAGGCCCACTGGATCTGGACGAGGCTCGGGTCGTGCCGCAGATCGCCGAGCTCGAACGACTCGACCGAGTCGTCGTCCTCGGCCGCGGCGGCTCGTGTGTAGCCGCGCGGGAGCTCCACGCTCCAGGGAAGGCCGGGCCAGCTCACGCGCTCGAGCTCCGGCACTGCCGCGAGCCGCCACGGCCGCCCCTCGCGCCAGGCCGTGCCCAGCCCGACCGCGAACGACACGACGCACAGCGCCGCGAGGGCGCGGAGCGCGATGTGCGGTGAACGCGCCGCGGGGCTCTGCACAGGCAGCTGGCGCGAGCGAGCCAGCACGAGCAGCACGAGCGCCCCCGCGATGCCCCCTCCGACATGCGCCGCGACATCCACGCGCGGGACGAACGAGGCGAGCACGTTGATCGCCAGGTTGAGCAGCGCCGTCCGCCGCGCCACGGGCAGCAGCACGGGCGGGAGCAGCGGCTGCGGATAGAAGGCCATCGCGGCTTCGGCGGCGAGCAATCCCCAGATCGCGCCCGAGGCGCCCACGCTCTGCCCCTCCACCACCAGGCTGCTGGCGACGGCGCCAGCGAACGCCGCGACGAAGTACACGACCAGGAAGCGACTGGTCCCGATCGCGCGCTCCAGCGAGCGCCCCAGCATCCACAGCACGAGCAGATTCAGCCCGACGTGCAAGGGCCCGCCGTGCAGAAACGCACACGCAAACAGGCGCCACCATTGACCCGCCCAGGCGCGCTCGGGCACCAGCGAGCCCATGGCAGACAACAGCGGCGGCAGGTCGACGCCTCCCCAGAGCGCCTCCAGCCCGAACACGAGCGCGATCGTCGCCATCAGCGCGACGGTGGCGCGCGGGCTGCGCTGCGCCAGCAGGCTCCCAAAGAGCTCGAGCTGGCGTGCCTCGGCGCGTGCTGCGTCGCGCTCGCGTTGCAGCCGACGCTGGTGCTCCGTCGCCAGCAACGCGCCCGCCGCGCTCGGTGCTGCGCCAGCGCGCTCGGGCCGTGCGTCCATCGCGCGCGGAGCCTACCGGGCGCTGCCGCCGGCTCGGCGGAAAAACGAGCGCACCGCCGTACCGCTACGGGACGCTCGCCCTCGGCGCGCTCGCCTCGCCCACCAGATCCCGGCCGGTCATGGCCGGCGACGACCAGGCGCTCCCGACCAATGCGTCCGCCTGCCGCGGCGGCGACGCCGCGACGCTGGTCTTGGGGCACGCGACCTGCCCCGCCTGGCGCTTGGTCAACGTCATGGTGACCTCGCCGAAGCTCGCGTCCGCCACCATCCGCAGCGGCACCCGCTCGCGTTCCTCCGAGAGCCACAGCGAGAAGCGCTTGGGAGCCGCCTTGTCGGGTTGCCACAGCCGCGTCGCGACGCCGTCGATGCGATAGCTGAGCCGAGCGTCGCCCCCCACCTTGACCATCTCGGGGCCGCGCGACGTCACCTCGACCCGCCACGGGCGGCGCCCCAGGACCACGTACAGAAAGCCGGTCTCTCCGAGCCGTGGCCGCCACGCGCGCAGCCGCAGCATCGCCGATTGCAGGTCGTGCACCTCCGCTCCCTCGGGCACATCGTCGCTGCCGCGCCGGCTCTCGACGCCCCCATTGTCGTACACGTAGGAGTAGCCACCCGCGCGGTAGTCCACGGCGTAGTGGCGCACCATGTCGCCGTCGCGGAACGTGTACTCGCTCGAGCGCGGCGACAGGCTCGGCCCGAGCAGCTCGGTGCGGGCCTCGCCGCTCGTGCGTTTGACGATTTTCACGATCGGGGCCGCGTCCACGTCGGTCGCCACCGTCACGCCGCCGCGCTCGCCGGGGCACAGCGCGCTCTCCAGCGTGGCGATGGGCAGCCCGTAGATCTCGACCTTGGCCTCGAGCACCTCGGGGGGCAGCCCGCCGGTACGGTCGGCCTCGAGTGGCGCCCGCAGGCTGGCAACGGGCGCCTCGGGCTCGACCAGGCTCGTCTGGCCGCAAGCGCTCGAAAACAGGAGACCGAGCGCCATCCCGCTCAGCCGGCCGCGCGCACGACCACCCCAGCTTCGAGGACGGACCGCCGCAGCGTCGATTTGGTGCATGGTGTAAGCATGACACCTCGAGTCCGGTGCGTCACAAGTAGCGCAGCGGCTCGAGCCGTGTGTCGACCGGTACGACGCTCCGGCCCCCGTCCTTCCTTCCCGTCAGGCGCGAGCGACGGGTCCCTCGTAGCTCGCCCAGGCGACGTGTGACTCGCCGAGGCTGACCCGGAGGCTGTGGAATGCCTTCTCGCCATCCGCGCCGAGCGCGCCTTCGATGATGCGGCTGCGCACCCGATCGTAGATCACCTTCGCCAGGAACTCGGTCGTCGTGTTCTTGCCGGAGAACTCCTGAACCTCGTCGAGGTTGCGATAGTTGAGCGGCTCCAGCACCTGATGCAGGAGCTGCGTCAGGGCGCCGATGTCCGCGATCAGGCCGTCCTTGTCGAGGGTGACGCGCGAGAGCTCGAGATCCACGATGAACGTCGCGCCGTGCAAGCGCTGCGCAGGACCGAAGATCTCGCCGCGAAAGCTGTGGGCTACCATGATGTGATCTCGGACGGTCAGTTTGAACATGTTACGTTTGCCTCCTCGGCGATCAGGGGGTGGTCAAAGATACTGGATGAGTTGCGTCACGGTACCCGTCGCTTGCCCCAGCAGCCCGGGCAGCGCGCTGGGCAAGGCCTCGAAGGGGACCGGCTCGCTGACGAGCGCGTCGTAGGCAGGGTTGGCCAGCAGCCGCAGAGCGAGCTCCATGCGCCGGCGATAGGTCCAGCGCGCGCGCTGGCTGGCCGCGACATGCCCAACCTGGCTCGACTGGATACGCAAGCGGGCGTTGTGGAAGCGCCCGCCGAGCCCCAGCGTCACCGCTTTCTGCCCGAACCAGCTGAGCTCGACGATGCTGGCCTCGAACCCTGCCAGGTCGAGCGCGAGCTCGAGCCCAGCCGGTGAACCGCTCGCGTGCAACACCAGGTCACAGTCGCGAGTCGCTCGCTCCGGGGTCACGAGATCGAGACCGAGCGCGCCACAGGCCTCTGCCTTGCGCGGGTCGATGTCGATCACCTGGAGCTCGATGCCGGGGATCTTCGAGAGCAAGCTCGCGCTCAGCAAGCCGACCGCGCCGGCGCCGATCACGGCCACGCGAGCGCCGATCGCGGGTGCCGCGTCCCACAGGCCATTGACCGCAGTTTCCATGTTGGCGGCCAGCACGGCGCGTCGATCGGGTACGGCGTCGGGAATGGGCACGACGTCCCGTGCCGACACCACGTAGCGGTCCTGATGCGGGTGCAAGCAGAACACGCGCTGCCCCGCGGGAGCCGCGCCGGCAACGACCCGCCCCACCGAGCAGTAGCCATACTTGACGGGGAACGACAGCTCGCCCGCCTGGTGGGGACAGCGCATGCTCTCGAACAGCTCCGGCGGCACCTTGCCCTGGAACACCAGCGACTCCGTGCCGCGGCTGACACCGCCGAAGGTCGCCGAGATCTCCACGTCATCGCTGGCGAGCGACCGGAGCGGCTCCTCGCGAATGGCGGCACGGCCCGGCGCTTCTATCCACAGGGCACGCGCCCTTCGTTCTTCATTCTTCATCGAAGCAACATTCGAAGAGCACGTCGTGCGACAGCTCGAAGCGGCGCACGCGGGGGCGCAGTCGCAGCGTCTCGCCGAGATCGATCCCCGGCTTGCCTTGACCCATGATCAAGGGCGACACGGCGAGCTGCAGGCGGTGCAAGCAGCCCGCAGACAGGAACCGCGAGACCGTCACGCCGCCGCCCTCGATGAAGATCCGCGGCAGGCCGCGCCGGCGCAGTGTATCCAGCACGGTCGCAGGCCCACAGCCGCCGGGCACACCCACCACCTCGGCGCGGCCATGAACCTCGCCCGTGCTCGCTAGCTCCTCGCGACAGAGCAGCAGCGTGGGCGAGAGGTCATCGTTGAACAGGCCATAGTCCGCGGACAGTCGTCGATCCGGATCGACGACGACGCGCACCGGATTGCGACCCTCGACGTGGCGCACGGTCAACGTGGGGTTGTCGTGTCGCACCGTGCCCGCGCCGACGAGCACGACGTCGAACAGCGCGCGCATCCGGTGGTTGTGTCTCATGTCCTCGGGCCCCGTGATGGCCTCTGGCTCACCGCTGGGCGGCCCGATGCGGCCATCCAGGCTCTGCCCCAGGTGCGCGACCACGAAACAGCCCGCGCGGGCCGACGCGGCGCGCCGCACGTCGGGCGCCACGGGATGGCACAGCGGCGCGTACAGCTCGAAAAACGACCGCGCGCCGTCGGCGACGGCACGCGGCGCCGCGACTTGCCCGATGCCGCGCGAGACGAGCAGCGCGTCGGGGTGCTCGCCGGCCACCACCTCCGGTGTCGCGCCGCCCCCACGCACGCTGAGCACGCCGTCGGCCGAGCGCACGCGGTGCGTGGCCAGCGCGCGCAACGAGGCCCAGAGCTCGTCCCAACAGACCCCGCTCGAGGTGTCGTTCACTGCGCCACCCCTCGAACGCTCGACGGCTCGGGCGCGACCAGCGCGTGCGGCGCCGACGGCGGCGCCTTGGCTCCGGGCGGCAGCGTGCGGATGAACGCGATGACATTGGAGAGATCTTCGTCGCCCATCAGGCCGCCGAAGGCCGGCATCTGCCCCTTGCCGGTGCGGATGACGCTGCGGAGCTGCTCGTCCGTCACCTGCGCGTGGAACTGCGCGTCCGTCAGATCCCGCGGCGCCTTCGCCAAACCGAGGCGCATGACGCCGCGCCCGTCGGGCCCGTGGCAGCCGGAACAGGTGCGCTGAAAGACGCGACGGCCCCGCCCGACGGGTGTCGGATCCGGCGGCTCACAGCCGGCCTGGCACAGGGCCGAGAGCGCGAGCATCCCTATCGCCGCGACCGCGCGTCGCCTCATGGATTGCCGTTGGTCTTTCGTCGAAGGCCGCTCTTCTTGCGGCGCAGACCCGGCGCGCCTGTCGGGCCGCCGCCCGCGACCTGGCGAGCAGCACAGCTGACGGCTTCCGCCAGGGCTCGCTCGAGCTCGCGGGTACCCGCCGATTTGGGTACGAACGGCCCGATCTCGCGCGCCTCGGCGACCACGTCGGCGTCGGTGCTGGCGCTGTAGAACACGACCGCACCGACTTGGCCTGCGTCCAGCATGCGCGTGGCGAGCGCCACGCCGCTGCCATCCGGCAGATCGATGTCGAGGATCCCACAGTCGAAGCTCTGCTGCCCCAAGCGCTCGGCGGCAGCGATGCTGGGCGCGACCGCCGTGACGTGGCCGTAGCGCGCCAGGACGCGCTCGACCGTGCGCGCGAGCTCCGGGTCGTCTTCGACCAGAATCACCCTGAGATTGCGCAGCGCGAGCATCCTCGCGCTGGGTTATCGCGTCACGGGCATAACTTCAAGCGGGGCCCGGCGGCCCGAAGGCTCGACCGGCACCGAGTCCCCGCCTGGGTTTTGCAGGCTCGCGCGAACCGCCGACAGGGCGGCCAGCATCAGCATCAAGGCGCATAACGGTACATCGCCGCTGACCCGAGCCAACAAGGCGAAACACAGCGCAGCGCCGACGCCCGTGGGCCACTCCAGCCAGAGCGTGACGGCGGCCACGCTCAGCGCTGCGATCTCCACGAAGTAGCGCACCGCCGAACCAATGAAGGGATCGGGGTGAGCCGTCAGCGCCGAGAGCGCGCGCCCGACGACCAACGGCCAGGTGCCGGCGCCGTCGTTGGGCGCTCCGAGCCAGACGACGATCGTCGCCACGGCAGCCAGCATCATCACCACCAGCGCGCCGAAACGAAAGCGCCGCGCCAGCCAGATGCCGACCAGCGAAACGCTCAACGCGTCCAGCGACAGCCCGAGGGTGGCGATGCTGCGCGCCAGCCCGAACAACCCGGCGTGGGCTTCATGGCTCGCATACAGCGCGATCATGCGCCCGGTGGCGCTGACGATCGAGCCACACGTCACGGTGAGCAAGACCAGGCCAGCCGCACGGCTGTGGGGCATGCGTACGGCGGGCAACGCAGACACCAGGGCGAGGGCCGCCGAGAGGCCCATCAACCCCATCAGCCATGCCGGCGGCAGGTGACGGCTGCTGGAGGACAGGATGATCGGCAACGCCGCAGCGCTGCTGATGATCGCGACGGGATGAAACAGATAGGCCCTGCACTGCAGCGTCGCGAGCAGCAGCCGAAAGCAGGTCGCCACCCCCATCACGACCAGAAACTGTGACGCAAACGCGCCGATTTGTTCGACAGAGGCGATCAGCGGACCGATGCCCGCCGAGGAGCCTGGCAACGCGCTGGCCAGCCCGCGCCCGACGATGGTCGCCGCCAGCCCCCAGAAACCGACGAGGAGCACCTCGCCGCGCGTCGCCGCGACGCGATGGGTGAGCGAGCGGGGCTCGGACGCGGGAGCCCCGAGAGCGTCGACGCCATCGCTCACGCCGGCTGGCAACGCGCTGCTCGCGCTGGCATCGACCGGTGCGGCGGAGCTGCGGCTAGCGTGAGGCATATGGGGTCGGACGGGCCCCGCTGTTCCCCTGCTTGGCGGGCGGCGGGTCTTCTTCCGGACCGAACGGCCCCGCTGGAGGATCCACCCGAGGAGGCGCCGTCTTTTGGGGAACCTTGATGATGTAAGGACGGGCGAAATACGTGGAGCAAGCGAAGAGCGGGTTCCGGTGAAACTCCCAATGCAGGTAGACGTTCCCGTCGGGCGAGACGATGGAGGGCGGCGGCGCGCCAAAGGGTGAGGCGCGCTGCACCGACTCCAGGGCGCTGATGTCGAACGCGGTGACGCCGCTCGTGTGCGTCACCCCCATCTTCACGATGCTGCCGTTGCTCTGGCTCAGCACGATCTCGAGGTTGGTCTTCATGTCCTTGTCGTGCAAGCCGGCGCTGCCGGGAAGCCCGTCCAGGAAACCCAGGTAGTTGACCGCGAAGATCGGGTGCAGCCGATTGTGAATGCGATTCAAGTACGTGGCGAACGGCGCCGCCGCGGTGTTGAGCGCGGTCTGGTTGCCGAGCTTGACCGTCGCGACGTAGTTCTCGATCGCCGGGCGCCAGCGCTCGATGCCGACGGCCTTCCAAGAGCCCTGATGTTTGCTCCGGCGACGCTCGCCGTCCGCCCGGATCTCCCGCGCCAGCTGGTCCTGGCCGATCGCCGCGAGCGCCGTCCCCGGCGTCAGGTTCAGGTTCACGCCTCGCTCGGTACGCCCCTCGGCGCCGAGCCCGAGAAAATCGATCGGCCTGTCGGGGTTACCAGCCGCCTCGGACGGGCGGTGGCGCCGGGCTTCGCGCGCGGCGCGCGCCAGACGCTCCTCCCGCTCCTTGGCGACTTGCCACGCGGCAGCGGCGCCTTGCACGGTCTCTGCCATCGCCTCCTGGGCGCGGCTCGCAGCCTGGGCTTGCTGGCCCTTCTCGCCCGGATCGGTCTGCTTTGGCCCCGCCTTGACTTGACCCGCCACCTCGGGGACCCCCTGCGGCTGGCTCACCGAAACGGACTCGCTGCGCGACGCTGCGAGCTTGTCCTCACTGGGAGCCCGATTGAGCTCGCCCGGGGAGTCGTCGGACTGCGCCACGTCGGTGACGTGCGAGTCGCCGGGCTCTTCGCTGGGCCCCATGTGCTGGGACCCTGGCGTCGGCTTCTCGTTGTCCTGATCGGTGGCGGTGACACGCGCCTGCGTCTGCTCCTGGACGCGGTTGTTGTCGTCGCCCAGGAACTCCGCCTCGGGGTTGTCCGCCTGGTTCTTGTCCTCGACGTGTTGCACCACGGCAACCCGTTGCGGTGGCCGGTTCTCCTCACGCTGCGGCGGCGGCTCCGCGTTCTTCTCTTCGGGCTCCGGCTCCGGCTTGGGCTTCGACTCCGGTGCCTTGGCCTTGGCCGGCTCCGGCTTCACCTTCTGCTTCTGAGCTCGATCCGGCTCGGGCGCGCGCTCGGGGTCGGGCCGGTCGCGCGGGGTGTCCTTCTTCTCCGGCTCGAGCTTCTCTTTCGCCGAATCGTCGTCGGGTGGAGCGTCCGGCGCGTCCGGTTGATCCTCGGGAGCGCGCGACTCCTGCACGAACGCGCTCTCGTCGATGAGCGCGATCTCGGTCGAGAAGCGCCGACGCAGCTGGTTATGCACCGATGCCGCGAAACGCCGGACGTCGGCGCGCTCCTCGAAGACCTCCGCCACCTGCTCGGCGCCGCCACCCCACGTCAGATGGGCGACGATGGCCGCCGCAACCCAGAGAAACAGAGGAATGTTAGGATCGCGCGCCATGCGACGATGATTCACCGCTCCACGCCGCAAAATCGGCCCAAAGACCCTCACAACCTAACACCAGGCGACGCTTGCAGCAATCAGCCAATTGGCCAGAAGATCCGTAACGATATGGTGCGCGCATCGCCGGCTGGCAAACTCGAGCCCGCGAGATCGCGTTCGCCACGCACCGTGATCTCGTCGCCGCGCGCGTCGGCCCCTTGCCCTGACCGCGCGCGCTCACCCCCAGGGCGCCGCATGCTCACTGCTTGGCAATGGTCGACCAGTGCTCGGCAATTTCCTCCGCCGACCAGATCCCATCGTCGTCTTCTTTCAAGGCGCCTTGGGTCTCGAGCATGCGGAAAGCGCTGAGGCGTCCCCCAGCGGCCGACAGTACGACCCCCGTGACGTCGCGGCTCGCGTCACTCGCCAGATAGACGTACGCGGGAGCGACGTGAGCGGGCGTCATCGAATTGACGTGCTCGAACATGGGCAGCGCCTCGGTCAGCCGGGTCTTGGCGACCGGAGCGACTGCGTTGACGCGCACGCCATACTTTTGCAGCTCGATCGACGCGGTGCGCGTCAGCCCGATGACGCCGGCAGCCGCGGCGGCGGTGTGCGCCTGGCCCCAGTTGCCGCGCAGCCCCGACAAGCTCGTGGTGTTGACGATGGAGCCCCCGCCAGCCTTTTTCATCACACGGGTCGCTGCCTTGAGGCAGTGAAAGGTCCCCGACAGCAGGGTCTCGATCGCACGCTGCCAATCCTCGGCGCTCAGCCGGTGCAGCTGAGCATCCACACCGACGCCGGCCAGATTGACCAACACGTCGAGCCCCCCAAACCGGGACACGGCGTGCTCGACGATGGCGTTTGCGCCCTCGGCGCTGGCGACGGTGTTGGTGTCGGCCTCGGCGACACCCCCGAGAGATCGGATCTCCTCCGCGACCTCCTCCGCGACCTCCTCCGCGACCTCCTCGCCCGCGGGCTCTCCTGCCGCCGTGGTGCCGAGATCGTTGACCAGCACCCGCGCACCCTCGCGCGCCAGCGCCAGCGCCGTCGCTCGACCGATGCCGCGCCCCCCGCCCGTGACGACGGCGATCTTCTCCTTCAGCAGATCCATGGCGCGGGTTATGGGAGCCGATTTTGCCGCTCGTCAACCGATACGCGGCAC
>Ga0315910_10003232_pt1 | contig 13961 bp, 7 predicted proteins | sample EdamamesoilMG_FD_204470 | JGI IMG/M metagenome (GOLD analysis project Ga0315910, IMG submission 204470) | Garden soil microbial communities collected in Santa Monica, California, United States - Edamame soil | ecosystem: Environmental > Terrestrial > Soil > Garden | place: USA: California...
AGGTCTGCACGCTCGAGCGTCCGTCGAAGCGCTCCAGGCTCTCGAAGGCGACCACGAAGGTGTCCTGGACGATGTCCTCGACCTCGGCGGCGCGGCCCCCGAGGCGGTAGTGGGCAAATTCGTAGAGCGGGCGGAAGTGCAGGCTGAAGAATTCGTCAGCGGCCGCGCGCTCGCCGGCGAGCACGCGGCGAACGAGCCGGCTTTCCTCGGGTTGGGCGTCCTGGGGGGAAGGCACGGTCGGGAGAGTGTGCCGCGGGCGCGCGGAATCCTTCGCGAATTCACCGAGCGGGGCAGCGGCGCGCTGGGATCATGGCCTGGCGGCGCCCGAACCGGCCGCCACGGCGGGAGACTGCCCCGCATCGCTGGCGCGTCCGCCCCGGGGTCGCGCGCGGCCCGCGCCGGCCCGCGGCCGCGGACCCGGGCGGCGAGTCCGGCGCCGGCGGCGGGCTTCTGCGGCGCGCGGCCGAGGCCCCAGGATCGATGCGCCAGCGATGCGGGGCAGTAGCCGGGCTCAGCGGCGGCGCGTCCCGACGTAGGTGTCCCAGCGCCCGCGGGTGGAGCGCTGCTCCAGCGCAAGGCCCGCGGCGTCCAGTGCGGCCAGCGTGGCCTCGCGCAGATCGGCGCGGCAGCCGCTGATCGCGAACCAGCCGCCGGGCTTCAGTCGCCGCGCGAGCTCCACCGCATGCGCCTGGATCAGGTCCGCGAACAGGTTGGCGCAGAAGGCGTCGAACTCGACATCGGCCGGACCCAGGCACTCGAAGCCGCCGACGCGCCACTCGCACAGCGCCTCCACGGCGTTGTCGCTGGCCAGCACGCGCGCGTAGGGCAAGGCGGCGGGGTCGATGTCGAAGCCCAGGCAGGAGCGCGCGCCGCGCAGGGCGCAGGCGACCGCGAGCACGCCGTTGCCGCAGCCCGCGTCGAGGACGCGCTCGCCCGGCCGCAGCCGAGCCTCGATCGCGCGCAGGCAGCCGCGCGTCGTCGGATGGCGTCCGGTGCCGAAGGCGCCGCCGGGCTCGAGCCACAGGCGCTGGTCGCGCTCGCGCAGCTTGCCGCGGAAATCGTGGGGCACGAGCGCGAAGCCCGCGACGCGGAAGGGCTTCCAGCTCTTCCGCCAGGAGTTGGCGTAGTCCTCGGGGGGCAGGGCCGTGAAGCGCGGCTGCAGACCGGCCAGCTCCGGCGCGCCGGTGCTCTCGGCCAGGCCCGCGAGCTGGCGCTCGACCTCGCGCCGCAGCTGGGGCGTGTCCTGCTCCTCGGCCACGAAGGTGCGCACGAAATCGAAGCCCGCAGGCGCGGGATCGGCGGCCAGCGAGGGCCGTCCGAAAGCCACCGTGGTGCAGGGCGAGAGCGCGAGCACGTCCGCGACCAACTCGAGCCAGCCTTCGGGGACCAGCACGCGGATCTCGGTCCAGGCGGGGGGCGGCTTTCGGTCCACGCGAGGCCAGGATACTGCCGCGCCGTGCGGCGGCCAATGCGCGGCGGCGGCCCGCGGCGTTCGCGCCACGGCGAGCTGCTTCGCTCGCGGCGGCCCGCGGCGTTCGCGCCACCGCGAGCGAAGCAGCGCGCCGCGGCTCGGGCGCCTACTCGGAGCGGGTCTGGCCCGACAGGTCCGCCCAGCCGGACTCGGCCCAGCGCTCGACCATCTCCCACAGGACCTGCTGCTGCACCGGCTTGGCCATGTAGTCGTCCATGCCCGCATCCAGGCAGCGCGTGCGGTCGCCGGTCATCGCGTTCGCGGTCATCGCCAGGATCGGCGTGCGGCGCTCGAGCGCGCGCTCGGATTCGCGGATCAGCCGCGTGGCCTCGAATCCATCCATTTCCGGCATCTGGCAGTCCATCAGGACCACGTCGAAGCGCTCTTGCGCCATGCGCTCCAACGCCTCGCGGCCGTGCACGGCGATCACCGTCGTGTGCCCGCGCTTGGCGAGCATGCGCTCGGTGATGCGCTGGTTGATGGCGTTGTCCTCGACCAGCAGCACGCGCAGCTCGCGCGTCTGCGCCTCCGCGGCGTTGCACGCGCCGGCGGGCGCGCGCCCGGCGCCAACCGGCAGCGCGGGCGGGAGCGCGGCCAGCGCCGTATCACCGGCCTCGAGGGCGCCGTCGGCAAGCTCCAGGTCGATGCGGAAGGAGCTGCCCACGCCCAGTTCGCTCTCGGCGCCGACCGTGCCGCCCATCAGACCAACCAGGCGCTTGACGATCGCCAGACCCAGGCCCGTGCCGCCGAAGTTGCGGCTCATCGAGCTGTCGGCCTGGGTGAAGGGCGTGAACAGGCGCGGCAGCACCTCCGGCGAGATGCCCACGCCGCTGTCGCGCACGCAGAATCCGAGGCGGTGGCGGCCCTCGATCATGCCGCGGTGGTTGAGCCGCAGTTCGACCGAGCCCTGGCGCGTGAACTTGACGGCGTTGCCCAGCAGGTTCAGCAGCACCTGGCGCAGACGCACGGGGTCGACGAGCACGAGCTCGGGCACGTCGGGGCCGATGTTGAGCGTGAAAGCCAGCTGTTTCTGCTGCGCCTGCGGCCGCAGCACGTCCATCGCCTGGCGGCAGACCAGGCGCAGGTCGGTGGGCACGGGCTCGAGGTCGAGCTTGTTGGCCTCCATCTTCGAGAAGTCGAGCACGTCGTTGATGATCACCAACAGCGACTCCGCGGAGGACTGCACCGTGGTCGCGAACTCGCGCTGCTCGCGGGTCAGGCGCGTGCCCAAGAGCAGCGAGGTCATGCCCAGCACGCCGTTCATCGGCGTGCGGATCTCGTGGCTCATCGTGGCCAGGAATCCGCTCTTGGCCTGGTTGGCGGACTCGGCGGCTTCCAGCGCCAGCGCCAGCTCCTTGAGCGTGCGCTCCTGGTAGTCGTTGGCGCGCGTCAGCTCCTCGTTCTTGGCGCGCACCTCGTGCAGCGACTTGGAAAGCGAAGCGCGCATCTCCTCCAGCGTGTCGGCCAGGTTGCCCAACTCGTCGCGCGCGGCCAGTTGGATCGGCGATTCCAGGTCTCCGGCGCCCAGCCGCGAAGCCTGCTGATCGAGTTCGCGCAGCGGATGCGCGACGATGCGGTTGCACAACAGCGCCAGCAGCACGCCCAGCACCAGGCAGGCCAGCGCCAGCTGCAGCGCGATCTGGCGCGCGTGCGAGGCCACCAGCTCCTCCATCGCCTGCGTCGAGACGCCGATGGTCAACAGGCCCAGGGACTTGCTCGGCACGCTGCCGCCGCCGGGAACCTTGATGTCGGCGACGTATTCCTTGAACAGGCGGCGCTCGATCAGCTCGCCCGCGTCGCTGGCGAACCCCTGGCCGGCCAGACGGCCGCTGGCGCTCTCGACGCGCACCGAGACCACGTCATCGTGCTGTTCGACCAGTCCCTCGATCGCGGTCTGCAGCTTGGGGTAGTCGCTCTCGAGCATCAGCTCGATGTACGAGGTCGCCGCGATGTAGGCCATCGCCTGCCCGCGGCTGTCGAGCGCGCCCTCGAGTGCGCGCCGCTCGCCCTGCAGGGTCCACGCTCCCAGCAGCGTGAACACCAGGGCGACGAAGCCCACGGTGGCCGCGGTGAGCTTCGTGCCCAGGTGCGTGGCCCAGCGGCGTCCCGCGGCGAGTTCAGTTTCCACTGGGGGCCGGCTCGAAGGCCTCGGCGGCCAGCATGCTCGCCTGCACCGGCCGGTACTCGGCGTCGCTCGCGATGGCAAATCCCGAAACTTTGAGCGTCTTCAGCGCGCCGGCGTCCTTGAGCTCCAGCAGCGCCGAGCGCAGCGCCCCCGCGACGTTGGGATCGAGCGCCGCGCGCGCGACCCAAGGCTTGGTGACGTTCTGGAAGGTCTTCACGGCGCGCAGCTGGCCCTTCGATTCCTCGAGGTTCGACTCCTTGACCGAGCCGGCATCGAAGTCGCCCGCGAGCACGGCCGCGGCGACCTTGTCGTGGCGCTCGAGGTACTCGTAGCGGCTGAGATCGCTGGCATGGATGCCGGCGGTCAGCAGGTGCTCCTGCACCAGGAAGCGTCCGATGGTCGAGTTGCGGTCGCCGAAGGCGAAGCTCTTGCCGCGCAGGTCGGCGATCTCGCGGATCTTGGACTCGCGCGGCACCACGATGCAGCCGTTGAACTGCTTCTTGCCGTCCTCGAGCTCCATGGCGAGCAGCTCCAGGGCCGCGTTCTTGCGCTTGGCCAGGATGTAGGGAGCCGGCCCGAAGCGCACGAAGTCGACCTTGCCCGTGGCCAGCCCCTCGATGCCGTCTTCGTAGGTCTTGAAGATCTGCATCTGGATGTCGGTCGTGCGGCCGAGGCGGCGCTCGACGTCGTTCTGGATCACCTCGATGATCGGCGTGAACTTGCGGTACATCTCGGTCGCCTTGTCCGACTGGTAGATGCCGAAAGTCAGGTGCAGCGGCGGCAGAGGCTTGCCGATCGAGGTCTTGACCGGCTGCTGCACGGGCGAGGGCTCGCGGGCAGTCACGGCGGAGGCCCACGCGAGCGCGAGGCACAGCACACCGGCGATGGCGAGATAGGCGCGCATGGTGATTTGGAGGGTTGGATCGAGTTGGCAGAACAGGGGAGAGCGTGTTCTTCGTCGCCGGTGGCGCGGGCACTTGAGCCCGCAGCCCTGCCCGAAAGTGCAGGGCGGGAGAGCGCGGGATTGACCCTCGCGTGGGTCAGCCGACCGCACGGGCCTGGCTTGGGGGCGGGCTCGCCGCACGGGCCTTGCAGCGGGGGCGTCCCGTTCGTGGGCCGCGTCGGCGACGCGCGCGTTTTCTTCTCGAATTCTTGAAAAAAGTGCCCCGGTGGGCCCCGACGGTCGGACTCGAAGACGGCCCATTTCAGCCAGCCGCTGCGGTCCACCTCGTGGCCGCAGCTCCCGCGCTGCGCCGTGGGTCGTTCCCACCTCAGGCAACCGCGCGTCCCGGCCGCGCCGCGAAGAAGTCTCGCCGGATCCGGTCATGGCCCAGCTCCCCCACAACTTGGTTTGCAGCGCTGCCGCGCGAGCCTTTCGAGCGGCTGATTCTTGGAGGCGTGCCAGCGCCCTGATCCTGGTGGCTTTCGTGTTCACTCCCGAAGCCCGGGCGATCCCCTCGCCCGACGTGATGATCAGCCTGTTCGCCTGCGCGGCGCAGGTGCTGGGAGTCGCCACCGTGATCCTCGGCCGCTGGTTCTTCGTGCGCCGCGACAGCGGTCTGGGCGCCGGCCGCTCCGCTCGACGCAGCCACCGCACGCCCTTCCTGGTCAGCAGCGGCTTGCTCGTGTTGGCGCTGCTGGGCTGGGGCTTCTTCTACCTGCACGTCCAGGACCAGCGCCTGGCGCGGCTGCAGGTGAACCTGGTGCGCAACTCGGTCGAGAACGGCAAGCTGGTCGGCGACGTCAACCTGAAGACGCTCTCCTTCAGCGACCAGAAGCGGCGCGAGGACGGCCTGAGCACCGAGCAGGTGGCCCAGCTGCTCGAGCAGGGCAACCTGGACCGGCCGCTGTTCGACATCCGCGAGACCGAGGAGGTCGAGGTGGGCGCGATCGCCGGCGTGCGCCACATGCGCTATCCCGACCTGCTGGCGCGGCCGGGGGACTACCTGGAGCCGGGCTCGAGCGTGGTGCTGCTGTGCTTCAACGGCAACCGCAGTTCAGAGACGGCGGACACGCTGCGCGCGCAGGGCTACAAGCCGAGCTTCATGGTCGGCGGCTACGAGAAGTGGTGCGCCGAGGAGCGCGCGCTGGTGATGCAGGAGGGCTTCGTGCGCAAGGACCTGCGCGAGATCCCCGACTACGAGAACAAGGAAGTGCTGCTGGAGACCGACGAGGTCGCGCGCCTGGTCAGCGAGGAGCATGCGCTGTTCGTCGACGTGCGCTACCCGGGCGAGTTCGAGACGCTCGGCCACCTGCCCGACGCCTGGAACCTGACCATGCGCAGCATGACCACGCCGGAGCTCGAGCTCGCGCTGGCCGCCGTGCCGCGCCGGCCCTTGATCGGCGTGTGCTACGACAAGCGCAGCTCGTTCTACGCCCTGATCATCGGCCTGCGGCTCTCGCGCCTGGGCCACGACTGGCGCGGCCGCTACACGGTTCCCGACGAGTACTTCGTGCCCTCGAAGGACAAGGCTCACGTGCTGGCCTGGCAAGAAGCCCAGGCGAGCCGCAGCCTGCTGTCCGGCATCGCGGATCCGCTGCAGTCCGCGCTCGGGTCCTTGGAAACGAAGCTGGGCAGCCTGGCCTGGGCGATCCTGGCGCTGGTGCTGGGCCTGCGGCTGGTGCTGCTGCCCCTCACCTGGAAGGCCGAACGCGATCGGCTGGAGCAGCGGCGCATCGAAGCGCGGATCGCGGAGCTCAAGCGCACCTACGGCGAGGACCGCGCCGGCGCGGCGCGCGCGACGCTGGCGCTCTTGCGCGAACGCGGCATCCGGCCGCTGTTCAACCTGCTGGGCACGTCGGCGCAGCTCGTCTTGTTCCTGGTGTTCTTCTCGGTGGTCTCCAAGGCCGCGATCGCCGGCGAGGCCGAGCCCTTCCTTTGGATTCCGCTGCTCTCGGGCAGCGATCCCTGGCGGCTGATGCCCCTGCTCGTCGGCGCGCTCGCGGTGGCGCAGCTGGCGATCTCGGCGCGGCAGCGCACGCCGGCGCGCGTGCTGCTGTGGATCGCGCTCGGCTGCGGGCTGTTCCTGCTGGTGCTGCACTCCAACGGCGGCGTGCTGCTGTACCTGTCGGCCAACCTGGGGCTCATGGTGCTGCACACGCTGGCGGCGAAAGCCTGGTTCGGCCGCGATCCCCAGCAGCAGCGCGCCAAGGCGGCGCGCCGCTTCGAACATGCAACCCTGGTGCCGCTGGAGTTCGCGCACCGTCTCGACGGCGCCGGCAAGAAGGCGCATCGGCTGGGCGAGCTGATCGAAGCCGGCCTGCCCGTGCCCCCGGGCTTCGCGGTGCGCGCGCAGGCCGTGGAGCGCTTCCTGGCCGACGGTGCCTGGGCGGAGCAAGACCTCGCCGCGATCCGCGTCGCGCATGCGCGCCTGGGCGCCGAGCGCGTCGCCGTGCGCAGCTCGGGCGCGAACGAGGACGGCGCCGACGCCAGCTACGCGGGCGTCTACGAGTCGATCCTCAACGTGCGCGCCGAGACGCTGGTCGAGGCCTTGGGCGAAGTGGCGCGCTCGCTCGCGGGCACGCGCGCCCGGGCCTACACGAGCAACGGATCGGGGCCTGAGCGCCTGGGCATCGTGGTGCAGGCGATGGTGCCGGCCGAGTACGCGGGCGTGCTGTTCACCGAACACCCCGGCGAGTCCGGTGCCATGCTGGTGGAGTGGGTCGAGGGCCTGGGCGAGGAGCTGGTCAGCGGCCGCGCGCAACCCTCGAGCCTGCGCTTCGGCCGCTGCAGCGCCAAACCCCTGGACAGCGGCAACCCGCCGGTCGACATGGCGCAGCTGATCGAGCTCGGCCGCCGCGTCGAGGAACTCTTCGGCCGCCCGCAGGACCTCGAATGGGCCTTCGCCGGAGGACGCTTCCACCTGCTGCAGGCTCGCGACATCACGCGCACCTCGCGCTCGGGTGCCGACGCGCGTTCGATGCGCGAGGACGAGCGCGCCCGCCTGCTGCACGTGCTGCGCGGCGCGCCGGTGGACGAGGTGGCGCTCTCGCAGAACGAGCTCTCGGAGCTGTTGCCCGAACCGACGCCCTACAGTTTGTGCCTGATGGAGCAAATGTGGGCGCACGGCGGCAGCACCGACCTCGCCTGCCGCGAGCTCGGCGTGCCCTACGACGTGCGGCCGGACTCCAGCCCCTTCGTGGTCACGGTCTTCGGCCGGCTGTACATCGACCGGCGCGAGGAACGCCGGCGCCTGGCCAAGGGGCCGGGCTCGCTGGCCGCCTTCAGGCTGGCGCGCGGCGCCGAGCGCATCGAGCGGCGCTTCCGCGAGGAGTTTCTGCCCGATTTCCTGCGCAGCTCGCGCCTGGACCAGGCGCTCGACCTCGGGCGTCTGTCCCAGGCCGAGCTCACCGAGCTGCACCGCGAGCGTCGCCAACGCTTCGTGCGCGAGACTTATCTCCAGGCGGAGCTGGTCAACGTCGCCGCCGACATCCTGTTCAAGACCGCCGTGCGCACGCTGGAGAAGCACGGCCTGGATCCCGCCGAGCACCTGGCGCACGCGCCGCGCACGGTGGTCGAGGAGGCGCTGGCGATGCTCGCCGAGGTCGGTCGCGGCACGCGCCCGCGCGGCGAGTTCCTGGCGCTGTTCGGCCACCGCTCGCCGCAGGACTACGAGCTGTCCGCGCCGCGCTACAGCGAGGACGAGGCGCTGCTCGACGCCATGGCCGCGCGCTCCTCGCGCACCCTGCCGCACGCGCCGAGCGCCGCGCCGGCGCTGCCGGGCTCGGCGCTGCTCAAGCTCGGCGTGGAGCGCGCGCGGCGCTTCGCGACGCTCAAGGAGGAGGCCAAGCACCACGCGCTGCGCGAGCTGGCCCTGTTGCGCGGCATCCTCGTGGAACTGGGCGCGCGCACCGGCCTGCGCGAGCGCATCTTCCAGCTGACGCCGGAGGAGGTCGACGCGCTCGACACCGCCGTGCTGCCGCTCTCGGCCGCGCGTGCGCTGGCCGAGCAACGCGCCGAGCGCGCCGAGGCGCTGAAAGAGGTCGAGCCGCCCAGCCAGCTCACGCCGCGCTGGCTGGAGACCCTCGACGTCGAGCGCGGCCAGCACACGCTGGTCCCGCACAACGGCCGCGCGCGCATGCAGGGCACGCGCGTCTCGGGCAGCGGCGGGATCTGCGGCCGGGCGCGCGTGCTGCGCACGGCCGAAGAGATCGGCACGCTGCAGCCTGGCGAGATCCTGGTGGCGCGCTTCACCGACCCCGCCTGGACGCCGGTGTTCCCGTTGTGCGGCGGCATCGTCACCGAGATCGGCGGCTGGCTCTCGCACGCCGCGATCCTGGCCCGCGAGCACGGCATCACGGCGATCGTCGGCGCCCAGGGCGCGCTCGACAACCTGGCCACCGGCGACCTGGTGCGCTTGGGCGAGGACGGCTCGGTCGAGCTCTTCGTGGAACGGCGCGCCGATCGTCGCCATGCGCGGCAAGTCGAGGTCCTGGTGCGCCGCGAGCAGGACGACCTGGACGGCGAGCTGCACGACGTCAGCCTCTACGGCGCGCGACTGATCCTGCTGCGCGGCGCGCTGAGCGTCGGCGAGCGCTGCGAGCTGGCCAGCCGCGACGGGCGTCTGGTGCGCCAGGCGCAGGTCGTGCGCAACGGCGTGCCGGGCATCTACGGGCTGAGCTTCGAACAGGCCCTGCTCGACTCGGAGCTGCCCCCCGAGAGCTGATCCGCCAGCAAGGAATCCGCGCAGGCTTGCTGTGCTCTTGATCGAATCTTCACGGCCAGGGCGTGGCATGGCTACGCTTTGCCCTGGCATCGGAAGACTCGGACACGATGAGCACCCGCGAAAAAATCCTCGTCATCGAAGACGAGGCCGACATCCTCGAGGTCACGCAGTACAACCTGACCCGCGAGGGCTACCGGGTCTCGACCAGTCGCGACGGCGAGGAGGGCTTGGCGCGCGCCAAGCGCGACGCGCCCGACCTGGTGATCCTGGACCTGATGCTGCCGGGCCTGGACGGCCTGGAGGTCTGCAGGCGCATGCAATCGGATCCCGTGACCTCGGGCATCCCGATCATCATGGTCACCGCCAAGGGCGAGGAGAGCGACGTGGTGATCGGCCTGCAGCTGGGCGCGGACGACTACGTGGCCAAGCCCTTCAGCCCCAAGGAACTGGTGGCGCGCGTCAAGGCCGTGCTGCGCCGCGGGCCGCTCAAGGAGGAGCGCGCGGCGAGCGAGCGCATCGTGCGCGGCGGGTTGGTGGTCGACGCGGGCAAGCACCAGGTGCTGGTCGACGGCGAGCCGCAGACCTTCACCGCCACGGAGCTGCGCCTGCTGCACTTCCTGGCCTCGCACCCCGGACGCGTCTTCGCCAGGGATCAGCTGCTCTCGCGCGTGATCGGCGACCACGCCGTCGTGATCGACCGCAACATCGACGTGCACATCGGCGCGATACGCCGCAAGCTCGGGCCCTACCGCGACATGGTCGAAACCATCCGCGGCGTCGGCTACCGTTTCCTCGATCCGGCCTGAGTGGCAAACGGCTGCGCCCTCGGGCGTCACCGCAGGAAGCGCACGCAGCATGTTGAGTTCCCGCTTCTTCTGGAAGCTGTACATCGCCTTCGTGGCCTTGATCCTGGTCACGGCCGCGACGTCGCTGGTGTTCATCGAGCGCACCGTCGAGCGCGACGCGCGCCGCGACCTCGACAGCACGCTCTCGATCCGCCTGGTGCTGCTGCACGATCTGGCGCGCGAGTTCCTGATCGACGGCAAGTACGAGGTGCTGCGCCTGCGCCTGCCCGAGCTGGGCCGCGAGTCCGGGACGCGCCTGACCGTGATCGACGTCGACGGGACGGTGATCGCCGATTCCGAGGAGCAGGCGGACCGCATGGACAACCACCTGCGGCGCGCCGAGATCCAGGAGTCGATCCGCTCCGGCGAGGGCAAGGCGGAGCGCTTCTCGGCCACGCTGCGCACCACGCTGCTCTACCGCGCGCGGCCGGTGCGCTTCGAGGACCAGCAGCTGGGTTTCGTGCGCGTCAGCGTGCCGCTGACCTCGCTGAAGGAACGCCTGGCCCACCTGCGCCGGCTGGTGCTGCTGGGCTGCGGCGCGGGCGCGCTGGCGGCCGGCGTGGCCGCCTGGTTCCTCGCGCAGCGCGTCACCGGGCCGATCAACTCGATGCGCGAGCTGGCGCGCGCGATCGCGCGCGGCGACTACGCGCAGAACGCGCAGACCTCCACCGGCGACGAACTCGGCGAGCTGGGCCGCGCGCTCAACCAGATGACCGGCGAGCTGCGCGTGCGCATGGAGACGATCGTCTCCGACCGCAACAAGGTGCTGGCGATCCTGGGCAGCATGGTCGAGGGCGTGGTCGCGGTCGATCGCGACGACCGCGTCGTGCACATGAACGAGGTCGCCGGCCGGCTGCTGCGCAGCTCGCCCTCCGAGAGCGTCGGCAAGCGCATCTGGGAGGTCACGCGCCTGGTGGAAGTGTGCGAGATCCTGGATCTGGCGCGGCGGCGCGCCAGCGAGGTCGGCGACGAGGCGCGGCTCTCGCTGGGCGGCGGCGAGGCGCGCATCGAGCTGCGCGCCACGCCGCTGGTCGACGGATCCGGCGCGCTCTCGGGCGCGGTGGTCGTGCTGCACGACGTGACCGAGCTGCGCAAGCTGGAGGGCATGCGCCGCGACTTCGTGGCCAACGTCAGCCACGAGCTGAAGACGCCGCTGACCGCGATCCGCGGCCTGGTCGAGACCCTGATCGAGGATCGCGAGATGCCGCCGGCCACGCGCGAGCGCTTCCACGAGAAGATCCGCGACCAGTCGGCGCGCCTGGCCAGCCTGGTCGGCGACCTGCTGACCCTGGCGCGCGTCGAATCCCAGGGGCTGAGCGGCGAACGCCAGGCGCTCGACCTTCGCGCCACGCTGCGCGAATGCGCCGCGCGCTTCGCGCCGCTGTGCGAGGCCAAGGGGCTCAGCCTCGAGGTCCAAGCCGCTGCCGAGCCGCTGGTGGTCGAGGGCGACGAGGAATCGTTGCGCCAGATCGTCGACAACCTGCTCGACAACGCGCTCAAGTACACGCCGCCCCAAGGCCGCGTGGTGGTCAGCGCGCTGGCGCGCGGGCGCGAGGCGCTGGTCGAGGTGCGCGACACCGGGATCGGCATCGAGCCGCGCGACCTCGAGCGCATCTTCGAGCGCTTCTACCGCGTCGACAGGGCGCGCTCCCGCGAACTGGGCGGCACGGGCCTGGGCCTGTCGATCGTCAAGCACCTGACGCTGTCGCTGGGAGGCAGCGTCTCCGTGGAGAGTCAGGTCGGACGTGGCAGCACGTTCAGGATCGCGCTCCCGCGGCGCGGAGCCTGATCCGAGGTCGCGCCCGCGAGCCCCTTGCGCGACATGGGAGCTTGAATCGCGGCCGCCGCTAGGGTTGGATCTTGACCGTCGCTTGATCCCAAGCGCCCGACCGATCCCCCACCTTGAACTCCCCCCGGAGTCATCGCCCATGCACACTTGGATGCAACCGCTCCCTGCGCTCCTGATCTTCGGCATGACGGCATCGGCCGCGGCTCTGCCTTCGGGGAACGAGCAGCCCGCGACCGCCGGCTTGGGCCGAGGCGACCAGCCCGCGCAGGAGCCTGCGGCCGCCGGCACCGACAACACGATCGTCAGGACCTATTTCAAGGACGGCCTGCGCTTCGAGACTCCCGACAAGGCCTTCCAGATGAAGATCGGCGGGCGGATCCTGTTCGACACGGCCTTCATCTCGACCAACAACGACTACGAGAACGCCTTCGGCCGCGAGGAAGACGCCGCCGGCTTCCGCATGGCGCGCATCTACACCGAAGGCAGCGTCAACGAGCAGATCGACTTCCGCTGGCAGTACGATTTCAAGGGCGGCACGGACAACAAGCTCAAGGACCTCTACATCGGCATGCGCGACGTCGGCATCGGCAGCCTGCGCATCGGGCAATTCAAGGAGTGCTTCGGCCTGGAGCAGCTGACCAGCCTGACCAACACCACCTTCATGGAGCGCGGCGCCAGCGATCGGCTGGTGCCCGGGCGCAACATCGGCGCGATGCTTTTCGACACCAACGCCTCCAAGACCATGAACTGGGCCGCGGGCATCTTCCGCGACGACGGCAGCGACACCGGCCAGGACACCGGCGACGGCGAGTACGCGCTGACCGGTCGCATCAGCGGCACGCCGATCAAGGACGATGCCACGCACCTGGTGCACATCGGCGGCAGCGTCTCCGTGCGCCAGCTGCGCGACCAGGCCTACGTCGTGGACCACCGCGGCGAATCGAACCTCACGCAGCAGACGATCGCCGCGGTCAACGTCGCGGCCGAGGAGGCCAACCTGGCGGGCCTGGAAGCCGCCTGGGTCAACGGGCCCTTGTCGCTGCAAGGCGAATACGTCATGAGCTCCGTCGACCCGGTCGCGGGCTCGGACCTGGACTACAACGGGTACTACCTCTATGCCTCCTACTTCTTGACCGGCGAATCGCGCAGCTACAAGGACAGCTCGGGCACCTTCCAGAAGGTCAGGGTGCTCAGCCCCTACAAGAACGGCGGCGGCAAGGGCGCCTGGGAAGTCGGCTTCCGCCTCTCCGGCCTGGACCTCGACGACGGCTCGACGCCGGGCGGGCAGGTCGACAGCATCACCACGGGCGTCAACTGGTACCTCAACGACTACACCAGGGTGATGCTGAACTGGGTGCACGAATCGGCGGACACCGGCTCGGCGGGCGACGGCGTCGCCGACATCCTGCAGATGCGCTTCCAGATCGACGTCTGAGTCGCTCCATCAAGGCCGAGACTTTCCAGCCGCCGCGCGGATCCGAAAGGACTCGCGCGGCGGCTCGCTTGTGCGCAGCTTCACAGGGTTTCACCAGGCCTTCACCGCGTCTTGACGCGCGGCGCCCATTCTCCCGGCCGACCAAGGAGGTCCCTACATGAATTCGAGTTGGCACAAGCCGTTGGTTCTCGTGGCGTTCACGGGCCTGACGGCGCAGCTTCACGCAACATCCGGTTCCGAAATGACCGTGGGCCTGGGCGAGACCCAGACGCCCGCCGCGCAAGCGACCGAACCCGACGGCACGATCAAGGTCTCGTGGAAGGACGGCTTGCGCTTCGAAGCCGCGGACAAGTCCTTCAAGGCCAAGATCGGCGGTCGGGTGTTCTTCGACACGGGCTTCACCTCGACCGACGACGACTTCGAGGCCGCCTTCGGCCGCGAGGAGGACGGATCGAAGTTCCGCGCCGCGCGCCTTTACATGGAGGGCGAGATCAACGAGCACGTCGAGTACAAGTGGCAGTACGACTTCTCCGGGGGCACGAACAACAAGCTCAAGGACGTTTACATCGGCTTCAAGGGCACGCCGGTCGGCGGCGTGCGCGTGGGACAGTTCAAGGAGCCCTTCAGCCT
>Ga0315910_10003234_pt1 | contig 13952 bp, 16 predicted proteins | sample EdamamesoilMG_FD_204470 | JGI IMG/M metagenome (GOLD analysis project Ga0315910, IMG submission 204470) | Garden soil microbial communities collected in Santa Monica, California, United States - Edamame soil | ecosystem: Environmental > Terrestrial > Soil > Garden | place: USA: California...
GGCAGCATGAGGCACCTGCGTCCCAGCCGTCCGAGAATGATTCCGTGTTCGCCTAACAAGCCCGCTCTCGCGATTTCTCCTCGTCGGGCGAAACGGGCATCGCCGTGCAGTGCTCGCCGTCGCGGGATCAGCGCTGACAGTCCGCCCAAGAGGACGACCGCGAATCCGCCGGCGGATGCAAGAAAAAGTTTACTGCGCACATCGCTGCGATCGTGGAAGTAGTACGCGTACCGCGCGACCGTGATTGGACTCGCGGACTTAGGGTCTAGTCGAACGGACCAAAGGAAGAGGAATCCTGCCAAGTACTGCGAGGCCACGAGGCCGGCGACGACCGCTCCGACCAGGCGCCAAGAGAGGCGCCGCGGGGGTCTAGCGGGCGGACGCCATGCTGCGGCGCTTGCGCTCGGGGTCATACCAGATTTCCTTGACGAAGCGCTGGTGGCGCTCGACGCCGAATTGGATAACGACGTCGACCAGCAGATACAGCAGGTTCTTGATGTCCGCCCTCGCCATCTCCTGCCCGCCGCGGCTTTGCTTGACCAGCAGGACGAGCTGCTCGAAGGCGAGCTCGGCGCTTGCGGCATGGACGCTCGTAATGGAGCCGGGATGCCCGCTGTTGACGTTGCGCAGGTAGTCGAACGCCTCCTCTGCGCGCAGCTCGGCGAGCAGGATGCGATCAGGTTTCATGCGAAGGCATGACTCGAGCAACTGCTTCGGCGTTACCCGAGCGAGCCCCTGATCGTCTTTCGAGTAGAAAAGTCGGACGTGGTTTGGGTGTCGGTCGAGCACGAGTTCCTTGGCATCTTCAATCGTGATCAGGCGTTCGTCTGGAGGGATCTCGCGGATGAGCGCTTTGGTGTAGGTGGTCTTTCCCGATCCAGTGGGTCCGGATACGAGGATGTTCTTGCGGCTGTTTACGGCGAGGCGCATGAAGTCCACGTAGGCCTGTCTCTCGAGCAGCGACAGCATCTCTCGCTCAGTTTCATCGAGCGTGTCGGCCGCGCGCCGAGTCGCGCGGAAGAGCCCGCTCTGGGTCAACTCGTCTATAGACCAAACCTGGTCCGAAGGCCGCCGGATGGTGATGGCCACACAATCCTGGCTCGTTGCCGGTGGCAGGACGATCTGGATCCGTTCACCGCTCGGCAGGGAAGCCGAAAGCAGAGGAGACTCCGCATCGATTCGCTGCCGAGTTGAGTTCGCGACCAGTTTCGCGAGCCGCAGGCACCAGTCGAAGTCCGCGAATGGCAGCGCCTCCCGCCTCCAGCCCGTGCGAAGCTCGACGAATGCTTCACCGGGTCGATTGATGCAAAGCTCCGTGACCTCGGGATTTGCCAGGAGCGGCCGCAATGCGCGCAACGTGAGATCGAGTGCGGAACTCTCACGGGAATGATCGTGCCGATCCTGAGCCGGCTTAACGAGCTCGTGCTGTGGGCTTGAGCTCATACACAGTTCGAAAGTCGAGATCACGCGCCACCAGAATCTGGATTCGGTCACCGTTACGTTTGGTCACGGTCGGTCGAATGTTGACGGTGCTCTTGAGGACTTCGGTCATGACATCGGTCGTCGAGGAGTTATAAACCACGGAGTTTCCGTCGCCCGAAGACTGAGCTGCACTCTGGACCGCGCCGTCAATCACGGAGATCAGGATCGCTGCTCCGAACCGTTCAAAGAAATGGCGATTTACCTTGCCTTCCAGGCCCGAACGCCCCAACTCGTCGGTTCCCGGCGAGGCAAGCGGAATGACCACACCCGTCGGTGTTCTCGCTTCGGACCAAAGCACGAACACACGTGCCGAGCCCTGCTGCACCTCCCCCTTGGTCTCGCCGACCAGCTTTGATCCTCGTTCCAGGAGAACCGTGGTTCCATCGACACCGAAGGTATCTGTGGCAGTCACGCAAGTCGTCATGCCGGGTAGCGATGAGTCGATCGCGGTTTCGAGCGTGCAGTCGATGAACGAGCCCTTGGCGAGGAGGAGTCGTTGCGTTGGAATCACCTGCGCAGCCGCCGCAGGCGTCGTGCTCGGCCTGAGAAGGCTTTCGATCCCCGCGCTTGACGCATTGGCCGCAGGCATCGGCGTACCACCTTCTGGCCCCCACGCGGGAGACGCAGCCGCGCCAGGTGAGCCGGACGAAGTCATTGCACCATTCGTCGCGTTCTCTCTAGCTCGAGAGAATGCAGGCCCTGAGAGTTTTCGCTCGAGCTCTATCTGTTCGGGAGACTTCGTCGCCGAGTGCGCCGGATATGCCGCGGGCGGATCCTCGGCCGGCCGAAGCCAGGCTTCCGGAATGTCCTCTGGCGGAGGCTCCTCGGGTTCGGGCCCAAACACGGCAGCGGCCAATCCTTGACCGGCGGCATTCATGCCCGTTGGTGGATCAATTCTGCCGAGCGGCGGCAATGGCATTTCGCCCCGCGCCTTTCCCTGGGATGCCGATTGGGCGTTTGCTCGGGCCTGCGACTGATTGGTGTAGGTCCGGACGTAGTACCAACCCAGTAGCCCGATGCCGAGTGTCGACATCAAACCAATGGCCAGCAGGTTGCTGACTCGCGATTGAAGCGAGCGCACGCGATTGATCGACCCGATGCCTCGCTCACCCGCGACAGTGTCGGGCGGCGGCTGATCATCCGCAGGCGTCTGCGCGGGTGCGTGGTCTTCTCTGACCGCGGCCTCACTCATGACGGACTCCTTTGCGCTCTCGCGTCACCGCGGGCGTGATCGTTCCGGACTCGAGACGATCGCCCCCGCCGCCAAAACCCTTGTTGACGACACATCCAGTGAGCTTGCCGCGCCTCAATATGAATCTGGCTGCGACGCGATGGATGACGACGTCTCCATCATCGATGCTGAAGTTCAGCAATGATTCGCTGCCATCATCGTTGCGAACAAAGATCGCTGGCAGCTCGCCTCGGGCTCCGAATCTGATCCGCGTGTGCACCCCATCGTCTGACGCAGCCACCGGCTTGATGGACCGGCTTCCGCAAAACCAATAGTCCACATTGCGGCCGTGTGTGCTGCGCGCAGCTTCCAGATCGCGCTCCACCTGTTCGGCAGGTGTCAGCATGTTTTCAGGCGCTGGCGGATACACGAACCTGACCGCGTACATCACTTCGTCGCCGAAGCGGCTCGGCGTTCGCGAGTTGATCGCATAGTCGAAGTAGTAGCGCCGTTTCGTCGTAGTCACGGTCAAATTCATCTGCGCCGCAGGAGCCTTCGGCCGCAGCGTGAGGACGTTGTCGTGCGCGCTGTAGGTGATGGCTTCGGGATCGCCCGCGCTGATGCCGACGAATGATTCGTCGGCTTCGAACTCCAGGTCGACGTGATAACCGACGAAGCCGGACAGCCGATAAACCTCGTTGGGATCGAACATCGCCGTTCGGATGCGGGAATCCGTCTCGCCACGACGCGGCAATGAGTCGGCGACAGATGGCGGGGCGAATGCCGCGAATCCGAGCGCCGCGATGACAAGAACGAGCTTCATCGGTTGGCTTCCGACGAAGTACGTCCAGCAGCGGCGACGGCTTCAGAAGCGGGCACGGCCTCCGGCTCGGGCCGGAACTCGATGACCTTGAAGCCCAGAGGGTTCCAGCGGCGCGTCTTGGGATCTTTTGATGGCTCCGAGAATGAATACTGGATGTTCGCTATCCAGTAGCTGCGCTGCTCCTCCGTACCGCCCGAAGGCCGCTTCGCCTTCATGTAGCGAACCTGTGCCAGATCTGTCACGCCATTCGCCCGCGCGAAGAAGCTCACTGACGTGACTTGGGCGCGCACCGTCGTGCCGTCCTTGTAGAGGTTCAACGGCGAGAGCGGATTGCTTTTGTTCCATGTCGAATACCACGACTGATTGCGCTGCGGAGTGTTGAACGCACCGCATTCTTCGTAGTCGCTTTCGGCGGTGGAGAAGTTGAAGCGCTCGCACACCGTCACGTAGTGATCGAGGAAATAGCGCGCCACGGTTTCTGGCATTTCTGCTTGACCGACGTACACCGGGACCACGTCGACCAGCCCAGTACTGTTGTCCACACGGATTACAAACGGGTCGACTCGTTTGAGCGGCATGAGCAGCATCAAAGCAAAGCTCGTAGCGATTGCGCAGGTCCAGCCTGCACCCGCAACCCACCAGGCGATGCGGGTGATGCGTCGCGTTTGCGCAATACGGTCTGCGTCCCAGGAAGCCGCTTCCGCGAAGTACGCTTCGAGCGCGGCATCGCGGCTCATGGCGATCTCCCCGAAACCGTAGGATCAATTCGCTTGCTTGATGACTCCGTCTTCTGCGCAGGTGTATTGATGGGCTCAAGCTTTCCATCACATGGCACGCGCGCCGCGGGTGAAACGCATGCGGCGACTGATCCAATCATCAGGATCGTCGTCAGCACGCGACCCAGCACCTGGCCTTGGGTCATGTTCTCACCCTCCGCACGCTGTTTTCGCGCCAGCGACGCGCGATCCTTCCTATGCCGCTCATGCCACCGCGCCGCACGCTATTTGAAGGCGAAGGGCTGTTTCCCGTCGGACGCCCTCGCCCAACGCCACTCAGGAGTCTTCCAGTACTGCGCGCTGCGCCACCAAACCCCCAAAGGAGTGCTGCGCTAACGACGCCGAAACTGCTCAACGCCAACCCGCTCGCGAGCCCGGCCGCCATCGGCATCACCTGGCGCATGACGAGAAAGGTCAAGCCAGCCGCCATGCATACCCGGACAGCGTGTGCAATCTCGATATCACCTTCCGCATTGGCCGCTTGCTCGGCTGCGGCTGAGACGAGCGCGAGCATCAGCGCAGCCATCAGGACGGTGAGGATGGTGATGAATGCATAGTTGGCTAGCTGCGCGATCCAGGACTCGAAGAACCGCTTTGTGGTCTCGAAAAACAACAGCGCGATGAAGAGCGGCCCCAGTGCCAGAAGCACGGACAAAGCGATCCGTGACAGCGCCAGGAGAAAGATCGTGTAGATCGCGGTCAGTCCGACGATGAGATAGACACCGAAACCAGCGATGTAGAAGGAGAAGTCTCCATTGAGAATTCCGCCCTTCTCGATGAGGCGAGAAGCCGCATCATCACCTGAAAATATGATCCGATCGACGATGGTGACCGAGTCTGGCGAGCCGATGACGGCGGCAGCAAGGGTGCCCGGTGCCTCGAAGAAGGTGTCGACGATGACCGAGTTGTAGAGCCACAGATGCAGGGCCGCCCCCAGAACGACGGCGAGCATGATGATTCTCTTGAGACCCGCGACGAACGGCTCCTGGATCTGCCCCATCAGCTGCAGGTAGCCCCAGACCATGAGGTACAGAACTCCAAGGGTGATGACCGCCGGCTGGAGCGCTCCAGCTATTCGCGCCGTGTTGTCGCCAATGTAAGTTGCGAGAATGCTGTTGAGCCAGGCGCTAAATTCCGCGAAGAATCCCATTGCGAGAACCTCTCAGGAGCCGGATGACGACTTTCCCTCGCCTGCCAAATCAAGGGGCGGCAACTCTCGTTGAGACCCGATGCCCTCGAGCCGCTCTGCCTGGCGGGCATTGACGCAGTCCGCCCGGTGCCTGAGCGAGCCGGGATCATCCGCGCATCTTTTCAAAGTCGACGCGCGCGCATCGGCGTGCTCACGGTAGTACGTCACCGAGTTCGCCTGATCCGGCGCCGGTGCACAGGAAACGGCGGCGCTGACCGTGACAACGATCCCTAGGCAATTCCGCACGCGCTGTGCACCGGGCCGAATCTTCATGATCTACAGCCCGATTGGCGGGAGCCGTCGCAGAGAGCCGATGTCTGCCAAGGCCTGCTCGCGCAGCCGCTGCCTGCGCGCCAGCTCTTCCGCCTGCGCAATCTGGTGAAGCACATTGAGCTTTGTCTGCTCGTTGGCCAGCATTGCTTGTTCCGCCGCGATGCGCGCCTGCAGATCCAGAATGGCCTTCTGATCCTGCGCTGCCGGAATGGCATCGACCAATTGCTGAAGTGCCTGAAACCTGCCGCTCGTGGTTTCCAGCGCCTGCCGAGATGTCGCCTGGAACATCGCGGCCGTGCGGCGAGCGGCCTGCAGCTGTTCGCGTTCCATGGGCGACAATGAGGCAACGCGCTCCTCGCTCAGCAAAGCGTTGTCATTGACGATCGCTTGCAGGCGCGTGCCCAGCGCTCGATATGCTCCGTCAGCACGCTCCACCGCGGCTTCAAGCTGAGCCCAGTTCGCCGGCAGGTAATTGCGGTCGGTCCCGGAAAGCAGGCGATCCATGCCCCGGCCGCCCGTCATCGCACGATACTGCTGCTCGGCCTGTCTCAAGGTATTTCTCGCCGTCTCGAGCTGCTGATACATCGCAGCGACCTGCTCGACGAGTTGCGCGATCGCACCGACGTCGATGACGGCCCATTGAGCGCGAATCGCAGGCGCGCCGGCGGCCAAGAGCAAGCAGGCGGCGAATAGTCCAAGGGTTCTTCTAGTAACCATATTTCTCACTCCTTTAAATAGGTAGCTGCGCGCGACTGCGGCATTGCGCAGCCATCACGGTGATTTCTCCAAGAAGTGCGGCAACCATTTTGCGGGATCGGTGCCATGGACATCGATGAGCTGATTGGCGCGTGCGACCGAGCTCGCCCGCCCTGAAATCACCGCAAGCTCTGCGTTGAAGCCCTTGAGATCCAGCTCGCAGACCACGCTCGAATGCCCTTGTTTGACCAGGAACATCCGCGTGCCCGGCTCGAGCTGTTCCTTGATCAGCTTGAACTCGCGCTCCGTGAGCCCGAATCCCTCGATGTAATCCGATGCGGCAGCATCGGGATTCGGAAAGAAGATCTTTGTCGGAGTCTGCTCGATGATTGTCCGACTGATCGGGCTCAACAGAGCGTCGCTCGGGCTCTGCGTCGCCGCACATAAGACCCCATTGAGCTTTCGCCAGACTTTCAGTCCGTCCTTGGCGAACTGCTCAAAGGCCGGATCGGCGAGTAGTCGCGAGAACTCGTCGGCCCAGCAAACGAAGGGTTGTCCCGTCAGAAGGCTCCTCACACAGAAGAACAGGTACAACGTGATCGGCGATCGCACGGTCTCGTGATCGAGAAACTCAGTGACGTCGAAGCCGATGACTCGTTGCCCGGTCATCCTGTGAGCCAGAGAATCCTCGGCATTGTCGAATACCCAGGCGTAGTCGCCTCCAGTGCTCGCGCACCATCGTGCGAGCCGAGCGTGAACTCCTTCTGGCCGAGTGGAATCAGTGAACTCGATGAGCCGGGAGAGGCGCCGACTCTCGCGCTCGAGCGCCAGGGTGCCTTTTAGCGCATGGTCGAGGTCCGATTCCTCGCGCGTAGTCAGCGGCGTCGCGGATCGCACCAGCGATCGCAGCCAACTCTTGAGGAACTCGATGCTCGCAGGCGTCTCCGGAAGTTGCAGTGGATTGAAGCCCGTAGAAATACCGTTTCGAAGCGGCAGGTAGATTCCTCCGAGAGCACGCACAAGTATTTCGAGGCCCTTGTCCTTGTCGAACAAAACCTGCACGGCGCCCTGGCGCGCGAGCATTGCGACCAGAAAACCGATGAAGACCGTCTTGCCCGATCCCGTCGGGCCGCAGATGAACGTATGCCCCGTGTCCTTGCGACTGCCGCCGTCGGGATCGTTCGGATCGCTCGCGTGCAACGAGAAGTAGTACGGCGAGTGCGCGCTGGTGATCAGTAGTGCCAGCGCATCGCCCCAATGATTTCCCGTCGCCCGGCCGACGGGATAATTGTGAAAGGCCGCCATTGCCGCGAAGTTCCGCGACGTAATGGGCGCCTTCCGAGGCCGATCACGAAAGTTTCCCGGAAGCTGGGCCCAGAAAGCTGACTCGAGCGCGAGATCCTCCCGGGCGACCGTCATGCCGGTATCCGCCAGCATCGCTCTTGCGAGCGCGACTGCATCATTGAGTCGCATGATCCGTTCCGCGGGCCCGTCTTTGCCGAGAGAAGCTGGGGCATCCGCCAACACCTGCAGAGTGAGATGGTGATCGCCCATCACGAACTCGTTGCTCGTGAGTGCATCTAGTGCGTCGACGAGCTCTTCTGCCTGCGAGACGGCGAAATCGCCAGCATTCGCCATGCGGGCGTGCTGCCGTTGCAGCAGACCCTGGCCCGTCGCCTTCGAGAGAAACGAAAACGACTGGGTCATGACGAACGGGAATGGCGCCGAAAGCAACGCGTTGTACATCCCTACACTCGTGGGCGTCGGGTACTCCTTGATTCCGAGAAACGCACCAACGCGCGTTTCGGTGGGCAATCGATACTCGATCACCTCAGTCCCGAATACCGGTCGAGTGGTTGCCAAGGCATTCGCAATCGGTGCTCGCGGCACGGGAATGCGCTGGAATTCTGCATTCACCAGCAGCGCGAGAAATTCGAGCAGTCCCGAGTAGTGCCTACCCCGGTGCAGGTACATTCCCAATGGCTCGGGTTCGTAGCGGGCCAGCGAGGCGCCAATCGTCTGGCCGAGCTTTGCGCACGCGTCGAGGGCGGCGTCGAGGTCTTCCTCTCCCCGATGGCGAGGGCGCTTCGAAAGCACTTTGGCGACCAGACCGGAGGCCGCTCCCGCGACGGGCCGATAGACCACGGATAGATAGAGATCATTGACCATCAGCGTCTCGGTGGAGAGGCGCCTCTGGTATTTCGCGGCGAGCAGCCCCGCAAAGTCAGCTTCCTTCACGGTCGCACCGGCATATTGCTCACGTCGGCGAATGACATGCACCCACACGGCAACATTCGGACTGGCGATGTTCCGCCACGTGACGTTCAGACGCTCGTGCCAGTTGTTGAGTTGGTCATCATCGGCTGACTCGAAACTTGCACCACCAAACCGAAACGCCTGGATGAAGTCACCAGCAGAAGTTTTGAGAACTCGCTCCGCCACGTGCGACGAGTACGGAATATGTGTCGCGACGGATTGCTCACGTCGGATAGCCGACGGCCGCTGTGCCGATCGCAGGCTGAAACTCACGTAGTCCTCCTCGGCAATTCCTGCGACGCGGCGGCGTACGCATTCATGTGCGCGATTCGCATCTCTCCCGCCAGGCGACGTCGCCCCCGAATATTGGGGGCATTCAGTTCCAGTGGCGAAAAGCTGCTTGCCTTCCAGACTCGAAAGGTTCCGGCAAAGGCAGGTAGACGAGTGCGCCCCCAGAGCAGCATGAGATCGAAGTAGCGCGCATCGCGCAGGCAGAGCAACGCGCAGATCCCGTGAATTGGAATCATGATGAGTAGCGTCAACAGATTCTTGGTTAAGAGAAAGACCTCCATTGAGAACACAAGATTGAAAAGCAACGCTGAGTATGTGACGCCCCACCGCATGGGCGGACGGGTCACGGCCACGAACAGCGGATCAGCCGTCAATCCCTCATTGCGTCCGCTCATGCTCGCCACCTAGACGGCAAACATGCCGCGGATCCAGGTCACGATCTGCGGCGCGCCGAAAATCACGGCGATGCCGATGATCGCTCCGATGGGCCAACCCCACGAGATTCGATTCGACATCGCCATGAAGCCGAGCACCATCACCAGAATGACGGCGATCGGAGTGGCCCACGCTAAAATGTTGGACTGCAATGATTCAGCGCCGGTGAGGAACGGCGACTCTTGCGCGAATGAGATGTCCGGTACCGCAAGTAGCGCGACGCACATGAGAATGGCGGCGGCTACTCGCAGCCGGAAAACGTTTCGGGAATTTGTCACGGTCACATCCCCCATGTTCTTGCCTGGGATGTATCCGATCACGACATTCGATGAAGTCGTACGGCAGTATCGAGGAAAATTCGGCTGAAACTTCTCAGCCGATGAAGTGCCAGCGGCATTACCGCGTGGCCAGCAGTTCTCCGCCCAACAGCCTGAGTCCGAGCAAGTGCGCCTCAGATATATCCGACGCATTCCCGCATTGCCCAGCGATCAAGAGTTTTCTCCAGAAAGCCGAACTCCCCTGCCACCGGATCTTCAGCTCATGATTGAATCTCTCCGCGACATTGCTCAGCTGGCGCGGCGTGAGTTCCGCAAGCATGCCGGCGACTTGCGCGGACATGCCGAACAGCAGTCCTGCGCATTCACGAGTGTGCTGCACTGACAGCCAGGCGACTATCAATGTCTCTCGCGCGAGTTCTTCAGCTTGTCTCGCCGGCAGGTTGAGCCCCTGTCTTGCGGCAGGTTGGCCGCCGGTGCTCGCACGCACCGCGTGGCGCCACCACTCCGCGTCCTGAAAGCGAAGATCGAGCAAGAGCACCGGGATACTTGCGGCGCGCTTGCAAGCAGCCGTATCGAAGCGGCGTAGCACATCTGCGTTCTGCCGAACTATGGCGAGTGAAGCGCTTTCACGACGCGAAAGCTCGCTGAGAGCGCTAACAAGATGCTCATTGACCTGGCAGACGGCCTCGAGAATGCGCGAGCCCCGCCAAGTGTACGGCGCCAAAGATTGCACCAATCGCGAGCGACTATCTTCTGTACCTGCCATCCATTGAGCCTCGGCAGGAAATCCTCCACAGATAGAGTCGAACTCAAAGAGGGAGTTTCACTCTATTTGCAACAGAAATGCGTTTAGTGAGTTGAGGACCTGTCACGAACAATGCGATGACATCAGATCAATAGAGTGTGATTCCGCCTGACGGGGGCATGCGCCATGGATACCTTTGAAGATCCGGATGATCGCGATCTCAGGCGCCGGCAGCTAGCGAAGCGTTTGGTCTCGCATCACGCCAGAACGCAGACGATATATGCCTTCACGGGGTATACGCGTCATCGCTTGGCAACGCTTCGAAAGCGTTGGGGTGTACCACCGGCGGAGCGTCATCGCGGCCCCTCTCCAACATCGTTTTCAGTGTTCTTTCGGTCACCCAGAGCGAGAGACGTGGCCACTACGGCTGCGATTCTCTGCAAACTACTGGGCGCCACGAGGCCGGATCTGGGGCCGAAGCCGTCAACGCGAGCTCTGGACGTGGATTTTGGCGAGCGATTGTGCGAGGTACACGAGGCGATCAAGGCCTGCTTCCCGGAGATCGACCTCGAATTTGAGCAAGTGATGCTGCTTGCGATTGGACTATCGCGAAGTGAGTCCATCAATCTGACAACGTGCGTCAAATGCGGTATCGCGGTGCTGGCAGATCAATTTTCGCTGCGAAGACGCACTTGCGCGGCTTGCCACAGGCCAGCGGCGCCGGCCGTTGCCGTTGGGGCCGATGCAACCAGTGAATATTTCATGGACGGCGAGCTCCATGGCCTGCCGGATGACGACCGCCCGCCGGCCGACTAGCCATCGCCTGGCGCGTGCCGCGCCTAAATTTCGACGCTAGCGCGCCAGTCGTCTCATCACTGCGTTGAGTACGATCACCAGCGAACCGCAACCCAGCGACATCCCGAGCACTAACCAAACGGGAAAACGCGGCGCAGCGTCGGAAAACTCAAGAAACACCGCCACCAGTATCCCGACCAGTGCGATAGCGGTGAGAACGAACCGCGCGACTGGTTCAACAAGCGTCAGAAATGCGAGCAGCGGAAGCCGGACCGCATCCCAGCCGAAGCTACCTATCCTTCGCACGACACCCGAGTCGCCATCCGAACGAAATTCAACGTCACCCCTTGGCATCGGAGTTTTCCTCTTTATACGCCCGTCTTTCACAAGGCGTGGCGTCGACATCCTGGACCGATGCTACGCCCGGCCGCTTTTCACGGGCAAGCCAGTAAAAGCCCTGACCTGCTTTCAGGTATGCACCGGAAATGCGGCGATTCCTGCCATTGCAGCCTTGCGCAATCGATCCATACTCGCGCTTGAGTGACAACTCAGCCCTAAGCAGCCGGAACCACAGATCATGAGCACCACACGCCATGAGCATCGACAAGTCTGGACTGCGAACTATTACACGATCAGTCACGCCCGAGGACGTGGCCCTCTCCCGCTGGGTCAATGAGCGGTTTCCGACCTGGAATGAAATCCTGACCTCACGCGACGTTGCTCGGCTGACTCGCCGCCATCGCTGGTTAGTGACTGCCCTCTCGCTCGTTGGCCATTTCCCGCGGAAGCTGCGTTTCCGAGGCCGACCGATCGGTTGGCTTCGGTCGGACGTAGACGGTTGGCTCGGCAAAGACCGGCATGTGCGGGGTCCGTGTTCAAAGGTACGCTCAGCCAGGAATCGCTTCCGCAGGCATCCGTGCGTCGGCCTGAAGAGGCAGTTCGAGTGAAGGGTGAGCCCGATCACGAAGCCCTGCGAGGCATCGCGGGAGAAGGCGCAGGGATCGCCCAGCGCATGCAAGTCGCGCCTGCTTTCTATCGATTGCGTGATGTTCTCCGTATAACCTCGCTGAGTCGGCCAACCCTCTACCGCCGCATAGCGGCTCACCGGTTTCCCGCTCCCGTTCACTTGGGGGGCAGAGCTTCCGGCTGGACATCCGCTTCGCTTCGATGCTGGATCGACGATCCGGAAGGCTATCGTGCGCCCGATGCGGATGGGCCGGCCGCTCCGCGGCGACGGGGCCGGCCACGCAAGTACGCGACCGGTTGACCTCACGCCGCGCGCCTTTTTCCGGCGTCCGAGAATTTTCCGCGGGCTTCGTCCAGATAGTTAGCCCATGCCTGCATCATCTTGGCCCTGGGTTCCAGGTATTGCGCATGGTTGTAAGCGGCGCTGGTGTCGTCTCGCTCCTGGTGCGCTAGTTGAAGTTCGATGTGCTGATGTGGCCATCCTCGTTCGTGCAAGACGGTCGAGGCGACGCCGCGAAATCCATGGCCCGTCATGCGGCCGCGATACCCCATCCGGTAGAGCGCAAACAGCAGCGTGTTGTTGCTCATGGGCTTCGCAGGCTTCAGATCTCCCGGAAAGACGAGTTCGCGATCAAAGGAGATCGCCCGTAGCTTCTCGAGCACCGCGAGCGACTGCTTGCTGAGAGCGACGATGTGTGGGGTCTTCATCTTCATCCGCTCGCCCGGTATGTCCCAGCGAGCTGCTTCGATGTCGAACTCGCTCCACCGCGCACCGATCAGCTCCGAAGTTCGAACGAAGGTCAGGGCCATGAGCTGAAGGGCGAGGCGGGTGTGCTCGGCGCCAACATAGTTGTCGATGGCGTGAAGCAAAGCCGGCAGTTCCTTTGCGTCCACCCTCGGAAAGTTGCGCCGCTTGTGAGGCTTCAAGATGTCCGAGGGTTTAACTCCAGCGACCGGGTTGTGCTTTGTGAAGTCATGCGCGACGGCGTACCGCATGATTTGGCCGCAGGTCTGCAGGACGCGTTTCGCGATGTCCAACGCACCTCGGCGCTCGATCTTGAGCACTGCATCCCGGAAGTCCGAAGCCTGCAAATCCTCAAGCGGCAGCGAGCCGATCTCGGGGAAGACGTCCGCTTCGAGGCGTTTGAGCACATAGTGCGCGTGGCGCTCGTGTCGGCTCGACTTCCAGTGCGAATGCCACTCGCGCGCAACAGTCTCGAAGGTGTAGCTCGAGGCCTTCTTTTCGACGCAGGGATCGACGTTGTCGGCGAGTAGCTGACGCGCCTTCAGATGACGATCGCGGGCTTTGGCCAGAGACACGTCGGGGTAGACGCCCAAGGACAAGGTCTTGTACCTGCCCTTGAACCGGAAATTGAAGCGCCAGTATTTCCCGCCATTCGGCATGACATGGAGGTACAACCCCCGTGCGTCAAAGAGCTTCCGGGGGCTGTCACCGGGTTTCGCGCTCCTGACCTGAGTTTCCGTCAGCATGTGTGGGTATCTCCATGCCGGGCGGATGCAATACCCCTCGATGTACCCATCCGCCGGCGAGACTGCCTGAGAGCGTATGAGACGACCTGAGAAACGAAAACGCCGGAAATCGCGGGATTTCCAGCGTTACTGAGACGGCATGAGATGCCGTGAGAAAGGTAATTGGCGGAGAGAGAGGGATTCGAACCCTCGAAGGGCTTTTGGCCCTTACACCCTTAGCAGGGGTGCGCCTTCGACCACTCGGCCATCTCTCCGGGGGGCGCAATCATAAAGACCCGGAGGGGC
>Ga0315910_10003235_pt1 | contig 13950 bp, 18 predicted proteins | sample EdamamesoilMG_FD_204470 | JGI IMG/M metagenome (GOLD analysis project Ga0315910, IMG submission 204470) | Garden soil microbial communities collected in Santa Monica, California, United States - Edamame soil | ecosystem: Environmental > Terrestrial > Soil > Garden | place: USA: California...
CGTCGTGCCAACCAATTGGCGACGGTGCTAGTATACTGTCATGCCACGTGCGAGCGTCGATACCCCCGCGTTCCGCGCCGCGCTCGCCACTGCCGGCGGGCTCCGCGGGTCGCCCCTGCCGGTGCTAGCCGACCGCCTCCGGGCCGCGGGGCACCCGTGCTCGGCTCGCACGCTGGCCAGGCTCCGGGCTCGCGATCGTGCCACGCCGGCCGATGCCCGCCCCGACCCGGCCGACGCAGTGGAGCTAGAGCGCCAGGCGGGCGCCGCGGTGGCCTCGGGCGAGCTCGGGCACCTAGCACGCGTGCGCGCCGCGCTGGTCAAGGCGCTCGGCGAATGGGAGATCCTGATCGGCACGAACCCCGCGGCCGTACGCGCGTACGCCACTCTTTCCCGTGCGCTCGGCGAGGTCGCCGAGAAGATCGGGGCGCTCACCCCGCCGGCCCCAAGCGATCCCGCAACGGACCCGGCATGTCTCGAGGCGCAACGCGCGATCGTGGACGCGGTCGCCAAATTCTTAGCGCGCTCCGTGGATGCGAGCGCCCATGGCGGACCTTGACCTAAGGCGCCGCGCGGCGGAGCGCATGCGCCAGGCCGCGCGCGTGTCCGCTCACTTCGACGGGCCGAGCCCGTTCGAGCGCCTGTCGGCCACGACCGGAGGGCGTGCATGGCTCGCGGCACTGCCCCCGGTCGACGCGCTCCGTCTCCGATGGACGTGGGATGGCTTCTGGGCGCGCCCGAAACAACTCTTGCCGCGCACTCCGTGGCAACAGGCGATCGTGTGCGCGGGTCGGGGTTTCGGAAAGAACCGCCTCGCGTCCGAATTTGTGCGCGGCGAGATTTTCAGCGGCCGCGCCAAGTCCGTGTCCATGATCGGACCTACGGAGCGCGACACGCTCCGCTATCTAGTGGGCGGCCGAAAGCGCGGCTACGGATCGGGATTCCTGGACGTGCTGGCGCCGTGGGAGCGCCGTCGCGTGCGCCTGCTCGACGAAAAGAAAGAGATCCGCGTCACGTTCGAGGGGGAGGATGACGCCACCATCTACCTCAATAGCGGCGAGGATCGCGAGCTACGCGGCGGCGGGTTCGACCTCGCGATCATCGACGAACCGATCAAGATGGGCGGCATTCGCGACTTGCTCGACAACGTATTCTTGGCGCTTCGCGAGGGCACGAACCCTCGCTTGCTCGTTACGACCACGCCGAAGGCGAACGCGGATTGGTTGCGCGAATTGATCGTGGACCCGGGCTCGATTGTCCGTCGCGGCTCGAGCACCGAAAACACCGCGCTATCCGCGGCCGCGCTCGCGCGCATGCAACGCAGGTTCGAAGGGTCGCGCCTCGCGGACCAGGAGCTACACGGCGAACTGCTAGACGATACGCCTGGCACCCTCTTTCGGCAGTCACTCATTGACGCGGCTCGCGTCGCGTCCGTGCCGCCGCTCTCCTACGTCGTGATCGGCATCGACCCGTCGAAGTCGGGGCGTGGCGACGCGGACGAATGCGGGATCGTCGCGGTCGGTCGCGCGAACGATCACTTCTACGTGTTGGCGGACGGAACGCAGCGGAGCGACCCGATCCAATGGGTCGGCACACTCTCGGACCTTTGGGAGCGCCACGGCGCGAACGCGCTGATTGTCGAAACGAATAACTTGGGGCGCCACGCGCAATCGAGCGTGCTCGCCTACTGGCGTGGGTCGAAGCCGTACGTGGTCGAGGTGCACGCGACCGGCGACAAGTTGAGCCGCGCCGAGCCGCTGAGTGTTTACTACGCGCAAGGTCGCGTGCATCACGTCGGCCGGCACGCCAAGCTAGAGGCCGAGCTTTGCGACTTCGCGCCGGGCGGCAAGTCGCCCAATCGCGTTGACGCACTTGGGCACGCAATCGCGTATTTGGACAGGAGATAGCTATGGCTCGCAGGAAGCAGAAGATCGACTACGACGCAGAGCGCGCCCGGTGGGAGCGCATGACACCTGAGGAGCGCGAACAAGAACTTGCGCGTTGCACTCGCGAGAGCAAATGGATCCCGTGGGAGCTCTTCTCGTCGGAGTTCATCGAAAACGATCCTGCAACGAAGGCGCACTACGAAGCGCGAAAGGACCAGCCTAAGTGAACGTCGCCGATCTTGAAGGCGTGCCCGCCGAAGTCGTGGGCGTGCCCGAGCCCGCTGAAGCGACCGAGGCCGCGCCCGAGGCGCCCGTCGAGACGCACGGCGAGCGCATGCGGGAGCGTAGGCGCCTCGCACGCGAGCGCGGCGAGGCAGCATACCGGAACGGTCGCGAATTGCCCGGCGTGCGCCTACACGGGGCGTGTGCCTCGATCGTTGACGGGTACGCGCGGCGCCGCCTGTACTAGGTCGTGCGGGGGCCGGGCGGCCGCGTTTGGCGTGCTCGCCGACTCCCGTATATGGGAATTTTTGACAATAAACGGGAGCGTGCAAAACTACGGGTAGACCAATGGCCCGCACAAATCCCCACGTAATCAGCACTCGCGTCGACAACGCTACGGCCCGCCGCGTGCGCACCTACTGCGCCTCGCGCGGCATCACGGCCAGTGACGCGGCCCGCATGGCGATCACGCTCGTGGCGAGCGGCGCGCTCACTCGCACCGCGGCCGCGTACGCGAACGACGATCTAGATCGCGTCGTGCGCGAGGTCGCCCAAGCTTTGGGCCTGCCCCCAGGCACGACCGCGGACGAGGTAGCCGCCGCGCTCGACGATCTGCTCGAGACACTCCGCGCCGAACCTCCGGCGCCTGCGTCCGAGGTCGCGGACCCGCCGCCCGGCGGTCTACTCGCGGCCGCGCGTCGTCTCGGGTGGCTTCCGCCTGCCGGCGCACCGCGCGCCCACGCCGCCCCCGTGCGCCCTCTCAAGCGCGACGAGGTAGCCGCGTGCAAGCGCCTCGGCATCACTGAGACCGAGTTCCGCGCACGCAAGGCGAAGGCGGTGCGCCGTGCACCCGACGCACCTAAGCGTGTGAGCGCAAGCGCCCACGCGCCCGTGTCGCGACGGCCGCGCACCACTGCCGAGTCCCGCGCATGCGCCCGCCTCGGTATCGACGCGGACGAGTTTGCGCGTCGCAAGGCCGCCGCGGTCCGCCGAGTCTGATCCGTCCGTGTGAAAGAAAAGAACCCGAACCATGAGCACCATTCCCCGCAACTACCGCGACCTCGCGAAGTACGATCCGAGCCCGACCGCGAAGTCGCTCGAGCAGCTTCGCGATGCGCTCGCCGGTTACTTGAGAGCGCTCGCGCCCGCCGAACACAAGTGGGCACGGCAACCCGTGAAGGACGAGCTAGCTCTCGTGGACGCCGAGCTCGCCCGGCACGCGGCCGCGACGCAAGCGCTCGCGCCGATCCAAGCCGAGCTAACCAAGGCGCTAGACGCCAGCGACGCCGCGCACGCGGCCGTCAACGCGGCCGTCGACGTCGACGCCTTGCTTCGCGCCAAGGCCGGCGCCGAGCTCGCGGGACGCGAGGTAGCAGCGGCCGCGGCCGCCTGCTCGACCGCGGCACATGCCGCGCAATGCAAGGCCGACCACTCGTTCGCATCCCGGAAGGTCGGGTCGGTGTACGACGCGCGAGATAGTGCCAAGCGCCAAGCCGGCAAGCTCGACGACTACGAGCACGATCACAGTGGGCGCCTAACGGCCGCGCACTCAAGTGCCATGAGCGAGATCGCGGCGACCGCGGCCGCGCTCGCGGAGAATGGCGCGCTGGCTCTTTCGCTGTTCGTCGCGGGCGCGGTCGAGGACACGGTCACGGATTGCATCGTTGCCGAGGCGGCGCGGCGACTCGGTATCGACTGCGGCTTCACGCTCGCAAGCATCTTTTCAGCGGACGCGAGCGCGGCCGCGGAATGACTTCTGGGGGCGGGTCGCGGTTTCTTTCGCGAGCATGGTGCTCGTTAGGGGTTCATGGCCGCGGCTCGCCCCTGGTCTACTCCCATGAGTGACAACGCGGGTGACGATTCCGAGTTCCGCACCGGTAGCGAGATACTGCGCGGCCTATCTCGCGAGACGGTGCGCGCTCGACTGGACGAGCGCCGCGCGCGCAAGGCTCGCGCCAAGGAAGAGCGCGCGCGGCGACGCCTTCACCGTCCGCGAGGGGCGCACTGATGGCGCGCCCGATCACGCTCGCGGAGCTCAAGCGCCGGCACGACAACGCGACCGGCCGCGACGCGTACAAGGTCCGCGCGCTCGCACGCAACCAAGCGCGCTCGGTCGCCAAGCGTCTCGGCGTGGACGCGCCCGCGTGGGCGGCTAGACTAGCGCCTGCGCGTCGCAAGGCCGCGCAGCGCGTAGGGCGCGCCTGGATGGTCAAGCCCGCGGCGGCCGCGACGCGGAAGGGCGGCACCGCGCCCGTGTCCGCGGACGCGCTCGCGGCCTTGCGCGCGTGGCGCGAGCGCACGCCCGGCGCCGTCGTTCAGGTCTCGCGCCGGGGCGTGGCGTTGCACACATTGGGCGGGGTGCGGCGCTTCCGCGACGTGGCCGCGGCCTTGGCCTCGCTGTAGCCATACGCCCGGCGCGCGGCGCCAGCCTAGCCAAGACGCTTCGGTAGTCCCGCGATGCCGTTCAACCGTACGTACTCCGCCCAGCTCGTGTTCGTGATTATCGACACCGCCGTGCGGTATCCGGGAACCGGCTTGGGCCCGGGAGGGAGTTCACCCTGGTGCGTGTGGGGTATTTCGTGGAGCGGACCGCACTCGTTGGTGGGCGGGGGCGGTGCACCGTCGCACTCGAACGTCGGCACGTGAAAGGGAATCGATTCGCTACCCAAAGCCGCCACCAGCGACCAGGCAAGCGGCGGAAAGAATGCTGTTTTCTGCATGGTGACCGGGTAACCACCGAACGCTCGCCGGTCAAGCGCGGGGCGTACATTTCTCTGTCCGCTCGGGACAAGCGCAAACAAGAAACCCCTCGCCCGGCGGACACCGAACGGGTCGACGCGGCTACATGAATTTCCGCCGATTGAAGGCTGGCACTATTGAGCGATGTGGAGCGCCGCCGCAGCTAGTACGCCCCAACCGATCTGGAAGGCGTTAGCGAGCAGGTAGCCGTAGAGGCGGCGGCGGCCAATATGCACGTCGTAGGACGGTCCCGTCTGCCAGCCGGGCCAGTTGCCGAGCGTCTTCGCGGTCAGCCATGCGCCGATAATCGTGGGTGCTGCTCCCGGCACGTCGAATACCACCCACGGGTAGAGCAGGCTTTCGAGTGGCCCTATGAACTGCTGCGGGAGTCGATTCCTTGGCTCGTTGAGTGAGGGGTCACCGGTACTAAATCGAAGTCTAAGCGCGGGGACCAGGGCCTGAACGAACGCCTGTCCGGCGACCGCACTGCAAGCGATGATCACTGCGCGTTTTATGACCACGGCGGGTGCCGCCCAGTCCGACGGCCATGACGCGCCGGGCAGTACAAGCGCCAGCATCCCGACGCACGCGAGCACTCCGACCATTGGTCTCACGATCCGCGACTCTAGCAGAGGGAAGATCGCCCCGTGTGCGCGCGTAGCACCACCCCGGGGCAATCCCGCCCCTATCGACTTGGCACGTCGAGCGCGGGGCCATACGATGATCGCTTCTGGAGGTATGTATGACAAAAGACAGTGATCCCATCGTTCAAAAGCTGGACGAGGTGTGTCGTCGCCTGGGCGATGTGGACAGCAGCTTGTCGAATCTGGACGACGTGGTGCGCTGGCTGAAAAAGGTCGAGAAGAGACTGGAAGCGATCGAGAAGCACACGAAGAACAGATGATTGAAATCCGCCCTCGCCTGCTCGGAAAACGGCCGCGCGTCGAAGTGGCCGACGCGGACCGCGCGAGCGTGATCCACGCGATGGCAGCCGCGCTTTCGCGGGCACGCCTCGAATACGAGCGAGCCGAGCGCATGCTGCAGGACGCGGCGAAAGCGGGCCCGGGCGAGCTCGCCGCCATGCAAGCGCTCGTCTCCGAGATCGCGGGTGGTGCAACGGTCGAGCCTCCGGCGACGCTGAACGGCCCAACGTTTCGCAAGATCGGCGAAGAATGGACGAGCGGCGACCTGCACGAGCGCTTCCCCGATCAGGTCCCGACGATCTTCCAAGAGTTCAACATTCAGCGCCTCGAGAAACATATTTACCCGGTGCTCGGAACCAAGCCGGTCGCCAGGGTCACGCGCGGCGACTGTGACGAGGTCATGCGGCGCCTGCCGGAATCGATCAAGTCCCGCCGGCACATCGCAGTGATCGTGAGCCGCGTCCTAAACCTTGCGGCGCTCGCTGGCTACATTGATCGGAGCCCCCTACCCCGCGGCTGGTTACCGCGTCCGAACGCGCGCAAGCTATTCCCGATCCTCTACCCGAAGGAAGACGCGACGCTACTAGGGCGCAAGCCGATCCCGCTTCCGATCCGCGTGCTCTACGGCGTGGCGCACCGTGAGGGTTTGCGACGGGGCGAGCTCGCGGCGCTTCGCTGGCGTGACCTCGACCTCGCGCACGGCACGATCACGCTCACCGAAAACAAGACAGACCACGCACGACTTTGGAAGCTCGGCGATGGGGTGGCGTCCGCGCTCGACACGTGGCGCAAGCAACGCCAGGCCACCGCCGACGACCCGAAGCGCGACGACTCGGCCGACCTGGTTTTCATCGACGAGAACGGCGGACCGCTCGATCTCGACAACTTCGCCGACCGGGTGCGCGATCATTTGCGCGCCGCGGAGCTCGACCGCGCCGACCTTTACTCGACCGGTCCGCTGAAACGCCCCTTCGGAACGCACTGCTTCCGGCGCTCGTTCGTGACGCGCTCACTGGCGCTCGGAAGGAACGAGGATTGGGTGCGCCAGCGGACGGGGCACACTTCAGACGAGCTGCTCAAGTATCGCCAAGCGGCGCGCGCCTTCGCTGACCTCGACCTCGGCGAGCTAACGCCGCTCGACCAGGCGATCCCCGAGCTTGCTCCCCCAACCCCGCCCGGGACGCCGCGGGACTCGAAGCCGCCGGGCGCAAAAGTGGATCCAGCGGTGGATCCAGAATGGTCGGGGCGGCCGGATTCGAACCGGCGACCCCTAGACCCCCAGTCTAGTGCGCTAACCAGGCTGCGCTACGCCCCGATCCGACCGTCGCCCGAGCGAGCCCGAGCTAGTGACAGGGCGGAACCTAGTCGCTTCCGGAGCGAATGCAAGGACGATCGCCCGAACCCAGCGGTCAGGTAGAAAGACGCGCTCGAAGCATGGTCCGCGCGAGGTGCGCGGCGAGCCTTCGGTAGAGCTCGGCCGCGAGCCGGGGGTCCTCGCAGATCTCCGAGAAATCGTCGGCACGGAGGCGGAGCAAGCGCGTGGTTTGCTCGGCGACCGGCAGGTCCTCTTGGGCAGCGATGCCGACGAGCGATTCCGGGAAAACCAGCGCGCCCGCACCGACATTCCGCGCCGACCCGGGGTAGCGGACGACGCCGTCGAGGATGATGTAGGTGACGAGGTCGTTCGTGACGAGGCGCGGGATCGCTTCGCCGGCCGGCACCTCGACCTCGACGGCGGCAGCGAGCGTGCTCAACGCGAACGACTGGGGGAGGTCGATCAAGAGCGGGCTCTGACGCGCGCGCTCGAGGTCGGCGGCGACGAGCCCGCGGTCGCGATCCACGCGCTTGACGAAGCGTTCGCCGATGTCGATCACGACCGCCGTCGCGTTGTCGCGGCCATGCCGACCGGCGCGGGCAACGACGGCGTTGGCGCCTTGCTCGGGATTGCCGGTCCGGAGCAGCTCGCCGAGCTCGGCCTCGTCGGTGACCTGGCCGTGAACGCCGTCGGTGCAGAGCATCAGGCGGTCCCCTCGCGTGAGATCGACGAACAGCGTATCGACGATCAGGTTTTCGGAGAGACCGATCGCATTGGTGATGCCCGCGCCGCGGCTCTTGCCCGACGAGGAGCCGAGCGTGCTCGACTCGCTCGTGTGGTCGTGCGTGAGGAGTAGCATCGCGCGCGCGCGCGCCAGGTACACGCGGCCGTCGCCCGCGTGAGCGACGAACGCGTTGCCGCGGGCGAGCCAGACGAGATCGAGCGTGGTTCCCATGTGCTGGTGCTCGGGCACGCGCTCGGCGTCCTCGCGCACGACGCGATTCGCCTCCATGAAAGCCGCGCGCAGGCAGCCGTAGACGGCGCGACGCGATTCGAGGTCGGCGTGGGTGACGTAATTTTCCATCGCCCGCTGCGCGTCGCGACCCGAAAGCACGCGGCGCGCCGTTTCGACCGCGAGCTTGGCCGCGACCTCGCCGGCCTGGTGGCCGCCCATGCCGTCGGCGACGGCGAACACCGCGACTTCGGGCGCGACCAGCGACGCGTCCTCGTAATGCTGACGCCGCGAGCCCGTATCCCCGGCGACCGCGTACTCGGCGCGAAAATCGAAGCGCGGCAGGATCGACGCGGGCACGAAGTCCCAATGGTAGTAGAAAAGCGGCGTGCGCGTCCTCGCCATCGAAACCTCGACCCGACGCGGCTCCGTCGCCTTGGTCGAAGGTGGGCAGCCGCTCCACGAGCTCAGCCACGAGCAGCTGAACGCCCACGCCGAGACCCTGCTCCCGCTCGTCGATCGGCTCCTCCTCGAAGCGGGCGCGGCGCGCGCCTCCGTCGACCGGCTGGCGGTCGGGATCGGACCGGGGTCGTTCACGGGGCTCCGGGTCGGTATCGCTCTCGCTCAGGGCATGGCGGTCGGGCTCGATCGACCGCTCGTCGGTGTGGGGTCGCTCGCGGCGATGGCGCGCGGCGTCGACCCGGGCGATCTGCGCGTCCGGGTCGCGGTGCTCGACGCCCGGCGCAACGAGCTCTTCGTCGCCGGCTACCTCGCTGATGGGAGCGAGACGTTCGCTCCGCGGGCGGTGCCGCGGGAGGCGGCAGGCGCGACGGTCCACGAGCTTCTCGACGGTCGCAACGCGGTGGCGATCGGGGAAGCGGCCACACTGCTCGGTGGGGGCATCGCCCTCGTCACGCGCGATGACGTCGACCTGCCGCACGCGCGCTGGGTCGCGGTGCTCGGCGCCGCAGAGGATCCGTCGCGGTCCGTGGCGGAGCCCGACTACGTCCGTGGCCCTGGCGCGACCCTGCCGAACCTCCCCCCCTCGCCTCTCGCCCGGCACGAGGTCTGAGGGCCGGCCCCCAAACGTTTGCGGGGCCGGGCACGGGGCACTACTGTCTCGGCGATGCCGCCGGAGCCGCCCCGCACCGAGCGCGACGCGCTGCTCTCCCGCTACGGCCGGCGCCTTTCGCCCGGGATGGTCATTTTCCGCGACGGCGAACCCGCGGACTTCGCCTTCCTCCTAGAGAGCGGGCGCGTGCGGCTTTTCAAGCAGGTCGGCGCGATGGAGCGGAGCTTGCGGGTGGTGCGAGCCGGCGACCTCTTCGGGGAGTCGGCGCTCGAGCCCGGCTCCGTGCGCCGGTCAACGGCGGTCGCCCTCGACGAGGGGATGGCCCTCGCCGTCGACCGCGCCACGTTCGAGAGCGTGCTCACGACCCATCCGGCGGTCGGCCTGCAAGTCCTCTCACAGGTGATCCGACGCCTGCGCGAGGCAGAGGAGCAGATCGAGGTCCTGATGGTTCGAGACCACCAGTCCAAGGTGGTGGTGGCCCTGATGAAGCTCGCCCAGCGCGAGCTCGAGAGCGCCGGTCAGGCGAGCGGTCAGGTGAGCCTCAAGGTCTCGCCACTCGAACTTTCCGCCCAGGTCGGCCTGGAGGTCGACGCGGTGAAGCGGGTCGTCACCCAGCTCCGAGAAACCGGCTACGTCCGTATCAACGACGAGCGGGTCGAGGTCATCGACCTCGAGACGCTGCGCGAGCTCTATGCCCTCCTGAGCCTCAAGGACCAGCTCCGCGGAAGTCCGCAACGCGAGCGAGCCCGGCCTTCACCATGAGCGAACGGGTGGCCGGTCAGGCGGTTCGGTGGCTGCTCGTCGGGGTTCTTGCCGCTTGCTCGGGCTCCAGCGAGGGCGCGCCCGGCGCGAAGGATCCGAGCGTCCAGGCCGAATCCGAGTACGACGTAGCGCGAGACCTCTGGCTCCGCCGCGGCAACCCGCGAGAGGCGCTCGAGCATGCGCTCAAGGCGACCAAGCTCGACGACGATAACGCCGACGCCCACCACCTCGTCGCTCTGCTCTATCTCGACTTCTGCAGTCGCAGCACAGCCGACTGCCGCCTCGCGGAAGCGAACCGGCACGGCCGTCGCGCGGTCGAGCTCAAGCCCGACTTTCGCGAGGCGAGGAACACGCTCGCCGTCATCCTGATCCACCAGAAGAAGGGGCGCGAAGCGGTGAACCTCCTCCTGCCGCTGACCCAGGACATCCTCTACCAGACCCCGGAAAACGCCTGGGGCAACCTCGGCTGGGCGTACCTCGAGCTCGCCGAGCTCGACAATGCGATCGATGCGCTCAGGCGCAGCATCGCGGCGCAGCCGCAGTTTTGCGTAGGAAACTATCGCCTCGGGCTCGCTTACGAGAAAAAGGGCGAGGCGTTACTCGCAAAAGAGGCCTTTACGAGGGCACTGGAAACCGATTCCCCGGGATGCAAAGGCCTTCAGGACGCATGGGCGGGGCGCGCCCGGATCGAGGTTCGCGCGGGGAACTCGGCGGCGGCAAGGACCGACCTCGAGCATTGCGTCGAGCTCTCGACCGCGACAACCGTCGGCAAAGATTGCGGATCCATGTTGGAAAAGCTGAAGTAGTCTCGGGTCCCCCCGATGACTTCGGTCGGCCAACACCTGCGTGACCTACGCGTTGCCAAGCGCATGAGCGTGGCCGAGGTGTCGCGTGCGACGCGAGTGCCCATCGTCAGCGTCGAGCGCATCGAAGCGGATCGTTTCGACGAGCTACCCGGCGAGGTGTTCGTGCGTGGCTTCCTGCGTGCTTACGCGCGGGCGGTCGACGTGGCACCGGACGAGGTTTTGGCGCGCTACACCGCCAGCCGGCGTGTCGCTTGGGTGACGCCGCTACCGATCACGAGTCCCGTCCGGCCGGCCCGCACCCGCCGCTTCGGCGTCGCGATCGCGTTCGTGCTGCTCTTGATCCTGTTCACGCTCGCGCTCAGCATCGTGCTCCGGCCTCGCGGTGACGACATGCCGCAAGAGCTGTCGCGCGCCGGTCGCTCGCTCCACCTCGACGCGGGCTGACGCGGGTGGCCACCGCGCGCGCGCGAGCTCAGGAGAGCATGCGCACGACGCATGCGCTGCTCGTGAAGCGCGTCGAGTACGGCGAGTCGGACCTCGTGCTCACGCTGTTCACCGAACGCTTCGGTCGCGTCTCCGCACTCGCGCGCGGCGCACGACGGAGCACGCGCCGTTACGGCGGCGCACTCGAACCGATGCACACGCTCGAGGTGACGCTCGAGGAGCGTCCGCACAGCGAGCTCTTCGGGCTCAAGGAAGCACGCATCGCGCGAGCACGCCTCGGGTTGACCAGCGATCTTGGCCGACTTTCGGCCGCCGGCGTGGCGCTCGGCTGGGTCCGCCGCGCTGCACCGGCGCGGACGCGGGAGCCCGAGCTCTGGGTCGCGATGGAGGCATTGCTCGATCGCCTTGCCGCACCGGACGTCCCCGACCCCAAAGCCGTGCTCGCCGCCGCCGGGCTCCGCTTGATCGCAACGCTCGGCTGGGGTCTCGAGCTCGAGCGCTGCGTGCGCTGCGGCAAGCCCTGCCCGGCTGGGCAGGCCGCGCTGGTGGACCCGGGACGCGGCGGGCTCGTGTGCAGGAGCTGTGGCGGCGGCAAGCTCCGGATCCCGGGCGATCGCCGCGGTCGGCTCCTCCGCGTCGGGATCGCCGGCGATCCGGGCGAGCTCGGTCCCGGCGACGCGGAGGTGGCGCTCGACGTGGTGGAAGAGGTGCTGAGGACGCACGCCGGGATGGAGTGACCGAACCCCGGGCCCCAGGATGGTAAGAAGGGGCGTGAGCGACGCCCCGAGCCCCGCCGGAGAGCACCGGCGCATCGCCCTGCGCGCGGGTGTCGTCGGTGCCGGCACGCTCGCGAGCCGCCTGCTCGGCCTGGTGCGCGATCAGACGATCGCTGCCGTTTTCTCGCGCGCGGTCACCGACGCGTTCTTCGTCGCCTTCACGATCCCGAACGTTCTCCGCCAGCTCCTGGCCGAAGGCGCGGTGCAGACCGCGGTCTTGCCGGTGCTGGTCGAGGTGCGCGAGCGCGAGGGAGACGACGCCGCACGCCGATTCTTCCGCGCCTTGCGCGGCCTTTCGCTGGTCGCGCTCTTCGCCGTGACGGCGCTCGGTGTGGGCTTCGCGCAGGATCTGGTCGACCTCTTCGCTGCCGGCTACTCGGAAGTACCCGGGCAGGTCGAGCGCACGGTGGTCTACACGCGCTGGCTCTTCCCCTACATCCTGTGCATGGGCACGGCGGCGCTCGGTGCGGCGGCGCTCAACAGTCACGGCCGCTTCGTCGCCACCTCGTTCGCCCCGGGCCTGCTCAACGTCTCGTTCGTGGCGCTCTCGCTCGCCTTGCCCGGCTGGCTCGGCGCAGAGGGTTACGACCTCGGCCTCGCGCTGGTCTACGCCGCGCTCGCCGGCGGCGTCCTCCAGGTGATCGCACAGTGGCCGAGCCTCAAGCGCATCGGCTACCTCGGCGCACCGTCGCTCGAGCTCGGTCATCCCGGCGTCCGCGAGGTCCTGCGCCGGATGGGACCGATGCTGTTCGGCATCGGGGTCTACTACGTGGACGTGCTGCTTGCGCGCCGTTTTCTGTCCGAGCTCGGGCTCGGCGCGCAGAGCTACTTCACGTGGGCGATGCGGCTCTGCGATTTCCCGCAGGGCATTTTCGTGATGGCGCTGCAGGCCGCGGCGCTACCGAGCCTCGCCCGGCTGGCGGCTCGCGGCGACTCGGCAGAGCTCGGTCGCACGTTCGCCTTCGGCCTCAAGCTCGCGCTGTTCGTCGCCATCCCCGCCACGGCGCTGTTCGTCGGCCTGGCGGAGCCGCTCGTGGTGCTGCTCTTCCAGCGCGGTGAGTTCGGCGCGGAATCGGCCCGTGAAACGGCGCGCGCACTGGTCGCGCAAGGCACGGGCATCGTCGTCGTCGCCGCGGTGCGGCAGCTGCTCGGCGCGTATTACGCGCTCGGCGACACGCGAACGCCTGTGATCGTCGCCGCGCTGGACCTCGTCGTGTTCGTCGCGCTCGCGCTCGGCCTGCGCGGTTCGCTCGGCCACGTGGGGATCAGCTGGGCCGTCACCGGAGCGAGCACCGTGCAGGCGGTCTTGCTCGCCGTGCTCCTTTCTCGCAAGCTGCCGGGCATGGGCCGTCACGGCATCCTGAGCTCGGCATTGCGAGTCATCGCGGCATCGGCCGGCGCGGTCGTCCTCGGCCGAACCGTCGCCATGACGCTCGCTCCCGACGCTCAGGCAGGTGCTCTCGAGCGTGCGCTCCCCGGCATGACGGGCGCCGTCGCGTTCACGCTCGCGTTCGTCGCGTTCGCGCTGCTCCTGAAGTCGCCGGAGCTCGTCACGCTGCTCCGCGAGGTCTCGCGCCGTTTCGGCAAGGGAGCACCACGATGAAGCCCGCAGCGCCCCTACCCGTCGCCATCTCGGCCGAGTTCAGCGCCGCCGCTTCGAGCCCCAAGGAGCTACCGCCCTCGGTGTCGGTCGAAGTGGCGTTTGCGGGCCGCTCGAACGTCGGCAAGAGCACGCTGCTCAACGCGCTGATGAACCGTCAGAACCTGGCTCGCACGAGCTCGACGCCGGGTTGCACGCGCACGATCAACTTTTTCGCGGTGAAGACGCGCGACGGCGGGGCGCTCTCCTTCGTCGATCTGCCGGGCTACGGCTTCGCTCGGCGCGCCAAAGCCGAGCGCGAAACCTGGGCGGACCTCGCCGAACGCTACCTGCTCGAACGGCCGGCGCTCGCCCTGGTGTTGGTCCTCGTCGACGTGCGGCGTGGCCTGGAGGCGGAAGAGCTCGATCTTCTCACGATGATCGAGGACACGAAGAAACGGGGGAGCCCTGCCCCCG
>Ga0315910_10003236_pt1 | contig 13949 bp, 16 predicted proteins | sample EdamamesoilMG_FD_204470 | JGI IMG/M metagenome (GOLD analysis project Ga0315910, IMG submission 204470) | Garden soil microbial communities collected in Santa Monica, California, United States - Edamame soil | ecosystem: Environmental > Terrestrial > Soil > Garden | place: USA: California...
TTAATCGCGGCGCACAAGTCGCACTGCTCATCTCGCCCAAGGATGTGGATCAACAGGCGGTGAAAAGCGCCGTCGGGCTTGAAGTCATCACGCTCCCGGCCGTGGCGTTGCAACGCGGCAGCCGGCTCGCATTTCTGAAAGGGTTCTGGAATTCCTGGCGCGCCGCGCGAAAACTCTTCAAAGCCCGCCGTCCTGATGCCGTGCTGGCCATGGGCGGATTCACCAGCGCCCCCCCGGTGCTGGCCGCGCGTTCGCTGGGGTCGCGGACCTTCCTGCACGAATCGAATACGATTCCCGGCCGCGCCAATCGCTGGCTTGCTCGCTTTGTGGACCAGGCGTTCGTGGGCTTTCCGCAAGCTGCCAGACGCTTGCGGGTTCGTGAAGCGACGATGACCGGCACACCGGTGCGAGCGGGTTTTCGGGCGACGAGGAAGGAAATGGATTCCAAACAGCCAACGGTGTTGATCATGGGCGGCAGCCAGGGCGCGAGTGGTGTCAACGATTTGATTCTCGCCGCGCTACCAATGCTGGCGGAACGCGCACCGCACTGGCGCTGGGTGCATCTGACCGGTCCGAACGATTGTGAGAAAGTGAAAGCAGGTTACGCCAAGTATCATCTGGTGGCGGAGGTTCACCCGTTTCTGACGGATATGAGTTCCGCCATGGCGAACGCCACCGCTGCCATCAGCCGTGCGGGCGCTTCGTCGCTGGCAGAAATCGCCGCGGTGCGCCTCCCTTCATTGCTGATCCCTTTTCCTGCCGCCGCGGATAATCACCAAAAATTCAACGCCCGGGCGTTCGAAGAGACCGGCGCCGCCCGGGCCTTGGATCAAACATCGGCTTCGGCGCAAAAACTTTTTGAGTTATTGCATCCGCTCGTCGAAGACGCCGACACGCGCCTCAGGATGCAACTCGCTTTGGAGAAATGGGATGCCCCCCAGGCCGCGGAGCGAATTGCTGAAACCGTTTTGAAAGCGCTGGGCATCGGATCCGGGTCGCCGGTATTGCAATCGGCGGTGCCGTTTCCCGGTGGCAAGCACGTCATCGCATGACTGCCATGATGCCAACTCCTACGCGCTCCAGCGGGTTGCTGGCGGCGGAACTGACCACGCTTGTTTCATCGGCAACGGTCGTCCGTGCCGACGAGCCACTAGCCAAGCGCACGACACTGCGCGTCGGCGGGCCCGCGGATGTGTTGGTCGAGCCGGCGTCGGAAGCGGACCTGGGCGTGGTGCTGGCATTTTGTTCCCGGCACGGCGAGAGGCATTTTGTGCTGGGGCGCGGTTCGAATCTGTTGGTCCGCGACGGCGGCTTTCGTGGGGTGGTGATCAGCCTGGCGCACGCCAGCTTCAGTCGCATTGAGATCGACGGTGAACGGTTGCGTTGTGGTGCGGGCGCGCGGCTGAAGAATGTGGCCGTGGAGGCAAAGCGGCACGAACTCACGGGGGTTGAATTTCTCGAAGGCATTCCCGGTAGCGTCGGCGGCGCGTTGCGGATGAATGCGGGTGCGATGGGTGGCGCAACGTTCGATACCGTGGAAAGCATCCGCGTGATGGACCTGCACGGCGTGGCCATGGATCTCCTGCCTGGTGAATTTGCGGTCGAGTATCGCTGCTGTCCGATGCTGAAGACGCGGATCGCGCTGGGTGCGGTGTTCAAGTGCCAGCGATCCACGCGCGGGGCAGTGGAGCAGCGCATGGGCGCGTTCAGCCAGAAGCGTTGGTCCTCGCAGCCGGCCGCGCCGAGCGCCGGTTGCATGTTCAAGAACCCGCCGCAATGCCCGGCCGGCAAGTTGATTGATGAACTGGGCCTGAAAGGCACCCGCGTCGGCGGGGCGGTGGTGTCACAGGAGCATGGAAATTTCATTGTGAACGATGGGGCCGCCACCGCGCGCGATGTGCTGGAGTTGATAGCGGTGTTGAAAGCACGCGTGAAGGCGGATCGTGGCATCGAGTTGCACACCGAGGTGGAGATCATCGGCGAAGATTGATGCGGGCGGAAGAATCAGAACATGGGTGAGGCGTTGAAGATTACGGTGATGTTGGGTGGTCCAAGCGCGGAGCGCGAAGTGTCATTGCGTTCGGGAGCATCCGTGGCCGAAGCGTTGCGTTCACGTGGGCACGAGGTTTCGGAGCTCGATCCGCGTGCGCCCGGCTGGAAACTGTCGGCCGGAACGCAAGCAGTCTTCCTCGCGTTGCACGGTACTTATGGCGAGGACGGCACGGTGCAGAGCGAACTGGATCAACTTGGCGTGCCATACACCGGCTGTGACGCGGCAGCGAGCCGGATTGCATTCGATAAGGCGCTGACGAAAGAGCGCTGCGTGGCGGCGGGGGTGCCGACGGCAAAGCACGTTTTGGTTTCCACAGCGAACACCCCGTGGCCGCGGGGGTGGAATCCGCCCGTTGTGATCAAGCCGGTGCGCCAGGGCTCGAGTGTGGGTCTGCAGTTTGTCGAACGGGTGGCTGAGTGGCCGGCGGCGCTCACCGAAGCGCTGCGCTATGACACACAGGTGTTGGTAGAAGAGAAGATCGTTGGTCGCGAGACGACCGTAGGCATCCTTGACGGGGTAGCACTGCCGATCGTGGAGATCCGGCCAAAAGCCGGCGCTTACGATTATCGCAACAAATACACTATGGGAGCGACGGAATATCTCTGCCCCGCGCCGTTCGATGAGCCGACAGCGAAGCAGATTCAAGCTGCCGGGCTGGCGGCGTTCCGGGCGGTTGGTTGTCGCGACTACGCCCGCGTGGATGTGATGGTGCGGGCGAACGGTGATCCCGTGGTGCTCGAGGTGAACACCCTGCCGGGAATGACCGAGACAAGTTTGCTGCCGAAAGCCGCCGCCGCCGCCGGTGTCGGCTATGCAGAACTTTGCGAGCGGATGGTGAAACTGGCTTTGAAGCGAAAGTGAATTGAACCATGTGGTTCGGCAAAAAGATAAAAAACCGTCGCGCGGGTCGCGGCCACGTGCTGGATGTGAAGCTGCGCTCCGATCAAGTGCGCGCGAACCGCGTGCGGGTGGGGGCGATCACCTTTGGCCTGCTCTTCAGCACTGTGTTCGGGCTTTACGTGCTGTGGCGGCTTGGCGAGTGGGGTATGAACCGGCTGGTATACCAGAACACAGCCTTCGCGATCCAGCAGATCGAGATCGCGACCGATGGGGTCATCACCACGGATCAATTGCGTCGCTGGGCGGGGGTGAAGGTCGGCGATAATCTGTTCGCCCTCGATCTCATGCAGGTGAAGCGCAACCTCGAGATGGTGCCGCTCATCGGCACCGTTTCGTTGGAGCGGGTCTTTCCCAAAACGCTGCGCATCCGCGTGGAGGAACGCCTGCCGGTCATCCAGGTCAATGTGCCCCGCCAGTCACGCAACGGGGGGGTGGAGTTCGCCGTGTTCCACCTGGACGAAGAGGGCTACGCCATGCAGCCGCTTGATCCTTCGCAACGCAGCACGGCGCTCAACGCGACCAACGACGCGTTGCCGCTGCTCACCGGGGTGAAACTGACGGAGCTGCAACCGAATCGCCGCGTGGAATCACCTCAAGTGCAGGCTGCCCTCGAATTGCTGAAGGCGTACGATTGTTCTCCCATGGCCGGGCTCGTGGACTTGAAGCGAATCGATGTCGGTTCGCCCGAGGTGCTCGTGGTCACGACCGGGCAGAGCAGTGAAGTCACCTTCGGGTTGCAGGATTTTGACCGGCAACTGCGCCGCTGGCGCGAGATCCACGATTACGGCGTGCGCAATCGCCGGCACCTCGCGGCCTTGGACCTCGCGGTGCCAAACAACATTCCGGCGCGCTGGCAGGATCTGTCCGAAGTGCCAGTCAACCCGGCCAAACCGCCGAAAGCCAAACCCACCCGCCAACGGAGATAAAATGTTTGATTCCAATTCCATCATCGTCGGTCTGGAGGTCGGCACGTCCAAGGTCTGCGCCGTCGTCGGCGAGCAGACCAACGAGGGCGCGTTGAACATCGTGGGCCTGGGTCAGGCGCGCTCGACCGGCGTTCGTAAGGGCGAGATCATTGACGCGCGTGCCACGGAGGAGAATATCCGTGCGGCCATCGTCGAGGCCGAGCACATGGCGGACGTAGAGATTCGTAGCGTGTATCTTGGGGTGAGCGGTAGTCACGTGCGTGGTTTCAACAACCGCGGCGTGCATCCGGTGGTTTCTGCCGATCGCGAAATCACCGAAGACGATGTGCAGGACGTTGTGAAGAATGCGCGCACGATCAATCTGCCCGCCGACAGCACGGTGCTGCACGCCGTGCGTCAGCATTTTCTCGTGGACGGCCATGATGGGGTCACGAATCCGGTCGGCATGTTGGGTGGTCGACTCGAAGTGGATGTTCACGTTGTTCACGGGAACTTGAACCGCCTGCAAAACGCCATCCGTGTGGTGAAGGGCATCCAGCTTGACGTCGAAGAAGTCGTTTTTAACGGTCTCGCGGCCTCGCTTGCATTGCTTACGCCCGAGCAAAAGGAACTGGGCTGCGTCGTGATGGACATCGGCGCGGGCACGACCGATTACGTCGTGTATGTGGATGGTGTGATCCGTCATACCGGGGTGCTGGCGGTGGGCGGCGATCACGTTTCCAACGATCTCTCCCGCGGTTTGCGCGTGCCGTTGAGCCGCGCTGAACAGCTCAAGATCGAACACGGCAGCGCGTTCCTCGATGATGCAGCACGTGGCCAGGAGATCACCATCAACAACAGTCTCGGTTTTCCCGAGCGCACCATCAGCCTGGAAAATTTACGGCGCATCATGGCGCTGCGGCTGGAGGAAATGTTCGAACTCGTCGCGCAGGACATCGAGGAAGCGAATCTCACCGACTATCTGCGCGGCGGGGCATTTCTCTGCGGCGGGGCGGCGCGCATCCCGCGCATCGCCGAACTGGCCGAGGACGCGCTCCAGATGCCCGTCTCACTGGGTAAGAGCAACTCGATCAGTGGATTGAAGTCGGCGCTCGATCAACCGGAGTTCGCCGCGGCCATCGGCCTCGTGAAATTCGGTTCGCTCAAAGCCCGCCGCCAGCAGACGGGCCCGTCCATTCTCGGCACGGTGAAAAAATTCCTGAAACGCTGAACCCAATATGGAAACGCCCGCTATTCCCACGCCCGAACCCGCGCCAGCGCCAGCACGTTGCAGTTTGAAAATCATCGGCACCGGCACCGCTGGGGTGGCGCTGCTTGCGCAACTGCGCGCGGGCGAATTCCTGGCCGCGCAGTTTGTCGCCGTGGACTCCATCACCATTGCACCGGGTGAGATCGAGAAGATCGAGATCGCCAAAAGCCTGCTCGGTGGCCGGGGCTCGCATTGCAGCGAGCCGGGCAAGGTGGAGATTGAAGGTCAGTTCAACGCCGTGAAAGCGGCATGCGCTGATTGCGACACGGTGTTCATCCTCGCCGGCCTCGGCGGGCGGACCGGTTCGTGGATGAGCGCGGCGGTGGCGCGCGCGGCGAAGGAAGCGGGCGCGCAGGTGTTCGCGTTTGTCACCCTGCCGTTTGATTGCGAAGGCAGCGTGCGGTTTTCCCAGGCGCGTCAGGCGCTCGACCGCTTGAAGGCGCACTGCGATTTTCTGTTCATCCAGCCGCATCAGGACTTTTGCGCGCAACACGCCGAGAGCCTGAGCCTGACGGAAGTTTACGCGCCCTCGAACCGGCGATTGCTGGCCGCTGTGCGTCACGTGGCGACGGCGCTGACGGGTTCGACGATCATGGGCATCGGCTTCAGCGATCTGTGCGCGATGCTGCGCGATCGTGGGGCGCAGGTGATGTTCGCCGTGGCCGGCAGCGACGGCGCGAATCGCGCGGGCGCGGTGATCGAGGAATTGCTGGCCCATCCGCGACTCAATGCCGGCAAACTGCTCGCCGGGGCCGAGACCGTGGCGGTGAGTCTGGTGGGCGCGCAGGATCTGCGGATGGCGGATGTCAACAAGGTGATGTCGGAACTGGGTAATCACTGGCAGAACACATCACATCTGCTGAGCGCAAGCGTGGGCGCCGCGGCGCAGGGACCGCTCGGCGCGTTGCTGCTCATCGTGACCCAGGAAGCAGCCCAAACCGCTTCAAGGCTGACCGCGCCGGCGGGTGGAGCTAAGGAGATTTCGGAATCATCCACATTTGCGACGCATTATCTCCCGGACGAAACCAAATCCCCACCACGCTTTTCAACTGCTGCCGGTGAATCCACGCCGCCGAGTGCGCCGCGGATGCGCGGTAGCCGCACCCGCAAGGAATCACCGCGCCTGCGACAGGGGCAGTTTGATCTGGATACGATCAACAAAGGCCGGTTTGAGAAAAGCGAGCCGACGATCCACAAGGGCGAAGACCTCGACGTGCCGACGTTTATCCGGCGCGGCGTGGTGTTGAATTGAGTGAATGTGTCCGTTTGACGAGGAACGGCACTAACGCGGTTTTCGAGATCCCGTTCAGACGAATATCGCGAATTATTCACTAAATTGGGTAAGGCGCGTTGGAATTAGGCGATTGGCAATATTGGTGGCCTTACTGCGGTCTCAGTCGATGATGAAGAAGCCACATACTATTTCACCGCAAATATTAAGGGACAACCATTCGTTTTTCTCGTTAGCTTCGTGATGGAAAATGGAGTATGGAAAATTCGAAGACTATGAGAAATAAACTTTTCACAGTATTCCTCGCAGCAGTTGTTGGAGCCATGCTTTCCTACGGGTTAATTGTGGCTGCAAACTTTGCTTATGACACTTGGGGCCGCGGACCTGAAGGCCCAATGAAGGAATTCGCTAAAGGTCTAGGTATGCTGCTCGCAATTCCGGTCGCAATGCTCCGTCGAGAGGACGGATCTCCAAATGGATACCTAGTGTGGGGTGTAATAGGAGCATCGGTTTTCGGAGTGGCTGCTGCAATTTGGGAGTTTTTGATAAAAGGGAATGGCCATGGATAAGAATATTCGCCATTTAGCCACAGAACAAGATGCAGGTTAGATGCCGAAAGATTCGGAGTGGTTACTTGTCCGTCGCCTCAAACGTCGCGACGAGCAGGCGGTGGTGTTGCATTGAAGTGAATCCGTGACTTATTTCTCAACCGGAAAATAATGAACCCGGGCAATCAAACCGTTCTGAAATTCATAGACTGACAGGCTCGATTGGGATTTTTCGCCGGACTTGGCCTGCCAGATCGCTTTCTCTTTGGCGGCGACCCGGCTGCCGGTGGATTGAATCCATTCCAGCTCGGACTTCGAAGTGGGAACGGACTTCCAGTAGGAAGTCAGGCTTTCGCGAAGTTTTGTTTTGCCCTGCGTTTCCACGGTGATCTTGTCCCCAGCAATATCCAGCCATTGCACGTCATCTGATACCATTGCCATCATCACATCCAGTTTGCGTTCGTTGTAAGCGGCCACGTAGTCGCGAACACGTTGCTCATTGGACTTGGGTTGTGAATCGGTGTTTGAACCCGCGACGACGACCAGGCTCGTGCAAATGATCAGCAGTTGTAACAGGCGTTTCATAACAGGCAGAATCAGTTCTTCTCAGTGTCGAAGGTCGCTACAAGCGGGCGGTGATCTGAGCCGACACTCCAGTTGGCCAGCGTGAGCACGTAGGTTTCGTCCTTGTTCCATTCCTTTGCCATGCCGGGGCTCAGCAGAATGTAATCAATGCGTGAGTAGCTGTCCTCCGCGCCGTAGTAATGCGTCCAGGTGATGTTGCGCGGCTCCCACGCGGGATTGGGATTCGGCGTGTTGTCGCCATTGCGCTCCGCGGGGCGGGTGTCCACCAGCTTGGTCTTGCCGCGGCCGATCACCGCTTTTGTGGACGCCGAGTTCTTGGTGTCATTGAAATCACCAAGCACGACGAGGTTTGCGTTGGGATCAGCGGCGAGCCGGGTGTCCACTTTTTCGCGGAGGAGTTTGGCTTCCTCAAGTCGCATCTCGGATTCGTCGGCGCTGGCAACCTGGCGCTTGGATTTCAGATGCGCGGAGAGCAGCGTGAACGTGTATTTCTCGTTCACCTTGATGTCCACTTCAGCAAAACCGCGGCTGACACTGAAGCGTTTGCCGCTGAGCAGGAAATTGTCGTTCGTGTGCGGTCGGCGCGCGACGATGGGAAACTTGCTGAGCACGGCGACGTGGATATTGGTGTCGAATCCTTTCACGTGCTCGAGATGTGGGAGATCTAGCCCTTCAGCCTTAAGCGACGTCTGCAGTTCCTTCAACGCGCTGAGAGAACCCATTTCCTGGAACGCCACGACGTCGGGTTTGAGCACTTTCAGGCCCTCACGGATCTTGGCCTTGGCGTTGGCGGACTTCGCTTCGCGGCGCGTTTCGGTTGGTGTGTCGAGGTAGTTTTCGACGTTGTAAGTGACGACGCGGAAAGTCTCCGCGACCGAATTGAGCTGAAAGGAAAGCAACAGGCCAGCGACGAAAGTGGCAGGACGTAGCAGATGTGAATTCATGCCCGCGGTAATAAGCTGCCGCGCCCGACAAGTCAAAGGACAATTCGTGGGTTGAATTCCTTTTTGCAAAGGCCGATTAGCTTGCTACATTTGCAGCATGCCCGAGGCTACCGTTTTGCCGAAAAAGATTAAGACCGAGTTCGTTGCGCCGCGTGCGAAACTACAGGACAAGCAGAGCGAACGCGATCACCGGCAGTTGCGCATCGACAAGGTCGGCGTGCGCGGCGTGCGCTTTCCCGTGCAGGTGCGCGACAAGGCGCGTAGTGTGCAGAACACCGTGGCGACGGTCGGGATGTTCGTGGACCTGCCGAAGGAATTCAAAGGCACGCATATGAGCCGCTTCATCGAAGTGCTCAACGCGCACGGGAGTGTGGTGCACGTGGAAAACATCCCGGACATCCTGTTCGCAATGCAAAAGAAATTCCAAGCCGCGACCTCGCATCTGGAGATGGAGTTTCCGTATTTCATGACGAAGAAGGCGCCGGTGACAGGCAAGGAAAGCCTGATGGATTATACGGCGCGTTTCGAGGCAGCCGCGTGCGACCAGGAAATTGATTTCGTGCTTACGGTGATTGCGAACGTGACGACGCTGTGTCCGTGTTCGAAAGCCATCAGCGCGCGCGGCGCGCACAATCAGCGCGGCGGGGTGACAGTTCAAATCCGTTTCAGCAAGCCGGTGTGGATCGAGGACCTCATTGCCATGATTGAGAGTTCCGCCAGTTCGGAGCTTTACGCGTTGCTTAAGCGGGAAGATGAGAAGGCCGTGACCGAACGCGCGTATGACAATCCGGTGTTTGTTGAAGATCTCGTCCGTAATGTTGCGCTAAAACTCAATGCGCATCCGGACATCGCGTGGTACAAAGTCGAGGCGGAGAACCAGGAAAGCATCCATAATCACAATGCCTACGCGTGCATTGAGAAGGGCTGAGCGGCATTGAACTCCGCTCATTAGGGCAACTGGCCTGACAGCGGCTTCCCATCCGAATTTTTCCGAAAAAAGGTGTGGCTTATTTAACTTCGTTTGATACATTCCCGCACCTTTGACTGGGCGCAATATGCGCGCTTTGGTTCAGGCAAATTGTAAATCCAGATTTTATCGGGTTGTGACTACGAAAAAGAAAGAAGTGAAGAAGTCCGATGGGAAGCCAGTGGGTGCGGCAACGGCGGCGTCCATTTTGGGCCGTCCAGCGGTAAAAACGGGGGGCGCGGCGCCGATCAAAGCGAAGAAAGTCAAAGCCGAGTGGCAGGTTTTCTACGATCGCCTGCTCGAATTGCGCGATCAATTGCTCCGCCAGATGAACGGGCTCGCCAAGGAATCCGCGCAGGAGATGGCCAGCTACAGTTTGCACATGGCCGACTCGGGCACGGACAATTTTGACCGCGACTTCGCGTTAAGCTTGTTGTCCTCCGACCAGGACGCCGTGTTCGAAATCGAGGAAGCGCTCAAGCGCATCGAGCGGAACACGTATGGCGTCTGTGAATTGACTGGCAAGCCGATTCCCAAGGCCCGCCTCGAAGCGATTCCGTGGACGCGTTTCACGGTCACGGCGCAGGCGCAGTTGGAACGCGATGGCGCCCTGCGTCAACGCCGGCTCGGGGCGCTTGGTTCCGTGGACGCCGTGGGAGTGGCCGAAGTCGAGGAGCCCGACGAAGAGGAAGAGAAGCCGAAGGAGAAGGAATAATTTATGCCGCGCGAAATCATCACTATCGAATGCACGGAAGCGCGCAAGGAGGGCAAGTCTCCTTCGCGTTATACCACCACGCGTAACAAGAAGCTCCAGACGGAGAAGCTCGAGATCAAGAAGTACAATCCCGCGCTCCGCCGGCACACCTTGCATCGCGAAATCAAGTAAGACCTATGCCCCGCAAGACCAACAAAGAGAAGAATGACCGCCGCGGTTCGCGCCGCAGCAGCACCGAAAATCGCCGCCCGCGGGTGAAGCCCAAGATCGACTTCACGGTGGATGCGCTTGATTTCAAGAACACGACGCTGCTGCGTCAGTTCGTGACGGATCAGGGCCGCATCCTTCCGCGCAAGTACACCGGGCTGCCGGCGCACTATCAGCGCCGTCTGAACCGTGCCATCAAGCGCGCGCGTCAGATGCTGCTGGCGAAGTAATTTTCAACCCCGCCGCGGATTTCGTGGCGGGGTTCTTTGTGCGGCCTAGTTGCAAACGATTTGCAATTGAAGTTGTCACTAGCCCTTTTGGGATTTGAGTTATGGACTATCTGGTTCTGCTTTCGAGCATCGTCTTCGGTGCGTTGACTGTCTTCTGGTTCAAGCTGCACGAGCCGGGCCGGCTCAAGCTCTTGAATGCCTTCACTGGAGCTTACCTGCTGAGTTTGACAGTGCTGCATCTGCTGCCTGAGCTTTACAATAGCCACAATCATGAAGGCGGGCACAACAGCCATTTGTTGATCGGCGGGCTGATCCTGGCGGGTTTCTTCATTCAGGTCGCGCTCGATGTCATCTCCATGGGCATCGAACATGGGCACTCGCATCACGTGCATGGTCACATGCCGTGGGGCGTGTTGATTGGTTTGTGCTTGCACGCTTTTGTGGAGGCGCTGGCGCTGGGTCATTCGCACGAAGGTGAGGCGGTGACCGGGGAGAGATCACGGCGGTTGCTCCTGACGAGCATCGTGATTCACAACTTTCCGGTCTCCATCGCGTTGCTGGGTATGCTTCTGCAATCCGGTTTGAGTCGCGGCCGGGCGTTGGCTTTGTTGGGAGTGTTTGCGGCAATGGCTCCGCTGGGAATGTTCATCAGTTCGCGCACGGTGCTGGCGCACCACGCCCCGTTACTGATGGCACTCGTCGTCGGCATCTTCATGCACATTTCGACCACGATCCTGTTCGAGGCCAGCGATGTGCATCGCTTCAACTACAAGAAACTCGCCTTCATCGTGATTGGAACTGTCTTGGGTGTGTTGAGTGTGACCGTGCATTGACATGCCGCGCCATGAAGTGCTGTTGCCATCCTGATTTTGACGAATTGAGCCAGCGCCTCCGTCTGCGCGACGTGAAATTGACCCGCCCGCGCCGCGCTGTCCTTGGCGCTCTGCAAACTCAACACCGCCCGCTCGCTATCAAGGAGATTTTCTCGGCACTGCCACAAGGCGAGTGCGACCTGGCTTCAGTCTATCGCTCTATCCGCGCGTTGGAATCCGCCGGTGTGGTGAAGGCATTCCAGTTTGGAGACGGTGTCCAGCGCTACGAACTGCTGGCCGAGGGTGACGATGGCCATCACCACCACCTGATCTGCACGCGGTGTGCGAGCGTGACGGAGATTGGCGAATGTGAGCTGCGGGACATTGAGCAGCGGCTGGCGGCGAGTAAGGGCTTTCGCGCCGTGACCCACCGGCTCGAATTCTTCGGGGTCTGTCCCGCCTGTCAGTGATTCGTGGTCAGGCAGGTTCGGCTTCGCCGCCCTGCAATTCGGTCAGATGGAGATATTCGCGGATCTTGCGCCGCTCGTAGCGGTGTTTTTGAGCTTTACGCGGCTGCTGGTCAGCTTTGCGAAAAGGATGTTTGGGATCTTGAATGGCCTCGGTAATGACTTCCATCGTTTTGGTCATAACACTCAACGGTTGAGGTTCGATGTTTACGGAGAGTGCGCAGCCAGGCGTCCTTTTTCGCCCACCGTGCCCTGCATTGTGGCGTCGGTTGCTTCACGCACTCGATTTTAAGACCACTTCGCGGTCCTGTCATTCAAAATTTTCCTGAATGTCACCAGACCGTCGCTGGTCAGCTTCTGTCAGCAATCACCGCGCCATCATAAAAGTTCCGGACTGCCATTCTTTCTCCACCCGGGTGGCCACGAGCTTCAAACCCGCATGCTCATAAGCCTTTCGCACTTCATCAAACTCCCGCTGGAGAATCCCAGCCACCACCAACACACCGGTTTGCGCCATTCGCACCGTGAGTTTGGCGCGCTCAGCAATCAACAGATTCGCCAACAGATTGGCGCAAACCACAGAATATTTTTCAATGTTACGTGAGCTGATTCTCGTGACATCTGCGCGGGATAGATGAATCTTTTTGGTCACACCGTTCACTTTGGCGTTGTCGCGGGCCACGCGCACGCAGTCAGAATCGAAATCAAATGCATGGACCGGCGAGTAACCAAGCTTTACCGCGGCGATTGCCAGAATCCCTGAACCAGTTCCGACATCGAGAACGGACTGAGCCATGCCCGGGCGGCGGTGCTTGGCCAGTTGCTGGAGACAAAAGCGCGTTGTCGGATGCTGCCCCGTGCCAAAGCTGAGCCCGGGATCGAGAATGACCACTACCTGACCGTGCGTGGGACGGCGCTTGCTCCAGCTCGGTTTCACCAGCAGCTTGCGCCCGATGGCCAGCGGCTTGAAATGTCGCTTCCACGATTCCGCCCAGTTTTCCGCCTTCAATCTTCGCTCTGTGAACTTGCCTGCCCCCAAATCCAGTCCGCACTTGGCGATGCGAGCAAAACCCTGCCGCAACCGTTTGCGCCAATCGGCAACGCCGGCGAAGGAGCTTGCTGAACAGATTGAGACCGACGTCACCCCGGTGTCGACGTCGGTATAGCTTGTGGGGGTGATGCCAAAGATCTCCCCAAGCAGCGCTCCCACGGCATCCTCGGCTTCAATAGTCGTGGAGACGGAGATTTGCCAGACGGCGTGACGCTTCATGGTTGGAGTTCACGCCACGGGGTGAAATTGAGCAGTTGGACTTCGTTGCGGGTGGGCTTGAGTGCGACTTCCGTCACGCTGGCGTAGTCAATGGCGAACCCGTTGGTGCGGGGGAACGGAATGTCCAGCAGCAATGACAGCATCATGCGGATCACGCCGCCATGGCAAAACACCGCAACCGTATCTCCGGGCGACTGCCGCACGGTATCCAGCGCTCCAGCGACACGTTTCCGATACGCTGAAATCTCTTCGGCATTGGGGATCGCGTTGCGGTCGAGTTGATCAATCCAGCAATAGGCGCTGACGCCGAACTTGCCCTGCACAGCATCCCAGCCGAGCCCGGTCCAGTCGCCGAAATCCACCTCGCGCAAGTCCGGCAGCACAATCGCTCGCGGCGCACCATTGTTGGCATAGGGCGACAGCGTTTGCTGCACCCGCTTCATTGGACTCGCGAACAGCGCGTCAATCTTCCGTCGTTTGAGATACAGAGCCAGTGCCGCTGCCTGCTTGTGCCCGTTGGGGGAAATCTCCATGTCAATGCGGCCACCGAAGACGTATTGATAGCATTCTTCAACCTCCGCGTGACGAATGAGAAGAAGGCGAGTGGGTGAGGTGTTTTCCATCGGTGGTTATTGAATCGGTGCACTACACGCCCACCAGCAAATCATAAATCCTAAATCGTAAATCAAAAATGACTTCACGGATTTGCCAGCGCCTGTTCCTGCGCTTCGAGCAATTGCCGGATGCCGAGTTTGCCCAGCGAGAGCAGCGAAGCAAGTTGTTGCTCCGAGAACGTCGCTTCCTCGCCCGTGGCTTGCAGCTCGATGAATTCGCCGGCGGAATTC
>Ga0315910_10003237_pt1 | contig 13948 bp, 8 predicted proteins | sample EdamamesoilMG_FD_204470 | JGI IMG/M metagenome (GOLD analysis project Ga0315910, IMG submission 204470) | Garden soil microbial communities collected in Santa Monica, California, United States - Edamame soil | ecosystem: Environmental > Terrestrial > Soil > Garden | place: USA: California...
CACGCCGCTGGTCTGCACTCGGCGCACCGGGCGCCTGGCCTCGCGTCCTGCGGCATCGAGGATCCGGAAGCCGTCGAGACCGATCTCCGCCACGTCGCCTTCCTCCAGGTAGGCGATCCGGTCGGTGGTACCGGCGAGTGCGAGTGCATCCGAGGCGAGGAAATTCTCGTTGTTGCCGACGCCAACCACCAGCGGGCTGCCGGCGCGCGCGCCGACGACGCAATGCGGCTCGCGGCTGGACACTACGGCGATCGCATAGGCGCCGGTCAGGCGCTTGACCGCGCGGCGTACTGCGTCGAGCAGCTTGCCCGCGTACAAGCTGTGCACCAGGTGCGCGATGACCTCGGTATCGGTCTGCGTTTCGAAGGCGTATCCCCTCGCCTTCAGCTCCACGCGCAGTTCGTCGTGATTTTCGATGATGCCGTTGTGCACCAGCGCGATCTCGCCACGCGAGAAGATCGGGTGCGCGTTGCGCGTAACCGGCGCGCCGTGCGTCGCCCAGCGCGTATGCGCGATGCCGGTCTCCGCGGTGAGCCGCTTTTTTCCTATCTGCTTTGACAGATCGGCCACGCGCGACACGCTGCGCAGCCTCTCCAGCCGATCGTTGGCAAGCGCGGCGACGCCGCAGGAGTCGTAGCCGCGGTATTCGAGCCGCCGCAAGCCTTCGACCAGCACCGGCAGGATGTCGCGCCGCGCCGCCGAGCCGACGATTCCGCACATGGCTATTTCTTTCCGGCCGGATTCTTGCGTGGCAGCGACCAGCGCGGAATCGAAACCTGCCGCGCACGCGCCACGGTGAGCTGTCCGGGCGGGGTGTCCCGGCTGATGGTCGAACCGGCGCCGATGTAGGAGCCCTTGGTGATGCGCACGGGTGCGACCAGCGTCGCATCCGAGCCGATGAAGCATTCGTCCTCGATCACGGTGCGGTTCTTAGCCACCCCGTCGTAGTTGCAGGTGATGGTGCCGGCACCGATGTTGACGCCCGTTCCCACGTCCGCATCGCCGATGTAGGACAGGTGATTCGCCTTCGACCCCTTGCCGATGCGGCTCGCCTTCACTTCGACGAAATTGCCGATGTGCACGGCTTCAGCCAGCTGCGCGCCCGGGCGCAACCGTGCATAGGGTCCGATGCGGCAGCCGGCACCGACCTCGGCGTCCTCCAGCAGCGAAAACGCCAGCACTTCCGTGTCGCGCGCAATGTTGACGTCGCGCAACACGCAGTTGGGGCCGATCGTCACGCGATCGCCGAGCTTGACCTTGCCCTCGAACACGCAATTGACGTCGATCGAGACGTCCTGCCCGCAGGCCAGTTCCCCGCGCACGTCCACGCGCCAGAGGTCCGCGAGCGCGACGCCCGCGGCGAGCAGTTTCCTTGCCTGCGCGTTCTGGTAGGCGCGCTCCAGGATCGCCAGCTCCTCGCGCGAGTTCACGCCCGCCACTTCCATCCGATCTGTCGCCTTCACGGCGACCACCGGCGCCCCCGCGGCAGCAGCGATGCCGATGGCGTCGGTCAGGTAATACTCTTTCTGGGCGTTGCGATTGGCGACTTTGGCCAGCCAGCCCGCCAGTCGCGAGGCATTGCCAGCCAGGATGCCTGCGTACCACTCGCGGATGGCGCGTTCCTTCGGCGTCGCGTCCTTGTGCTCGACGATCCGCTGTACGCGTCCTTTGGCGTCGCGCAGCACGCGGCCGTAGCCGGCCGGGTCGGAAAGCTCGCTGGTCACAATGGCAAGTCCCCGGCCAGCGGTGCGCACGAGATTGCGCAGCGTCTTGGCGCTCACCAGCGGCACGTCGCCGTTCAGCACGAGCACGTTGGCGACACGGGGGACCCTCGGCAACGCCTGCATCAGGGCATGCCCGGTCCCGAGCCGGCGCGCCTGCTCGACCCACTCTACGGCGGCGTCACCGAAAGCCGCGCGCACCTGCGCGCCGCCATGACCATGGACCACGTAGATGCGCTCCGGCCTGAGCGAGCGCGCCGCGTCGATCACATGCGCAAGCAGCGGCCTTCCGGCAATCTTGTGCAGTACCTTGGGCAGCGCGGAATGCATGCGCTTGCCCTGGCCGGCGGCGAGGATAACGACGTGAAGGGGCATCGAGTTCGGGCAGCGGATTCTAACGCAAGCCCTGCACGTCGTAGGCGGCCACGGGCTTGTGCAGGCCCTTCAGCGTCAGTTCACCTATGCCCTGCGCTTCGACCCGCTCTTCCAGCTTGCCGAAGACCCGTTGCGAGATGAGGATCTGGCCCGCGCCGGCCTCGCCGCAAAGGCGCGCCGACAGGTTCGTGACCGGTCCGATGGCGCCGTAGTCGCGCCGACCCTCGAAACCGATGGCGCCCAGCGTCGCATAGCCGTTGGCGATGCCAACGCCGAACCCAAGGTCGTGTCCGCGCTTTTTCCAGCCCGCGGCCAAGCCGACCACCGCAGCGCGCATCTCCAGCGCCATGCGCACCGCCGCCAGCTCGGGCTCGTCGAGCGGCATCGGATCGTTGAACAGGATCATTACGCCGTCGCCGGCGAAGTGCTCGATCGTGCCGTCGTGCGCGAGCACGATGCGCCCGAGCACGGCGTGATACTCGCGCAGCACCCCCATGACTTCCTCGGGCTCCGCGGTTTCGGAGAATGCCGTAAAGCCGCGCAGATCGGTAAATACCACCGTAATCTCGCGGCGGTGCGTCTTCAGCGGATCGTCCACCGCGCCCGACAGGATGAGATCGCCGATGCGGGGCGAAACAAAACGCTTCAGGCGCGCGAGCCGGTCGATCTCGGCGACCTGTTCGGTCACGCGCTTTTCGAGATTGGCGTTGAGCGCCGACAATTCATCGTGCAGCGCTTTGACCCGCAGCAGCGATTTCACGCGCGCAAACAGCTCGGGCTGGTTGACCGGTTTGGACAGGAAATCGTCGGCGCCGGCCTCGATGCCCTTGACCCGCTCCTGCTGGGGATCAAGCGAAGTGCACATCACCACCGGCAGCAGCGAAGTCGCCGGCTCCGAGCGGATGCGGCGACACACCTCGTAGCCCGAGATGCCGGGCATCATGACATCCAGGAGCACGAGGTCGGGCGCCTCCTCGGCCACCTTGGCGAGCGCCTCCTCGCCATTGACCGCCGTCGTGACCTCATAGCCCCGCGATGCGAGCAGGTCGCGCAGCAGCTTGATGTTGGCCGGCGTGTCGTCAACGACGAGGATTTTCGCAGGCCCGCTCATGCTGCGCGGTCTTCGAGCAGGCGTTTCACGGTTTCCAGGAATTCCTTCAGGTTGATCGGCTTGCTGATGAAGCCGTCGAATCCGGCCGCAGATATCTGGCTGCGATCGGTGGGCGTCACCGAGGCGGTGAAGGCCACCACCGGGATCTTCGCGCAACCCGGATCCGCACGCAGCTGCCGGAAGGCCTCCATGCCGTTGATGCCCGGCAGCTGTATGTCCATCAGAACGAGGTCCGGCTTCCTGTCGATCGCCAGGCGCACGCCCTCCTCGCCGGTGACGGCTTCGAGGGTGACATAGCCCTTGGCCTGCAGCACGTCGCGCGCGAGCTTCATGTTTTTCTCGTTGTCTTCGACGATCAGGATCGTGCTCATGGCTGCGTAGGAATGGTAACGGTAAAGGTCGAACCCTTGCCGGGCGCGCTTTCGAGGCGGATCGCGCCGCCGTGCAATTCGACAAAGCGTTTGGTCAGCGCAAGTCCGAGGCCCGTACCCTCGGCCTTCTTCGTGTAGTCACGCCCGACCTGCTTGAATTCGTCGAAGACGCTTTTCTGGTCGTCGGCCGCGATGCCTACGCCCGTGTCCGCGACCGAGATCTCCATGGCATTGCCGTCGGGTCTCGCCCGCACGTCGATCCTGCCGCCTTCGGGCGTGAATTTCACCGCGTTGGACAGCAGGTTCAGCATGATCTGCTTGAACTTGCGCTCATCGGCGCGGAACGCGCCGATCGCCTCGTCCACCTCTAGGTTCAACTCGATGCCGTGGCGCTGGGCACGCTCCTTGACAAGCGTCATGGCGTTCTGCAGCGCCGAACGCAGGTCGAACTCGGCGATGTCCAGGTCCATGCGGCCGGCCTCGATCTTCGACAGGTCGAGGATGTCATTGATGAGCGAAAGCAGGTGCTTGCCCGAGGAATGGATGTCCTGCAGGTAGTCGAGTTGCTTCTCGTTCACTTCGCCGAACATCTTCTCCAGCAACACCTCGGAGAAGCCAATGATCGCGTTCAGCGGCGTGCGCAATTCGTGCGACATGTTCGCAAGAAAGTCCGACTTGTGCTGGTTGGCGATCTCCAGCTGCCGGCTCTTTTCCTGGATTTCGCGGAACAGGTGCGCATTCTGAATCGCTATGACGGCCTGGTCGGCAAATGTTCCGATAAGTGAAACTTCCTTGTCGGTAAAGGCTTCCGCCGCGGGACGCAGCACGGAGAGCGCTCCGATCGGCTTGCCGTCCCGTATCAGCGGGACGCAAAGCACCGAGCGGTAGCCCTGCGCCGCTGCAAGCTCTCTGGATCTTGGGAATTCGCGTACCGCCGCCTCAGTGTCGGGGATATGGATGACGCGCGACTCCAGAATGCACCGGCCGACACCGGATTTCTCGTCGATTGGCAATCGGCCCGCGACCGCATACTCCCCCCGATCACTGGCGCGTGCCTGTACCACGTAGTCGCCGTCCTCCACCAGGCCGATCGCCACGCGACTTCCCTGGAACAGGCGGAGGCAGCTTTTGACGATCGCCTCGAACACCGGCTGGGTATCGGTGATCGTGCCACTGATCACGCGCAGGATTTCGGAGGTCGCCGTCTGCTGCTGTAGCGTTTCCTTGAGTTCGGCAGTGCGTTCCTCCACCTTTCGCTCCAGGCCAGCGTAAGACTCGCGCAGCTGCGAACTCATCTGGTTGAACTGGTTGGCAAGCGCTTCGAGTTCGTCGCCGGTCCGAATGACGATCTCCTGGTCCAAGTCGCCGGCGCCGATGCGCGCGGCGCCCTCCTGCAATGTACGGATCGGGTGCACCATGCTGCGCGCAAGCCACACTGCGACCAGCGCCGAGATCAGCAGGCCTGCGGCGATCAGTGCGACCGACCTCAGGATCGCCGCGTTGAGCGTCTCGAACACCTCGTCGAAGGACTGCTCGACGAATACTTTCCAGCCCAGCGGCTCAATCGAGGCATAGGCGGTCAGCACGGACGCCCCCGAACCATCCCGCGCAACCAGCGCAAATGATTCCTCTGCGTCTTTCCTGAGGGCCCATTGCACCTGCGGCAAATTCGACAGGTCGGTCTTGCGGAGCACCAGGCCGATATCCGGGTCCGCTACCAGATGGCCGCTGCCGTCGACCACGTAGGCCTTGCCCTTCTTGCCGATTTTGATCCGCGTCACCACGTCCCAGATGAATTTCAGGTTCACATCCGCGACCGTGACCGCCCCCGCGCTGCCCTTAGCGCGCACCGCGATGGACATGTAGGGCTCCGTTTCCTTGCGGAAGCTCACCGGGCCGAACCAGGTCTGCTCGGGTTTGGCGCCCTTGAAAGCGGCTTCGCCCGAACGATCGACGCCCGAATCCATGGAGCTCATGCCGAGGCGCGATTCGTAGACCCGCTCGCGTCCATTGGCGTCGATATGCACGATATCGGTGATCGCCTGCACCTGGCGCTGCAGCTTAAGGAACTCCATGCGGCGCTGCTCCATGCCACCGGGACCGAACTGCCCCATCGCCGCGTAGGTCAGCTGCTGCTCGATCTGGAGAATGAACTGCTCGATGCGCGCGGCCGCGCCGATGGCCTTTTCGCGCTGCACGCTGGCCAGCGCGACCTTGTTTTCCTGGTATGAGAAGTACAGGCCGACGGCGCCCGAAATCAGCAGCGCGCCGCATACCAGCGCGAGGATCAGCAGGAAATACCTGCGGAACAGGCGCCCCCGTCGAACCCCCGTGAGCGCGCGGCCTTTCTCGATGATCGCGTCGGCAGGCTTCAAGCGGCCCCAGTTGGCGGATGACCCGAATCGCGCAGTATATCGACGCGCCTGTCCGGCCGGTCAGACTATTAAATCGGTCGTGGCCGAGGGAGCCCCGTCCGCTAGCGCGGCAATTCTGAAACCCCCATCAGAAACTCGTCCACCGCGCGTGCGCATTGCCGGCCCTCGCGAATCGCCCAGACGACCAGAGACTGGCCGCGGCGCATGTCGCCGGCTGCGAATACCTTGTCGACGGACGTTGCGTAGGCGCGCGCGCCTTCGGTGTCTGCGCGCGCGTTGCCCCGGGCATCCGGCTGGACGCCGAATTCCTCGAGCAGCGATCGCACTGGCGACACGAATCCCATCGCGAGCAGCACCAGGTCGGCGGGAAGCTCGAATTCCGAACCGGTTACCTCCGTCGATTTACCGTCCTGCCATTTCAGCCGAACCGCCTTCAGTGCCTTGACCTTGCCGTTCTCGCCGACCAGTGCTTTGGTGGCGATCGACCAGTCGCGCTCGACGCCTTCCTCATGCGACGAGGACGTCCGCAGCCGCGTCGGCCAGTACGGCCAGACCGGATTGCGCTCAACGTCGGGCGGCATCGGGAACAGCTCGAAGTTGGTCACTGAAGCGGCGCCGTGGCGGTTCGAAGTGCCGATGCAGTCGGAGCCGGTATCGCCGCCACCGATGACGACGACATGCTTGCCTTTCGCCCAGAGTTCGGTGACGTCCTTGTCGCCCGCAACGCGCTTGTTCTGCAGCGGCAGGAATTCCATCGCGTAATGCACGCCGTCCAGATCGCGCCCAGGAATCGGCAGGTCGCGCGGCACCTCGGCCCCGCCGGAGAGCACCACGGCGTCAAATTCGGCCAGCAGCCGGTCGGGCGCCAGCATGCTGGTGGCATCGTTCGGCACGCCTTTGCCCGGAGGCAGCTTGCCGACGCACACGCTGCTGCGGAATATCACTCCCTCGGCGCGCATCTGCTCCAGCCGCCGGTCGACCACGCGCTTCTCGAGTTTGAAATCCGGAATGCCGTAGCGCAACAGGCCGCCGATGCGGTCGTTTTTCTCGAACACCGTGACCGCGTGGCCCGCGCGTGCCAGTTGCTGCGCGCAGGCAAGTCCCGCGGGGCCCGAGCCCACGACCGCGACTTTCTTTCCTGTCTTGTGGGCCGCCGGCTGCGGCGGCAACCAGCCGGATTCCCAGGCCTTGTCGACGATGGCGTGCTCGATCGACTTGATGCCGACCGGGTCTTCGTTGATGCGAAGCACGCAGGCCTCCTCGCAGGGCGCTGGGCATACGCGGCCGGTGAATTCCGGAAAATTGTTGGTCGAGTGCAGCGTTTCGCTTGCTCGCTGCCAATCCATCCGGTACACGAGATCGTTGAAGTCGGGGATGACGTTGTTCACCGGGCAGCCCTGCATGCAGAACGGAATGCCACAGTCCATGCAGCGCGCGCCCTGGACCTTGGCGTCCTCGTCGGGCAACCGCAGGTAGAACTCGCGGTAGTGCTGTTTACGCGCCCTGGGCTCCTCGTGCGGCTCCTCAAGGCGTTCGTACTCCAGGAATCCGGTGACCTTCCCCATGGCGCCCCTCAGGCTGCGAGACGCTTGTGCTTCGCGGCAAGCTCGCCGAGCGCGCGCCGGTACTCGTTCGGGAAGACCTTCACGAACTTGCCGCGGTATTCGTTCCAGCGCTCGAGAATCTTCTTCGCCTGCACGCTGCCGGTGAAGCGCACATGGCGCTCGATCAGCCGGCGCGCAGCGGCCTCGTCGGACTGGCCCTTGTGCCACAGTTCCCGCGCAAGCTTGGCCTCCTGCTCGGTTTCGGAGAGGAGTGGCTCGAGCGCCACCATCGCGGTGTTGCAGTACCTGGCGAAGTCGCTTTTCTCGTCCAGCACGTAGGCGATGCCGCCCGACATGCCGGCGGCGAAGTTACGCCCGGTCGCGCCCAGCACCACCACGGTGCCGCCGGTCATGTATTCGCAGGCGTGGTCGCCCACACCCTCGACCACCGCTTCGGCGCCCGAATTGCGCACCGCGAAGCGCTCGCCGGCGACGCCGCGGAAATAGGCTTCGCCTTCGATGGCGCCGTAGAGCGCCACGTTGCCGGTAATGATGTTCTCGGTCGGCTCGCCGCGGAACTTGGGCGAAGGCTGCACCGAGACGCGGCCGCCCGACAGGCCCTTGCCGCAGTAGTCGTTGGTATCGCCGATGAGATCCAGGAAGACGCCACGCGCGAGGAACGCGCCGAAGCTCTGACCGGCGGAACCGGCCAGCCGCACGTGTACGGACTCCTCGGGCAGCCCTTCATGGCCGTAGCGCTTGGCGATCTCGCCCGACAGCATGGTGCCGACGGTGCGGTTGATGTTGCGGATCGGCGTCTCGATGGTCACCTTCTCGCGGCGCTCGAGCGCCGGCTGCGCGAGTTCGATGAGCCGGTTGTCGAGCGCCTTGTCGAGGCCATGGTCCTGCGTCTCGCAATGGTATTTTTTGACTTCCGCCGGCACCTGCGGCAGGTGGAAGATCCTCGAGAAATCGAGCCCCTTGGCTTTCCAGTGCTCGACGCCCTGGCGCGTATCGAGCAGTTCGGCGCGGCCGATCAGGTCGGCGACGCGGCGCACGCCCAGCTTCGCCATCAGCTCGCGCGCCTCTTCGGCGACGAAGAAGAGGTAATTGACCACGTGCTCGGGCTTGCCCTCGAATTTGCGGCGCAGCACCGGGTCCTGCGTCGCCACGCCGACCGGGCAGGTGTTCAGGTGGCACTTGCGCATCATGATGCAGCCCTCGACGACCAGCGGCGCGGTCGCAAAGCCGAACTCGTCCGCGCCGAGCATGGCGCCGATCACCACGTCGCGGCCGGTCTTCATCTGGCCGTCCACCTGGACCGCGATGCGTCCGCGCAGGCGGTTCAGCGTCAGCGTCTGCTGCGTTTCGGCGAGGCCCAGCTCCCACGGCGTACCCGCGTGCATGATGGAGGACCAGGGCGAAGCGCCGGTGCCGCCGTCATGGCCGGAGATGGTGACGTGGTCGGATTTCGCTTTCGCCACGCCCGCGGCGATGGTGCCCACGCCGACTTCCGACACCAGCTTCACGCTCACGGCCGCGGCTGGGTTCGCGTTCTTCAGGTCGTGGATCAGTTGCGCGATGTCTTCGATCGAGTAGATGTCGTGATGCGGCGGCGGCGAGATCAGCTCGACGCCCGGCGTCGAATAGCGCAGCTCTGCGATGTACTCGGAAACCTTCTTGCCGGGCAGCTGGCCGCCTTCGCCGGGCTTGGCGCCCTGGGCGATCTTGATCTGCAGCATTTCGGCCGAGGCGAGATATTCGGCGGTGACGCCGAAGCGTCCCGAAGCAACCTGCTTGATCTTCGACTTGAGCGAGTCGCCTTCCTTGAGCGGAATGTCGACTTCGACTCGCTCGCGCCCCAGCCGCGATTGCATGGATTCGCCGGCCTTGATGGGCGCATAACGCCGGCGGTCCTCCCCGCCTTCGCCGGTATTTGACTTGCCGCCGATGCGGTTCATGGCAATCGCGAGCACCGTGTGCGCCTCGGTGGAGATCGAGCCGAGCGACATCGCGCCGGTGGAGAAGCGCTTGACGATCTCGGCCGCCGGCTCGACTTCCTCGATCGGTACCGGCCGGCAGGCGTCGAACTTGAACTCGAACAGGCCGCGCAGCGTCATCTGGCGCCTGGCCTGGTCGTTGATCAGCGCCGCGTACTCCTTGTAGGTCGAGTAGGAATTCTGGCGCGCCGAATGCTGCAGCTTGGCGATCACGTCGGGCGTCCAGGCGTGCTCTTCGCCGCGCACGCGCCAGGCGTACTCGCCGCCTGCGTCCAGCATGCCCTGCATCACGGGGTCCTTCTCGCTGAAGGCGGCGCGATGAATGCGCAGCGTTTCCTCGGCGAGCTCCATGATGCCGATGCCGCTCACCTTGGAGGCGGTGCCGTTGAAGTACTTGTCGACCAGGTTGCGCGACAGGCCGACCGCCTCGAAAATCTGCGCGCCGGTGTAGGACATGTAAGTGGAGATGCCCATCTTCGACATCACCTTCTTCAGTCCCTTGCCGATTGCCTTGACGTAGTACTTGATAGCCTTGGAGCCGGCCACGGGGTCACTCTCGTTTGCCGCCAGCAGCGTTTCCAGCGCGAGGTAGGGATGCACCGCCTCGGCGCCGTAGCCGCCCAGCAGCGCGAAATGGTGCACTTCGCGCGCCGAACCGGTTTCCACCACCAGGCCGGTGGAGGTGCGCAGGCCTTTCGCCACCAGGTGCTGGTGGATCGCGGAGAGCGCGAGCAGGGCCGGGATCGCCACGCGCTCCCGGTCCACCTGCCGGTCCGAAATCACGATAATCGAATACCCCGAGCGCACGGCATCCTCGGCCTGCGCGCACAGCGAAGCCAGGCGCGCTTCGATCGCTTCCTTGCCCCAGGAGGCCGGATAGGTGACGTCCAACTCCAGCGAACGGAACTTGCCGCCGGTGTAGCGCTCGATGTGGCGGATCTTCTCCATCTCGTAGAAGTCGAGCACCGGCTGGCTGACCTCGAGGCGCAGCGGCGGGTTCATCTCGTCGATGCCGAGCAGGTTGGGCTTGGGCCCGATGAACGACACCAGCGAAGTCACCAGTTCCTCGCGGATCGGGTCGATCGCCGGGTTGGTGACCTGCGCGAACAGTTGCTTGAAGTAGTGGTAGAGCGTCTTGTCCTTTTTCGACAGGATCGCCAGCGATGCGTCGTTGCCCATCGAGCCGGTCGGCTCCTCGCCCGCCAGCGACATCGGCAACAGCTGGAACTTGATGTCCTCCTGGGTGTAGGCGAAGGCCTGCTGGCGATCGAGCAACGGCACCGCGGACTTCAGCGGCGCGGTCTTCTCGGTCTCGACTTCGTCGAGCTTGACGCGGATGCGCTCGATCCACTCGGCGTAGGGTTTTGCGCCGGCGAGCGATTCCTTCAACTCCTTGTCGTCGACGATGCGGCCCTTCTCCAGGTCGACGAGGAACATCTTGCCGGGCTGCAGGCGCCACTTCTTGATGATCTTCTCTTCCGGGATCGGCAGGCAGCCGCATTCCGAGCCCATGATCACCAGGTCGTCGTCGGTGACGATGTAGCGCGAGGGGCGCAGGCCGTTGCGGTCCAGCGTCGCGCCGATCTGCCGGCCGTCGGTGAAGGCGATCGACGCCGGGCCGTCCCAGGGCTCCATCATCGCCGCGTGGTATTCGTAGAACGCGCGCCGGCTGGGATCCATCAGCGTGTGGTTCTCCCAGGCCTCGGGAATCATCATCATCACCGCATGCGCGATGGAATAGCCGCCCATCACCAAGAGTTCCAGCGCGTTGTCGAACGACGCCGAGTCCGACTGGCCGGGATAGATCAGCGGCCAGATCTTCTCGAGGTCCTCGCCCAGCACCGGGCTGGAGATGGCGCCCTGGCGCGCGCGAATCCAGTTGACGTTGCCGCGTACCGTGTTGATCTCGCCGTTGTGGCAGATCATGCGGAACGGGTGCGCCAGGTCCCAGGACGGAAAGGTGTTGGTCGAGAAGCGCTGGTGCACCAGCGCGAGCGCGGATTCCAGGCGCGGGTCTTTCAGGTCGAGGTAGTACTCGCCCACTTGCGTGGCGAGCAGCATGCCCTTGTAGCAGAGCAGGCGTGCCGACATCGACGGAACGTAGAACTGCCTGCCGTGCTCCAGGTTCAGCGCCTGGATCGCATGCCCGGAACTCTTGCGGATGATGTAGAGCTTGCGCTCCAGGGCATCGGTAACGGTAACGCCGGCACCGCGGCCGACGAATACCTGGCGGATGAAGGGCTCGAGCTTCTTCGCCGGTTCGGCAAGATCCGAGTTGTCCACCGGTACGTCGCGCCAGCCGAGCAGCACCTGGCCTTCGTCGTTGATGGCCCGCTCGATCTCATACTCGCAGGCTTGGCGGCTCGCCGGGTCGCGCGGCAGGAACACCATGCCGACGCCATATTGGCCGAACGGCGGCAGTGTCACGCCGCGCTTGGCCATTTCTTCGCGCAGGAAGCGGTCCGGCATCTGGATCATCAGGCCAGCGCCGTCGGAAAGCTTCGGATCCCAACCCACCGCGCCGCGGTGGTTGAGGTTTTTCAGAATCGTCAGGCCCTGCTCAACGATGGCGTGCGATTTCTTACCCTTGATATGCGCCACGAAGCCAACGCCGCAGCCATCGTGCTCGTTGGCCGGATCGTAAAGACCTTGTGCCGCTGGGTGAAACCGCAGACTCATGTCTAAGAACCTGATTGTAAAAGAATTTCTGAAAATTTCGCCGCGCCGCACAAAAATTGCGGGCGAACTTTGAAATATACCTGTGGAACCACGGGCTTACAAGGCTCTGACGGCCTTGACGCGTCTATTGCAGCGCAGCGGCGATGCTTTCCCGAACCAGGCTCTCGTCCAGGTCGCCCCGCAGCGTTGCCCGGCCGAGTCCGTCCAAAAGAATGAAACGCACCCTCCCTGCCGCAGCCTTTTTGTCGACCTGCATCAGCTCGAGGTAACGCCTCATGCCGAGATTCGGACCGCGCACGGGCAAGCCCGCACGCCCGATCAGAGCCTTCACGCGCTCTGCCTCGCCGCGGCTGAGCGTCCCGGCGCGCGCTGACAATTCAGCGGCCATGACCATGCCCGTGGCGACCGCTTCGCCGTGCAGCCATGCGCCGTAGCCGGCGCCGGCCTCGATGGCGTGGCCGAAGGTGTGGCCGAAATTCAGCACCGCGCGCTGGCCGGCTTCGCGCTCGTCGGCCGCGACCACCTGCGCCTTCAATTCACAGGAGCGCTGCACCGCGTATTCCAGCGCCGCGCGATCGCGCGCGAGCAGCTTGGCGATGTTTTCTTCCAGCCAGGCTACAAATGGCAGGTCGAGGACGAAGCCGTGCTTGATCACCTCGGCGATGCCCGCGCGCAGTTCGCGCTCGGGCAGGGTGTCGAGAGTGGCGACATCGGCGATTACCGCCAGCGGCTGGTGGAATGCGCCGACCATGTTCTTGCCGCGCGCGTGGTTGATCGCGGTCTTGCCGCCGACGGAGGAGTCGACCTGCGCGAGCAGCGTCGTGGGCACCTGGATGAACGGGATGCCGCGCTGGTAGACCGCAGCGGCAAACCCGGCGAGGTCCCCGACCACGCCGCCTCCAAGCGCGACAATCAGCGAGTCACGGCCTAGCCGTGCGGCTAGCAGCGCATCCATCACGCGATCGAGCGTCTGCCAACTCTTTGCTTGTTCGCCGTCTTCGACCAGCACAGGAACCGACTGCGCGCCCGCCTGCGTCAACGCCTGCCGCACGCGCTCGAGATGGAGCGGCGCGACCACGTTGTTGCTGACGACCGCGACACGCCGGCCTTGCGCGTGCCGCCCGTACAGGCCCGCATCGCCGATCAGGTTCGAGCCGATATGGATCGGATAGGATCGCTCGCCCAGAGCTACGCGGACAACTTGCACGGGGCCTCCAAAGACGCAAGCAGGTCCCTTGCCAGGCTTTGCACGCTCTGCTTGCCGGTATCGAGCACGATATCGGCTGCTTCCCGATAGAGCGGATCGCGCTCCGCGTACAGATTCTCAAGCTTTTTCTGCGGATCCGGCGTCGCAAGCAGCGGCCGGTTTCGATCGTGGCGTACCCGCTGCCACAAATAGCCGGGGCGGGCGTGCAGGTAAACCACCCTGCCGTGCGCGGCGAGCAGGCGCCGGTTTTCCTCGGCCAGAACGGCCCCGCCGCCGGTGGCGAGCACGACCCCCTGGAGCGCGCACAGGTCGGCAATGACCTGCGCCTCGCGGACGCGGAAACCCGCCTCGCCCTCGATGTCGAAGATCAATGGAATGCGCACGCCGCAGCGGCGCTCAATCTCCTGGTCGGAGTCGTAAAACGGGCGCTTCAGGCGCCTCGCCAGCAGCCGGCCTACGGTGGTTTTCCCCGCGCCCATCATGCCCACCAGAATGAGATTGTCGCCAGGCTTCACGGCGTCATTTTACGCAGGAGAAAAAGAAACGGCCGGGAGGTCCCGGCCGC
>Ga0315910_10003238_pt1 | contig 13948 bp, 11 predicted proteins | sample EdamamesoilMG_FD_204470 | JGI IMG/M metagenome (GOLD analysis project Ga0315910, IMG submission 204470) | Garden soil microbial communities collected in Santa Monica, California, United States - Edamame soil | ecosystem: Environmental > Terrestrial > Soil > Garden | place: USA: California...
TGGCGTTCTCGACGCAGCTCGGCGTGCAGGTGGACGCGGCGTACAAGCCGCTGGTGGATCGCTGGGCGCAGCGCGAGATGCTCACGCTGCGCAGCCGGTTCGGCGTGCGCATGGTTCCGGCGCAGCAGTTGTTAGGCGACATCATCCAGCAGCGCCATGCGCCGCGGGCCATCGCCATGCTGGCCGACCAGGAACCGGTGTCGGCCGAGCGCAAGCACTGGCTGAGATTCCTGAATCGCGACACCGCGTTCTTCCTCGGCGCCGAGGAGATCGCCCGCAGTACGCGCTACGCGGCGGTATTCGCGCGGCTGCGGCGCGTGGGGCGCGGCCGCTACGAGTGCGATTTCGTGCCGGTGGCCGCCGCGGGTGAAAGACTCGAGCCCGGCGAATTCACCGCGCGTTACGCGGCGCTGGTCGAGGAGCAGATCCGCAACGCCCCCGGCGACTGGCCGTGGTCGCACAAGCGCTGGAAGCTCAAGAAACCGCTGTACGGCGCCTGATTCCAGCCGCGATTTGACCTAATAACATCTCCGGGCCGCCGCGCCACCCGGCAGTCGGTGGAACCCTACGTCGCCGCGCTGCGACGAGCATGTGACTTCCGTGGGTCCCTAATCTTCATCCCACGTATGACACATCTCCCGCCCTATGAATCACCCACCGAGATTCTCGCGCCGCTGGCGCGCGGCCTCATGCGCCGCGTTCCCGCGATTCTTTCCCTGTCGATCCACGACAACCACGGGCATGCGCTCTGGTCGAGCGGCGACTTCCTGCTCGCGGAGGATCACGCGCTGATGGCGGAGGTCATCGAAGAACCGTACGACGTGCGCGGGCAATCTAGCGGCCTGTGGTGGGAGAGCGCGGATACCGCCCGCGCACGTTGTGCGCTCGCATTGTTCGAGGGCAGCCAGTTCTGCGGCGTCGCGCTGGTGGTGTTCTCGGGCCTGACCACGGGCGAGGGGGAGCGCGTCGAACGCGTTGCCGAACTGCAGCCCGTGCTGTCGGTGTTTTCGCGGGCGCTGGTGCAGATCCAGGAGAACGCCGCACTCATGCCGGTCGTGGAAGATGCGACCCCGCCCGCCGACCACACCATCATCGCGGCGCTGCGTTTCGAATCTCCGGGCCCCGACGACGAGCTGGCCGTGGACCTGGCGACGCTCGCGCGCGAACAGGCGCTGCTGGGCCTGATCGATTCCGCGCTGAAGCACGACGAATTCGCCCTGCACCTGCAGCCCATCGTTTCGCTGCGCGACGACCCGTCGGTCACGGGAAACGGACCGCTGCTGGTCGAGGTGTTGATCTGCCTGCCCACCGACGAATTCGGTGTGCTCGAATCGCACGAGTTCCTCGACACGGCGGAGCGCCACGGCCGCATGCCGGCCATCGATCGCTGGGTGATCCGCGCGTTGCTGGTGTGGATGCAGCGCAATCGCGACCGCTGGGCCGACGCCAACGCGGTGTTCGCGGTGAACCTGTCCGGCAAGTCGGTGATACGCCCCGACTTCCGCAACTACCTGGAAAGCGTGCTCGACAAGTCGGGCCTGCCGCTCACCTCGCTGCGATTCGAAGTCGCCGAACTCGACGCGGGCATCGCGCCGCAGGAATTCGCGGCGCTGGCGCGTTCGCTCATCGAACGTGGTTGCGAAGTGTCGGTGGACAACGCCGGCACGGGCAGTGGCCGCTTCGAGTTCCTGCGCGAGGTCAACGCCGACCTGCTCAAGATCGACGGCTCGCTGGTGCGCGGCGCGGCGGATGACATCCTGTCGCGCGCGCTGATCAACGGCATGGTGCACATGGCGGACACGCTCGGCATGCGCACGGTGGCGAGTCACGTCGACTCGACCGGCAAGCTGCGCGCCGTGACCCAGCTCGGCGTGGATTACGCGCAGGGTTTCCGCGTGCGCAAGCCCTCGCACATCGACGATTTCGAGTTCCTGTCCTGCGGCATCCAGAGCTCCTCCGCGCAGGTGGTCGCATGAACCACTCCGCGCACCTGGCGGCCATGGAACTGCTCAGGGACGTGACCTGCGCTTCCTGCATGCCGACCCGCAAACACGCGGGCTGGAAGCGGGATCAGTACATGCGCCGCACGGGGCCGGAGCCCCTGGCATTCACGGGCGACGTGCCCGAGGCGCCCGATTTCGCGCCCGTACAGCTCAGCGCCGCGAAAGGATTCAGTACCTGAATCAGCGCGCCGGGCGATCGCGCGTCCGGCTGCGCTGCATGCGCGCTTCGTAGGTCCGCATCAGCTCCGCCGCGAATTCCGCGAACACGCGCACGCGCGCCAGGTGTTGCGTGGCGCGCGGGTACACCACGTTCATGGTGGGACCTTCGCAGGCGAATTCGTTCAGCACCTCGACCAGGCGTCCTTCGCCGACGTAGCCGCTGACCAGCAGGTCGAGCTGCTGCACGATGCCCTGGCCGTCCAGCGCGGAGATCGACAACGCCTCCACGGTGTTGAACGACACGGCCATGGGCAGCCGCACCTTGCGGATGCCGTTGCCCTGCTTGAACGCCCATTCGGCGGGCCGCGTCGAATCGCCGCGCAGGTGACCGATGAGCCGGTGCTTCTGAAGGTCGTCGATCGAGCGCGGCATGCCCGCATGCGCGAGGTACTTGGGTGAGGCACAGGTCACCAGGCGCGACTTCGCGACCGGCCTTGCGATCAGGTCGGGTGAGCGCACCTTGCCGACGCGTACCGCGACATCGACTCCCGTGGCCTGCAGGTCGACGTAGCTGTCGTTGAAGCGCACTTCGAGCGCGACCTCGGGATAACGCTGCGTGAATTGCGGAATGGCGGGCAGCAGCAGGTACTTGCCAAAGGCCACCGGCACGTCGACGCGCAGGCGCCCCGTCGGACGGTCGCGCGCGAGGCGCAGCTGGTCGTCCGCCGCGGTGATCTCCGCGAGGATGCGGCGGCAATGCTCGAGGTAGACCGCGCCCTGCGGCGAAACCGACACCTTGCGCGTGGTGCGGTGGAGCAGGCGGGTGCCGAGGTGCTTTTCCAGCTGGGCCACGTAACTGGAGGCCATGGCCCGCGAAAGATCGAGGGTGCTGGCGGCCCGGGCGAAGGATCCCAGGTCGGCAACCCGGGTGAAAACACGCATGGCTTGCAGCTGATCCATGAATCCGGGGCCTGAACAGGATGCCGGGGATTGTATAGAAAAGGTTAACAGTGAATCCGATTTTGTATGTTTTTTTCGAGGAACCGGTTGGGTACTGTGCGTCACACACAGGTCGCACCCATGTTCGTATACAACCGCTCCATCGCCGCCGTTCTTCTGCCCCTGGCATTGCTGCTGGTGGTGGCGCTCTGGTCGAATCGGGATGACATCGGGCCTGGCAAACAGCACACGGTTGCAGGCTCGGACCATGTGCCGCCCGAGGCTCCGCGCGAGTCGGCGACGCTCACGGCATCGAACGATCGACCCACGACGGAACGTTGATCGCGCGCGTCAATCGCACGGCGGTGGAACGGACGGACTTCCCGACGCCTCCATGATTTCCGGTGGGAGCGCCACGATCCTGGATTCTCCTGCGCTCAAGAGGCGCAGGCCGTTACAGCAGCACTTGCCGGGAGAGTGCAGCTGGATGCGGCCGACTACATGCACTGCGACGCCTTGTGGCTCCGGCTTGTCGAACACTTGGTCCACTTTTTGTTCCGCTGCAGACGACTCGCGAGACTTGCCCCACTCGCGCGCTACCGGCATGGCCCGACTCCCGCAGCTCATGCCGTACGCCGTCCATCCATGCAAATGCGGGTGAATCACAACCTCGGTCGATATGTCCTGACCTTCGAATTTTGCTGGCGCCGTCAAGACTTCGCAGAAGGCGACTTCGAGAGGCGGCGAACCGCAGCCGTTAACAATCGCCGAGCCGACGATCACGAGAATTGTCAGAGCCGGAAGACGCTTCACGATTTGCCGGCCGCGACGCTGCTAGGCCGTCGCGGCCAGCTTGCCTTCCAGGTGCTTCGATAGTTCGCTGAGGGTGGGGTAGTCGAACAACTCGGTGAGATCCACCAGCCCCGGGTAGATGCGATCGATCTGCTCGTGGATCTCGATCAGCTTGAGTGAGCTCGCGCCCAGCTCGAACAGGTTGTCGGCCACGTCGACGTTGCGCTCGAGAGCGGCGTCGCAGATATCCTTGAGCTGCCGTTCGATGTCCGAGCTGGTCGCTTTCGCGCCGCCGGCGGCTTCGAGCGCCGCGCGCAGTCCGGCCAGCTCCTTGAGCTCGGCGTCGTACACACCGTCGACGTAGTCACCCTCGAGCAGGTGACGCTGGATCTTGCCGCTGGTGGTCTTCGGGATGCGCTTGACCGGCACCACGTGCGCCACTTCGAGGCCGGTGTGTTCGTTGACCAGCCGCCCGACCTGCGTGGCAATGGGCAGGAACTCCTTCATGTCCATGCGATGCAGCACGAAGATGATGAGATCGTCGGTGCTGCCGTGCTTGGGGCGCACGCCCGCGGCCACCACCTTGCCGAGCTCCATGCCCTCGGCGCGGATCGCGATGTTCTCGATGTCGTGCGGGTAGTAGTTCTGGCCGTTGACGAAGATGATCTCCTTGGCGCGGCCGGTGATGTACAGCTTGCCGCCTTTCATCATTCCGAGATCGCCGGTGCGCAGGCGTCCATCCGCCGTGAATCCCTCGGCGTTCGCCTCCGGATTCTCGTAATAGCCCTTGGTCACGTTGTCGCCGGAAATCAGGATGTGCCCGACGTGCCCTTCGGGCACTTCGCGATCCTGGTCGTCCGCGATGCGCACGTTGCAGTAGGGGATCTGGTGTCCCACCGCCATCAAGGTCAGGGCGTTTTCGTGCTCGGGCGCGAGCGCCGTGGGCGCGACACCCACGTTGAGCGTGTGGCGATCGACCGCGATGGCGGTGTAATCCTCGCCGTGAGGCTGCGGGAAACTCACCGACAGGGTGGCCTCGGCAAGGCCGTACACCGGGTACATCGCCGAGCGACGCAGCTTCACCGGGGCGAGGCGCGTCATGAATTCGTCGACGAGTTCCACCGAGATGGGCTCCGCGCCGTTGAAGATGCCGCGGATGCTCGACAGGTCGAGATCGCCCGGGTCGCGATCCCCGAGCACCTTGAGATAGTGGCGGTAGCCGAAGTTGGGCGAGCTGGTGATGGTGGCGCGCTTGCGCGAGCAGAAGGTCAGCCACAGCAACGGCCGGCGGATGAATACCTCGGTGGGAATGAGGTAATCGTTCATGCGATGCGCGAACATCATGATGTGCATGCCGATGAGACCCATGTCGTGGGTCAACGGCATCCAGCTCACGCAGGAATCGTTTTCGTTCCAGCCCGCGGCCTCGCCGGAGCCGCGCGCGTTCACCAGGATGTTGCGGTGGGTGAGCACCACGCCCTTGGGCTCGCTGGTCGAACCCGAGGAGAACTGGATGAAGGCAATGTCGTCGGCCTTCGAGGCATGCACCTGCCCGGCCTTGGAGATGTCGCTGACGGTTTCGGCGAAGAACGCGCGACCCTGCAGGTTGTTGAACGTGTCCTGTTCTCCGGCCTCGCCGGCGAAGGCGCCGATGCGATCCAGGGTCTTCCTGTCGGTGTAGATGAACGGCTTGCCGAGCTTGCGCGCGATGCGCAGCAACTTGTGTTTGTGTTCGTCGCTGATGCCCAGCGCCACCGGCACGGGCACGATGCCGCCGAGCATGCCGGCCCAGAACGCATCCAGGAACTGCTCGTTGTTGGCGAGATAGAGGATGAGCTTGTCGCCCGGTTTGGCGCCGAGCTTCTGCAGGTGGAACAGGATGCCGAGCGCGCGTTCGTACAGCTCGGCGTAGCTCACCACGCGTTCGCTGTTCTCGGCTTCCAGGTAGGTGACGCTGCGCTTCGCGGTGCGATTCTTGGTCAGCAGCTCGGCCAGGGTCTCGGCATTGGTCATCGTCATCAGCGTCTGTTCCTGCGTTCCAGTTTCATCATCAGGGGATGGCGCGTGCGCAGGTTGATCTGCGCCTCGACTTCCAGCGGCCGGTCCGGCACATAGGTCAGCCGGTAGCGGCGGGCAACCTTATATAAGTGCATGTACATTTCATATAGGGCCAACGTCTCGCCGATGCAGTGGCGCGGCCCCGCGGCGAACGGCATGTAGGCGAAGCGCGGGCGCTCGGCCTCGTGCTCGGCATCGAAGCGTTCCGGGCGGAAGGCGTCCGGCTCCTTCCAGTAACGCGGGTGCCGGTGCAGTAGATAGGGGCACAGCAGCAGGTTGGCGCCGGCCGGCACCGCGTAGCCGGACAACACGTCGGGTTCGATCGCACGGCGCGAGAGCAGCCAGCCGGGTGGATACAGCCGCAATGCCTCGTCGCAGACATTGCGGGTCCAGGACAGGGTTTCCAGGTCCGAGAGGCTCGGCGAGGCCTGCTCGCCCGCGAGGTCGATCTCGGCGTGCAGCTTCGCTTCGGCCTGCGGGTTCTGCGACAGCAGGTACCAGGTCCAGTTGAGGGCGCTCGCGGTGGTCTCGTGGCCCGCCACGATGAGCGTCATCACCTCGTCGATCAGTTCGCGCTCGGACATCGGCGAGCCGCTTTCCTTGTCACGCGCATCCATCAGCATGCCGAGGAAATCGAAGTGTTCGACCTTCTCGGCCCGCCGGCGGGTGATCAGCGCCGCCACCAGCTTGGTCAGCTGCCGGAAGCGGTAGGCGAACTTCAGGTCGCGCGCCGTCTCCTTGGCGACGATGTCGAAGGGGTTGCCACCCATCTCCTGCGCCAGGCGTTCGAGATCGGTGCCGAAGATCGAGCGCAACACGATCTCCAGCGTGAGCTCGCTCATGTCGTCGGTGACGTTGACCAGCTCGCCGCGCGCGGCCTGGGCCTCCCAGCGGGCGATGAATCGGTCGTTGCAGTCGTTGATGAGCTCGGCGAAGCGCGTGATGACGCGCCGGTGGAAGTAGGGCTGCATCATGTAGCGCTGGCGTTTCCACAGTTCGCCTTCGCTGGTCATGATGCCGATGCCGAGCAGGATCTTGACGCGATCGAGGCCGATGCCCTTGGTGTAGTTCTTGTGATTCGACACCAGCACGCGCTTGACGTCGTCGGGGTGATTGATCACCCACAATTCACCGTGCATCGGCGAATGGAAGCGGTAGATGTCGCCGTGACGGGCGAACAGCTCCGTCAGGCGGTGGATCTCCTCGTCGTCGGCGCCGATGTCGAACTGCATATCCGCCAACGGCGGAAGGCCGACATCCTTGTCTTGGTCCTGGGGGGTCGCGGACATGGGGTGGAATTCTATCGCGGTGCTTCGTTGCAGGTCATCGCCGATTGGCCGACAATTCGCGCCTCTTTTTGCCGGCCCGAACCCGGATGCCAACAGACTCCGAAGAACCAGGCGGCCTGCGCAATACCCTCTATCGCAAGGAGACCCGCTCGAAGCGCCGGATGACGCCGATGCGGCGCTTCGCGTGGCGCATCGTGGCGTCCATCGGCGTGGGGCTGATCCGCATGTTCTGGTCCACCTGCCGGGTGGTGCGCGTGGTCGGCGACGAACACACGGCCCAGGCACTGGCGAAGTCGGGCTCGTTCATCCCTGTCTACTGGCATCAACACCAGTTGTTCTGCGCCAAGTACCTGTTCGAGCAATCGGGGCGCGGGCTGAAGTTAGGCTTCCTGATCAGCCCGTCGGTGGACGGGGAGATCGGCGTGATGATCGTATCGCGACTGGGCGGCCACGTGATCCGCGGCTCCTCCTCGCACACCGGCGCGCGCGCGCTGCGCGACTACTACGAGGCGCTGGCGAAGCAGGGCATCTCCCCGTCGATCACGCCCGACGGCCCGAGGGGGCCGCGTTTCGTGTTCAAGCCCGGCGCCATCCTGCTGTCGCAGATGTCGCAGCGGCCCATACTCCCCATGGCCTATGCGGCGAGCCGCGCCACGCTGTTTCACTGGGACAAGTTCGTGCTGCCGTGGCCGTTTTCGCGCATCGTGATCGCCGTCGGCGCGCCGCGCCAGGTGCCGCGCACGCTGCAGCCCGCGGCGCTCGAAGCGTTGCAGAAGGAGATGGCGGCCGAGATGAAAGTCCTGTTTGGAGTGGCGCGTGATGCCCTGAACGCCAAGGCGGTTGCATGACTCCCGAAATATCCGTGGTGGTCCCGGTATGCAACGAGGCCGAGAACGTCGAGCCGCTGGCGCGCGAGATCGCCGCGGCGCTCGGCGGCCGCGCCTACGAGATGATCTTCATCGACGACGGCAGCACCGACGAGACCGCGACCATCCTGCGGCGCCTGAAATCCGAGCTGCCGGCGTTGCGCGTGTTGCGGCATTCGTTCCGCAGCGGCCAGAGCGCCGCGGTGGCGAGCGGCGTGCGCGCCGCGCGGGCGCCGTGGGTGGCCACCCTCGACGGCGACGGTCAGAACGACCCCGCGGACATCCCGAAGCTGATCGCCGCGCGGGATTCCGAACGCGGGGTGCAGCTCTTCATGGGCAACCGCAAGGCGAGCCGCAAGGACACCGCGTTCCGCAAGCTGCAATCGGCCGTCGCCAACGGCGTACGTTCGGGCTTGTTAGGTGACGAGACGCCCGACACCGGCTGCGGGATCAAGCTCTTTTCACGCGACGTGTTCATGGAACTGCCGCGCTTCGATCACATGCACCGTTTCCTGCCCGCGCTGTTCATGCGCCAGGGCGCGCGCGTGATCTCGGTGCCCGTGAGTCACCGGGCGCGCACGCGCGGCAAATCCAAGTACGGCATGCTCAACCGGCTGTGGGTGGGCATCGTGGACATATTCGGCGTGATGTGGCTGCGTCGGCGATACAAGCCGGGATTGCTGGTGCGCGAGGACTGAAGGGGATTCGCATGATGAGAGATGTCATCGGAACCTTCCTGGGCGTGACCGTGACGCCGTGGAAGATAATCGGATTCGTGGGAGCCCTGATGTTCGCCGGCCGCTGGCTGGTGCAGGCTTGGGCCACGCGCCGCGCCGGACGGCCCACCATTCCGCGCAGTTTCTGGATCATCAGTCTAACGGGCAGTGCCATGGTCACGTCGTATTTCATCTGGGGCAAGAACGACGCGATCGGCGTGCTGACCAACCTGCTGCCGGCATCGGTGGCGTTCTACAACCTGGTCATGGACATCAGGCATCACCGCTCGGCCACCAATGCCTGACATAGGACTGCTGCAGGGTTCGCCGCCGCGCCGGCGCAAACCCGATCGAGTCGAATCACGCGAGGCGCGAGTCGAGGGCTTCGTGTCCTTGTCGGCGGCCGTGCCGGCATCCGCGCCGCAGCCTGCCGCCGCCGCCGAGGAGCTTGCCGCGCATTTCAGCGCGCCCGCGGCAGTGGCCATCGAAGTCGCGATCCCGGTGCATGCCGCGTCCGCCGCGTCCGCCGCGTCGGCGCCTGAAGCGCCACTGCCGCCGCAGGCACCGCGGCCGCCGTCAATCCCGTTGTTGATGCACGCCGCGCCGCCGCCCATCCGCGCCATGGATCTTTTCTGGCTCGCGCTCGCGCTGCTCGTGATCATCGGCACCGGCGTGGGGATCCGCGATCCCTGGCCCGCGGACGAACCGCGCTTCGCGCTGGTCGCGCGCGACATGGCGGCCACCGGCGAATGGCTGTTCCCGCGCGTCGGCGGCGATCTCTACCAGGACAAGCCGCCGCTGTTCTTCTGGTTGCTGGCGGCTTTCTATTCGCTCACCGGCTCGCTCAAGTGGTCGTTCCTGTTGCCCGCGTTCGCCGCGGCCGGCACCACGTTGTTCCTGATCTACGACTTCGGCCGGCGCCTGGTGAGCCGCGAGGCGGGACTCAGCGCCGCGCTGGTCACCGTGTGCACGCTGCACTTCATCATGGTGATGCGCGGCGCGCAGATCGATCCCATGCTCTGCGGCCTCACGACGTTTTCGCTGTACGCGTTGTTGCGGCACCTGTTGTTCGGGCCCGCATGGGGCTGGTATGCGTTGGGAGGCCTGGTCGCCGGGCTCGGCATCATCACCAAGGGTGTCGGATTCCTGCCGCTGCTGGTGTTGATCCCGTACGCACTGCTGCGCGCATTCAACTGGCGCGGCTTCCCGCCGATCGACGGCGGCGTCGCCGGGTGGCGCTGGCTGCTCGCGCCGCTCGCGATGCTGGCGGCGACCTTGATCTGGTTCATCCCGATGATCCTCGCGGTCGAGGCCAGCAGCGCCCCCGAGTACCGTGCGTATCGCGACGAAATCCTCTTCAAGCAGACCGTGGGTCGCTATTCGGCGGCGTGGCATCACGTCAAGGCCTGGTACTACTTCATCCTCGAAGTGATCCCGGCGCTGTGGCTGCCGTGGAGCGCGCTGCTGATCTGGCTGGTGCCGCGCTTCAAAGGCGCATTCCAGGCGCGCGACGCGCGCGTATGGCTGCCGCTGTTCTGGGTGCTGCTCGTGCTGCTGTTCTTCTCGTGGAGCCCGGGCAAACGCGGCGTCTACATTCTCCCGGCGTTGCCCGCCCTGGCGCTCGCCGCGCTTCCCTTCATCGAGGATCTGCTCGCGCGGCCGGGAGTGCGCCGCGCGGGGTGGGGCCTGGCGCTGTTCCTGTGGGTGGCCATCGCGGTGCTCGCCATCGGGTACAGCACGGGCGCGAAGTTCGCGACCAGGGCCGTGGCCGAAGGCAGTCTTCCCGGTGTGACGGCGCTGTACGTGTTTCTGGGTCTGTCGGCCGCGGGTTTCGTATACGCCTGGCTGAAAGCGCCGCTCGCCGCCTGGCCGGTGGCCATCGGGTCGCTCGCCGTGGTGTTTTCGTACGCCATCGCGCCCGCGATGAATGGTGAGCGCGCCGGCAGCGACTTCACGCGGGCCATGCTGGCGCAGGTGAAACCCGGCGAGCAGCTCGCGCTGGTCGCCTACAAGGAGCAGTTCCTGCTGTATCTCGACCGGCCGACGGTGAATTTCGGTCATCGGCGCTTTCTCGAGGGGCCGCAGGAGTCGTACGACGCCGCAGCGTGGCTCAATGCGCAGCCGGATGTCAGCGGCCTCACGCGCGTCCTGCTCGTACCCGAAGAAACGTTGAAGCCTTGCTTCCCCGGCGATGCGATCAACGCAGGGCGCAGTTCCGACACCAACTGGTATCTCGTGCGCGGTCGCGCCGAAGACGAATGCGCGGCCAAGGGCGACGCGGGTCGCGCTATCGCATACCAGGTGAAAGGATTTCACGACTGAGGCACGACTTCGCTAGCGGCTTCGCGTTGAGCGGCATAACGCCCCGTTATGTCCGCTCGAACGCGAAGCGCCGTAAACCCAACTCACACAAGTAATTAGCTTGAGTTCCTCGACGCTTATGACAGAATGCGTCGCAACTTTGGGAGGAGGCGCGCACACGATTCTGTGTCGCGCATCGCCGCGTCTTATCGATCAAAGGCGTAGCGTACTGACAGCCACCAACCAAGGCAGGGAGAAGAGTGGCTCAACCGCCTGAATATCCTGAACTGACCGCATCCGACGTCTTCTCGACGGGAGTGTGGTCGTCACGTGGTGGCAAACCGACGCTCGGCGTCGACATCGCCTGCACCAAAATCGCCGTCGACCTGCAGAACATTCGTCGCAACGCGATCGAACCCTGCATCCGCGACAGCCTCAACTCCCTGCGCGATTCCTCCAACGTCGACACGGCCTTCGTGTGGATGCTCTCTCCGGACGGCAATGCCATCGAGGAGGTCTATGCCGCCCACAGCGCGTTGGCGCAGTGCCGGGTGGAGGCCTTCCGTTCGGCGCCGCTGGAGACCTATCCGTGGATCCAGGGCCGCCTCGACCACCTGCGCCTCTCCGAGATCCGCGATACCGCCGCGCCCCGCAAGGACCAGGGGGTCGAAGCGCGCCGTTTCGCCGAGTTGTCCATCGGATCGGTGCTGCTGATTTCCATCCGTGTCTGCGGCCAGCCCGCGGGCATCCTGGGACTGGCCAATGCGCTGCCGCGCGGCGCCTGGGACGTGAACCTGCAGCTGTTGCTGAAGCTGCTGGGCAATTCGCTGGCCGTGGGCCTGGAGAAACTGCGCATCGAGCAGCGCCTGAACAAGCTCGAAGAACGCCTCGAACTGGCGCAGGGCGCCGCCAACGACGGTCTCTGGGACTTCGACATCGAAAGCAACGAAGTCCATTTCTCGCCGCGCTGGAAGCAGATGCTGGGGTATCCCGTCGATGCCCAGCTCGATTCGCCCGACTGGCGCAGCCTGGTGCACCCCGAAGACATGTCGCGCGTGCAGAGCGCGATCCGCGACCACGTCGCGGGCAAGTCGCCGATCTTCGAATCCGTGCATCGCATGAAACACCGCAACGGCGACTGGCGCTGGGTGGTGAGCCGCGCCAAGGCGCGCGTGGACGAACACGGCAGGTTGCTGCGCCTGGTAGGTGTCGAGCTCGACATCACCGAGCGCAAGCTCTACGAGGAGGCGCTGTTCCGCGAGAAGGAGAGCGCACAGATCACGCTGCAGTCCATCGGTGACGGCGTGATCACCACCGACGCGAACTCGACCGTCGATTACATCAATCCCGTGGCCGAGCAGCTGACCGGCTGGCGCCTGGAAGACGCGATGGGGCGGCCCATCGAAGAGATCTACCGCGCCTTCCACGAAGAAACCTGCGAGCCGCTGGAGAATCCGCTCAGCGTTTCGATCCGCCGCACGCGACCGATCAAGAGCGTGCGCCCGATGCTGCTGATCCGCCGCGACGGAAACGAGCTCTACGTGGAGAGCACCGCGGCGCCGATTCGTGACGGCGCGGGCGCGGTGTCCGGCGGCGTGCTGGTGTTCCACGACGTGACCGAGAGCCGCGAGCTCAACCGCCGCCTCTCGTACCACGCCTCGCACGACTTGCTCACGGGCCTGGTGAACCGGCGCGAATTCGAGAGCCGCGTGGAGCGTGCGCTGAAGAGCGCCAAGGCACGCGAGTCGTCGTATGCCCTGTGCTACCTCGACATCGACCAGTTCAAGATCATCAACGACACCTGCGGCCATTCCGCGGGCGACGTGTTGCTGGGGCAGGTCGGCGCCCTGTTGAAATCGAAGGTCCGCTGGCGCGACACGCTGGCACGCCTGGGCGGCGACGAATTCGGCATCCTGCTGGAAGCCTGCTCGCTGGATGAAGCCCTGCGCACCGCCGAGGTACTGCGCGAGGCCGTGAGGAATTTCCGCTTCACCTGGGAAGACCGCGTGTTCCGCCTCGGCGCGTCCGTGGGCGTGGTGCCCATCTCGGCCGACAACGAAGACGTGGCGTCGATTCTCTCCGCCGCCGACTCGGCCTGTGCCGCGGCCAAGGAATCCGGCCGCAACCGCGTGCACAGCTTCGCCGAGAACGACATCGAGCTCATGCGCCGCCGGCGCGAGATGCAATGGGCCGCGCGCATCAATGCCGCGCTGGAAGAAGGCCGCTTCGAGCTGTATCGCATGCAGATCCAGCCGCTGCAGCGCGCCGAGCCCGGCCAGCACTACGAACTGCTGCTGCGCATGCGCGACGAGACCGGTCGCATGGTGTCGCCCGACAATTTCATCGCCGCCGCCGAACGCTACGGACTCACGCCGGCGATCGATCGCTGGGTGATCGAGAATGCGCTGCGCTGGCTGGTCAGCGAAGCCGACGAGCGCGAGAAGCTCGCGATGTGTTCGATCAATCTTTCCGGCCAGAGCCTCGGCGACGACAAGTTCCTGCCGTTCGTCATCGAGCAGTTCCAGAAGAGCGGCATCGATGCCGCGAAGATCTGCTTCGAGATCACCGAGACCGCGGCCGTGGCCAGCTTCAGCCAGGCCAACCGCTTCATCCAGGCGCTGCGCGAGTTGGGTTGCCGCTTCGCGCTCGACGACTTCGGCACCGGCCTGTCGTCGTTCGGTTACCTCAAGCACTTCCCGGTCGACTTCCTCAAGATCGACGGCAGCTTCGTGCGCGAGATCCTGCACGACCCCATCGATCGCGAGATGGTGCGCTCGATCAATGAGATTGGGCATCTCACCGGCAAGAAGACCATCGCCGAATTC
>Ga0315910_10003239_pt1 | contig 13946 bp, 10 predicted proteins | sample EdamamesoilMG_FD_204470 | JGI IMG/M metagenome (GOLD analysis project Ga0315910, IMG submission 204470) | Garden soil microbial communities collected in Santa Monica, California, United States - Edamame soil | ecosystem: Environmental > Terrestrial > Soil > Garden | place: USA: California...
AGCTCGACGTAGAAGTCGCGCGTGAGTGGACCGTTTTCGGGTCCGACGACGTTGTCGTTCCTGCCGTGGATCACGACCGACGCCACCTGGCCGGTGCAATCGCGCGTGCCGGCGTTCAGCGGATAACCGTTCACGGGTTTGGTCGCGCACGGGCCGATGCCGCGGATCTTGTCAGCGTGCTCACAGCCCAGAATGCTCGAAAAATCCCCGCCCGAGCTCTCGCCCGCGGCAAACACGCGCGCCTTGTCGACGCAGAAGCTCGAGGTCACGGTGTCGTAGAGCGGCTGGAAAAACGAGACGTCGCCCGAGCCCCAGCCGGAGCTCGAGTTCTGCGGGTGCGGGTAGATGCGGATCCAGGCGTCCTTCGCGCCGTTCGACTCGAAGCCGGCGTTTTGCTCGGCCCAGCTGATCGGGTTCCCGGTCGGGTTGAACATGAAGAGCGCCGGGTACGGTTTGCTCGCGTCGTAGCCGGTCGGCAGCTTCACGTAATACTGATGTCCGGACACCATCAGCGGGCTCCCCGAGCTTCCGGTTTGAGGATTTGCCTTGTCGCAGCCCGTGCTCGGGTCGGCTGCGGCCTTGCCCGCCGATCCTCCGGAGCCGCTCGCACCACCGCTCCCGGCATCGCCTCCGCTCGCTCCCGCGGTCGCGCCCGCTCCGCCTCCCGACGTCGCCGCCTCGCCACCCATGCCCGCGGTCGCGCCCGCCCCGCTCCCGCCGGCGATGCCGCTCGTTCCACCCTGCCCGCCGCTCGTCGCGCCGCCACTTTGACCCGCTCCACCTCCGGTCGCGCCGCCGCGCCCCGCTCCGGCCCCCGCTGCCGAACCTCCCGCTCCGACTCCTGCCGCCGCGCCCACGCCCGCTGCCGTTCCCCCTGCGCCCGCGCCTGCGGCCGTTCCTCCCGCTCCCCCTACTCCGCCGCTCGCAGCGCCCCCGCTCCCACTCCCCGCGTTGCCCACGGCCGCCGTCGCTCCGGCGCCGTCGTCCCTCGAGGGCGTCTCGGCCACCATGCAGCCCGCCGCGACCCATGGACCGATCGCGATCGCGGCGATGCTCGCCCGCTTGACACGATCGAGAGCGCGAAGCCGTCGCATGGATGTCGATCCGCCCTTCGAGCGGCCTACGCGATCATCGCGTCGATGAGGCCGCCCTCGAGACCGCTGCCGCCGAAGTTTTCGTAGGGCGCGCCGTTGTTCGTGCAGCCGACCGCGGTGAGCAGGGTGTTGTGGAGCTTGTTGTTGCCGACGTTGCCGGCGTTCACGTACTCACCCTGCTTGAGGTACCCGCCGGCGCTCCCGGCGATGATGATCGGCAGGTTGCTGAAGCTGTGCGACGGGCCTTCCGCGACGTGGGTCGTCCACAGGGCGAAGGCGTTGTCGAGGAGCGGGCCGTTCGGTGTCGAGTACTGCGCCCATTTGTCGAGCATGAATTTCAGGGTTTCCATGCGCAGGCGGTCGATCTTGGCGTGCTGGTTGACCGCGTCGGGGATCGCCGTGCCGCTCGAGCCGTCGCTCATGATCCGATGGCTGATGTAGTGAAACCGCTCGAGCAGCTGGCCGTCGATCGTGTAGCGGGTCGCGTCGGTGCCATCGCCGACCTGGAGCGTCGCGACGCGCGTCGCGTTGCAGGCGAAAGCGAGGGCGACGAGCTCCATCTGGAGCTTCGAAACGTCCTCGGCCTTGCCGTTCTGGCGGAACGCCTGACCCGAGTTCATCGCCTCGATCGCCTGCGCGTCGAGCCCGTCGTCCGAGCACTCGAGGCCCATCCCCATCATGGTGTTTTCCATGTCGCGGATGGCCGTGAAGTGCTGATCCAGCCGATCGCGGTCGGCCACGCTGAGCTCGGGGCGCGTGCGAAGGGAGTCGAGCTCTTCCTTGATCAGATCGTTGACGCTGTTCCTGCGGAGCGCGAGGAGATCGGCCATGCCGCCGCTACCGCCCGTGCCGCCGCTACCCGTGCCGCTGTCCGGTGGGACCAGACCGACCAGGCGCTGGTACACGTTGTACGGATTGCCCTCCGCCGCGCGCACCTGGCCGGCCGCGCTGAACGAGAGCTTCTCGTTGATGTAGCCGCCCTTGAGGCCCGAGTAGAGCGTCAGCGGGTCGACACCCTGGGGATTGAGCTGCTGAGCGATCACCGTGTCCACCGACACGCCCGAGGCCGTCGACGTGTTGTTGGTGCCGTTCGGTGCGGACGAGGTCAGGCACTGCACGAGCCCCTGCGCGTGACCGCAGCCGCTCGAGCGGTGTGGGTAGTTGACGCCGCGGACGATCAGGAGCCGCGAGGCGTGATCCGCGAGGATCCCGGTGCACCGCTCCGCGGCGTCGGCTTGCATGGACGCCGTCGTGAGCGGGCCGTCCGCCCCCGGCCAGAATCGCTCGGGGTCCCGGCGGCCGCCCGCCTGGACGACGCCGCACGAGCAACAGACGAAGAAGGCGAACCGGGGCGTTTCGCCCATGGCGAAGGCGGATCGTTCCGGCATTCCTTCGAGGAACGGGAGGCCGATACCGAGCGTCCCCGCCGCTCGGAGGAAGGCTCGCCGCGGGAACCGTGCACGCTTCGGGTTCACGGGGCACCTCCGACGCGCGTCAGAAAGCTTGGTTGACCGATGATGGCGAGGACCATGGCCTTCACCGAGGCGTTGTCGTTCATGCTGAACCCTTCGAGACCGTCGACCAGGGTGCGGTCGCCGGTCGCCACGTCGCGTGCGAGCGTGTATTCCGTGATGTGCTTCACGTAGCAGCCGTGGACGCTCGGCTCGGCGGCGAGAATCGCGGTGAGCTCCGGAGCGCCCGTGAACGGTTGCATGCCCGTCGCCGTCTCCACGAGGCCCGTCGTGTCGATCGGCTGGTTGTTGTCGATCGTGCGGAGCTTGCCGACGGCGTCGAAGTTTTCGAAGGCGAAGCCGAGCGGATTGATGATGCCCGCGTGACAGCCTTCTCCGCACGTCCCGACCCCGGTGAACGCCTCGACGCGCTGCCGGTTCGTTTGGCCCGCCATGATCGCCGGGAGCGGCGGGATTTCCTCCGGCGGCGGCATGAGGTCCGCACACATCAGCCGGTTCACGATGTCGACACCGCGGTGGATCGGGTCCGGATCGCTCAACGTGGCGTTCAACGCGAGAAAGCCGACCCGGGTCAGGTAGCCGGGGCGCTCCGGCCCGAGCGTCACTTCCGTGAGCGCGGTGCCGCTCTGGGTGACGCCGTAGTACGACGCGGTCGCCGAGCTGACGAAGGCGAGCGGAGAGGTCAGGATCGTCCGCAGGCCCTGACCGGACGCGAAGATCCGATCGAAGAACATCTGGTCGGCCTGCTGGAACTCGGCGTTCAGCGTCTGGCTGTAGCTGGGGAACGCCGTTCGATTCTTGTCGATCTGATCGTAGCGCCGGAGGCCGAAGAGCTCGGCGTGGTAGCGGCCGAGAACGGCCTGCCCGGTGGGCCCGTCGAGCATCGTCGTCGCGCGAGCGAGCACTCCCGACGCGGTGTCGAGCTCACCTGAGGCGGCGGCGTCGAGCAGCGCGTCGTCCGGCGTGGTGTCGCGCAGGAAGAACGAGAGCTTCGACGCCATCTCGTAGCCGCCGAGCGGCGCGCCGTCGGTACCGAGCTCCATGCGGTACAAGAAGTTCGCCGACTGGAGCATGCTCTCGATCAGCATCTCCACGCCGTCCGTGAACGCGTTACCGCTCGCGTAGAACGTCGTGCCCGAATCGAAAACAGCCTGGTACTTCTGCTCTTCGGCCGGCGTCAGCGGGCGACGAAACACCCGACGCCCGAAGGTGCGGATGAAGGTGGCCGCGTCGTTCACTCCATCGGTCACGCGAGCCAGCGCCGCGGCGTCACCCGCGACCTGCGCCGCCAACGTCTCCGCTGCGCGCTGGTAGTCGGTGCGAAGATCGGAGCTCACGTAGAGCGAGCGCTCGTTGTTCGAAAACGTTCCGTTCGGCGGGTCCGGCGAGAAACTTGGCGAAAGGCCCGGGAGCGCAGGGAGTTCCAGGAGGTCGCGCACGCTCGCTTCCCACTGCTCGTGCGTGAGCCGAACGAAGCGGTGGTAAGCCGGTGTGCCCTGCAGCGGGATCCCGGAGCTCGCGGCGCCGCCCGAGCCCGTGAGGCCCGTGCCGCCGGAACCCGTGAGGCCCGTGCCGCCGGTGCCGCCGGTCGTGCCTGCTCCGGTTCCGCCGCTCGCCGTGGCTCCGGAGCCGCCTGCTCCACCGCCCGCCGTGCTGCCGCCTTGTCCGACGGCCCCCGAGCCGCCGACCGATGCCGTCGTGGCGCCGCTGCCGGGTGAATCGGGAGCCGGACCACCGGCGTCGATCTTCGCCGTGCAGGCGAGCGCGAGCGACAGTGGTGCAATCAAACGAAGAGCGTGAAGACTCCCGCTTCGATCCGGATGGGTCACAGGGCTGGCTCCCAAGGTTGGCATCCTCGATTCGATCTCACGTGAGCTCGTACGTCGATGCAGCGCCAATCAATAGAAGAGTACAGCGAGCGTCACTCCAGTGCTCAGTAAATAAACCTACGGTGTTAGTGCAAGTGCGGATCGTGATTCTCGATCTACGAAGTATCGGTTTGCGTCGGTGTGTTCCGGATGGCGTCCGGCGGAGCCGAGCGTGTGGGCGCGCTTGCGACCGACACACGCGCCGACCATGCGCGGCGCGAGCGCTGGATCGAGACGCGCGAGCCTTTCGAAGCGGCGCAGCGCTCGCCACAAGCGCCTTCTCAACGTGATGGTGGAACAGCGTGCGTCGGTCGCGATCGCTTCGATGGTGGCGGAGCTGAACCAGTACCTCGCCAGCAGCGCACGGTCGGCGGGCGGCATTCGGTTCATCACGTCGAGCGCGCGCGACGCGAGGTCCCGCTCGTCGGGTTCATGCTGAAAACTCGGGCATTTCCGCTCGTCGAGGTCGTCGAGGGAAGCGTGCCGGCGGATCCGTCGACGTCGAATGGCCGCATGCACCGTATTGGCGGTGACGCGCGTCACCCAGCCGTCGAGGCAAGCCGGATCACGCAGCGTTCCGACGCCGCGGATCACCGCCATCAGCACGTCTTGGACCATGTCCTCGTGCTCGTCGTCTCGCCCGACGGCCAACCGGACCTGGCGCGCGATCTTCGTCGCGTAGCGCGAATGTAAGACCTCCGGCGTGAGATTCACGGCTTCCCGACCAGCCCTTCCAGCATGGCGAGGTGCCTGCCGCGCGGATAGCTCTTGCGGTAACGATCGACTTCGCGCTTCGCGCGCGCGACGTCTCCTGAGCGGTGCCAGGCTTCCACCGATCGAGCCATCGCGTCCTCGGCGAGGTTCCCGCGTGGCGCGAGCGCCTCGGCTCGTGCGAATGCCGCTGCGGCTTCCCGCGGTCGACCGAGCTCCTGCATCAGCAACCAGCCGAGCGTGAACGCCGCGGACGGAGCTCTGGGATCGCCCTGGTGCCTGGCGAGCAGCTTGCGCAGCAGGTTCACGGCCTCACGCGGGTGCTGCGACAGGCGCGCGGCGTCCGAGGCGAGCAACAGATCGCCCGGTTCGTCGCGCACGTCGCTGAAGCCGCCCGGAGCCAAGAGCTCGTAGGCGCGCCCGTGCTTGCCGCCGCGGGCGAGCTCGCGCCAGCCGGTTGCGGGCGGCGGATTGGCCGCGCGAGGTTCGTCAGCGCTCGCCGCCGGACCCGCGGGTGCCGCGGTCGCGGAGTCACCGCTCTTCGCGCCGGAGCTCGCGGACATCGCCGGGTAGACGCCGCGCTCGCCGGCCTTCAACGTCGCACGGCCGCGTGATCCGCCGGCTTCGGGGAACGACACCGCAACGGAGCCCTCGCTCACCACGACTCGGACCACGCTACCGTCGTTGTCGACCTCGAACGTGGTGCCGAGGTCTTCGACTGCCACTTCTCCGGCCCGGACGCGGAACAGGCGAGTCGGATCGTGCCGCACGCGGAACCCAGCTTTTCCCGCTCCGAGCGTCACCACCACGCGTTGGTCGGTCCGCTCGTCGACGGAGACTCGCGCGCTCCGATCGAACGTCGCCTCCATGCCGTCGCCGATCACGAGCGAGGGGGTGGCCTCTGCGGCCAACCGACTGGTGCCGCCCGCGCCGTCCGGACTTAGCGTCCCGAGCGCGACGAACGTGAGTCCCACGGCGGCCGCCACCGCGAAGGCCGGTACGGCGATCCTTTTCACGCGCCGCTGCCGCGTTTCATCGCGCTCCCGCCGCGTCGCAAGCTCTCGCCAAGCGCCGGCGACGTGCTCGTCGGTCCACGCGCTCCGCTGGAGCTCGATCCTGGCGGCTTGGACGTGCCGTTCGAGCGGTTCGGTCATCGGCCGCTCCCGGCGTCTTGGGTCGTCGTATCGAGCCTCTTCGTGACGCGCTCTTCGGCGGCCTGGATGCGCCGCTTTGCCGTCGACAGCGACCAGCCGCAGAGCTCAGCGACGCTCGGCACCGTCTCCTCCTGAACGTGACGGAGCACCCAGGCGATGCGGAGATCGACGGGCAGGCGGTCGAGCACGCCGTAGAGCCTTCGCACCATGTCGCGATGCTCGGGCGACACGCTGGCCGCTGGGACTCGTTCGAACTCCGTGTCGTCCACTCGAAACAGCATTCGAGACAGCTTTCTCCGGCGGAGCCGCGTGCGGGCGAGCCGGATCGCTATCGTCATGAGCCAGGGGCGCGCCCCCTGCCGATCTTCCAGACGGTCGAGAGCCCGCCAGGCCCTGACGAACACGTCCTGGACGAGATCGTCGGCCTCTTCCCTGCTCTGGAGCATGGCGTAGCCGAGCGAGGCGACGGCGGGCGCGTGCCTCCGGAACAGCTCCTCGATCCCGATCGGTTTCGGGACCTCCTGAGGGCCGCTGACAGGCTCCGCGACCTCCGGTGAGGGCGCGCGCTGCAAAGCCATGGACATGTGCAACTAACAAACGCTCGGCCCGGACTAAACGGGTCAAAAAAAGTGAGCCATCCTCTGGATCTCGTTTTGCGAGGGGCTGATTTCGTTCTTGCGTCGTGCCGCTCATCGGAAATCCGTCGCGATTGGGTCTTTCACCGTCAAACGAGAATCCCGGGGAGCGCCGACGTGGCGAGTCCCGCGTCGAGACCGAGCTGGGTCTGGTTCGTGCCCATGATCTGGGCCGCCGTGAGCAAGGCGCGGCTGAGGTTCTCGCCCTGGAAATTGTGGTGCTCGTCGCCGCGCAGCCGCCCCCCGGCCTTGCCGGCGAGCAGCACGGGCCATTCCGCCTTCGTGTGGGTCCTGCCCCAGGCCGTGTCGGACGTGACGTAGACCAGCGTGGCGTCGAGCAGCGTTCCGCTGCCGTGCGCCGTCGCCTGAAGGTTGGTCAAGAACTCGTTCAGACACCGCATGGCGTAGAGCACGCCCTTGTCCACGCGTGGCTGGTTCGACTGATCGCCGGCGTCGCCGTGGCAGATCGTGTCGTGAAAGTCGTCGTTCATGTCCGACGCCAAATGCCGGTAGTAGACGTGCGCCGCCGGCAGCGAGAACATGAACGTCACGACGCGCGTTCGCTCGCACGCGAGCGCCAGCGTCGTGAGCGCAGCCATGGCGGTGTTCACCGCGGGCGGGGCTTCGCTCCTCGTGTCGGGGCCGAGGTCGGGATCCATCACGCTGCCGCACGCGGTGGGAAGTCCGCCCGTCGGCGGCGTCGTCTGGAGGCGCATCTCGATCGCGCGGATCGCTTCGAGGTGCTGCTCCACGCGCTGCCGGTCGGCCGTGCCGAGGCGCTGCTGGAGGGCGAGACCGTCCTGCAAGATGGCGTCGAGGACGCTCGACCGAACGCGCGCGAGCTTCAGCGTCGGGTCGTCCTCCGATCCGGTGTCGGGCGGCTGGAAGCTGCCGCCGAACAAACGCGTGAAGACTGCCCGCGGATCGTACTCCGCGTTGTTCTTCGCGTTCGGTCCGCGGTGGGACACGGTGTGCAGCGAATCCTGAGGACCGTTCGGCGTCGCCGGCGTCACTCCCAGTTCGACCGAGCGGAACGGCGCACCTTCGGCGACGGCGTCCGCCACGATCTGATCGATCGAAGCGGCGCGCACCGCGTTGCCGTTCAGGGGCGCGCCGGTCGTCGCGGCGGCCGAGCCCGTCGGGTGCTCGACGCCGCTCACGACGAGCTTACCCTCGAGGCCGGAGATCACGGTCAGGTGGGACTTGAACGCCGACAGCGGCTCGAGCTGGGGGCTCAGCTGCCAGGCGGAGCCCGCGCCGGTCGCCGTCGGCTTCCAGCGGCCGGGAAGCGAGCCGTTGCCGAAGAACCACGAAACGAACAGGGGTGACAGGGGTGTCGGCGACTGAGCGAGCGCCGTTCCGTTCGCGTTCAGCATCGCGTCGAGCAGCGGAAGCGGAATGGTGACGGCGGCGCCGGTGGCGAGGAATCCCCGTAGGACGGTGCGTCGATCAAGCGCTTTCGTGGTCATGGCGGCTCTTGTGATCAGGGTTGCGGAGCGACGAGGGCGAAGGCCTCGTTCGTCACGACATCGAGAATCAGGTCGCGCAGCTTGAACCCTGAACCCTGAAACGAGTCGTAGAGTGCGTTGATGACGCTACCGTCGGCCGCGCGCTCCTCGTGACCCATCGCGTAGGCGTGGTACTTGCGCACCAGGCACTGCGAGACGGTGACGCTCGACCCGACGACGCGTCCGAGGTCGCGCGCGTCGACCACGGCTTGCGCGTCGAACTCGCCGGTCGGATCGATCGGCAGGCCACGCTCGGTCGTGCGGTAGCGCCCGATCGCGTCGAAGGTTTCGAGCGGAAGCCCGAGCGGATCCATCATCGAGTGGCATCCGGCGCAGGTGGGGCTCGAGCGATGCATTTCGAGCTGTTGTCGCTTCGTCATCGGCTGATCGGCAGGCGGGTCTTCGAGCACCACGTCGACGTCGCCGGGCGGCGGGTCGATCGGGGTGCAGAGCAACGCTTCGCTCATGAACTTGCCGCGGAGCGTCGGCGACCCTGCCTTCTGATTGGCGAATTCGGACAGGAAGCCCGCCTTGCTCAGCAGGCCGAGGCGCGCGCCGTCGGCCGGCAGCAGGCGTGCTTCGAACGTAGTCGGACCGAGCCCGGTCGCATCGATCCCGTACAGCGCGGCGAGCTCGGCGTTGACGACGACCTTGGCCGTCGAGAACACGTCCATGATGCTCGTCGCGTCGTCGAGAGCGATCGTTTCCCAGGTGCCCCGCATGTCACGGGCCATCGCCGCCTGAAGCGCCGGCGTGTACTCCGGGTAGAGGGACGGATCCTTCGCTTGCGTCCCGATGCGGTCGAGCCGCAGGTACTCGTCGGCGAAGTTACCGACGGCTTCTCGCCCCGCGGGCGTGCTCAAGAGGCGCTCCGTGGCCGCGCGGAGGCCCTCGGGCGTGGAAAGCTCGCCGCGTTCCGCCGCGTCGAGCAGGGCGTCGTCCGCCAGGCTGTTCCAGACGAGGAACGCCGCGCGTGATGCGAGCTCGTAGGCCGTGAGCCGCTGCCCACCGGCCGCCGGCGCCCCGAGCTCGGCGCGATACAGAAAGTTCGGCGACGTGAAGAGCGCGACGGTCGCCCAGCGTGCGCCCTCCGTGGGACTCGCGAGCTCGGTGGCGGCCGTCTCGGCGACAGCCACGAGGCGCTCGACCTCGACGACATCGAGCGGCCGTTGCCACGCGCGGCGCCCCAGGCTCTCGATGAACCCGCGGAGGCACGCGTCGCCGGGTGTACCGGTCGGCGAGCAGCCGAGGAAGGCGGCGCGTCGGGTGTCGTCCGCGAACACCGCCTCCGCCGCCATTTCGATCGCCGTGTGGTACTGCTCGACGCCGCGCTCGGTCGTGGCAACCGTCGCTGCGCCGATCACCGGCATCGAGCCGTGATAGCTGTCGGGATCGAGCTGACTCGCGTCCACCTCGACGCCGAACACGTCGCGCACCGCGTTTCGGAACTGCGCTCGCGTCAAACGGCGGAGCAGACCCGTCGCCGCTTCGAAAGGCGGCGGGTTCTCGAACACGGGCGGCACGCCCCCGGTGGCGCCGCCAGTCCCCGCCCCCGCGAGGCCGCTTCCGCCGGATCCCGCCGCAACGGCACCGCCCGCACCGCCCGTGGTTCCCCCCGCGCCCGCCGTGCCGGCACCTCCGCCCGTCGTGGGCGCGGCGCCGCCCACCGGCGCTCCGGACGCACCGCCCGTCGTCGGACCGGCTCCAGCAGCGGAGCCGTTGTTGTTCCCGTCCACGGCGGCCGTGCAACCGAGACCGACGCTCAGGGCAGCAATGAGCACTATGCGAGCCACCTCCTCAACACCCGCCGACCTCGGAAATGAGTTCAGGATTCTCTGGATCAGCCCGAAAACATCCGCACCGCGGCCTTGGAGCTGATCTGGAATCTTCTCGGTTAACTGGAAAACGACCCGTCGCCGAAGCTCAGAGGCGAAAGAGCCCGAGAACTTCCTCGGCCGAGAGCGCGCGCCCGTAGACCCTGACCTCGTCGATCAGCCCGCCGTAGTAGCGAGGGTCGAAGTCCGTGACGGCTCCGCGAGCGCCGACGGCCCAGGCCTCCTCCACGCGCATGGGCATCAGCGCGTCCGCATGCTCGGCGACGAGCTGACCGTCGCGGTAGAGGAGGTAGCTCCGCCCATCGTAGACGCCGCACAGATGATGCCAGCCGTCGGGGTCACCCGCTGGAACCTCCGCCGTAGCGGCGTGGTCGACGCCGTCCCACGACAGGAACTCGTACACGCCGTCCGAGACCCGGAGCGCGACCTCTTGGTCTGGCTGGTGGTGCCAGCCATGCGCAACGATGTTGCGCCAGCCGTCGAGCAACTGAGGGCGGGTCCAGGCTGCGACCGTGACGGGGCCCTCGACGTCGAGTCCGGAAGGATTCCCGAGATCGAGCGCCTGCGCGACGCCGTCGAACGAGAGGCTCCTCGCGTTGGCGAAGGCGACGGGCGGCACCGAAAGCGACGGTATCGGCGGGGTCGCCGACGGCGTGCCGTCGTGGCCGTTTCCGGACGCATCGACGGCGACCATTCCCGCTTCCGTCTCGTCGAAGGGCAGGTGAAGGAGCAGGCCGCGCGCGAGATCGAGCGGCTTTTCGGCAGGGACGGGATCGACGATCGAGATCGTCGTCTCGCCGCATGCGCCGACGGCGGGCGCGCCGAGCGACAGCGCGAGGGCGAGGGCATGGCGGGACGAGACGCTCACCGGCAGTCCTAGAATTGAGCGGCCAAGCCGATGGCGGCTGAAAACATGGCACCGCCGGCGCGCGAGATCAGCTCTCCGTTGTCGTGAATCGCGACCGAGTGGAAGGCGCCGCCCGCCGCCAGATCGGTCGTCAGGCAGAGCGGCCTCGAGAGCGAAAGGAAAGCCGTCAAGACTCCGGCGGCGTGCAGGACGGCGCCGTCACCGCCGCCATAACCGACGCCGGCCTCGTCGACGGCCGTGTACCTGAGCCAGTCGGCACCGACGCGCGCGCCCAGCGCGATCCCGGCTGCGCGGCGAGACGGCATGAAGTCGAAGGCGAGCCCGAGGTCCGCGGACACCCCTTGGCCGTCGAGCGATCCGTGTGCGAGGTCGAGCGCGCGGCTCCTTTTCCCTCCGACGTGGGCCGACGCGAGCAGCCTATCGCCCAGGCGCAGGCGTCCGCCGAGATTCGCCCCGAAGAGTGTCTCCCCACCGGTGAAATACACGCCCGTTCCCGCGAGGCCGAGCTCGAGACGCCACGGTGGAGGCGACCTGGTCGGGGCCGGTGGAGCGGGTGGCGGTGGCGGTGGCGCGGGTGCCGGCACCGGCTTCGGCGGTTCGGGTTTCGGAGCCGGCGGCACCTCCGCCCGTCGAATGAGCTCCGCGATCGCCAGCGCGAGCTCCCGCGGTTTTGCGTCGCGATCGTCGCCGGCAGGGCTGCTGAGATCGATGCTCCGTGTCGTCGCCGTGCCGCTCTCGCGGTCATCCACCCGGATTTGCTGAAGGCCGCCGTCGCAGCCGACCGTCACCTCGAGCGATGTCCAGGCGCCGTCGCCTGCCTTCGAACCGAGCTCGAGCGCCGCGAGGCGCCGGACCTCTTCGGCGTCCACTTCCACGCAGGGATCGATGGTGATCGCGGGGATCGCGGGCGGCTCCGATGCTCCGGTCGCGAGCAGCAGGACGGAAAGCGGGATCACGGGGTAGCGAGTGAACTACACCACCTCACTGCGCGATGCAGTTTTCTTGCGTGATCTGCCAGATCTGGTCCGCGATCCACCGCCTGAGCCGGTGACGGATCGTCGCGCCCCGCCATGGTTTCGCTCTCCGCAAGGGCACCTGCAAGCACGATCCTGATCAATCCTGCGAGCCCGCTGCATCTCTCCTTTGGTGCGATTGGAATTTCAAACCATATCGGCGCACCCCCCGCTCAGACTCGCCGAGCTCTTGGGGCGCATCTCCCTTCTGTTCGACATCGCCAGCGATGCGCCGCCCGGGAAAGCCGTGCGTTCCACCGTGCTTGCGGTCGAGCTCGGAAGGCGGGGCTCGGCTACCGACGAAGAGCTTCGCAACTCGTATTGGGCAACGCTCCTCGGTGGTCTCGACGGCGTCGGCGCGGAGCTCGGTCTGGTGCGCACGGAGGGCGTGGCTTTTCCCCCTTCGTGCGTTCCCCCCGCTGGCGCCGTCGCCATGATGGACGAGGAATTGCGTTTGGCGCTGGAGGATCCGGGTGTCTTCGAGCGCTTCGTGGCCCTCGAGCCCGGACCGATCGAGTGGGTCGACGAGCAGCGCCTCGACCACGTCGCGCGCGCGCTCGCGGCCTACTCCGACGGGAGGTGTCCCGTTTTCGCCGCCCACTCGACCGGCGTTGCCGCGCTCGCCGAACGCGCCGCCGGTGAGCTCGGGCTCGGCCCCGCAGAGACGAAAGCGCTTCGCCTGGCCGCTCTCTTTCACGATATCGGACGCGCCACGGTGCCGAACGAAACGTGGACGCGGCGAGGTCCGCTCGACTGGGTGGAGTGGGAACGCGTGCGCCTCGGTCCGCACTACACGGGACGAGCGCTCGCACCGCTGGAAGCGCTCGCCCACGTCGCCGACATCGCCGCCGCCGCGCACGAGCGCATGGACGGCTCGGGCTATCCGCACCGGCGATCGGCGCGCTCGCTCTCACCCGCGGCGCGAGTGCTCTCAGCGGCTCACACCGCGTTCGCGATGAGCGAGGATCGCCCCCACCGCCCGGCACTGAGCCCCGAAGCGATCGCACGCGAGCTCGTTCAGGACGTCGCGTCCGGTCGATTGGACGCGAAAGCGGTGGACGCGGTGCTCTCGTCGCTCGGCTTGCCGCATCGCGTCGTGCGCTCGAACCGAAACGGCCTTTCCGGTCGCGAGCTCGAGGTGTCGCAACTTCTCGCGCTGGGCAAGTCCGATCGGGAAATCGGTGCGGCGCTCCACATCTCGCCGCGCACGGTGCAGGTGCACGTCGCCAACATCCTCGACAAGCTCGGCGTGCGTAACCGTGCCGGCGCGGCCGTCTGGTTCGTCGAGCACGACGTCGCTCACTGACGGGAGGAACGAATGCGCTGTGCCGGCAGTTCTAGGCGAGCTGTCGTTCGAGGTCGTGCAGGACCTCGTAGCAGGGGAGCACCTGAGCGACGCTCGCGTTCGGCTCCCGCCCCTCGCTGATGGCGGCGAAAAATTCGCGGTCCTGGAGCTCGATGCCGTTCATCGACACGTCGACCTTCGACACGTCGATCGGCTGGTCTTTGCCGTCGAGCAGATCGTCGTAGCGCGCGACGTACGTGCCGGTGTCGCCGATGTAGCGAAAGAACGTGCCGAGCGGCCCCTCGTTGTTGAACGAAAGGCTCAGCGTGCAGAGCGCGCCGTTTTCGGCCAGAAGCTGGATGCTCATGTCCATCGCGATGCCGAGCGCGGGATGGATCGGCCCCTGGAGCGCGTTGGCGCGCACCACGCGGCTCCGCGCCTGGTAGGCGAAGAGATCCACGGTGTGCGCGGCATGGTGCCAGAGCAGGTGATCCGTCCAGCTT
>Ga0315910_10003240_pt1 | contig 13946 bp, 18 predicted proteins | sample EdamamesoilMG_FD_204470 | JGI IMG/M metagenome (GOLD analysis project Ga0315910, IMG submission 204470) | Garden soil microbial communities collected in Santa Monica, California, United States - Edamame soil | ecosystem: Environmental > Terrestrial > Soil > Garden | place: USA: California...
GCGCGCTCGAGCCGGCCGCGGACCGGCTGGAGCCGGCCGAGCGAGTCGAACACCCGCTCCGCGTCGCCGCCGGTGGCGAGCACGAGGCCGGCCGCCACCAGGGCGTTGGCCGCCTGGTAGGCCCCGATCAGCGGCAGTTCGACCTTGAACGCCTTGCCGTCGTAACCGAGTTCGAGCTGCTGCCCGAGCAGGCCCGGACGGCGCTCGACAAGATTTATGCCCGAAGCCTGTTCGCCCACGCCGAGCAGGCGCAGCCCGCGCGAGTGAACATGGCCGCAGGCGCGTTCGGCCCAGTAATTACCGGCCCACACCACAGCCGCGCCGCCGTCGCTCACCACCTCGTCGAACAGCCGCATCTTGGCGGTGAAATAATCCTCCATGTCGCGGTGGTAATCGAGGTGGTCGCGCGACAAATTGGTGAAGGCGGCGGCCGCCACCGGCACTCCCTCGACGCGGTATTGCGAGAGGCCGTGGCTCGATGCCTCGTAGGCGACATGGGTCACCCCTTCGCGGGCCAGCCCGGTCATGTTCGAGAGGAAGGTGACAATGTCGGGCGTGGTCAGGCCGGTCGAGACGCTTTCGTCGGGGGTGGTCACGCCGAGCGTGCCGATCGAGGCGGAGCGATGCCCGGCCATGCGCCAGAGCTGGCGGGTCATCTCGACGATCGAGGTCTTGCCGTTGGTCCCGGTCACCGCGACGATCGTCTGCGGCACCGGGCGGAAGAACCCGGCGGCGAGACGGGCGAAGGCGCGGCGCGGGTTCCAGTCGGAAATGTGCGCAGCGCCCGCGACCGGCGCCTCGGGCCGGGCGACGATGGCAACGGCGCCGGCGGCGATGGCATCGGCGATGAAGTCCTCGCCGTTGAAGCGCGCCCCACGGAACGCGCCGAATACCGTGCCCGGCGCAACCTTGCGGTGATCGATGGCAAAGCCGGTCACGTCGCGGTCGCCGGCGGCCCCGGCATCCAGCCCCGCGGCCCGGGCCAGCGCGCCGAGCTTCATCCCTCGCTCTCCGCATCAGGTTTCGTTTTTGGGCCTTCGACCAGCGGCCTGAGGTCGGAAATGTCGATGTCGCGGGTATCGTCGGGGAAGATGCCGAGCATCGGCCCGATCCGCGGGACCAGCCGCCCGACGATCGGCGCGGCATTCCACGCCGCGGTGCGCTGGCCCGAGCTTGCCACCGTGCCCTTGGGCTCGTCGAGCATGATGATCACGACATAGCGCGGGCGATCCATCGGGAAGGCGGCGGCGAAGGTCGAGACCAGCGCGGTACGGTTGTACCCGCCCGCCCCCGGCTTTTCGGCAGAACCGGTCTTGCCGCCGATGCGGAAGCCCGGGGCATCGGCGTTGCGCCCGGTGCCGTAGAGCGCGATCATCCGCAGTAGCTGGTTCATCCGCGCGCTGGTCGAGGCCTTGAACACCCGGCGGCCCTTGGGCGCTGCGCCGGGCTCGAGCCTGATCAAAGTCGAAGGGCGCCAGATCCCGCCATTGACCATCGCCGCATAGGCCGTGGCGAGGTGCAGCGGGGTGACCGCGATGCCGTGGCCGTAGCCGACCGTCATGGTCCGCAGCCGCGGCCAATCGCCCTTGTGCCACAACGGCATGCCGCGCGCGGGCAGTTCGATATAGGGCCGCTCATGCATGCCGAGGTCTTCGAGCGTGCGCTGGAGCGCCCTGCCGCCCATCTGGTCGGCGATGCGGGCGGTGACGATATTCGAGGAATGGATCAGCGCCTCGGGCACGTTGAGCGAGGCGCCGAGGCTGTGGCTGTCGCGGATCTGGAAGCCATTCATTTCGAGCGGCGCGCCCGAAGCATAGCGCCGCGAAAGATCGGTGATCGCGCCGGCATCGATCGCCGCGGCGACGGTCAGCGGCTTGAAGGTCGAACCGAGTTCGTAGACCTGGTTGGTCACCCGGTTGAACATCCGCGCCTGCCCTTCGGCATCGATCCGGTTGGGATCGAATTCGGGCAGCGAGGCGAGCGCCAGCACTTCCCCGGTATCGACATCGAGCACTATGCCCGCGGCGCCGACCGCGTTGACCGACAGCATGCCGCGCTGGAGTTCGTCCTCGAGCGCGCCCTGGACCCTGAGGTCGATCGACAAAGCCGCCGGTGTGCCGCGCCGCGCGGGATCGCGCAAAGCCTCGTCGAGCGCGGCCTCCATGCCCACCCGGCCGTGCCCGTCCGAAGCCACGAAGCCCAGTACGTGCGCCGCCATCGAGCCTTGCGGATAGTGGCGGTCGGTCTCGCGCGGGAGTTCGAGCGCGATCTCGCCGATCTCGTTCACGCGGTTGGCTTCCTCGGGCAGGACCCGGCGGCGCAGATAGCCGGGCCGGCCGTCGGCCAGCCGCTGCGCGAGTTCGGCCTCGTCGAGTTCGGGAAAGATCGCTGCGAGCCGCGCGGCGACTTCCTTAACCGGCCGCACCAGCGGCGAGCCACCGTCGCCAAGGCCTTCGGGGTTGTACCACAGCGCATAGGCCGGGAACGCCAGCGCCAGCGGCACGCCGTTGCGATCGGTGATCTCGCCGCGCGGGGGGAGCAGCGCTTCGGCCATGCTGGTCGGGCCCGAGCTCGGCTGGACGATGCCAAGAAACGCGATCCGCAGCAGCGCGACCACGGCGATCGCGGCGAACAAGGCGACGATCCAAAGGGTGCGGAACCGCGCCATGAACAGCGAGCGCCGGCGCGTGTCGACCAGTTCGATCCTGCCGGTGGAAATTGCAGTGCCGAAAGTGAGTGTGTTCACTCGGCCGCCCCCGCAATGCCGCCCGATGCGACCCGCGCCGCGCCGCGCGCCAGCGGCGAACCCTCGGCAAGCTTCTCGCTGGCCGCCATCGCGGGAGGCGAGAGGAACTCTGCGAAGGAGGGCGAGCCCGACTGCTGCGGAGCGCTGGCGACCATGATCGGCTCGGGCGAACCCGGGACGCGCGGCGTGCCGAACTGCGCAAGCTCGCGCTCGCCTTCGAGGAATTGCCCCGGCCGGGGTGCGGAATAGCCGAACTCGACATCGTTCCAGGTGGCCAGCTGGCGCTGGTTCGAACGGGTCTGGAATTCGGTTTCAAGCAGCACCGTCTCCTGCTGCAGCGAGACGATCCGGCGCTCGGCAAGGCGGACTTCGCTCTTCACCGCGTTGACCCGCAAATGCAGCGCTCCATAAAGCGCGGTGAAGGCGATCAGCACCATCACCCAGCCGATCCTGCCGAAGCCGTTGGAGCCGGTCATGCCGCCTCCCGCGCTGGAGCGTCGGTGCGGACTGCCGCGCGAAGGGTGGCCGAGCGAGCGCGGGGGTTACGCTCTAACTCGGCCATGGAGGGTCGGATGGCTTTGGAGACACCGGCGAAGCGGGCCAGCGCGCCGTCGTTGGCAGCGGGCACATGGCGCGAGGCGCGCGCATTGCCGCCCGAGGCTTCGCGCAGGAAGCGCTTGACGATCCGGTCCTCGAGGCTGTGGAAGCTGACCACCGCCAGCCGCCCACCCGAGCGCAGCAGGTGTTCGGATGCAGCCAGTGCGGCCTCGAGTTCGCCCAACTCCCCGTTCACATGGATGCGGATCGCCTGGAAGCTTCGGGTCGCCGGGTCCTTGGGCGCGCCGGGATGGTAGCCAAGCGCCTTCCTCACCACGCGCGCGAGGTCGCCGGTGGTCGCCAACGGACGCGCGGCGACGATCGCGCGGGCCACCCGGCGCGACTGGCGCTCCTCGCCGTATTCGTAGAGCACGTCGGCGATCTCTTCCGCGCCGGCGGTGTTGAGGAAGTCGGCGGCCGTCGGGCCCTCTCGACTCATGCGCATGTCGAGAGGGCCCTCCGCCGAAAAGGCGAAGCCGCGGTCCGCCCTGTCGAGCTGCATCGAGGATACGCCGATATCCAACACCACCCCATCGACCTGCGCGACGCCCACCTCGGACAGGGCGGCGAGCATCTCGGAGAAGCGGCGGGGATGGAGGACCAGGCGCGGGGGCGTTTCCCCGGTTTCGGGCCAGGCGCGGGCGGCGGCGATGGCGTCCGGATCGCGGTCGAAGGCATGGACGGTCGCGCCCGCATCGAGCAGGCGGCGCGTATAGCCGCCGGCGCCGAAGGTGGCATCGACGATCACTTCGCCGGGCTGCGGAGCGAGTGCGGCGATGACCTCGTCGAGGAGGACAGGAATATGCGGGCCGCTCATCCCTTCTTGCCCCGGTGCTCGGCGGCGAGCGCGCGGCAGGCGGCCTGTGCGCCTTCCCAGCCCGGCCCCATGCGGTAAAGCTCATCGGGGTTCCACAGGGTGAAGAAGGTCCCCGCGCCGTGGAAGAACACCCCGCCGGTAAGGCAGCCGAGTTCGGCAAGGTAATCGGGCATGACGAAGCGTCCGCTGGCGTCGAACGGCAGCTCGGCGAACCCGAACAATTGCATCCTGCGCAAATCGGCATCGAACGGCTCGCCGCGCCGGATCGCGTTTTCCTCTTCGCGCTCGAGCTGGGCGTTAAGCTCGGACCCGCGCGACAGGCCGAAGCCGGTCAGGCAGTTCCAGCGTTCGTGCCGGGCGAGGCACAGGGTCTTGCCGTCGCTCGATTCCGCGACCGCTTTGCGGAACGCGGGAGGCAGGACGAAACGGCCCTTCTCGCCGCGTGGCGAGAAGCCCTGTCCGCTGTAGATGACCTGTCTCTCGGTCGCCACTGCCCCATCCCGTCCAGGGGCCGGTCCTCAGCACTGACCAGCCCGGTTGCGAACGGCAAGCCGCCCCCGTCGCGAACCGCGCGAAGCCGCGGCCCGCCCATCCGCAAGAGGGATGCAACGAGGTAAACCTGTCCGATGGGGAATCTGTCTAACCCCCGCGCGGCGGGGATGAAAGGGAAAAACACGGGAAATCAGGGGAAAGTGTGGTAAATATTTGATTTATATATATTTAGAACGCGATAGACTGAGATTGACACGCCCAGTGTTCCGCCGATGTTCCAGAGAAAAATCGCGGCTTTCCGCGAATCTGCCCGCAATTCCGACTCAGTTCCCGCAATTTCCCCTGATTCTGCCGCCTCAGCGGGCTGCAAAGACGGTGTCGAGCAGGAAGCCCAGCGCCTCCCGGCGCGCGCCGGTCTCATCCGCGCTGTCGAGCACCGCGGCGTCGGCAAAAGCCACCAGCCGTCCCTCGCCAATCGCACAGGTGACCGCCAGCCCATCGCCCCACAGCCGGCAGTTGCCCTGCCCCGCGGTGGCGAAGCGGCCGGGCATGTCGACCGGCAGCTCGGCGCCCATCGTTTCGCGCAGGTGTTCGCCCGCGGGCTGGTCCTCGACGAACTCCAGGCTCAACCCCCAATGGCCAAGGATCGGCGAGAGCAATGCGACATCGGCCGGGCGGCGCGGGTCGCCCGGTGCGAAGCGGCTTTCCTCGGTCAGCATCGGGTCGGCGAACAGCAGCAAATGCCCGCCGTCGCGCACCCATTCGTCGAGTGCGACATTTTCCACCGGCGACAAAGAACGCGGCTGGGCCATCAGCAGGCGGCGATGGGGTGCCAGGCTCTGCTGGGTGAGCACATCGACCGGCAGCAGCTCGAAATCCTGCTCAAGCGTGGTGCGCGCCCAATGCGCCTGCGCCTCGCCGCCGAGAATTTCTGACATGTCCGCGCTCTCGCCCCAGTAGATCGGCAGGGTGGTGAACAAGGCCAGCGCGACCGGTTCGTGCCGAGCTTGCGGCTCTCCCGGTTTCACCACCCACCAGGCAACGACCCCGGCAAGGATGATCGGCGCTGACAGAAGGAGGAGTTTAAGGCTGCGTCGCCTGGGCATCGTCTGCAGATGGCGAAGCGGCCGGCATGTCGGGCACCACGCCGGCTTCAGCGAGCGGATCGGTGGCGGGCGCCCCTGCATCCTCGCCGGCCGACGCCTGGCCATCGACGACCGCACCCTGGTCTGCCTCGCGCGCCTGGTCGAGAATGATGTTGGCGAGGCTGACCAGCAGGATCATCCCCGCCAGCCCGGAAAGCCCGACCTGGAGCCGTTGGATTGTTTCGGAACGGCTGCGCGCGAGACCGGTTACCGGCGGATCGTCGGCAAGGTCGTTCGCGGCGTACGGTTCGCTGGGCATGGGCCGAGACTAGCCCAAGCTGGGCCGAGGTCAAAGCTTTGCTTCATTTGAGCCAGTCGAACACCGGCAGGTTCTTCCCCTCGAGCCATTCGGCATCGAACAGGGTCGAGAGGTAACGAAAGCCGGTGTCGCACAGGATCGTCACCACCCGCGAACCCTTGCCGAGCTGCTTGCCCAGCTCGATCGCCCCGGCGACGTTGATGCCCGTCGAAAGCCCGGTGCACAGGCCTTCATCGCGCAGCAATTGCGCGACCCAGACCAGCCCTTCCTCGTCGGAAATGCGGAATTGGGCATCGATCGGCGCGCCTTCGAGATTGGCGGTGATGCGCCCTTGGCCGATGCCTTCGGCAACCGAATTGCCCTCGGCCCGAAGCTCGCCATTTGCGTAGTAATTGTAGAGCGCCGCGCCATGGGGATCGGTCAGCGCGACGGTGATTTTCTCGTCGAATTCCTTCAATCCCATGCCGGTGCCCGCGAGCGTGCCGCCGGTGCCGACGGCGCAGGTGAAGCCGTCGATGCGGCCGTCCATCTGCTCCCAGATTTCCTTCGCGGTGCCCTCGATATGGGCCTTGCGGTTGGCGATGTTGTCGAACTGGTTGGCCCAGATCGCTCCGGGGGTTTCTTCGGCGAGGCGGCGGCTGGTGTGCACGAAATGGCCCGGATTCTTGTACGGCGCAGGCGGCACCAGCACCAGCTCGGCGCCAAGCGCGCGCAAGGTCGCCATCTTCTCGCGGCTCTGGTTGTCGGGCATGACGATGATCGTCCGGTAGCCCAGCGCATTGGCGACCAGCGCCAGCCCGATTCCGGTATTGCCCGCGGTGCCCTCGACGATCGTGCCGTCGGGCTTGAGCTCGCCCCGCGCCTCGGCATCGCGCACGATCCACAGCGCCGCGCGGTCCTTGACCGAGGCGCCGGGGTTCATGAACTCGCACTTGCCCCAGATCTCGCACCCGGCGGCCTCGCTGGCCCCCTTGAGCAGCACCAGCGGGGTGTTGCCGATCAGGTCGAGCGAGTTGTTGCGGGAAGGCGCGGTCATCGGCGCCTCGTTAAGCCGCGCGGCCCGATGCCGCAACGCAAATGCGCTTTGGAAAAGGCAAGCCGCGCTTCAATCAATCCTCTTTGGCGATCGTCACCTTGAGCCCGTCGAGATCGGGGGTGAACGGAATCTGGCAGGACAGGCGCGAGTTGGCGTCGCGATCGTCGGAACTGTCGAGGAGGTCGTCCTCGTCGATGCTGATCTTCGGGAGCCTGTCGGCAAAGACCGGATCGACATGCACGTGGCAGGTGGCGCACGAACAGCAGCCGCCGCACAGCGCCAACAGTTCATCGAAACCGTTGTCGCGGATCGCTTCCATCACCGTGAGGCCGTCGCCCACTTCGACGGTCCGCTCATTCCCGGAGCGGTCGACCACGGTCAGTTTCGGCATTGCGCTTCCTTATCCGGCTTCGGCCTATCGGCCATGTGCGCGGGCTGCTACGGATTCGCGGATGATTTGGCAAGCAGGCGGGCGATGGGACTGAGCGCGAAGCAGATCAGGCAAGGCGTCGATGCCGTCGCCGCCGGCGAACCCGGCTTCGCCCGCGCGCTGGGCCTTGCCGGTTATCCCGCGCCGCGCATCCGGCCGACCGGCTATCGCACATTGCTGCGGACCATCGTCGGCCAGCAGGTAAGCGTCGCCGCGGCCAGCTCGATGTGGAACAAGTTCGAAGCGCTGCTGGGCGAGGACTTGCCGGTCGCGGACATCCTCGCCAGCGATTTCGATGCGCTGCGCGGCTGCGGCCTGTCGCGCCAGAAGCAGTCCTACATCCGCTCGCTCGCCGAACTGGTGGCCAGCGGCGAGCTCGATTTCGACGCGCTGCCGAAGGACGACGAGGAAGCCATCGAGCATCTCACAAGGATCAAGGGGATCGGGCGCTGGTCGGCGGAGATCTACCTGCTGTTCGCCGAAGGCCGGCCCGACATCTGGCCGGCTGGTGACCTTGCGGTGCAGGCCGGGGTCGGCAAGATCCTCGGGCTTGCGGAACGTCCGAGCGAGAAGGACGTCCGCACGCTGGCCGAAGCCTGGCGGCCGCATCGCGGGGCCATCGCCATTTTCACCTGGCACTGCTACAACAACGCCGCTCTCTGACGCGGGGCAGGCATGGCCGAACACAAGGCGATCTTCATCAGCGGCGGCGGCTCGGGGATCGGCCGGGCGATCGCGCTGCGCTTCGCCCGTGGGGGCTGGTTCGTCGGGCTGGGCGACATCGACGAGGCGGGCATGGAGCAGACCTCCGCGCTGCTGCCCGAAGGCCAGTGTTCGTGGCACATGCTCGATGTCCGCGACCCTGACCAATGGCGGCAGGCGCTGAGCCAATTCCACCACGCGGCGGACGGGCGGATCGACGCCGTCGCCAACAATGCCGGGGTCGGTGACGGTGGAACCATCGACGAGCTGACCGAGGAACAAATCGACCGGCTGATCGCGGTCAATTTCCGCGGCGTGGTCAACGGTGCGCGCGCCGCCCATCCCTATCTCAAGGCCACGGCGCCGGGCAGCTGCCTGGTCAACACCGCCAGCGCCAGCGCGATCTACGGGATCGGCGGCCTCTCGCTCTATTCGGCGACCAAGTTCGCGGTCCGCGCGCTGACCGAGGCGCTCGATGCCGAATGGCACGACGAGGGGATCAAGGTCCGCTCGCTGATGCCCGGCTTTGTCGATACGCCTTTGCTCGAAGGCGCGGCGAGCGGCGGGACCGAGCTTTCCAAGCGCGAGGTGGTGATTGCCTCGGGCATGGATTTCGTGCCCGTCGAGCAAGTCGCCGAAGCGGCGTGGCAGGCGGTCCATGGCAACACCATCCACATGCTGATCGGCGGGACCGCGAAGCAGATGGCGCTCGCCGCAAGGTTCCTGCCGGGCTTCCTGCGCAAGCGCGCGCGGGACCTGATGAATATCCGGCTTGGCCGCAGCTAGAACTCCGCGTTATGCCGGAGCGGTAAGTGGCCCGGAGGTAAGGCGAGTGGCGGAACGCAAGGCAATCTTCATCACCGGCGGCGGATCGGGCATCGGCCGCGCCATCGCCTTGCGCTTCGCTTCGGCGGGCTGGTTCGTCGGGCTTGGCGACATCGACGAGAAGGGCATGGAGGAAACCGAGCGCCTGCTCGCCAACGGTTTCACCTTCAGCCACAAATTCGACGTCCGCGAGCGTGACGAATGGGACACGGCGCTTCGCACCTTCGCGATCGCCTCGGGTGGCCGCATCGACGTGCTCGCCAACAATGCCGGGGTGCCGCTGGGCGGCCCGCTGGCCGAGCTGACCCGCGACGAGATCGACCGCACACTAGACATCAACCTCAAGGGCGCGATCTACGGCGCGCAGGCGGCCTATCCGTTCCTCAAGGCGAGCGCGCCGGGATCGTGCCTGCTCAACACCGCCAGCGCGGCGGCGCTCTACGGCATGTCGGGCCAGTCGATCTACGGCGCGACCAAGGCCGGGGTCCGCTCGCTCACCGAGACGCTCGATGCCGAATGGTCGCCCGACGGGATCAGGGTGCGCTCGCTGATGCCGAGCTTCATCGACACGCCCTTGCTGAGCCACCAGCCCAACGCCAGCCGCAACATCTCGATCCGCCAGGCGGTTGAGGAAGCGGGGCTGGAATTCACGCCCGTGGAGGAAGTCGCCGAAACCGCATGGCAAGCGGTCCACGGCGACAAGGTCCATTACGTGGTCGGCGAAACCGCGAAGAAGATGCGCTTTGCCGCCAAGTGGATGCCGGGGAAATTGCGCAAGCGGGCCAAACTGCTGGGCGATGCCGGGAGCGCGGTGGAGAATTAACCGCCCGCCGCTTTCGCCATCTCCGCCAGCTTCGCCACCGTGTTCATGTTGCGCCCGGTGCCGTCCTTCGCCGTGGGGATGACCAGCTTGGTATCGGCCTGCCCGTCGGGATAATGGACGTAGATCGCGCGCGCTCCCAGTTCGAGGCGCTCGGTCTGCCGGTTGCGCACGCCGTCGAGCGACAGCGTTCCATCGGCGAAGATCGCGACCACGCGGTTGCCGGGCTGGTCGGCGAAGGGATTGCATTTGGCAACCTCGGCCATCTCCGCAGCGCTCCGCACGATCACGCCGAGCTTCTTGCCGGCCTCCTCTTCGATCAGCCGGTCGAGCTTTTCGCGGATCGCATCCTCGCTCTCATCGCTGGCGAAGACGAGGTTGCCGCTGGCGATATAGGTTCGGACATTAGCAAAGCCCGCCGCCTCGCCGATCGCCTTGAGCCGTTCCATCGGCAGCTTGTTGTTGCCGCCGACATTGACCCCGCGCAGCAAGGCGACCCAACCCGTCATGTGATCGCGTCTATCGCTTGCGCCATGCGGATATCGCGAGCCGAAAGCCCGCCGGCATCGTGGGTGGTGAGCGTGATCGAGACGCGGTTATAGACGTTCGACCATTCGGGATGGTGGTCCTGTGCCTCGGCAAGCAGCGAGACGCGCGACATGAACGCCCAGGCCTCGCTGAAATTGCGGAACTTGAATTCACGGGTGATGGCGAGTTTGTCTTCGCGCAAGTGCCAGCCGGGCAGTTCGGACAGGGCATCGATCCGTTCGGCATTGGTCAGTTGCGGGATCGGCATTGCGGCCTCCTTCGCTTGTCGCTGTTCACCCTTTCGCCTAAGCGGCGAACCCATGCAAGAGAGCGGCCTGTCAGCTTGGGAACTCTACTGCCGCAGGGGCGAGCGGCTGCTGTTCCAGGGGATCGACCTCAAGTTGGATGGCGGCGAAGCTCTGTATCTCGTTGGGCCCAACGGGATCGGCAAGTCGAGCCTGATCCGTATCCTCGCTGGACTGCGTCTGCCCTCCGAAGACGCCGGACTGCGCGCGGTGGGTCTTAAGGGCGGGCGCGGATCGGTGACGTGGAAAGGCCGCGTCGCGCTGCTCGACGAACGGCTTGCGCTCGACGAGCACCAGCCACTGACCAAGGCGCTCGCATTCTGGGCGGCGCTTGATGGGCACCCATCGCTCGCGCGCGATGGAATCGAGATGTTGGGCCTTTCGAACCTGCTCGATGTGCCGGTGCGGTATCTTTCCACGGGCCAGAGAAAGCGGGCCGCGTTCGCTCGACTGATCGGCCAGGGGGCGGAGAACTGGCTACTCGATGAACCGCTCAACGGCCTCGACGCGCAAGGCGCAAAGCTCGTCGAAGAACTGGTCAAAGATCATCGAGAGGCCGGTGGGACTGTGGTGCTGGCCTCGCACCAACCGTTCCAGCTCACCGGCGCAGGGGAAATCGACCTGCGCTACTGGCCACACACCGCAGAGGATTTCGCGCCGTGAGCCGCACCCTCGCCCGCCTGCTCATGCGCGACCTCGCGCTGTTCCTGCCCGGCGGCAGGCGCGGCGGGACGCTGCTGCCGATCCTGTTCTTCCTCAGCGTGGCGATGCTCTATCCCTTCGCGGTGGGGCCGGACGCCCCAGTGCTGGCGCGAACCGGCGGCGGCATTCTCTGGATCGCGGCCTTGCTCGCGGCGATCCTCCCGCTCGACCGGCTGGTCGCGCCCGATCTCGAGCAGGGCTTTTTCGACCAGTGGGCGCTGCGCGGGATCGCCGAGGAAGCGGTGATCGCGGTGCGCATCGTCGCGCACTGGCTGAGCTTCGGCCCGCCGCTGATGCTTGCCGCTGTGCCAGCTTCGGCGCTGGTCGGGATCGACGGCGAGGCTTTGCTCACGGTCGAACTGGGGCTGCTTGCCGGGACGCCCGGTCTCGCAGCGATCGGGGTGACGATTGCCGCGCTCACCGCCTCGCTGCGCGCGGGCGCGTCGCTCACCGGACTGCTGCTGATCCCGCTGGCAGTGCCGCTGCTGGTGTTCGGCGCGGGCGCGCTCTCCACTGGAGGAACCGGCGGCCTTGCCCTCGCCGCCGCCTTCAGCCTGGTGCTGGCGGCCTTGGCCCCGTTCGCCGGGGGCACCGCGATCAGGGCAGCGCGCGAAGCGTAGGTAAGGCAAGGATTCCAATGGTTTCCGGCCGATCAAGAATGATGAACTTTCGTTCACTTTTTCTTAGTCGTGACCCCTGTATGACCGCCTGCATAAGCAACAATACGGAGAGGGATCGCACGTATGTCGAGCCTGACTGCCAATCGCGTGGATGCACTTGAAAGCCGGCTGGGGAGCTTCGACCGGCGCAATCACCGGCGCACGGAGATCCGGCTTGACGGGCTCGCCTGCAGCACCCCAAGCCGGCAAACACAGATCAGGATTATCGACATTTCCGTCAGCGGCTGCCGCTTGCGCGATCGCAAGGGCGAGTACGAGCGAGGCCAGTGCCTGACCTTTTCCTTGAACGGCGAAGTGGTGGTCGAAGGGATCGTCCGCTGGTGGCGCGATTACCAGTGCGGCGTCGAATTCCTCGCCCCGTTGCCGCAGGATATCCTCACCGCGGTTGCTTGAGGCCGAAGCTCGGCCGAGCCCTTATTGCCGGACGATCGCGGTCACCCGGTGCAGGAACGCGCTCTGCGGCGAGGCCCCATACGAAACGTCCCCGAACATCATCCCGCCCGAAAGCGCGGCCAGCCGCACTTGGGTGAGCCGTAATTCGTCGCGGTCGCGGATGTCGATATGGGCCTTGAGCCGATCGTTGAATTCGAAGCTGATCCCTTCGGCTTCGGGGAACTCGCTCTTGAGCATGGTCTTCAGCCGCGCCAGTCCATTGGCCAGCATGATGGGCGAATCCGCACTCGGAAGTCGTTCGACGCTGCCGAAAGTTTCCCGGAAAACTTCACTCATTGCCTAACTCCAATCGGGGTTGCCAAGCGTACTTTTGGGGGTGGTTTGCCCTGTTTCTGAGACAACGCGGAAAGGCGCGGAAATATCCCGCGCAAATTCCTGGCCGGAAACTCCAGATTTAACTGTAGCTTATCGGTAAGGGGGTTGGTTCAGCCCGGTCGGACTTGCGGTCGCGCGTCACCGCAGCTCAACCTCAATACCCAGCCTCGGCAGGTTGCACTTCGGGGAAGCGTTGAATGATTTGCCCGACTTTGCTCGTGATATTTTCGGTCGCCCCTCGTTGATCGAGGAGAAAGTCCAGACACTCCAACACCGCCTTCAACTTGTTTCTTGGCGCCGTAGGAACATTCGCCAGTCGGTAACTCGTGGGTTGTTTTTGAAAACTACGATTAAATAGTCGATCATGATGTGCGCACATATTTCGAAGGTCTACCAGACATTCGACCCAATTGACAAAAACTTTATATGACGACATGCCAAACTGACTTGAAATGTTATTTTTATTGTTGTTGCTTAGGCATTGAAATATGTGAGAAGCTGCCCCAAATGTCAAAAATTCCTTTATCGTCCAGATCGGAGGCAAAAGGGGAGGGCAATATGTCTGCTTGTAGTGTTTCGCTCGTTGATCCTTCGATTTTTCATAGACTCTGGCGAAATTCTGAAGCGCTTCCAAATGCTTGGCGGGATCGTGAAAAACCAATGGATCGTCATACGGATGGCTGCCATGTGTGTGGCTTAGCGCTTCCGAGATGGCATTGCGAAACAACAATTCAAATTGGCCCACAGCAGCGAAACAGGCCTTCCTGAGCAGCATGTCGCATTCGTAGAGACGCAGAATGTCTTTGTAAGTTGCGCCTGGAATGAAGGGGCGGTTTGGAAGGTTCAGCTGACGACGGCTCAAAAAATAGATTCGTAGCCGCTCATATCCTACCGAATCAATCTTACGTGCTGCTACATTAGGCCTTGCAATTATAAGGCCCCTCGAACGAAGGTGGGCAACACGTTGCGCAGCTGTTGCATGCAGCTTTGTGAAGGGGAGAAGTGCCATTTAGGAAAACGAAGGGCCGCCCTTTTGCACTCCCCGAAGGGGTCGTGTGGCGGCCCATGACAGTTGCTTTCTAAACATATCTTTC
>Ga0315910_10003242_pt1 | contig 13942 bp, 14 predicted proteins | sample EdamamesoilMG_FD_204470 | JGI IMG/M metagenome (GOLD analysis project Ga0315910, IMG submission 204470) | Garden soil microbial communities collected in Santa Monica, California, United States - Edamame soil | ecosystem: Environmental > Terrestrial > Soil > Garden | place: USA: California...
CACTTCGGCGTTGACTTGCTGCTGAAGCGAAGCATTTTGCTGCGACTTCTGACCCTGTGCAGATACTTGTTGCTGAGGCAGCGTAGGCAATTGCGGCATCTGCGGCAGCTGCAATGTCTGCTGTTGGGTTGCGGCGGCAGGCATAGCCGCCGTACCGCGCCGCGAGCTGTTGGCAGCCTGGCCGGTTGGTGCCTGTCCCGTTGCCGGAGCGTACTGCTGCACCGGCTGCTGTAGTTGCTGAGTCACGCCGTCGATTTGAGCTTGCCCCTGCGCTTGCACTTGATTCGGCAATTGCTTGACGCCATCCGCCGTTTGCTTCGCTTGGTCGACCGTATTGGTCGCCGCGTTCGCAGTATCCGTTACCGTTTGTTGAGCGGCATCCGCCGTTTTCTTAGTGCTATCCAATCCTTGTTGCGCCTTATTAAGCGCATTGTTGATGGTGCCGAAGATATCGGCCGACGATGCACTGCTCGTCACCAGCACGCACAAGAACGTCATGCATATTTTTTTCACGGCAAAACTCCTTTGAATACTTCGCTGATGTTGTTAAATCGACTTTTGTTCAACCAGCTCCGTCTTAATTAGAATGCCGGCCTGTGTCGGAATATTTTACGACTGATGGCTACAGCTTCCGAAGCGAAGCCCGATGCTATAACGAAACTAGTTACAAAGTAATGCGCAGCGCGGACGCATTACCGATAGTTAATTTTCGGCGCCGAAACGATGCCGTCTTCGGCTTCCAAAATGACGCCCGCCGTTGGATGTCATCTCGTTATTCTTATGGCGCCAAGGCTCCGGCCCTGAGAGGCCCAAGGTAGCGACTGACCCGTGAATTGGCGGGCGGCCGAGATTTTGACTTGCTTCAATTAGAAAGCTATCCGCACGTAGAGCCGTGCCGCGTCGTATCGAACGATGGCGGAATATTCATCGCCGTCGTCTTCGCCTTCGATGTTGAGCCCGACACGATTGTAGCCGAGGCCGAAGCCGACATTTCTGAAGGCACGAAACTCCACCGACAGGTTGCTATCGGAAAAGTCGCCGCGAATTCCTTCGATCTCCAAAAACAAGACATCGTAAGTCCACAGCACTTTCCAGCGAGGCGAAATTTGATAGCCCAGCAACAAGCCGACAACCGGCAACGGCGCGGATGTTTCCAATTCGCGTCGCATGGTGTAGTTCAGCGGGTCATTCGGAATATTGGTGCCGAAAGTAGTGACATTCAGAGCGGACGTAAGTCTGGTCACGTGCAATCCGCCGCCCAACGCAAGCTCTACTTTGGGGCTGTGGTAAAACGAATAAAGGTAGTTGACCTTGAAGGTCTCGTTGCCCACCAGCGAATCGATCGTCCAACCCGCCGCATAAGTTTGCCCGTTCCATGAGAAGTCCCTGCTGGTGGTGTGCGAACCGGTGCGCTCAACACGGTACCAAGCGGCATCAATGCGATGCCTGGGATTAAATCGATAGTAACCGTCGACACGAAACGAACTGTCCGATTCGTCCAAACCCAGCTCGCGATTCAAATTTACGCCGGCGGAGATAGGAACGCCATCCGGAGAATAAGCGATGGTGCTCGACGAGCGCATCACGTAGTAACCGCCCGCGCTAAACGCCAAGGTATCGGGAAAGGCATCTTGCGCATAGCTGGACATCGGCCAAAGCACCAACACCATCAAAGCAATCCCTACTCTGCAATGGGCGGCATCTACCGCATTCAATACACGATGAGTCATGAATGTGTCCTCGTATGTTGGCGCAGGAATCCTAGCACTCCGCGACGCCGTTCTGGCCGGGCTTGAGCACCCATCTCGCTAGTTAGTGGCTCAAAACGCCGCTTCGAGGGGTCTGATCAGCTCCGAACAGTCGACATGGGGAATGTTCGTGAATACCCAGCAAACGGCTACGGCATTTGCAAAGCTGACGAGGGAATTGATCGGTGTCCGGCGCTTTGCGCCGAAAGCTGATGTCACAGAAATATAACGACCGATGGCCATGACGCTATGCGCACCGAACTAAAGCATAAGAACCCGACAAAGATCTCCGCGCCAGTAGGATGAAGCCGACAGAATGTGCAATGCGTTGTGGGTACAGTTGACCCCGTTATCCATCCGGTCGAAATCCACATGAGCACCAGTCGGCTTCGTATTCTTTTAGTCGAGGACTCTTTGCTAACGGCGGAGCAGTCGCGCGAGATGATCCATAGGCGCTTCCCGAGCGTCGCTTGCTGGATGGTGGCGACGGAAGAAGACGCAATGCAAGCCGTATCGACTACTCGATTTCAGGTGGTTGTCTTGGACTTACAGCTGAAGGAAGGCGGATCCGGCTTCAACGTTCTACGCAAGCTAGCAGCGCTTACGCCGAAGCCATTCGTCATTGTGATGACCAATCACGCGCTTCCGCAGTATCGCGACCATGCGCTGGATATGGGCGCGGACTGCTTTGTCGATAAGGCACTTAGCTTTGAGGAAATTCCTACGCTGCTTGAATCGCACTTTGATGCGGCCAGTCGGCCGAATCTGTAGGGGTAGCGGTGCCGAAGTATTTGCCCAAAGCACCGACGTTCCCTTGAAAGGGCGCCAGACCGGGACTGCTCATGTCCCGTCTGGCACCGATGACCGGCGCTCTTAAAAGCCCACGCCCGTCAACGCAATATCGAAGTTCTTTAAAAAGTCTTCAAAGGCGCGCTGATAGGTCAGTTGCCAATTAGCATTGCTCGCGGCGGCACCCGCATTTTTTCCATATCCAGGAATCACGAGCTCTGTTTTCTTGCCGTTCACAGTTAACGTGACCACGACTTTGATCTGGGATTCAAATGTCACGGTTGCAAAACCCGGTGTAAACCAAGCCCAGAATTCCTGCACTTTCACCTGAGCATTGTTGATGGCCGGCGAATCGTTTGACGTGTAGCCGCGACGCTTTAAACCCTCGGCCACCAATTTTTTTGCCTGCATTTCCACGTTGTCGCCCGCCGCAAGCTCGATATCGCCCATTGCTTTGCCGAACCCATTGCGTTGACGACCGATCATCGTCTTGAGCTGTTCTTTAGGCATCTTGGCGACATCGCCATCCACTGACGGTATCGACGGGCTGCTCGGATTATTCTCAAACTTACGCAGGTCGGTCGATTGCGTTATCGCAATATTTCCCTTCGTCGTTGCTGCGGCCGCCCCCGACGGGGTGGGTAACGGGATGCTTCGACGTCCGGTGACGCATCCGCTTAACAGCAAAGTGCCGGCAACCATGGCCACGGTAATACTCGTTCGAATTATCATTAATAATCTCCTTTGATTTCCTAAGTTCCCAACCAACATGAATACACACGCGAAGTAATAGCATCAACATCAACGATTTATCTGTCCTCTAACCCAAAGCGAGTAATTCGTAACCAGTAGCGCCGAAAACATGACGGTACTTACTGACGCGGCCACGCACAAGAACACCCGAAACAGAGTGGCACCGGCACTTGGAAGCTCTGAGCTACCGCCCGCGGCAATTGTCGCGTTGCACGCGATAACGATAAAGAGAAGCAGCAGAAAGGCGCACATCACTCTTGCGGTCCACTTTTCGGCACGAGAGTTCCACGAAATCAACATGGTCGCGTGATTTCGAATCAGCCACACCTGCAACGGCACGGCCCAGATCGCGACTCCTAACGCCAGACCGATAGCGCTCGGTGCATTACCGCCACTGGCAAGGGCGGCCGTAAACGGCACAACTTTCGCCGGAAAAGAGAACAGGTTATGCAGTAACGGGAGAGCCGCTGCGACCCTATCGAAGGGCGCGGAAATTAATACGCCGGTCACGGCAAGGGTGGTGCAGAACAACGCTAACCAAAACCCGATTTCGAAGCGGATTTTATTTTTTATGCGGGCCTCGAGAGCCGCTCGAAACTGGTCCGGAGGCAACCGCTTCGCAATTAAATCTTCGATGGGAACCACTGGTGGCGATGCTTCTTTTGGAGGCCGCTCCGCGCGTTGCAATTCGCCGGTTCGTCGTTTGAGTTCAGTCTCGATTTCCGCCAACTCCGGCAAGAGCAAATCGATATTCTCCTGGTTGTCCATTCGCGCGCTTAGCGATTTAACTTTATCGAATAGCTCCATTTCCTTGGGCATTGCCATGCGAAGCGCGCGCTCTTGGCCGCCGGACTGGCGCCAGTAGCGCTCGAGAATCTCTTTAACAACTAGCGCATCCTCGCTGCTACCTTTTAGAGAAAAATGGATTCGATGCTTTGCTCCGCCGAGATGCATTCTTTGGAACAACCTCGTGGCCCAGTGCACCTGCGGCCGAATTACGTCGAAATCGGTCAGATTAATCTGCAGCACCCACTGCGTGGTGCCTTTGACCTTTATGTCCTGAACATAAAGGTTCCGGATAACGCTCCAGTCGATCGGACCAAAACCGGCCAAATCCAAATTGCGTCTGGTTACTCTTAGCATCGGCAGGCCGCGTCTGGAAAGAAACAGCAAACCCATCGCGGCCGAGGCAGGAGATAGCAACACCGCAAGCAGTAAAACGGGAGCGGCCGCCTCCACTGCGATCGCAAACCACCAAGCTGCGGCAGTGGCCAGCAACAGCAACAGCGAAAGCGTCGCGTACGAGCTGCCTTCTACCGACCATTCGCCGCCACTATCGATTAGTTGCACCACTTCGGCGGATCGAATCGCAGCTTCACTACTTCGACGCTTCTCCGCGCGGGCCACAATGCGTGCGTCAATCCACAGCACTGCCGCGATTATTGCGATACCGCCGCCGGCCATCGCGATCGCCGGCGTCTCAGGAATGCGGAACAGTCCCACGACAGCGACCGGTAACGCGATCACACCGACGACTGCCAAGCAGAGTCGGATTAGCACACGCACAAAGTCACCCATTGATGCTCGGCAAGTGTCGATCGCATCCGCTCATTCCCTTTCCATGCTTATTAGCCGAAGTATGCCAGAGGAGCGCCGAGATGGCCTTGGATCCACCTATTACCGATACTGAATTGATCTGTGTCCAAGATTCACGCGATTACCGGGATAGTGGCTCGGTGGTAATCTCAATAGATGGACTCTCGTCTTCAAAAGGAGGTGGTTTCGGTTTACCCGCAAATTGAAAAATGAACCCGAGACGGTATCGTCGTGACGAACCGCCGGAGTCAACCCAATCGGACGGCACCTTGAATCGGATATCTTGCAGCATGGATTTGGCGGCTTTCTCAAGATCATCGTGATCCGAAAAACGCATAGAGATGTTTTCCGGCCGACCCTTTGCATTTACCGAGTAAGCGAGCGAAACGCGGCCGACAATTCCCAGCCGCTTCAAGTGTGGAGGGTAATACTCCTTTTCGGGGTGCCGCTTTATCGGCAGCATGCCCTCCTCAAACGCCGTGTGTGTTGGCTCCCGTGCTGCGGCTGGTTGTTCCTCCGGCACCACAGCTTTCTCCTCCGTCGTTGAAGCGCACGCGGTCGTCACTAACGCCACGATGATGCAGGCCCAGAAACAACTCGCATCGCTTATCCGCATTGTTGCTCTTATCTCATCCCGCCTACCGGTTTACGCCCACCTCAAGGCTTCTTGAACACCAAGAAGAATCGATCCGTGCGGTTGGTAATCGATGGATCGCCCACTTCCAAGTTAAGCCCATCGGCCGCGCTGTAGAACATGTCCGATGCTTTCTCCAGAACGAAGCCGGCCGCTTGCACGTCCAGAATCACTTTTACCGGATCTTCGCGGCGGAACAGCGGGCCATCGTCCTCCGCTTGCATATGGCGGCGAGTGTGGTCTTTGATGACGTACCGACCACCGGGCTTCAGAGCGTTGAACGCAATCTTGTTCAGACGCGCTTTGTCCGCCGCGTTCATGTTGTGATACTCGCGGATATTCAAGAACAAGTCGGCATCGTTGAAAGGAATGACGATCTCACCGATGTTATAACGCCGTTCGGTGCGGTTATAGGTCGCCTCCGTCGTGATGGTTTTTGTTGACTTGAAGACCGGGTTCTTGAGGAGATCGCCCCAGGCCTTAAACGTACCGTCGGAATCGATCACCCATAGCTGGCCCTTATCCGCCAGCACCGGCGCCAATACCTTTGTGTACCAGGCCTGCCGGGCTGGAAAGAATTCCACCACCTTCATGTCGTCGCGCAGACCCATGAACGCCAACGCTTCGGGCGCCTTGCGATCGATGTCCCGCGCACGTTCCGCTTCAGTGCGGTAGCTCATCTTCATCGCGGCATCGATTTTGTCTTGAACGGATTGCGCCATCGCAAACGGCTGAAGCGCCAATGCGGACAACACGATCGATAGTCGGACGAGGCACTTTGTCATGGAACGCTCCTGATTAAATTCTGACGGCGAAGGTACGCGTCATTGATGGCGGGTTGCAAGTGGTAACTCGGCACCGGTTTAGGCGCCAGTGTAAAGATTTGAAGTTGGTTGGCCGCCACCTCACCTGTTCAAAGGTAACAATGATCCCTGCAACTCAAGTCAATCCGCCAAACGTTCTCCTGCGACGCTAATCGGAATTTCTCAAGTTACTCTTCCAGTTTAGAAACTATGTAGCGAGTCCGAGTCGACGGCTGCGACTTCCGTACGATAGCTGACCGCGTATCGACATGGCACTTTGCACAACCATTCAGTGCAGGAGAACGCTATGCGAGTATGTCGAAGACTAAGTCCATGGAAACTATCATTACTCGCAGCGCCCCTGTGCGCTCCGCTCGGTGCAGCGGCAAGCGAAGCGTATTTATGCGCACAGCTGGATCGCATTCGTGCAGAGGAGAATATGCCGGCCATCGGCGCTGGCCTCATCTTGCCGGACGCCAATTTTCCGCAGTATTCAGCACAGCAATTTATAAGGCTCTATTGTGCGAGCGGCGTGGAAATTTACGGATCACCCACCAAAGTGACCGGTAGCACGCAATTCCCCATCGGCTCCATCACCAAACCGATCACGGGGTTAATCATCGCTCGAGTCATTGCCGACGAAGCCAGTAAACCGAATCCGAAGCTGACGTGGAATACGCGGTTGGTCGATTTCTTTCCTCACATAGCGACGTTAAAAGGTGCCAATCGCTGCTACGACCGACGTACTGTCGCCGATTTAATGTCGCACAGCACCGGCATGCCCAACGTGCCGACGGGCGAACCGGGTGATCAATTTGCATCGGTGGAGGCAAATGTCGTCGCGCGACGCGCACTGTATGTGGACGCAGCAGTGAAAGACACACCGGTCGTCAATTGTTTCGATTCGAAAGGCAATCCTTTACCGCAGTTACCCGAGCGATACGCGGGCGGAGTGATCATCGCGGCGCATATGGCGGAAGTGGTCACGGGTCGCTCGTGGGAAGACTTGGTGCGCAGTCCAGGCCCGACGACAGTGAGCCCAGGGTTGGCGGTTGGCAGTATGCCTGACCCTTCGTATGCACCGTTTCCGTATGCGTACGGCCATCAATTTGGATTCGACGGCGTACCGGTCGTCACCGATACGCCGGTGCCGTCGTCCACCAACGCCCCTGCCGGCAGCATCATGCCGACATTGCCGCAACTCGCGGGCTTCCTAACTCACTTTCTCGACGCCACAGCCGACGATTGGAATCGGCAGTTGCCGGACGCGGAGCGAGCAGGATTATTTACGCAGCACGGACTATCCGGCCGCAATCGTCTCGGCTGGTCGGTCATCACGTTAAATTCCAGCGCGTTTAGTACGGCTAATGTCGGTCACTGGGTGCAACCCGATGCGCTTCATCACAATGGGCTAACCGGAAGTATGTACGCGGATGCCTACTTGGCACCAACCGAAAACGCCGCCATGTTCTCGACTGTAACGGCCGATGGACCCTGGATTGCCGGCAATAACAGTCCGCAGCTACCGAATCGCAACAACACACAAAGGAAAGTGTTTGCCGAACTCACCGCATTGCGTTTGCATCAAGGCTTAGCCGCGGACATCGTACACAATCGCAAACCCGCGACCGTTGCCGTCAATGGTGCGTCCAGTCAGGACATCAACAAGCTAGCCGATGGACGGCTGACGACCAAGTGGTCAGCCACCACCGTTTCGCCGCTCACTATCACACTGAGCTATCAGGAACCGACGACAATCAATCGCGTGGTCATCGCCGAAGATGCCGGACAAAACATCACGCGCTACGAGCTTTCGTATCAAGACAGCAGCAATGCGTGGCATGTACTGGCTGACAACGTTGCGAATCAAGATCTCATTTTTCCGCATCGCATATTCGAGACCCTTGTCGCACCACCACCGCTCGAGCTCTTTGCGAGTCCAAGCCCAATCTCTGCCAAGAAACTTCGGTTGCGCGTGTTATCGGCATCCGCTCCACCGCAACTCGTTGAGTTTGCCGGCGCGTATCTGGCGAACATCGATCCGACACGAAACGTGCCGTTTTGGTTTCGCAAGGGATTCGCCGAAGCGCTCCCCAATCCAGTTCCGGTTCTCCGCAACGACTACGTTTTCGAACCCGCTCCGGATATGAACATCATCCGCACGTTCGATCCCGGCTTCATGCTCAAGTCTGCGCCGGCGATTCGAACCGAGATTGAGGCAGGCAAAGTAATCGGGCGATAGGTATGTCGGTGCCAGTGTTCGTTAAAGCGGACACTGGCACTTGATAACTTCGCATGCGCAGTCAGCGTCGGAAAGGAGTGTGAATGCCAAAAAAGTGCTCGCTCAATCTACAAAGCGGTAAGCGAATTGATGGGTGTCCAAGATTCCCCCCCGCTACTCACATACTTTAACGTCGCTGTGATGGCCTATAGCTTTACCGAACAACGGAGCTAACGGTGCACAATACCCGCCGCGATCAGTCGTTTCTCGTTGGAGTTGCCGTATCGCCATACCTTCTGCGTCCCAGACAATCGTGTCAGACCACTCGCAAGCCGGTAACGCTAACGGTATGGGAATCACAATGTACAAAAAAAGCCCACACCATTCGGTTTCATCTTGAACAAATACCCAAGCCTCTTTGCCGTCTATAGTTTTCCTTTCGTGAGGTTGCCCTCTTAAAGAGAGGTAGCTGGACTTATCTCTATAGATGAATTCTTTTGGATTTTCGGTCTCGACCTTCTTTGGTGTAACTAGTTGCGCACCAACGCACCCACTCAAAGCAGCACAAACAAAGAGAGCGACAGTGAAATGACCCATTTTGTTCATCGTGTAACCTTCCATATTTGACGCACGTCTCGCGTACCGGTGCAAACAAGTGAAGATCTGAGTCCGCCAGCCCAGCCTCGACATCCGACCGATGAATATCATCTTCACATGTTTACACCGGTACCGAAGACCGAATCCTTCTACTCAAGATTTTGCGCCAATGCGATTAGGTCCTGCGCTGCATGTGCAATCATCAGAGGCCATAATCTTCCTGATCTTACATACCACCAGGCGAAGACCAGGCCGAACGGCACGATACCAATAACGCCAATCGAGCCCTGATATAAGTGATAGGTAAGTCGAATAAACACGCTGATATTTATCGCGGCCACGACGCTGACGCGAGAACGCAAGCCCTGAATTAGATACCCAACAACGAACAGCTCCTCAAAGACTCCATTGACTAACGATGTGGCGATTACTGTACCCAGACCTAAGTTCGCACCGACCAGATTTCTGGAAGCTGCAGCGCTCGCTGCTTCGGGAAATGCTAGCGAGACGCAGAGCCACAACACCATGTATCCCAAGTACGCCAAACCGAGCAGCAAAGCTGCTTGTGGTACATCGCGCCAGGTAAAATTCAGCCCCAATTCGCTAGCCTTCCAGCCTCTAGCATGAAGGAAGGGAAGGATCATCGCCAAAACCACCAATTCGGAAACCAGCAACGAGCTAAGATGACCTTGAGAAATCGGCGCTTCAGGTAACGTCGTCAGAAGTGCGCCAACACTTCCGTAAACGAAAGGCCAGAGCGTGAACGCGAAGACCACGCAGAATTCCATCCAGTATGGCATCCATTGAAGCCATCGCACTGACTGTCGCTCCGGCTGCTCAGCTTTCACTTCTCATCCTCGCACTCATCCTTTCCTTTTTGGATCTTTTGGCATTTAGATCTTTCTCGTTTCCGTGCACATGGTACCCGGGAAGACTTTCGGTGCCGGTGTACACAAAGTCATATCTCCCAAAGCCATACCGCGTAGCTCAGAGGCTAGTCATTCGCGACAATGTGACTTTGTGTACACCGGTACCGCAGACCTCGCGCGCGAATTGATGGGTGCCCGACGTTCGCCTTCTACTTCAATAACTCTTTTGGAATCTGTTGAGAGGGTGGCGTAGCCGGTCTCGGCAAAAGGTCATCGGGCGCAAACGTAAATTTAAGTTTATAAAACATACACGCAGGCTTATCGTTTTTTGTCCCAGGAACCAATTTGACGCCGCGCAAGCTTTGCAGCGCCGCGTTATCAAGCAATGGGTGTCCGCTCGATATGTAGATCGCCGCATGCCCTACCTGACCATTTTCTGTAACGAGCATTTCCACAACAACTATGCCTCCTTGGCCAGCGCGCTTAGCCGCAGCAGGATAGGAAAGATCCGCGATTACAGACGGATCTGGTTTCGGCTCGGTAACGGGTCCGTCCGATTGGCCGCTGAGCAAATCGGGTCTGATAGGGTTTTCACAACGGTACCCAAAGTCCAACGACTTTGGAAATTCAGGCGGATCGATCTCTGGGTCCGGCACCCGCTTGGTTTGGGCGAGCAATGCCGAAGGCACCAAAAACAAGAAAACAAATAGGTCGGCTCTTAACTGCCAATCGTAGTTATTTCTTTTCATATTTGGCTGCCTATCTCTGGATATCTGACCTTAAACATTGATCTCTTTATTTAATAAAGCCAGACGCTGACTCTGCGACCAACGGACAACATCTTTACATGTTTACGTCGGTACCGAAGACCGACCCGAAGATCTGACCGCGCTACGTTTCCCTCTCACATGGCCTCGCGCACACTGGTTTTCGATAAGTACTCGATCCAATGATTGACCTCCGTATTGTCCTGCCTATACCGAGTGTATCTTTTGAAATCTGCTAACGCCAAGTCATGCTGACGCAGTTCCTTATAACTGCGTCCTCGCCAATAAAGAAAACTCGGGCGATCGCCGTAAGAAAGCGCCTCTGTGTAAAACCGGATCGCAGTTAGATAATCCTTCGCGAGAACGGCGCTATAAGCTCTTTCCGCCGGCGCATCAGCCCGCAAATTAAAGACTCTTGCATTGAGCGGGACAGCGATACTCAAGCTGCTCGCGTAGGTCTCCATTGACTCGTAAGAACCACCCCAACGTGGCTTAAGCGCTTCCAGGTAAGCTGCCGGTATGTAGTAGCTCTGCGGCAAGTATTTGGCGGCGGCGTCAGCAATCTGTTTTGCCTGTTCGGTGCTGCCGGATGCCCTCTCTATTAGAATGAGATTCAAATACGCCGGACCAAACTTATTGTTCTCTTTTAGCGCGAGAAGCAAATCCGCCTTGGCCGCGCGATGATAGGCGCGCATCGATTCGACCCTGTGGCTTGGCGTCTTCGAAATGTATTCGCCTCCCCGAATGCCATAGCCAAGATTCGTTTGAAACGCACCCCGCGCACCATAAGAAATATAGGAGGGACGTGCCTCTACCCATTTATCCAACTTCCTCAAAATCAACTCGCCGGTGCCTACCGCCCCATCTACCGACTCTTTATCAAAAACCAAATTCAGCGCGCCGTATAGCTTGTAGAGCGGCGATTTGTATTTTGGCTCTTTCGAAAAACTTGTCTCATACTGCTTTGACAGCTTTTCAAACTCAAGGAACCGTTCTTCCTGGATCAAGGCTATCACTTGTTGGCTGGACGGAACTGAGACGTCGAGTGCCAACGCGTCTCGCGCTGCATCGGACGCAAGGTTAGCCATGATCTGCCGGTCGGAAGTTTCGACGGCACCTGCGCTTGACACAAGCAAACACACGCACACCGGCAATGCCAATATTCGTCCGTTCATTTTCCACCTCCATCTAATTAACCGGGCTCCAGGTTCTCGCGTACCGGTGTAAACATGTGAAAATCTGGGTTCGCCAGTGCAACCTCCACGTCCGACCGATTTACAATATCTTCACATGTTTACACCGGTACCGAATATTTTGCACGTGAATGTGCTGGTCGGGGAATCGGCGTTATTGAGTCAATCGCATCGGCGAACGATCTTGAGCACCCATCTTTCTATTTATCTAATGACCCCGACACTCTGGCTCTGAGCCGCCCCGCCATCTCTCGAACAGTCAACAGGAGAAGAGCTCGTGAGTACGAAGAAACGGACGCTCAGCTTACAAAACCGGTTGGCGGATTGATGGGTGTCCAAGATTCATCCCGGGGCCATCCCGACCTCGACATCCGACCGATGGACAACATCTTCACATGTATATACCAGCAACGACGACCCCAACAGCTGTCGCAATTTTCGCTTACCGCCGAATAAACGTTAACGCGATGGAAGGTTGGCGCGGTCCCTTAACTCAGAAATAAATTTTCGATCTTGTTTGTCTTCGGCAGACAAGACTAGGAAAATCTCGTCTTCATTTTGCGCAAAGACGGTCAACTCGGTATTACTTAGAACACTTCCTTCGACGATGCTGATGTCCTTAATGTCAGCGTAGTTGACGCTCCAAACACTCAACTCGCCGTTCATCGTCTGGTAGCTGATAACCCTGGTGGGCGTAAGCAAATTTCCGTCATCGGCTATTGAGAAAAGCCCAGCGGAGTAAAACCACTCGACGTCTTCGTCAGGCCGAATTATCTGCCGCTCCCTGAGTTCTTCAATATACGAACGAGGTATGTCTTTTGATTCCACCACACGGGTCGGAACGCCTACGGTTACCATTAGCACCAAAAGCACAGCACAAGGAGCTCCAACGCTCAAAGCTGTATATGACTTCCAACTCCACGAATCCGAAAGCTCAGCGTTCGGAAACATGGCCTTATGAACCGCCCGTATCTCGATAACGATTTTCGCCAACGGGACGAACGACAGCACGCTAATCAACCAATATGGATCCGGGAGCCTACCGATAACTGTCAGGAGAAAAAAGCTAATGGCTATTGCGCCAGGTTGAAGCGATGACGTGCCTTTAACTGCGACTGCCTTCTCCTTAACGCGCTCGGCAAGAGAATGGCAAAAAAATACACAGAACACTGCACGCCAAAACGGCCGCATCGACTCACCGCTTGCCGCACTTATGTGCTTCCAGCTCTTGTAGAACCAATAAATATTGTAAAGACTCAGCGACACCACGGACAAAACACAAAGCTTTAAGAGAGAAACACTATAGAAAGGCAATGCCTCACCGCTCGGCAATTGCTTATCCACAACCGGCTTTTCAGCGCTTAATTCGGTACTCACAAAGTATCTTTCCTATTCTTATTATCTGAACTAATGGATGCCCAACTTTTCCGCTGTCACTTCAATCCTTCGAAAGGTTCTGCGCATTGCACGCGAACTCAATCAATTCAAAAAAATCTGTGAGCGACTGGTGGTACTGACGTGTTCAGTAGCGCGGCTCTTCGCGCTTCAACACCCTCTCCCTAACCCTCTCCCCTCAAGGGAGAGGGAACTAAACATTCAGACTTACGCCGTCTTCTTCCTTCGGCTCTCCTCGTAATCCATCGCAAACGACTCAGCCCATGCTTTACCGGTTTGTGCGATTTCGATATCGAGGCGATCGGCTTCGGCGAGGTCTTTGCGTTGCAGCGCTTCGTGGCGTGCAAATTCTAGTTTGGCGACGAGTTGTCGTAGCTCGATGGTGCGAGCGCTGCGTGTTGGGGGTGGCGGGAGTTTTCGGGGAGTGATGGGCACGATGGCTTAGTGAGGAAAAAAGTCTCAGAGCACTCGGACCGAGGAGAAGGAATGAAGAACCCCTCTCCCCCACCCTCCCCCACAAGGGGGGAGGGAGTAGGAATTAGACAGCGAAGCTGCCATTTGTCTGGCAGCTACTAGC